>Ga0316194_10001620_pt1 | contig 15544 bp, 16 predicted proteins | sample CroRivsedime1_MG_FD_204936 | JGI IMG/M metagenome (GOLD analysis project Ga0316194, IMG submission 204936) | Coastal sediment microbial communities from Maine, United States - Cross River sediment 1 | ecosystem: Environmental > Aquatic > Marine > Coastal > Sediment | place: USA: Maine...
ACTGCAAAGTTATCTCGCCTGTCCGCGCTGCGACAAGACACCGCTCGCTTGTGACGACGGCGGGTTTCGCTGCGATGCCTGCAAGATCGGCTTTCCCGACGTGGACGGCATTCCGTGGATGTTCGCGGACCCGGACGCCAGCCTCGGGGAATGGCGCAACCGCCTGCAGTTTGCGCTGCAGCAGCTCGGCCACGAAATCGCGGGGCTCGACATCGAACTGAAGGACGAGAACCTGCGGGCGCTGACCCGCAGGCGCATCGAGCGCTACCGGAAGTCGGTCGAACAACACAAACGCGCGTTGCAGAAGCTGCTCAGACCCGTCGACGTGCATTCCCAAGGCGGCAGCTACGAAACCTACCTCGCCCTCAGGACGCGGCTTCCGGTCGACCAGGGCCTGAATACGTATTACGCGAATATCCATCGCGACTGGGCGTGGGGCGAGGAAGAGAACGAAGCCTCGCTCAAACAGCTTCGGTCAGTGCTGCACGATGCCGCGGAGCTCGGCGACGTCCTGGTTCTCGGCGCCGGCGCGGGCCGCCTTGCATACGATATCCACCGGCAGCTCGATTGCTCGCGCCTCGTCGCCCTGGACTTCAATCCGTTGCTGATGCTCGTCGCAAACGAAATGGCGGCCGGCAACCGGCTGTCGATGTACGAGTTTCCGATCGCACCCAGGTCGCTCGAGGACGACGCCGTGTTGCGCAAGCTGTCGGCGCCGGAGGCGGCCGGCGAGGACTTCCACCTGGTGCTGGGCGACGCGTTACGCGCACCGTTTGCCGCGGGCTCGTTCGATACGGTCGTTACGCCCTGGCTCATCGATATCATCCCGGAAGACCTGACGGTGTTCGCGGCACGCATCAACCGGCTTCTGAAGGATAACGGCCGCTGGGTGAATTTCGGTTCACTGGCGTTCGCCGGTCCGACCCGTGCGCGGCGCTACAGTCCCGAGGAAACCAAGGCGATCGTCGCCGAGTGCGGATTCTCGGACCCGTACGTGTCCCAGGCGACAATTCCGTACATGTGTTCCCCGGCCAGCCGCCACGGCCGGCAGGAGCGGGTATTTTCATTCTGTGCCTACAAGGAACGCGACACCGGCTCGGTGCCGCGCCACAAGGCCCTGCCCGACTGGCTCGTCACGGGCAAGGAACCGGTGCCGTTGACGCAGTCGTTCCGCACGCAGGCGATGACGACCCAGGTCTATGCTTTCATCATGTCGCTCATCGACGGCAAGCGTTCTATCGAGGACATGGCGAAGATCCTCGAGCAGCAAAAACTCATGAGCCGCCAGGAAGCCGTACCCGCAATCCGCACGTTCCTCACGCGCATGCACGACGATTCGGAACGCCAGCAAGGCTTCTAGGGAATCCCCAACCCCGCACAGACCGTCATCCGGAAAACATCCGGCTTCCATCATGCTGCGTGCCGCAGCCGCTGCAATGCTACGAATCAACAACTTGCAACGGCCACAGGCCAGGGAGCCGGTACCCGTGACGACACCCGCTATATCCATCATCTTTTTCATCGTGGCCGCATTTCTGGGCGCGCTCGGACAATACCTTTACAAGTCCGGCGCCGACCTGGCCGGGGCCGGCGTCGCCAGCTACCTGCTGAACTGGCGGCTGCTTGCCGGCGTCGCGTGCTACGTCGCGGTAATGACGCTGTTCGTGGCCGCATTCAGGAAAGGCGGATCCTTCACGGTCCTGTATCCCATCTATGCGTCGACATTCATATGGGCGGCCTTGCTGGCGCTCCTGTTCCACGCCGTGCCGATCAGGCCCGTGAACATTGCGGGCATGGGCTTCCTGGTGATCGGCATGTTCCTCATGGGCAAGTAGAACCATGGCCATCGAACTCGCAATCGGCAACCCGGTGTTTCTGCGCTATGTCGCGATCACGGGTGCATTGCTGGTCGTCTCCGGCCTGCTGCTCGCCGTGCTGCGCATGACCGGCCGGGACGTGTCGTCACCGCTGTCCACGTACCGCGGCTGGCTCGTCATGATTCCTATCGTACTGGGCACGTTGTTGCTCGGCAGGGAAGCGACGATTGGCGGCGTCACGCTGCTGGCCGCCTTCGGATTCAGGGAGTTCGCCCGCGCCACGGGGCTGTATGAAGACTGGTGGCTGACCGGCATCGTCTACCTGGCGATCGTTGCGCTCGGCGCCGTGACGCTCATGACGGACCCGCGTCTCGATCAGCCCGGCTGGTACGGGTTTTTCATGGCGCTGCCCACGTTCGTCATCGCGTCGATCCTGCTGGTGCCTGTCCTGCGCAACCGCGCCAGGGGCGAATTGCAGCAGGTCGCGCTGGCGATATTCGGCTTCATCTACTTCGGCTGGATGTTCATGCACCTCGGCTTTCTGGCCAACACGGAAAACGCTTACGGGTACCTCCTGTTCCTGGTGTTCGCGGTCGAGATAAACGACGTGGCAGCATTCACGTTCGGCAAGATGTTCGGCAAACGCAAGCTGAGAGACCGGATCAGCCCGAACAAGACGCTAGCCGGCTCTGTCGGCGCTATTGGCGTGTCGCTGCTGCTGCCCTGGCTGCTGTGGTTCTCGTTCCCGCACTTCAGCCCTGCCCTGCTCATACTAACGGGCCTCATTGTCGGTATCGGGGGCCAGCTCGGCGACCTGGTGGTCAGTTACATCAAGCGCGACATAGGCATCAAGGACATGGGGACGACGATCAAGGGTCACGGCGGAATACTGGACCGCGTGGACAGCATGATATTCGTCGCGCCGATCTTCTTTCACATGGTGCGCTGGTTCAGCGGCGCGGGGTGATGCCTGTCATGAACACGTGGAAATACCACCCGTCTCCCCGTATCGGCACCCCGGTCGCGGAGAGCCTGAAAAGCTTCCCGCGCGAACCCGGCATGCTCGCCTACGCCGTGCGCTCGATCGCGGCCGTCTTGCTGCGCGCATGGCTGCGCGCATACCACCGCCTGCGCATCGACGGCCGCGAGAACCTGCCGGCAAGTGGTTCATACGTGCTGGTGTGCAACCACACCAGTCACCTGGACACGCTTTGCCTGCTGTCCGCCGTCGCGCTGCGAAGAATCCACCATTGCTTCCCGGCCGCGGCAGCCGACTACTTTTTCACCAGCCTGCCCCGCTCGGCGGTGTCGGCAGTACTGATCAATGCGCTGCCGTTCGATCGCAAGGCCGGCGGCGCGCAGAGTCTCGCCGTTTGCGCGGCGCTGCTGCAGGAACAGGGAAACGTCCTGGTTCTGTTCCCCGAGGGAACGCGCACGACGACGGGTGCGACCGGCCGCTTCCGCTCCGGGATCGGCCGGCTCGCCGCCGGGCACGACCTCGACGTCGTGCCCTGCCATCTCGACGGCGGCATGCGGGCGTGGCCGAAAGGCAAGCTGCTGCCGCGTCCGGGCCGCTTGCACCTGCGTATCGGCCAGGCGAGGAACTTCGGTCATCTCGACAGGAGCCCGGAATCCGTGAAAGCCGTCTGTGCGGACCTGCGGAGGTGCGTAACCGAACTCGGAGGAGAAAACGAATGACGCTTTACGCCATCAAGCCCGCATTTCAGGACCTGCTCAGACCCGCCTGCCGCGGGCTCGCGCGAGTCGGCGTCACGGCGAACCAGGTTACGGTCGCCGCGATGCTCCTCTCCGTCGTCACGGGCGCCGCGCTCGCGATCCTGCACGAGGAGCGATGGGCCCTGTTGCTCCTGCCGGCGGCGCTCCTGGTGCGCATGGCCCTCAACGCCATCGACGGCATGCTTGCCCGGGAGCACGGCATGCAAAGCGCGTTGGGGGGGCTGCTCAACGAACTCGGCGACGTGGTCTCCGACATTGCCCTTTACGTCCCGTTCGGTTTGATCGCCGGCGTTTCGCCCGTCATGGTGAACGCCGTAGTAGTCCTCGCCATCCTGAGCGAAATGACCGGTGTCGCCGCGGTGCAGATCGGCGCGAGCCGGCGCTACGACGGACCGATGGGCAAGAGCGACCGCGCTTTCGGATTCGGTCTGCTTGCAGTGCTGCTCGGATGCGGCGTGGAGCCGGGCGCCTGGGTGAATGCCTGCCTCGGAGTCATGGCGATACTGACCGCGGTGACCATCCTGAATCGCGCCCGCGCCGCGCTGAAGGAACTAGACCAGGCTCGGTAACTGCTCCGGCGACGCGGCGAGACAATCCGCACCGGCGCCGCGAAGTTCGTCCGCGGTGCCGTAACCCCAGGTGACGCCGATTGCGCGAAAGCCGTTATTGCGCGCGCCGACGACATCGTAATGACGATCGCCGATCATGACCGATTCCTTCGGTTCCGACAGGCCGCGCTGCGCGAACCGGAGCAGTTCGGTCTTGTCGGTTCGCGTGCCGTCCAGTTCGGACCCGTAGACCTCCGTGAAATACGCAGCGAGTTCGAAATGCTCGACGATGCGCCGGGCGAAGACGTGCGGCTTGGTCGTGGCGACGAAACAGCGGTGCCCGGCGTCGGTTATCGTGCTGAGCGCCGCGGGAATACCGGGATAGACGGCATTCTCGCGCCAGCCGATGTCGCCGAAACGCTCGCGGTAGTAACCGAGGGCACGCGGCGCCAGTTCCCGGCCGAGCAGTTCCTCGAAGGTCGCGAGCAACGGCGGGCCGATGAAGCGCCGCAGCGCGTCGTCGGCAGGCCTTGCCTGCCCCAGCCGCTCGAGGGCATAGCCGATACAGTTGGAGATTCCTTCGAACGGATCCGTAAGCGTGCCGTCGAGGTCGATGTAAACGTATCGGGGCATTCTGCTATCTTGGCATACATCGAGGGGCCGATATCGAAACAGGAATCCACCATGAAAACCGTACGCACACCCGACGATCGTTTCGAGGACCTGCCCGACTACAACTTCGAACCCCACTACCTGAAAGTCGGCGGGCTGCGCATGCATTACCTGGACGAAGGTCCCGAGGATGCCAAGCCGGTGTTGCTGCTGCACGGTGAACCGAGCTGGTCCTATCTCTACCGCCACATGGTGCCGCCGCTGGCAGCCGCCGGCCTGCGCGTCGTCGCCCCCGATCTCGTCGGCTTCGGCAAGTCGGACAAACCCGTCAGCAAGAGCGACTACAGCTACGCCGCCCACGTCGGCTGGATGCGCGAATTTATCGAGGCGCTCGACCTCACCGACATCACGCTGTTTTGCCAGGACTGGGGGTCTTTGATCGGCCTGCGCGTTGCCGCGGAAAACGAGCAGCGCTTCGCTCGAATCGCGCTCGGCAACGGCGGCCTGCCGACCGGCGACCAGACCATGCCGGACGCATTCATGAAGTGGCGCGCGTTCGCGCTGCACAGCCCGTATTTCCCGATCGGCAAGATCATCCAGAAAAGCACCACGACGAAGCTGCGCGACGAGGTGGTCGCCGCTTACGACGCGCCGTTTCCGTCACGCAAATTCAAGGCCGGCGCGCGCATGTTTCCGGCACTCGTGCCGGTCCGGCCGGACGACCCCGCAAGCGAAGCCAACCGTCGCGCCTGGGACGCGTTCGGCCGCTGGGAAAAACCGTTCCTCACGGCGTTCAGTGACAAGGACCCGATTACGCGCGGCGGCGAGCGCGTGTGGCAAAAGCACGTTCCGGGCGCGCAGGATCAAAAGCATGTAACGATAAAAGGCGCCGGGCACTTCCTGCAGGAAGACAAGGGAGAAGAACTCGCGAGCGTGCTGATCGAGTTCATCAACTCGAGTTCTTGACGAGCCCCGGCGGCTTTCGCCGGTGCTTCTTCTCGTCATGGCTCCCTTCGGTCCGCTTTACTTCCTCGAATAAGCACCGGCGAAAGCCGCCTCGACATGCAGCGTTAGCGTTCGAGGTATTTCAGCTTGTCCTTGACGTCGCGCCACTCGTCGGCGTCTTCGGGCGGATCCTTCATCTCGGTGATGACCGGCCACTCCCTGGACAACTCGGCGTTCAATTCCAGGAATTGCTCCTGGTCCGCCGGCAATTCGTCTTCCGAGTAGATCGCCTCTACCGGGCACTCCGGTTCGCACAGCGTACAGTCGATGCATTCGTCCGGGTCGATGACCAGGAAATTCGGTCCCTCATGGAAACAGTCCACGGGACAAACCTCGACACAGTCGGTCAGCTTGCACTTGATGCAGGTTTCGGTGACAACGAACGTCATTGGTGCGAATTCCGGGCAGCTTTAACGGTTTTGGAGCGCGTAAGCTATGCGAAGTGGCGCATCATATCAAGCCGCGCGGCGCCGCATCACGCTCGCGCTCGCGAATACGCTACACTGCCCGTCACGCGGCCCCATCCGCGGCTCAACCTGACGACAAAACCTCTTTTTTCGTGAATAAAAACAGCATCTTACAATCAATTGTCGTGCGCCTCGCCGGCGATTCCGGCGATGGAATACAGCTCATGGGCTCGCAATTCGCGGTCTCAACCGCGCTTTCGGGCAGGGACTTTGCGACCTTCCCCGACTACCCCGCCGAGATACGGGCGCCGGCGGGCACGACCTTCGGCGTATCGGCCTACCAGATCAACCTGGGCGGCGAGCCGATAACGACGGCGGGCGACGCACCCGACGTTCTCGTCGCGTTCAATCCCGCCGCACTCAAGGTCAGCCTGCCGATGCTGCAGCCCGGGGCGCTGATCATCCTCAACAGCGACAGCTTCACGCCGAGGAGCCTCGCGAAAGCGGGTTACGAAGAAGATCCTCGCGAAAACGGCGCACTCGACTCGTTCCAGGTCGTCACGGCGGACATCGGTCACCTGAACCTCGAGGCGGTCAGGTCGTTCGGGCTGAGCAAGTCTGAAGGCGGCCGCTGCAAGAATTTCTGGGCGCTCGGCCTGCTGCTGTGGATGTTCGGCCGGGAACTCGACCCTGTCGAAGCATGGATCCGGCGCCGGCTCGGCGGAGAGCCGACGATGCGCGATGCCAACATTGCGGCGCTGCGTGCCGGGCACGCGTTCGGCGAGACGGCGGAATTGTCGGCGGAACTGCCGCAGATAAGCACCGACACCGCGCAGATGGCGCCGGGCGAGTACCGCAGCATAACGGGCGCGGAAGCGCTTGCACTGGGTATCGCGGCGGCGGGGGAGCTTGCGGCACGCCCGGTGTTGTTTTGCTCCTACCCCATTACGCCATCCTCGCCATTGCTGCACCGGCTGACACGGCTGCAGGAACTGGGCGTCGGCACGTTCCAGGCGGAAGACGAGATTGCGGCCATCTGTGCCGCCATCGGGGCATCGTACGGCGGCATGATCGGTGTCACGTCGAGTTCCGGGCCCGGCATCGCACTCAAGACCGAGGCGATGGGCCTGGCCGTGAGCGCCGAACTGCCCCTGTTGATCGTGAACTGGCAGCGCGGCGGACCGTCGACCGGACTGCCGACGAAAACCGAACAGTCCGACCTCTACCAGGCCGTGTACGGCCGCAATGCGGATACGCCGCTGCCGGTGCTGGCGGCGTCATCGGCCGGCGAGTGTTTCGACATGGCCATCGAAGGCGTGCGCATCGCCTTGCGGCACATGACGCCCGTGATCCTGCTCGTCGACGGCTACCTGTCGAACGCGTCGGAACCCTGGCTGATACCCATCGTCGAATCGCTGGCGCCGATCGAAAGCCATGCGCCTCCCGAGGTTGCCAGCGGGCCGAGCTCACAGATGATGGCCTGGCAACGCGATCCGGCCAGTCTCGGGCGGCCGTGGATCACACCCGGCATGGCGGGCCTCGTGCATCGCACGGGCGGCCTCGAAAAGGACTATGTAACGGGCCATATTTCCTACGACCCCGAGAACCATCAACGGATGACGGAGTTCCGCCAGGCGAAAGTGGACACCGTCGCCAGCTTCATCCCGGACCAGGCAGTCGAGTTCGGTGACGACAGCGGCGACCTCGTCGTGGTCGGCTGGGGCTCGACCTACGGGCCGATATACCAGGCGGCGCGCAAGACCGGCGCGAGCTTCGTGCACCTGCGGCACATCAATCCACTGCCGCGGAATCTCGGCGAACTGCTCGCACGCTTCGACAGGATACTGGTGCCCGAAATGAACAACGGTCAGCTCGCGACGCTGTTGCGCGACAAGCTCTGCGTGCAGCCGGTTTCCTTCTGCAAGGTCAGCGGCCAGCCATTCCGGATCTCGGAACTCGTCAGCCGTATCGAGGCCGAACGCAAGGGAGACGCATCATGAGCGTGAAACTCACCGCAAAAGATTTCGCAACGTCCCAGGAGGTGCGCTGGTGCCCGGGCTGCGGCGACTACGCAATCCTCAAAGCCGTCACGGCCGCGCTTGCCGACGTCGGCGCGCAACCGGAGTCGACGGTGTTCGTTTCCGGTATCGGCTGTGCCTCGCGTTTTCCCTATTACGTCGAGACCTACGGCTTTCACACGATTCATGGTCGCGCGCCTGCGGTGGCGACGGGCCTGAAACTCGCGAACCCCGATCTCGACGTTTGGGTGGTAACCGGCGACGGCGACGGACTGTCGATCGGCGGCAATCACCTGTTGCACACACTGCGCCGCAACGTCGGCCTGAAGATCCTGTTGTTCAACAACGAGATCTATGGGCTGACGAAGGGACAGTATTCGCCCACCTCGCGTGCGGGGACGATGTCGCCGTCGAGCCCCACGGGCTCCGTGGACACGCCGGTATCGCCGGGCCAGTTCGCGCTCGGCGCGGGAGCGAAATTCTTCGCGCGCGCGATCGACACGGACAAGCCCGGGCTCGGCGAAGTCCTCCGGCAGGCACACGCATTCGACGGCGCATCCTTCACGGAGATCTTCCAGAACTGCATCGTCTATAACGAGGACGTATTCGCCGCTTTTACCGATCGCAAGGATGCCGCCGCTACCCGGCTGCACCTCGAACACGGCAAGCCGATGCTGTTCGGTGCGGACAACGGCAAGGGCATTCGCTTCAACCCGGAAACCTTCGCGCTCGAAGTGATCGACGCGAACGAGTCGCCCGGCGACGTCCTCGTTCACGACGAAAGAAACGCGGTCGTGGCGCGATTGTTGATCGACCTGCAGCTGCCGGTCGCACTGGGGGTCATCTACCGGCAACCCGCGGTAGCCTATGAAAACGCGTTTTACGAGCACCACCCGACGCGAATGCAGCGCACGAAGCGCGTTGCGGATTTCATCAAGGGACCGAACAGCTGGGTGATTACGTAACGAGCGACCCTGCGGCGTCAGGCAGTCAGAAGAGCAGCCGGCCTATGACCGCTTCCGCAACCACGCCCAGGCCCCAGGATGCCAACGGGATGAGCGCATAGATGACCAGGCGCACATAGGTCGAGCCGGTGAACGGCCACTCTGACACGCCTGCAACAAGGGTTCGATATGCGACGATGTCCGCGAGGTCGCCGCTGCGTCGATCAGGGTCTGCACTCGCAAACCCTTCACGAAGGCGCGAAATCTCTGCCGCGGTCCAGTCGAGCTCCCGCTGCTTGGCCTCACGCACACGCTTCTGAACGCCACGAACGGGCGCAAGCAGCGCGAGGCCGGCGAGGACCAGTGTACCGGTCCCGATGACTACTATGAGCTTCATGAATCCCGTCTCCAGCATCATTAGCGCTGATATCGACAGGACACCGACGAGAAGAAGCGCATTGTTCAGGCCCTGCTGCGCAAACGGCGAGAGTGACGACAGATCCAGCAGGTCGATACGGCTCAGCCGCTGGGCGATGCGTGACATGCGCAGCGAGACGACAACGATGGCGTAGGTCAGCCACGCGAGCCCGACGCCCATGATCGGTCCGAGGATCCGGTGCCAGGCGACTTCCGGATTCCAGTTCCTCGGGTGCCACGGCGCTTCCGGAACCGGTTCCACGAAGTGCGGCGGCAAGAATGCGACGGCTATCCCAATGATCGCCGCCACTAACAGTCCGCGCTTGCTCAGCCGAATCGATCGCGCCAGCCGCTCGCATTCCTGACTCGTACAGTTCAAGGCACCCTGCAGGCGCGCCACGGTTCGCTTTCCGTGCTGCAGTACATACAACAAGGCTGCGGGGAGGTACCCGACGAGGAGACAATGGACGACTGCGATTCTGAGATCGCGCAGGACGCCCGTCTGTACCCGCGCCAGCGGATCGAAGTCGTCGTCGATGAACAGCAGGTCCCAGCGGCCGAATACCGTTTCGCTGATGATGAGCACAACAACCAGCGACACACTGACCCCGATCCCAAGCCAGAGGGGGGAAACTCGATCGATGCCGGCTTGTTCAGCCATTACCATCGTCGGCAGACCAGGCGTCCCGATCACGCAATAGGGCACCGTCCCGTTCGAGCTTCAGGAGGTGCGCGAGCAACGAGCGCTCGGCGAGCCGGAACAGGTGCGCGGATACATCCTGGTAAACGTACGGCACCAGCTCGTGCGGTGTCAGTCCCGGGTGTTCCTGCACAGCTGCAAGCACCTTGCTCTCACGCAACAGGCGGTGCTCGATGATCCAGTCGATCGCGCGGACCGGATCGTCGATCCTGTCGCCGTGCCCGGGCAACAGGGTCTCGCACCTCATCCCCCGCAGCCGCCGCAGCGACTCGATGTAGTCTTTCATATCGCCATCCGGCGGGTTGATGACCACTGTCGAGCCGTCGATGACGTGATCGCCGGTCACCAGCCAGTTGGCCTCCGCATGGCGGTAACACAGGTGATTGGAGGCGTGGCCCGGCGTGTGCACGGCTTCGAGCGTGAATTCCGCGGTTTCCAGCCTGTCGCCGTCTGCAAGCTGGCGCGTCGGCCTGAACGTCCTGTCCTGCGGCCCGTGTTCCGGCGCCGGCAGGCCCAGAACCTCCGCGCCGGTCTTGTCGGCGAGCGGCATCACGCCGGGCGAATGGTCAGGGTGCGTGTGCGTCGCGAGCAGCCAGCGAATCGGCGCGCCGGCCGCCTCGATGATGCCGTCGATATGCGCGTCGATCGCCGGACCCGGATCGATCACGGCGATTTCGGCGGTGCCGAACAGGTAGGTATTCGTGCCCGGCCCGGTCATCATCGACGGGTTCGGGGCGAGCAGCCGGCGTATCCCCGGCGCGAGTTCGGCAAACCGCGGCAGGTCGGGGCCGAATGCCGTCATTCGAGAGCCCCGGAGTCATGCCCCGCGACGATCACGCGCGCCTCGCCGCCGCGTTTTTCGATCTCGGGGAATATGCAGGGCACGCCCTCGCGGGCGCGTGACTCGGCCCACTCGATGAGTTCATCGACTGCGGCGCAGCGGGCGAGCGACTCCAGCGTCCTGATCGTGGGAAAGTGCAGCGATACCGATCCGCCGCGAGAAGCGGCAAGCGCGTCCTCTGCCGTCATCCAGCAGGAATCCGTCAGTTCCCCGCCGCAATGCGCCGCATCCTGGTCGTCGGGCATCGCGGCGAGGAAGAAGCGGGTGGAGAAGCGTCTCGGCAAAGCCTGCGGCGTAATCCAGAAACTGAAATAGTGCAGTGCATCGCAATGCAGCTGCACCTCGTTGTCGACCACGAAGGACCGCCAGTCGAGCGTGCCGTCGTTCAGCGCGTCGCGCGCGGCATCCAGGTCCACACCGCTGCGGCCGACCGTCGCCAGCAGCACGCCGGATTCCTCGAACAGTTCCCGGACAGCGGCGCTGAAGTAAGCAAGACCCTGGTTCACGTTCAACAGCGCATCGGCGGCGGCGGCCGTTATGCCCGCGCAGTGCCTGTCGACGCGGCTGTCCACCGCCTCGACGACGCCCCCGGGAAACGCGTGAGCCCCGCCGAAAGCCGACCGCTCGTGCCGGCGCACCAGCAAGAGCTCGGGGGCGGCCGCAGCCTCCCGCGCCATTACGACCGTCGACGACGGCCTTGCGGCAGCGACGTCACTCAACGGCGGCTTTCTCCGGATCGCCGGTCTCGACCCAGGCCTGCATGCGGGCAAGCGCCTCGCCGATGACGTAGTCCACCGGCAGCGCGATGGCGTCCAGGCCGCCCGGGCGGTAGCCGCCGACGACGTAGGTGAACCTGACCTGCGTGCCCTCGAGCGCGTCGAAGAACTCCCAGGTCATATTGCCGTTCACGCCCATGAGACCGAGCGGGCCGAGGCCGCCCGTCAGGCGCAGGATGATGCCGGGATTCACGAAGGTCACGTTCATGTGGACGATGCCTCCGCCGTTCGCGAACGTCTCGCAAAAGCAGCCCTGCGGCGTACCCTTGATGCTCATTCGGCCGGCGTCGCCGTTGAGCGTGTGATCGTCGCTCCACCACTGCCCAATCTCGTCCACCGCCGCCTGCCAGACGCGCGCGCGCGGTGCATTGACCAGTACTTCGTGGACTGTCGTGAAGCCATTTTCCGCGGAGTCGGTCACCTCCGCCACGGCGCCGCTGCTGGCCATCAGCAGCGCGGCTAAACAGATCAGGTGCCTCATCCGGATTCCTCGCGATTGATCGGGCCAGCTACTTTAACCAAAATGCCCCCATGAATCCCGATGCCCGCGAGTTAGCGCGCTTCATCGCGCGCGCAGGCCGCGTTGCGGTTGTTACCGGCGCGGGCGTCAGCACGGCGTCCGGCATCCCCGACTACCGCGACCGGAACGGCGACTGGAAGCACGCCCGGCCCGTGCAGTACGCCGACTTCGTCGCCCGACCCGAGGTTCGCCAGCGCTACTGGGCGCGCAGCTTCGCCGGGTGGGCGCGCATCGCAAATGCGCGGCCGAACCGCGCCCACACCGCGCTCGCGGCGCTCGAATCGGGCGGCACGGTGACGACGCTCATCACCCAGAACGTCGACGGACTGCATCATCGCGCCGGCAGCCGGGCGGTCATCGACCTGCATGGCCGCCTGCAGCAGGTTCGCTGCATGGGCTGCGGCACCCTGGCCTGCCGCAAGCAATGGCAGGAGCAACTGGCGGCCGCCAACCCGGACTGGCGGCCGGATGCCGATTATTTCGCGCCGGACGGCGACGCGAAGCTGCGCGACGAGGACGTCAGTGCCTTCGTTGCACCGGACTGCAGGGCCTGCGGCGGCTTCATGAAGCCGGACGTGGTGTTCTTCGGCGAGAACGTTCCGAAGGACCGGGTCGCCTCGGCCTTCGATGCCCTGGACCGTGCCGGCGCGCTGCTGGTCGTCGGCTCTTCACTGATGGTGTTTTCGGGCTATCGGTTTGCCCGCCGGGCCGCGGAGACCGGCAAGCCGATCGCCATCGTCAACCGGGGCCGGACACGTGCCGACGATATCGCCGCGGTGAGAATTGACGCGGACTGCGGAGACATACTCGATGACGTGAGCCGAAACGGTGGATGAAGACCTGCGCATCGTGTTCGAGAGCCGCAACCGGACGGCGTGCGCGGACCGTTCCCTGGTGCTCGCCGCAGCGGGTATTCCTCACAAGGTTTTGCACGACCCGGGCGGCTCGATGATCGTGGTGCCGGCGGAGCACTCGGCGCACGCCGTCGAGGAAATCACCATCTACGACGAAGCGAACCCGCCGGCCGTGCCGAAACCGAAGAAGACCATTCGTTACCAGAACGCGATGCCCGGCATCGTCGCCTACGCGCTCGTCGTATGCAGCGTCGCGTGGCTCGCCGGCGAGGCGGCGTTCGGCGAAAACTGGTTTCGCGCCGGCCGCGTCGACGGCGTGCTGGTGCGTGCCGGCGAGCTGTGGCGCACCGTGACGGCCCTGACGCTGCACTCGGGCCTCGGGCACCTGGCCGGCAACCTCGTTTTCGGCGCCCTCTTCGGCCTGTTCGCCGGACGCCTGCTGGGCTCGGGCGTCGCCTGGTTTGCCATTCTCACCACCGGCGCCCTCGGCAACCTGCTCAATACCCTGGTGCTCGCACCGGACCATCGCTCCATCGGCGCCTCGACGGCCGTGTTCGCGGCCCTCGGCATCGTAGCCGGCTACGTGTGGCGTGCCAGGCTGATGTCGCAGGAACGCTGGGTGTATCGCAACGGCCCGATCGTCGGCGGCCTGGCATTGCTGATGTATACCGGCACCGGGGACGAGAACACGGACATCGGCGCGCACCTGTTCGGCTTCCTGTGCGGTTTCGGCGGCGGCATGCTGCTGACGCTCGTCCGCGACCGTATCCTCGAGGATCGCTGGCAGTGGCTCTGCGGTGCCGCCGCCGTCGTGCTCGTTGCGGGAGCCTGGGGTATCGCGCTGCTCTCCTGAGTGCAGGGTTAATCAGGTAGAATTCCCGCCGGTTACAGGCAGCCGGTCGCGGACCACCTTCGATGAAGAACGTTTTGCTGTTGTTGCTGACGTTACTGGTCGCGGTGGCGATCACGGTATGGGTCCGGTACGGCGGCGGCGAGCCGTATCCCGATCTGACCAGCGCGCCCCTGCTCCCCGAAAACGAACTGCAACAGGTGCTGTCCTACCCGCTGCCCATCGGCAACGTCGCGGTCAGCCCGGACGGGCGAGTGTTTTTCACCGTGCACCCCGAGTCGCGGCCGAAAGGCAACAAGCTGCTCGAGTTCGTGAACGGGGCGGCCGTACCGTACCCGGGCACCAGGCAACAGGCCGAGCTGTTCGACACCGTGCTGGGTGTCGCGATCGACTCGCAGGCTAATCTCTGGACGATCGACCACGGCAATCACGGCATGCGATCCGCGCGCCTGCTCGCCTTCGATCTCGACAGCGGCAAGGTCGTCCACGACCATCGCCTGCCGGCCGGGATAGCGCCGGCGGGGTCGTTCCTCCAGGACCTGCAGATCAGCGCCGACGGCCAAACTATCGTCATTGCCGACGCGAGTTTCTGGCGCAAACGGCCCGCGATCATCGTCTATGACGTCGAATCGGGGACGGCGAGGCGCGTGCTCGAGTCGCATCCCTCGGTCTCCGCCGAGAAATACATCATCGCGCACGGCGGCAGGGAGATGCGCTTCTTCGGCGGGTTCGTCGCGCTCCGGGGCGGCGTCGACGGGATCGCACTCGGCCGGGAGTGGCTGTACTACGGTGCGCTGAGTGGCTCGACCCTGTACCGCATCCGGCTGCGCGACCTGCGCAACGTTGAACTCCCGGCCGCGCAACTTGCGCGGCGCGTCGAGGCGTACGGCGCCAAACCGCTGTCCGACGGCCTGAGCACCGATGTCGACGGCAACGTCTACGTTACCGATGTCGAGCACAATGCCGTCTTCCTGATCGGCGCGGATCGGGAGCCGCGAACGCTGCTCCGCTCGCCGCGTATTCGCTGGCCCGATGCGCTGTCGTTCGGGCCGGAGGGCTGGCTGTACGTTGCCGACAGCGCGCTGCAGTCCGTCGTGCTGCAGCCGCAGGAACGCATCGAGGCGAACGGTCCCTACGGTATATTCCGCTTCCGTCCGGGCGCTGCAGGCGTGCCGGGCCAGTAGCTTGCAGATCCTGCTCCTTTACGCGGCCGTCGTCCTGATCTGGGGCTCGACGTGGTCGGCGATTCCGTTCCAGCTCGGCACGGTCGCCGAGGAAGTCTCGGTCGGCTATCGCTTCGGGATTGCCGCGTTGGCGCTCTACGCCTATGCCTGGGCGAGCCGCCGCCCGCTGCGCTTGCCCGCATCCGCGTATCCGCTCGTATTCCTGCAGGGCGCGCTGCTTTTCTGCATCAACTATTTCTTCGTCTATTACGGGACGGCCTACCTCACGACGGGCGTTGTCGCCGTCCTCTTCAGCGGCATTCTCATTTTCAACG
>Ga0316194_10001622_pt1 | contig 15539 bp, 11 predicted proteins | sample CroRivsedime1_MG_FD_204936 | JGI IMG/M metagenome (GOLD analysis project Ga0316194, IMG submission 204936) | Coastal sediment microbial communities from Maine, United States - Cross River sediment 1 | ecosystem: Environmental > Aquatic > Marine > Coastal > Sediment | place: USA: Maine...
TGGCCCATGACCTGTTGCTGGCGGGCAGTGGTCAGGTGATGGTGGCGGGCGGTATGGAAAGCATGACCAACGCGCCCTACCTGCTGGATCGCGCCCGAGGTGGCTATCGTCTCGGCCACAACACCGTGTCCGACCACATGTTTCTGGATGGCCTGGAGGACGCCTACGACAAAGGGCGCCTGATGGGCAGTTTCGCAGAGGAATGCGCGGATCAGTTTGGATTTACCCGGGACGCTCAGGACGCGTTCGCCATTCGCTCTTTGGCCCGGGCCAATCAGGCGATCACCGACGGTACGTTCGCCCGGGAAATCGCACCGGTGACCGTGCACGGCCGCAAGGGCGACAGCATCGTCGAACACGACGAGCAGCCCGGTAACGCCCGAATCGACAAGATTCCTGAGCTCAAACCGGCATTTCGATCGGACGGCACCGTCACCCCCGCCAACTCCAGTTCCATCTCTGACGGGGCGGCGGCGATGGTCCTGATGCGCCGATCCGAAGCCGAACGACGCGCTCTTACGCCCCGGGCGGCCATACTCGGCCATACCACCTTCGCCCAGGAACCGGCCCTGTTCACCACCGCGCCGGTGTATGCGATCCGCTCGCTACTCGAGCGTTTGCACTGGACCACCGCGGACGTGGATCTGTTTGAGATCAACGAGGCGTTCGCGGTGGTGACCATGGCGGCCATGCAGACCCTCGATCTGCCCCCGGACAAGGTGAACGTTCACGGCGGTGCGTGTGCGCTTGGACATCCCATCGGGGCTTCCGGTGCACGGATCATGGTTACGCTGCTGGCCGCGATGGAAAAGTATGATCTGAAACGCGGCATTGCCGCGCTCTGTATCGGGGGCGGCGAAGCCACCGCCATTGCGTTGGAACGCGCATAGCTTGGAACGGGGATAGTTAGGGCAACCCATGATCCTGAGCCAGGAACAGGAGATGATCCGCGACGCGGTGCGGGACTACGCCCAGAGCCAACTGTGGCCGAACGCGGCCGAATGGGATCGCCAATCCACCTTCCCACTGGCTGCTTTGCGCGGGCTTGGGGAACTGGGCCTGTTTGGGATGACGGTGCCCGAAGACTGGGGCGGAGCCGGGACCGATTTCGTCTCTTTGGCTTTGGCGCTGGAGGAAATCGCCGCGGGTGACGGCGCCTGCTCGACCGTCATCAGCGTGCAGAATTCGGTGGTTTGCGGGCCCATACTGGGCTTTGGCAATGACGATCAAAAATCGCTTTTTTTGAAACCGCTGGCGTCCGGCGAGGCGCTGGGCTGCTTTTGCCTCACCGAACCCCATGTGGGTTCGGACGCTGGCGCCATTCGGACCCGGGCGATTCTTGCGAATGGCAGCTATGTGCTGAACGGCGTCAAACAGTTCATCACCACGGGTCGCAACGCCCAGACCGCAATCGTATTTGCAGTGACCGACCCCGCGGCCGGCAAAAAAGGTTTGAGTGCATTCATCGTGCCTACGGACACGCCCGGGTACACCATTGGCCGGGTTGAAGACAAGCTGGGACAGCGCGCCTCGGACACGGCCCAGATCATGTTCGAAGACTGTGCGGTTCCCGTCGCCAATCGACTGGGCGAGGAAGGTCAGGGCTACCGGATCGCGTTGGCCAATCTGGAAAGTGGCCGTATCGGCATCGCCGCCCAGTGTGTCGGCATGGCCCGCTCCGCGTTCGAACTTGCCCGGGACTATGCCGGGGAGCGCGAAAGCTTTGGTAAGCCGATCATCGAACATCAGGCGATCAGTTTTCGCCTGGCCGATATGGCCACCGAAATCGAAGCGGCGCGGCAGCTTACTCTGCATGCAGCGAGTCTCAAGGACGCCGGGCGCCCCTGTTTGAAAGAGGCATCCATGGCAAAGTTGTTCGCCTCGGAGATGGCCGAACGGGTGTGTTCGGCCGCCCTTCAGGTACATGGGGGGTATGGCTATCTGGCGGATTTTCCGGTGGAGCGCATCTATCGGGATGTCCGCGCTGCACAAATCTACGAAGGCACCAGCGACGTGCAACGCATCGTCATTGGCCGCAGTTTGGCCGGCGAATGAACACCGCGAAGGACTGCTCGGCGTGTCGGTGATCAAGAGCCAGCTTCATCCGCGCTCAGACGCGTTCCGGCTGAATGCCGAGACCATGTCCGCACTGGTCGAGGATCTGCGAGGCACCGTCGCCAGAATCCGGCAAGGGGGCGGTGAACGGGCCCGCGAGCGTCACCAGAGCCGGGGCAAACTTCTGCCCCGGGATCGAATTCGCGCGCTATTGGATGTGGGTTCACCCTTTCTGGAACTGTCGCAGCTCGCCGCCTACGGCCTGTATGAGGATCAGGTCCCGGCCGCGGGCATTATTACAGGCATCGGACGGGTCTGTGGTCGTGAATGCCTGTTGGTGGTCAACGACGCCACCGTCAAGGGCGGAACCTACTACCCACTGACGGTCAAGAAGCATCTGCGTGCCCAGGAGATCGCCCAGCAGAACCGGCTGCCCTGTATCTATCTGGTGGATTCCGGTGGCGCCAACCTGCCAAACCAGGAGGACGTGTTTCCGGACCGGGATCACTTCGGTCGCATTTTCTTTAACCAGGCGAATATGTCCGCCCTGGGCATTCCCCAGATCGCAGTGGTCATGGGTTCGTGCACCGCGGGCGGCGCGTACGTGCCGGCCATGGCGGATGAAAGCATTATCGTTCGACAGCAGGGCACGATCTTCCTGGGGGGGCCACCGCTGGTAAAGGCGGCCACCGGCGAAGTGGTCAGCGCCGAGGACCTGGGGGGTGCGGAGGTACACTCGCGCACCTCCGGAGTAACCGACCACTATGCCATGAGCGACGCCCACGCCCTGGGCCTGGCACGCCGCGCGGTGGCTCAACTCAACCGTCCAAAAGCGCAGCCTTTGGAACTGCGCCCGCCTCGCCCGCCGCTGTACGATACCGCGGAGCTCGGCGGCGTGGTGCCGTCGGATCCGCGAAAGCCCTACGATGTGCGCGAGGTCATCGCCCGCCTGGTGGACGGCAGCGAGTTTGATGAATTCAAGGCCCTTTACGGCACCACCCTGGTGTGTGGGTTCGCCCATCTGCAGGGTTACCCGATCGGGATCGTGGCCAACAACGGTGTTCTGTTCTCGGAGTCCGCCCTCAAGGGCGCCCATTTCATCGAACTGTGCAGCCAGCGCGGTATTCCGCTGGTGTTTCTCCAGAACATCACGGGCTTTATGGTCGGGCGCAAATATGAGGCCGGCGGCATCGCCAAGGACGGCGCCAAGATGGTCACCGCAGTTGCCTGCGCCCGCGTGCCCAAATTCACCGTCCTGATCGGCGGCAGTTTTGGCGCCGGCAACTACGGTATGTGCGGCCGTGCGTTTGGACCACGCCTGCTCTGGATGTGGCCGAATGCACGGATTTCCGTCATGGGCGGGGAACAGGCCGCCGGCGTGCTGGCCCAGGTGCGCAGAGACGGTTTAGAACGGGACGGGGGCAGTTGGCCCGAGGCCGACGAGGCTGAATTCAGGCAATCCGTGCGCGATCAATATGAACGTCAAGGGCACCCTTATCATGCCAGCGCCCGGCTTTGGGATGACGGCATCATCGATCCCGCCGACACCCGTCGGGTTCTGGCGCTGGGCATCTCAATGGCGCTGAACGCCCCCATAGAAGAGACGCGTTTCGGCGTGTTTCGCATGTGATCATCATTGAGGCTCCGTGATGAGTGAAGCCGCGTTTATAAGCGAGACCGATGCGCAGGGCGTGGCCCGTTTGACCCTGAATCGGGTCAGTGTGCACAACGCGTTTGATGAACACATGATCGCAGCGCTCACCGGGGAACTGGTTCGAATTGGCTTGGACCGCCGGGTGCGGGTTCTGGTACTGGCCGCCAACGGCAAGTCTTTTTCGGCCGGCGCGGACCTCAACTGGATGGGCCGCATGGCTGACTACAGCCGCGAGCAGAATCTGTCGGATGCGCAGGGGTTGGCGACCTTGCTGTCGACCCTGGATACCCTGCCACAGCCGGTGGTGGGCCGCATCCACGGTGCCGCTTACGGGGGCGGCGTGGGTCTGGTGAGTTGCTGCGATATCGCCATCGCCGGCGAGGCGGCCCGATTTTGCCTGACCGAGGTTCGACTGGGTCTGATACCGGCGGTAATCAGTCCCTATGTGGTCAACGCCATGGGACTTAGACACGCTCGCCGGTACTGTGTCAGCGCGGAACGCCTGGATGCCCGGGAGGCGCTTCGTGTTGGTCTGGTGCATGAAGTGGTGGCAGACCAGGCCCTGGATCAAAGGGTGTCGGAATGCGTTGCAAACCTGCTGACAAACGGTCCGAAGGCGATGACGGCGGCCAAGGAATTGCTGCGGGCCGTGGCCCGGGGCCCGATGGATGACGCCATGATCGCTGATACCGCGGCACGCATCGCGGACATCCGGGCGGGCGACGAAGGGCGCGAGGGCATCGCCGCATTCCTGGGCAAGCGCAATCCGGTCTGGGCGGTGCGATAGCGTGTTCGACAAGATTCTGATCGCCAACCGGGGAGAAATCGCCTGCCGTGTGGCGCGGACCTGCAGGCGCCTGGGTGTGCGCACGGTGGCGGTGTACTCCGAGGCCGATGTCGAGGCCCGGCATGTGAAGCTCTGCGACGAGGCCTGGCTGCTGGGTCCGGCACCGGCGCGGGAAAGCTATCTGCGTGGGGATACGATCCTGGACATCGTCCGCCGCAGCGGCGCTCAGGCCATCCATCCGGGATACGGATTCCTATCGGAGAACGCCGAGTTTGCCCGAGCCTGTCACAGCGCGGAGCGGGTATTCATCGGGCCACCGGTCAAGGCTATTGAGGCGATGGGCTCCAAGAGCGCGGCCAAGGAAATCATGGAACGGGCCGGTGTGCCGCTGGTACCTGGATATCACGGGGACGAGCAATCCGCCGCCGTGCTGGCGGCGGCGGCCGAGGACATCGGCTACCCCGTGCTCATCAAGGCCTCGGCCGGTGGCGGCGGCAAGGGTATGCGGCGGGTGGACGACCCGGCGCACTTCGCTCGCGAACTGAGTTCCGCCCAGCGGGAAGCACGCTCCGCGTTTGGCGACGACCGGGTACTGGTGGAGAAGTATCTGCTTGCGCCGCGCCATATCGAGGTCCAGGTGTTCGCCGATCACCACGGCCATGCGGTGCATCTGTTCGAACGCGACTGTTCCATACAACGACGTCACCAGAAAGTTATCGAAGAGGCGCCAGCCCCTGGCATGAATTCCACCATGCGTGCGCAAATGGGCGAGACAGCGCTCGCCGCTGCCCGGGCGATCGACTACGTCGGTGCCGGAACGGTTGAGTTCATAGTCGATCGTGGTGGCAGTTTTTACTTCATGGAGATGAATACCCGGCTCCAGGTCGAGCATCCCGTGACGGAAATGATCACCGGGCAGGATCTGGTTGAGTGGCAGCTTCGGGTGGCCACCGGCGAACCGCTGCCCTGCACCCAGGCGGAGCTGAGCATAGAGGGGCACGCTTTCGAGGCCAGGGTCTACGCCGAGGACCCGGACCGGGACTTTCTGCCCGCCACCGGAATCCTGTCCCACTATCGACCACCGGAGGAAAGCGTCTACGTCCGGGTGGACACCGGCGTCAACCAGGGTGACCAGGTCGGCATTCACTACGATCCCATGATTGCCAAGCTGGTGGTTTGGGATCGTGACCGGGACAATGCCCTGCGTCGTCTGCGCAGCGCGCTGATCGAGTTTCAGGTCACAGGGGTGACCACCAACCTGGCATTTCTGTCGGCCCTGGCGAGCCACCCTGCTTTTGCCGAAGCGCGGGTGGACACGGGCTTTATCGAACGCCATCGAGCACAGCTTTTTGGTGAGCGCATTCCCGCGGACGCCCGGACTCTGGCAGTGGCTGCCCTCAGTGAACTGCTGCGCATCGACACCGCCGCCGCCGAGACAGCGGCCCTTTCCGCCGATCCCTACTCCCCATGGCACAGTTCGTCGGGATGGCGCTTGAACGGCGACAACCACCACACTCTGGCGTTTCTGGATGGCGAGTTAACCCACTCGGTCACGGCCCACTACCGGGACGATCACTACCAGCTGGATCTGTCGGGCGAATCGATGTGCGCCGCCGCGGTGGCACTGTCACCCGAATGTATGCGTATCGATCTGGATGGTGTCCGCACGACGGTCACGGTGGTCCGCGACGCCGCACAGATAACCGTTATCAGCGACGGGCGCAATCACAGCCTGATATTGTGTGACCCACTGGCCCAGGGCATGGATGAGGCGGTCGCGGACGACCGTGTGATCGCACCCATGCCGGGCAGCATCATCGATGTCCCGGTTCAAGCCGGCCAGACCGTTCAACTCGGTGATCCACTGATGATCCTGGAGGCCATGAAAATGGAACACACCCTGTCGGCGCCCTTTTCCGGGGTGGTTGAGGAAATCCATTTCCGAATCGGTGATCAGGTGGAGGAAGGGACCGAACTGGTCACCATGGTCCGAAGCGACGCCTGATTTTTGCCAGCCATACCGAGGATTGTGTCATGCAGCTTCCAAGCTCGGTGAAGATCATCGACGTGGGGCCCAGGGACGGTCTGCAGAACGAACCGGGCACGGTCACTACAGCCACCAAACTGGCCCTGATCGAGCGCCTGGCGGATGCGGGGTTGAAGGCAATCGAAGTAACCAGTTTTGTCTCGCCCAAGTGGGTGCCGCAAATGGCCGATCACCGCGAGGTCATACGCGGCCTACGGGCGCGGCCCGGCGTGCGCTATCCGGTGCTGACGCCGAATCTGAAAGGGTTTGAGGCGGCACTGGCGGCGGGTGTCAAAGAGGTGGCGGTGTTTGCCGCTGCGACCGAGACGTTCTCCCACAAGAACATAAACTGCAGCATCGACGAGAGCCTGCGGCGATTCGAGTCGATCATACAGGCCGCCGACGCCCATGACGTTCGGGTACGGGGCTATGTCTCCTGTGTTCTGGGATGCCCTTACGAAGGTGAGGTGTCGGCCGATGTGGTGGCCCGGGTGGCGTCGGAACTGTCAGACATGGGCTGCTATGAGGTATCGCTTGGGGATACCATCGGCACCGGCACGCCCCTGAAAGCCGCCCGCCTGGTAGAAACCGTCTCGGCGCGGGTTCCGGTGACGCAACTTGCGGCGCATTTCCACGACACCTACGGGCAGGCGCTGGCCAATCTGCTGGCGGTGCTTCAGATGGGTGTGTCGGTGATCGACAGCTCGGTTGCCGGCCTGGGAGGGTGCCCCTATGCAAAAGGGGCCAGCGGCAATGTGGCCACCGAAGACGTGGTCTACATGTTGGACGGCATGGGTATCCATAGCGGGGTTGACCTGGCCGCCCTGGTCGACACGGCCCGCTTCATCTCGGCCGAATTGGGGCGGCCACCCATATCCCGGGTAGCCACCGCATTCAGACAAACAGCCGACGTTTGAGGGGCAGTTGGTGACTGGTGATGGGATTCCACATCGGTACAATGCGCCGGCGACACACTGAGTACAGACACCACCATGACTGACCCCTACGACGAGCCCCAATCCCCTTGTGTTGGCATTTGCCAGATCAATCCGTTGAACCAGCTATGCGACGGCTGTTTCCGAAGCGAAGTCGAAGTGGCGGCCTGGTGGGACATGAGCAGCGCCAGCAAACGCACCCTGCTGACTGAACTGGAGGCCCGGCGCGAGCGCCTGTTCGACGATCTGTTCGATTGAACGGATCTGCGCGGTGACGGCGCGGCAAGAGTTTGACCACACACCGAATCGGAGTATTCGATGGCTGAATCCAGGCTTTCGCCTGAGGCATTCCTGCAGTTGGTTCAGTCCGGGGTGCCGTTCGCCCGTTATCTGCATATGTCCATGGTGAGTATGCACTATGGCCAAGTGGTCATGCGCATGGCCTACCATCCAGATACGATACGACCGGGCGGCACCATATCGGGTCCCGCGCTGATGACCCTGGCCGACTGCGCCATGTACGGCGTTGTGCTGAGTGCGATCGGTCGGGTCGAATTGGCGGTGACCACGAACCTCAACATCAACTTCCTCCACCGTCCGGCCCAGGCCGACGTCATTGCCGAAGGTCGACTGCTCAAGCTGGGCCGGCGCCTTGCTGTATGCGAGATCATACTGCACTCAGAAGCGCACGATGAGCCGGTTGCCCATGTGACAGGCACCTATTCGATACCTCCGATCAAGGACTGAGGGTGGCAACCGAGCATCCAGAACTGCCGCCGCCGCTGGAGGGCGTACGCGTGCTGGATCTTACGCGCCTGCTGCCCGGTCCATTGTGCACGCTGCACCTGGCGGACATGGGTGCAGACGTGATCAAGATCGAAGACCCTGAGCACGGCGACTACGCACGCGATCTCCGCGGGGATGGGCGGGGTGCCGGCAGTTTGTTTCTTGCCCTCAACCGGAACAAGCGCGGCTTGCGTCTGAATCTGAAGGCGCCTCAGGGGCCGTCCGTGCTGCACCAACTGGCGCGCTCCGCCGACGTGGTGGTCGAAGGCTTCAGACCGGGGGTGGTCGATCGTCTGGGTGTGGGATATGAATCGCTAAGGGCCGACAACCCGGCCATCGTCTATTGCGCAATCACCGGCTACGGCCAGACAGGACCTTACCGTGATCGTGCGGGCCACGACATCAACTATTGCGGTTACGCCGGCGTGCTGGATCAGATCGGCTCAGCCGGCGGACCGCCGGTGATCCCCAATTTTCAGATTGGCGACATAGTGGGCGGTGCGCTCAGTGCCGCGATGGGGATACTGGCGGCTCTGGTCGCGTCCAAGAGTCGGGGCTTAGGCCGGTATGTGGATGTTTCCATGACCGACTGTCTGCTGGCCAATGCTGTGATACCGCTTGCAACCCTGGGAGATACCGGCAAAAGCCCAATGCGGGGCGAGGATCTATTGTCCGGTGGTGTCCCCTGCTACTCGGTCTACCCGACACGTGACGGACGCTATATGGCCGTAGGCGCTCTGGAGCCGAAGTTCTGGCATCGACTGTGCGATGCCCTGGAACGACCCGACCTGCGCTCGGGCCAGCTTGAGACCGGTGTTCGCGGAGATGTCGTTCGCAGAGCGCTGGCTGACATTTTCCAGACCCGGGACCGGGACGAGTGGACGGCCGACCTGACGCCCCTGGATTGCTGCGTGACGCCGGTACTTTCGGTATTGGAGTCGTTGGGAAATGAGCAGATCACCCAACGTGGAATGGTGGACCGACGGGCTGACGCGGGGGTTGATACAGGTGGGCCCATCCGATTTGGGAATACCGCTCGTTCACCCAATACTCCGGCACCTGCGCGAGGCCAGGACACGGATACCATACTGCTGGAAGCGGGGTTCGAGCCGGCGGAAGTCAGACGCCTGCGCGAGGACGGTGTGGTCTGAGCGCATCGGGTTTACTCACCCGCTCGCGCGGTTTTTTGGGTGACGTTGCGCCACAGGATGGAAAGATAACCCATCCGCCCTCAGAAACTTGCTAAGGCAGATGTGAGATATGTCTTAAAATTATGATTTTAATACATTTTTATTGGATACAGGGTTGACCGGAAAAAGCGATGTGGGTAACTTAGACCCTGCATGTAGTCATGCTTTCTCCTCCAAGTCCTCCTTTTGGTGGTTGTTATGCCGGGGCCCTGCCCCGGCTTTCTTTTTCTACCCCTTTAACCCCCTGCGATACCGAACTTGACTTCCTGAACCGCGCCGCATTGCGCGTTTGGTTCCCGGACGCCTTGCGGTCCGATCGAAGTTCGTCGGTCGCTCCCTCCCTGACTCAACCAGCTTGCCGGTCTCCACGGCCGTGCTTACCGTCGCCTGTTCACTGGCGTTCAGAAGTACCTCTGATCGCGCCGTTTCTATCTGCAAATAGTTATCCACCAAATGGATTGACGCACTGCACCATGGCCTCTAAACTGTCGTCGTCATCTACGGATGACTTCTCCTCCATATCCTCCTTTGGTGGTTTGGCCGGGCATCTTGCCCGGCCTCCTTTTTCCCTAGAATCGAAACATTGTCACTCGACCTGGCTGCCTCTGCGGCTCCCGGCTGCGGACTGAAACGCGGTTAGTCGAATCGACTCGGCAAAAAACATTGAAAAAACCGAACCCTGGTTTATTTGTACAGGTGTATAAATTAGGGGTTGACGCAGTGCAGCAACCGACATACTCTAGCCCTGTCATCTCCGGATGACTTCTCCTCCATATCCTCCTTTGGTGGTTTGGCCGGGCATCTTGCCCGGCCTCCTTTTTTTGCGCTTCATCACGCCCGCCCCCAATCTGGGCTCACGCCATCGTGCCCAATACCTTTCACGCAGTTAGGAATCCTCCTCCCTCGGATTGCGAATCACCCGATTGTGAGCGTTGGGTCAGGAACACTATTGTTGGTCAAATCAAAAGAGCCGAAGGCGCCCTGCAATGCTAAAGACCTCCCATTTTTACGCAAACCGATTGGTGTTGCGTCCTTCGATCGAGCTGGATCCAGCCATGACGGTGGCTCAGCTGTTCGCCGATGGCCCCGTCCGCCTGGAGATCGTCCAAACGGAAGACGGTGAAGCGCAGGTCAGCGTTGCTGCGCCCGGAACGATCACGGTACAGGTGGAAGGGAACGGTCCGTCATTGAACGTGCATGAAGGTCAGGGGGATTTGTTCGATCCCATGATGCGCAACTTCGATCTTTTTCTTGAACAGGAGCGAGTGCGTATCGACCTTGAGGCCGTCACCGTCGATGAACTCCGCGAGAGCCGGTCCGGACAGACTGAGACTGGCCGGACCGGCTCCGAATCGTAGCGGAAGCGCGTCAGCCAAGAGGGCGCGCTCATTTACAGATAGAGTACCTCGAGAATCTCGTACTCCTTGATCCCACTGGGTGCCCGGACACTGGCGATCTCCCCTTTCTCCTTGCCGATCAGGGCCCGTGCGATCGGAGATGTAACGGAAACCCGCCCCGCCTTGGCATCCGCCTCGTCCTCGCCAACGATTTGGTAGCGACGTTCCTCGCCGGTCTCCTCGTCGGAAAGCACTACCGTTGTGCCAAACACAACCTTTCCGCTTTTGGGCAGTTGGCTCACGTCGATCACCTGGGCGTGGGACAATTTGCCCTCGATCTCCTGAATACGGCCTTCAGTAAAGCCCTGCTGCTCCCGCGCCGCGTGGTACTCGGCGTTTTCCTTCAGGTCTCCATGGGCGCGGGCTTCGGCGATGGCCTGAATGATCCGCGGGCGCGTCTCGCTCTTGAGTTGTTTGAGCTCCGCCTCCAATTGTGCGGCGCCCTGGGCCGTCATCGGTACCCTGCTCATGCGTTTGACTCCTTGTGCAATTCCTGCAGGCTGTAGACCCGCCCTTCGCCCCCGTGTGCCAGTGAGTGCCCCGTGGCCCGGGCACCTGCAATGGTTGTGAAATAGCTCACTTTGCGCATCAGTGCTTCGCGACGAATGGAGAAGGAGTCGGCGATTGCCTGCTTGCCTTCGGTTGTGTTGACGATAAGCTGGATCTGGTCATTCTTGATCATGTCCACCACGTGTGGACGCCCCTCTACAACTTTATTAACAGCCCGGCAGGCGACGCCATTCTCGTTGAGATATGCGGCGGTACCTCGGGTCGCCACGATCTCGAATCCCAGCTCGGCAAAACTCCTCGATACATCCAGGGCGGCGGGTTTGTCCGTATCGCGGACACTTACGAAAGCGGTGCCCTGCCGAGGCACATTGTTGCCGCCGGCCTTCTGAGCTTTGATGAAGGCCTCCCCAAAGGTCTTGCCCACACCCATCACCTCGCCGGTGGACTTCATCTCCGGTCCAAGCAGTGGATCTACACCCGGGAACTTCGCGAACGGGAAAACCGCTTCCTTGACGCTGTAATATGGCGGTATGCGTTCCTCGGCCAAGCCCTGTTGTGCCAGCGTTTGGCCAGCCATGCAGCGGGCGGCGATCTTAGCCAGGGGAAGACCAATGGCCTTGGATACGAACGGTACGGTTCTCGACGCCCTAGGATTGACTTCCAGAATATAGACTTGATCGTCCTGAATCGCATACTGCACATTCATCAAACCAATGACATTCAGGCCCAGGGCAAGCGCGCGGGTCTGATCACGCAGCCGATCCTGGGTGGCGGCGGACAACGAGAATGGCGGCAACGAGCAGGCGGAATCGCCTGAGTGCACACCGGCCTCCTCAACGTGTTCCATGATCCCACCGATCAGCACGGTATCCCCGTCACAGATGGCATCCACGTCCACTTCGACCGCGTTGTTCAAAAACCGATCCAGCAGCACCGGCGATTCATGGGACACCTGAACCGCCGCGCGCATGTAGTTGCGCAGATCCTCCTCCTGATAGACGATTTCCATGGCTCGTCCACCCAGCACATAGGACGGACGCACCACCAGCGGATACCCGATCTCCGCCGCAAGTCGCACGGCTTGTTCCGGGTCTCGTGCCGTGCGGTTGGGTGGTTGCAGCAGTTTCAGTTGATCTACCAGTCGCTGGAAGCGCTCGCGATCCTCAGCCAGGTCGATGGCGTCGGGTGAGGTACCGATGATGGGCACGCCGGCAGCCTCCAGGCCCAGTGCCAACTTCAACGGTGTCTGCCCGCCATACTGGACGATGACGCCTTTGGGTTTCTCGATCCGGACGATCTCCAGCACGTCTTCCAGGGTCAGGGGTTCGAAATAGAGTCGGTCGGAGGTATCAAAATCCGTGGAAACGGTCTCCGGATTGCAATTGACCATGATTGTTTCATAGCCATCTTCACGCAAAGCCAATGCGGCATGCACGCAGCAGTAGTCGAACTCGATGCCCTGGCCGATTCGATTTGGGCCGCCCCCCAGCACCATGATCTTGTCCCGCGTCGACGGCTCGGCCTCGCATTCCTCTTCGTAAGTGGAGTACAGATAAGCCGTCGTAGTGGCAAACTCGGCGGCGCAGGAATCCACACGCTTAAATACCGGGTGTATATCCAGTTCCTGGCGCAACGCACGAACCGCGTGCTCGTCCGAATCGATCAGTGTAGCCAGGCGCCGGTCCGAAAATCCTTTGCGCTTAAGACGCCAGAGCCGATCCCGCTCGGCCAGTCCCGTGAGACCCAGTTCGCGCACCTCGGCTGCAAGAATCACCAATTCTTCGATCTGTACCAGAAACCATTTGTCGATGTTAGAAAGCTGATGTACCCGGTCGACTGAGTAGCCCGCGCGAAATGCCTCAGCGACGTACCAGAGACGGGCCGGGCCGGGTAGACCGAGTTCGTGCTGTATGGTGCCTTGGGAATCCTCTGCATCCGGATCGAGAATCTCGTTGAATCCGTCAACGCCGATCTCCAACCCGCGCAATGCTTTGTGCAACGACTCCTGGAAGGTGCGGCCAATGGCCATCACCTCACCTACGGATTTCATCTGGGTGGTCAAACGGTCGTCCGCCTGGGGAAATTTCTCGAAATTGAACCGCGGGACCTTGGTCACCACGTAGTCAATCGTCGGCTCGAACGAGGCGGGTGTTGCGCCGCCGGTGATTTCGTTCTTGAGCTCGTCCAGGGTATAGCCAACTGCCAGCTTCGCCGCCACTTTGGCGATGGGAAACCCGGTCGCCTTGGAGGCCAGGGCTGAGGAACGGGATACCCGCGGGTTCATCTCGATGATGACCATTTGACCGTCCGCGGGATTGATGGCGAACTGCACATTGGACCCGCCTGTATCCACGCCGATTTTCCGCAACACTGCGATGGAAGCATCGCGCAGAATCTGATACTCCTTGTCGGTCAGGGTCTGTGCTGGCGCAACGGTGATTGAGTCGCCGGTGTGAACCCCCATGGGATCAAAATTTTCGATCGCACAGACAATGATGCAGTTGTCCTCACGGTCTCGCACCACCTCCATCTCGAATTCTTTCCATCCCAGTACGGATTCTTCGATCAGGACTTCGCTCGTGGGTGACAGGTCCAGACCGCGCTCCACAATTTCCAGGAACTCATCGCGGTTGTAAGCAATGCCGCCGCCGGTCCCGCCCAGAGTAAATGATGGCCGGATGATGGTCGGAAAGCCGACCGCAGTCTGCATCTGGACCGCCTCTTCCAGACTGTGCGCCACTTCCGAACGGGGCGTCATCAGTCCGATCTCGTGCATGGCGTGGCGAAAACGGTCACGATCCTCAGCCATATCGATGGCCTTCTGATCGGCACCGATCATTTCCACCTGGTACCGCTCCAGTACCCCTTCCCGCACCAGGTCCAGTGCGCAGTTCAGCGCGGTCTGACCGCCCATGGTGGGCAGCAGGGCGTCGGGCCGTTCTTTGTCAATGATCTGGGCAACGGTCTCCCAGTTGATGGGCTCGATGTAGACCACGTCTGCCGAGTTGGGATCGGTCATGATGGTGGCGGGATTGGAGTTGACCAGGACGACCCGGTACCCCTCTTCGCGCAACGCCTTGCAGGCCTGGGCGCCGGAGTAGTCGAACTCGCAGGCTTGACCGATGACGATCGGGCCGGCCCCTATGATGAGGATGCATTCGATGTCTGTGCGTTTGGGCATTTCAGTTTTTCAGACCGTTCGGTGGTGACCTGCACCATAGGAATTTGGGACACGGGTTTGGACGTTGTTCCGCCACGCCCGGCGCGCCCCGGCCAAGGCCTCAGGACGCTCTGCGGGATGAGTTTGCCGACGTGGCCATCAGTTCGATGAAGTGGTCGAACAAAGGACTGACGTCGTGGGGCCCCGGGCTGGCTTCGGGATGACCCTGGAATCCGAAAGCCGGCCGGTCCACTCGGTGAATGCCCTGCAGGCTTCCGTCGAACAAGGACCGGTGAGTGGTGTGCACGGTTTCCGGCAGCGAAGTCTCGTCCACCGCAAATCCGTGATTCTGGCTGCTGATCATGACCCGCCCGCCATCCAGTATCTGGACCGGATGGTTGGCCCCGTGGTGCCCGAACTTCATCTTCACGCTGCGCCCGCCGCTGGCCAGCGCAAGCAACTGATGACCCAGGCAGATGCCAAACACGGGCAACATGGCGTCCAGCAGTTCGCCGATGGCGGCAATTGCGTAGTCGCAGGGCTCAGGGTCACCTGGCCCATTGGATAGAAACACACCGTCCGGCTCCAGCGCCCGAACCGCCTCGGCAGGGGTTTTGGCCGGGACGACGGTGACCCGGCAACCCCGGTCAACCAGCATCCGAAGGATGTTTCGCTTGACGCCGAAATCGTAGGCCACCACATGCCAACACAGCTCGGAATCGCTTGGGTCCAGTGGCGCAGGAAGACCCTGGTCCAAACTCCAGGTGCCCTGGGTCCAGACATAGGGTTGCCGACAGCTCACTTCCTTGGCCAGATCCATGCCGGCGAGTCCGGGGAAAGACCGCGCCGCGGCCAGCGCCGAGGCCTCGTCAATCGAATCGCCGGCGACGATACAGCCGCTTTGGGCGCCCTGGTCTCTGAGCATCCTGGTCAGGCGTCGGGTATCGATGTCGGCAATGGCGACTACGCCGCGCTCCTGAAGATAGTCTCCGAGAGACTGCTGATTGCGCCAGTTGTTGGCAATCAAAGGGCAGTCTCG
>Ga0316194_10001623_pt1 | contig 15535 bp, 10 predicted proteins | sample CroRivsedime1_MG_FD_204936 | JGI IMG/M metagenome (GOLD analysis project Ga0316194, IMG submission 204936) | Coastal sediment microbial communities from Maine, United States - Cross River sediment 1 | ecosystem: Environmental > Aquatic > Marine > Coastal > Sediment | place: USA: Maine...
ATTGAATATTATAAGATTTGGATAACTGCTTTATCCAGTTGCAGGCCCTGCGAATAACCGCACCAAACCGCGGGGGATCAATAAGAATGAAAACTATGGAGACGGTATGAAAACCCGTTTTTGGAGTAGTGACTGGTTCGCCGGGCTACTGATTACCATCGTGGTTGTGATCTTTTCGGGTGCGGCTCCGTTTCAAAGCCTCGAACGGGCTTTCTATGACTGGGGCGTCAGATCCACTGACCGTGCGCCTTCCGAGAAGATTGCCGTGATCGCCATCGACGATGAAAGCATAAACAACCTGGGTCGCTGGCCATGGCCGCGCGATCTGCACGCGGAACTGATCAATCGCCTTACCCAGGGCGGCGCTAAGGTCATCGGTCAAACTGTTTTCTTTCTCGAACCACAAATCGATCCGGGTACCCTGTATATTCGCGAGCTGATCGATTTTTTCTCTAACGCCAGTTTTAACGATGTTCCCGCTGATATAGATACTCTGGGCGCAATGCTGGAATTTGAGGGGAAAGATCAATCGGTAGCCGAAATACTGGAGTTTTATCTTCAATCCAGTGTAAACACCCGACTCAGTCAGGACATTGAGACTTTGAAATCGAGTCTTTTCGAAGCCGAACAGGCATTAAATACAGATTCCAGGTTAGCGGAAAGCCTGGCGAATGCCAAAAACGTGGTACTGGCGATGGTTTTTTACCTCGGAATGCCCAGGGGTAATCCGGACACCGAGCTACCGGATTACGTACTAAAGAATTCCATAAATCAGATTCGAGACCGAGTTTCAGCACAGAAGAACGGGTTGTTTCCAGTAACGACCGTAGATGTACTACCTCCCATTGCGGAGATAGCTCGTCATGCGGCGGCGATCGGTCATCTCAATACCTTACCCGACCTTGACGGCGGGGTCCGTTCTGAGCCACTGGTGTTGCAATATTATGATCGTTTCTTCCCATCAATATCATTGCAAATAGCCGCCAGGAGTCTAAATCTCGACACCAGCGATATCAAAGTCAACCTGGCACAAAGCGTCGAGCTCGGCTCACTAACTATCAAAACCGACCCCCAGCTGCAAATGAATACCTTTTTTTATTCGAATCAGCAGGGCTCTCCAGCATTCCAGGTTGATTCCTACTACGACGTTTTCACCGGCAAGATTCCGCTCGAAAAGTATCGGGATAAGATTGTTTTAATCGGACCAACAGCAACCGGGGTTGGTACGCCGCAAATAACTCCGATCGATGCTTCGATGGCACCGGTATTGACCCTGGCGCATTCCGTATCGAGCATCCTTAACGAAGATTTTTTCGTTGAGCCTGAATGGGGTTTCTGGGCCAGAATGGGTGTCTTTCTGGTAGTCATGCTGTACCTGATGTTGTTGATGCCACGGCTCAAAGCCGGGGTCGCATTTGTCATTACACTGATGTTGCTACTGGCACTTGTGGCAAGCCATTATGTTCTGATGACCAACAACACGATGTGGATACAGCTAATGACTCCAGGTGCGTTGCTGGCGATTGGCTACCTGCTGATCACGACAAAACGTTTCCTCGTGACTGAACGCGGCAAAGCCAGGTCGGATGAAGAATCAGCGGAAAGTAATCGTATGCTCGGCATCGCCTTCCAGACCCAGGGACAGCTCGACATGGCGTTTGAGAAATTTCGCAAATGCAGTCCGGTAGACGAACAGGTGCTGGAGGCCATGTACAACCTGGCGCTAGATTTCGAACGTAAACGCCAGTTCAATAAAGCGACCTCGGTGTACCAGTACATGTCCGGGCATGACAAGAAATTCCGCGATATCGAAACGCGCATGAATCGTGCCCAGAAAATGGAAGACACCATCATGCTTGGCGGCAGCAATGTTGCGGGAACCCTGACGCTGGATCCACAGGCTGGAATCGAGAAACCGATGCTGGGCCGATATAAAATTGAGAAGGAACTGGGCAAAGGTGCCATGGGCATTGTTTACCTCGGCAAGGATCCCAAGATCAGCAGGGTTGTGGCGATCAAAACCATGGCGCTGGCGCAGGAGTTTGACGAGGACGAAATCGATGAAGTTAAGCGGCGATTCTTTCGCGAGGCAGAAACTGCGGGGCGCCTGAACCACCCCAACATAGTCACCATCTACGACGCTGGCGAAGAACATGATCTTGCCTATATCGCCATGGAATTTCTCAAAGGACATGATCTGATGCGTTACTGCAAGCCTGATAACCTGATGGAAATGCGCAGGGTAATAAGCATCGTCGCTCGCTCTGCCGAAGGTCTCGATTACGCGCACAAGCAAAATGTCGTACATCGCGACATCAAACCCGCCAATATAATGTATGAAGCGGAATCGGATACGGTTAAAATTACTGATTTTGGAATTGCCCGTATTACCGACTCGAGTAAAACCAAAACCGGCACGGTGCTGGGTACGCCATCTTACATGTCGCCGGAGCAGCTGGCCGGGAAGAAGGTCGATGGCCGCTCGGACCTGTTTTCGCTAGGCGTCATGCTTTACCAGATGCTTTCGGGGTCGTTACCATTTAAAGCGGATTCCATGGCGAGCCTGATGTTTAAGATCACTAACGAAGAAGCAGTTGATATCCGAACTATTCGCGCCGAAATTCCGGAAGCTCTGGTGGCGGTAGTAAACAAGTCGCTGATTAAGGACGTCGATCAGCGATACCAGACAGGGACTGAATTTGCCAACGCATTAAAAGTTTTCCTGAAAACTTAGCCTGACTATTAAATGAATTTGCAAAACAAAATTACTATCATAGGGCTAACCGATAAGGGCATCGTGCGCCGTAAAAATGAAGATTCAATCGGCTTCGATAGCGCATTAGGCCTGGTAGTACTTGCTGATGGTATGGGCGGACACCGTGGAGGTGAAATTGCCAGCAGCATGACCGTCGATACCATTATCAGCGAACTGCAACAACGCCTGCCCCAGATAGACGCTGGAGAAATAGACGAAACCAGCGGATTCTCGAAGGAATCCATTTGCATTCAGGATGCCGTTATCACCGCTAACCAACTGGTGTACCAAACCTCTGAAACCAACCCAGAACACAAAGGCATGGGTACTACGATCGTGGTGTTACAGTTTTACAACAATTCATTTTCTCTCGCTCATATCGGAGATTCTCGCTGCTATCGACTGCGCGCGAACAAATTTGAACAAATCACCCGGGATCACTCACTTCTTCAGGAGTTGATCGATCGTGGTTTCTATACCCCGGAAGAAGCTCGAAATTCGATGAATAAGAACCTGGTTACCCGCGCTTTGGGCATCGATCCAATCGTTATGCCCGACATTCAGGAAGATATAGTTCTGAAAAATGATATATACCTGCTATGTTCAGATGGATTAACCGATTTAGTTGAAGATGAAGATATATACTTAACTATTATGCAATTTAGTGCTAATCTAGAAGAAGCTGCCAAGCAATTGATTACAAAGGCAAACAAGAAAGGCGGAAAGGACAATATTTCGGTAATGCTATGCCGGATTGACGATGATTTTTCGTCCCAGAAGGGCTGGTTTAAAAAATTCGTTGCTTGGTTCGATGAATAACGAAATGCTCCCAGTAGAAACATACTCTAGGACTGGATAACAATATGGTCGCAAAACTGATCACAACATCAAGCACGGGCGAAGAAACTGAGTACGAGCTGGTCAATGAAACAACCACTATTGGCCGCAAGCCAGGTAATGACATACAGATCGACAACCTGTCGGTTAGTGGCAGGCATGCACAGGTTATTACCATACTCGAAGATTCGTTCCTGGAAGATCTTGGTAGTACCAATGGCACCTATGTAAACGGTAAGTTGGTAAAGAAGCATGCGCTTGAAAACGGTGACAATATCACTCTTGGCAAGTACCAGATCATTTATCAAAACAGCACCGGTGGCGGCGAACAGGACTTCGAACAAACCATGATTATTCGTCCTGGTGAAGCTGGAATGCCCGAGGAAGCTGGCGGCAGGGAAATAGACAAATCGGTGCAGAAAATATCGGCCGCGATTGCTTCCGAGGCTGCGACCACGGCTGCCTCACCGATGGCAAACAAAGAAGCATGCCTGCAATTGTTAAGTGGTGCTAACGCGGGTAAAGAATTAATACTCACCAAAGCCTTGACCACGATCGGCCAGCCCGGAGTGCAGGTCGCAGCAATTACTCGGCGTCCTCAGGGGTTCTTTCTAATTCATGTGGACGGTGGTCCCAATAACAGCGTACCAAAAGTTGGTGGTTCGCCAATTGGTTCCAACGCGCACGAACTCAAAAGCCACGACATTATTGAGGTTGCTGGCGTGAAAATGGAATTTTACCTGAAGTAATTTTCAATCGACTGCTCATCCGATCTTAATCCCGGGAGCACGTAATGCAACTTCAGCGCGGAGTCAGGCTGGCGCTTAGCGCCCTCATCCTGTTTGTTCTGCTGATTGACACCACCGGTCTGTACAAGTACCCGTTCCTAATACAACTGGAAAACTGGACCTATGATGCTCGACTCAATTTCACCCGCCCGGACACACTGGACGAACGTATTGTAATAGTCGATATCGACGAAAATTCGCTGGCTGAAGTTGGCCGCTGGCCCTGGGGACGGGACAAGTTAGCGATTATTGTTGAAAACCTTTTTGGACTTTACCAGGCCGATGTAGTCGCTTTCGATATCGTATTTGCCGAAAGGGACGAGAGTTCCGGACTGCGACAATTTGAGCAACTGGCTAGCACCACACTCAAAAACAATTCCGAGTATCTGCGCGAACTCGAGCGCATTCGCCCCAACCTGATGCATGATGAAATTTTCGCCGATAGCCTGATCGGTAAAAATATCGTACTGGGTTATTACTTTAAATCCAGTTTACAGGAAGCCGAAACCGGAGTAACCGGTTTATTGCCGCCAGCATTGATGAAAATGGATGTGCAATGGAGCAAACGCCTGCCGATAAGCGAGGCTTTAGGCTATGGAGGCAATCTCGAAATACTACAGGCATCGGCCAAATCCGGTGGCTACTTCGACAACCCTTTTGTTGACGCCGACGGCGTTTTCCGTCGCGTGCCACTGGTGCAGGCATACGAGGAATACCTGTTTGCCTCACTCGCCCTGGCAACCGCGCAGGGCCATCTCGATACAACCGGGATCGAACTGGTGGTTGAAACCGAAGGATCGAAGGGCAGCACAGAGTACTACGCACTCGAGTCTATTAATCTCGAGAACTATCGCATACCAGTCGACGCCAATGGTGCGGTATTCGTCCCCTATCGTGGCCGACAAGGCAGCTTCACTTACATTCCTGCGCATAGGGTACTCCGCGGCCAGGTCGACCCTGCCCTTCTCAGGGACAAGATTGTCCTGGTGGGCACTACGGCACCGGGTCTGCTCGATCTGCGATCGACTCCGGTACAGAATACTTATCCGGGGGTCGAGGTTCACGCCAACATAATTTCCGGCATCCTTGATGATCGAATCAAGCACAAACCAGCCTGGACAATAGGTTACGAATTCGTATTACTGACGGTAATAGCCATTAGTATGGCTTTATTGTTACCACTACTTTCACCGCTACTCGCGGCGGCTGGAACCGTGGGCCTTACAGTAGTGGTGCTAGCTGGAACCTTCTTCGCGTGGCATAGCAACCTGATCCTGCCTCTGGCCAGCCCCTTGCTGTTAATCGTATTGATCTTCATGCTCCATATGACTTATGGCTATTTCATCGAGTCGCGTGGTAAGCGCCAGCTTGCCAACCTGTTTGGTCACTACATACCGCCTGAGCTCGTCGATGAAATGTCTGAATCGCCCGAAGAGTACTCGCTGGATGGTGAAAATCGTGAAATGACCGTGCTTTTCTCCGACGTACGAGGATTTACCACAATTTCAGAAGGCATGGACCCTAAGCAACTAACCCAGTTGATGAATGCGTTGCTTACCCCGATGACCCGGGTTATTCACAAAAATCGCGGTACTATCGATAAGTACATGGGTGACGCAATTATGGCATTTTGGGGAGCACCGCTGGCCGATTCGGAGCACCCTCGACATGCACTCTATGCGGCAATGGAAATGATAGAAGAGCTCAAGATCATGCAAGAGGAATTCAGACAGCGAGGCTGGCCCGAGGTGAATATTGGTATCGGTGTTAACACCGGTGACATGAATGTCGGCAACATGGGTTCAGAGTTTCGCATGGCCTATACAGTGCTCGGCGACGCAGTTAATCTTGGCTCCCGCCTGGAAGGGCTAACCAAGAATTACGGCGTTAATATCATTGTCAGCGAAACCACCAGATCCGAAATACCGGAATTCGCATTTCGCGAACTCGACCTGGTGCGAGTCAAGGGCAAGAATGAACCGGTAGCAATATTTGAGCCGATTGGTCACAAAAACGACCTCGACAAAGAGGTGATCTCCGAACTTACCGCCTACAAGCAGGCGCTGTTGAACTTCCGCGCCCAGTCACTGGACAAGGCGGAAGTGGATTTCTACAATTTAAACCGCGAATATCCGCACCGTTTTCTGTACCAGGTATACCTCGATCGGATCGCGTTTTACCGCAGCGAGCCACCGGGTGATGACTGGGATGGTGTGTTCACGCATACCTCGAAATAAACCGTCTCCACGCTTCCATTTACCAGCAGGTTTTTAATTCCTGTGCCAGTATTTCAATACCCTTAGCTAACTCCTGCTCGCTTTGTACGTAGTTCATGCGCACACAGCTTTCAGCATGAGCAGATGTTTTTAGCTGACCAGGGAAAAAATATTTTCCCGGCACTACCAGTAAACCTTTTTTCTTCAGTCGTTGGTAAAGTTCGCTGGTGCCTATGCTTAGACCTTCGAACCACAGCCACAGGAACATTGAACCCTCGGGCTTGTGGATATGTAATCTCGAGTCTCCAATAGCCGCACGTAACAGGGCTAGCGCGAGATCACAGCGTCGCTTGTAAAAAGGTTGGATCAGGTCATGGCATAGCGGCAACAACGCATTGTCGGTAATCAGCTGGTTGACGATTTCGGCACCTATGCCCGCTGGGGCGAGGCTGGTTATTGCCGTCATGTTCGAAAAATAACGAATCACCTCTTCGTTCGCGATTACTATGCCAGTGCGTGCGCCGGGAAGCCCTAACTTGGATAAGCTCATGCAAACGATACAATTTTCGTTCCAGAACGGATTAACCTTACTGAAAATGATATTGGGGAACGGTGTGCCATACGCGCTATCGATTAGCAGGGGAACTCCATGCCGACGGGTGATCTGATCAAGCTGCTGACACTCGTCGTCTGTCAAAACGTTGCCGCTGGGATTTGTGGGTCGCGAAACACAGACCAGGCCGACAGAATCGTCTACCTGCAAGTTTTCAAAATCAACCTGATATTTGAAAAACCCGTCTTCCAGGGGACTGATCCTGGCTTCCTGACTGGTAATCAAATCATCCTCGATGCCAACGTCACAATAACCAATGTATTCAGGAACCAGCGGTATCAGCACGCGTTTACGCATTCCACCCGATTTACCGGCAAATGAGTTAAAGAGGATGAAAAAAGCACTCTGACTACCATGGGTGAGCGCGATGTTCTTGCTACTGATCTGCCAGCCGTACTGGTGTTGAAAAAACTCGGCCAGGGTCTCGAGAAACACAGTTTTACCCTGAGGAGCATCATAATTAGCAAGCGAAGCAACCAGCCTGCCGGATTTATGCAGCTTTTCGATCACATCTTCAAATACAGACATGACTCCGGGGATTTCAGCCGGATTACCACCGCCCAGCATCACCACACCGGGTTGGGCCAGGCCCTCGGCCAGATCATCCATTAAATGGGTAATACCGGAATAACCGCTAAATCGCTTGCCAAAATCTGAAAGATTCATCGTGACTTGTTTCATTTGCAATACCAGTCTCACAATTACGAACAGCATTGAAGAAAATTGCAACCGATTTCACCGGCTTTCTTGATCTGGCGCGAATTTGACTCAGCCGATTAATATGGCAACATTCGATGCACAGACAGCAGGGAAAAGCATGCAATACACCCATCAATTAGAGTTCAAGGTGCGCGACTATGAATGCGATATGCAGGGGGTAGTTAATAACGGTGTCTATCAAAATTACCTGGAGCATGCGCGACATGAATTCCTGCAATCCCACGGTATCAATTTTGCCGAAGTTACGGCAGCTGGTATCAACCTGGTAGTAACCAGGGCAGAACTGGATTATAAAAATTCACTGGTCAGTAATGACTTGTTTGTCGTGCGCAGTCTCGTTCGACAGGTATCCAGGGTTCGCTTCGAGTTCCAACAGGATGTATTTCGTCTTCCCGATGAGACACTAATGCTCGCCGCCAGAATTACCGGAACCTCTTTAAACCGGCAAGGACGCCCCTTTGTCCCTGAAATGCTGGCAGACCTTTTTAGCGACGGCTAGCGAGGCGTCACCTGACCTGGTTCTGGATGATAGCTTTTGTCGATCTCGCTAAAATCACTCAAGGCGATATCTGCGCCTTCGCCAGTAGCCAGGCGGAACTGGCTGCTCCCACAATGCCGCATAAACGATAATTGATCACGTAACAACTAACCCTGTACGCGAATGTCACCGTGAAAGACAAATCGCTCACGTCACTGCCAGGCCACATGCCCGTCTCTCGGCAAACGATTTTCACGGTTTGGGATTGCATGAAGTCTGGGAGGCTGACAAAATAGGTTTCATTTTCGGGAATACTTATGGGTTTTCTAAGCGGTAAAAAAGTGCTCGTCGTCGGTATCGCCAGTAACCGTTCGATCGCCTACGGAATTGCGCAGGCGATGCACCGCGAGGGTGCAGAGCTTGCGTTCAGTTATGCTAATGAAAAGTTACAGCCGAGGGTAGAAAAATTTGCCGCTGAGTTTGATTCGAGCATCGTACTGCCCTGTGACGTTGCCGATGATGATGAAATTACGAACCTGTTTGAACAGCTTGGAACGCACTGGGGTGAACTCGACGCTCTGGTGCACTCGGTAGCCTTCGCGCCGCGAGAGGCTTTAGCTGGTGACTACCTCGATAATCTTGACCGGGAAGGTTTTCGTATCGCCCACGATATAAGTTCGTATAGCCTTGCCGCGATGGCTAAAGCCGCCAGGCCAATGATGCAAAACACCAATGGATCGATAATCACCATGTCTTACCTGGGTTCACAACGTGCATTGCCTAATTACAATATCATGGGAGTCGCCAAGGCCAGCCTCGAGGCCAATGTGCGTTACCTGGCCGCGGCCCTGGGGCCCCAGGGAATTCGCGTCAATTCAATTTCGGCAGGGCCGATCAAGACTCTGGCCTCGGCTGGCATCGGGAGTTTCAAGAGAATTCTCGACGAAGTAGCAACAAATGCTCCGCTGCGGCGCAACGTTACTATCGAGCAAGTAGGGAATGTCGGGGCGTTTCTATGTTCTGATCTGGCAGCCGGGATAACCGGAGAAAATATCTATGTCGACTCAGGCTACAATATTGTCAGCATGGGTGTGCTCGAGTAAATCCTGGCGCGTGGTTAGAGCTCCTCTAGAGGCGCTCTAACCACGTCGGCGCGATTGGTTAGCAGTTTCAATGCTGATTGATATTCGGCGGTTCCTTGCGCTTTTACGAGCTCATCAAGCGCTTTCCTGTCCACATTACCGTCATTCGACAGCACCGCCGATAATTCAATGACCGTATAATCACCGTTAGCAACCGACAGACCTTCAAATACAGGCCCCTGCTCGGGTTTTGACATTGAGAATGAACGTCTTAGTATCGCGTTATCAATTCCGGATTGGTTACGTTCGACGAAACCGTAATCACTAATCGATGCTGACCATTCCGGGGCAAGGTCATCGAGCGTTTTTCCGGCTTTTAAATCTGCCAGTGCCGCCATTCCTGCTGTTAAACTTTGTTCACGCGCCTGCGCCGTGATTATTTCGGACCGGATTAACTCCTGCACCTGATCAAGCGGTCTTACCGCGGCGGGTTTGAGCTGGTTGAGGCGAATAAAAACCACACGGTTATTAGCAAGTTCGATTGCCTCGCTGTTTAAGCCTTGCTGTAAGACCTCAGCGGAAAACGCCATCTGCCGCACTTTTGACTCCAGTGCAATACCGTTGCCAGAAACCCGATCGAACCAGTCACTAGTTTGTATCGTTAAATCAAGCTGTTCGGCGGCCGGCTGCAAAGAGTCAGACTGTTCGTAAACGAGGTTTGCTACATTTTCAACCAGATCATAAATCTGGACCTCGGCCAATTCAGTCCTCATCTCGTCTTCCAAAGCAGATTTTACTGTATCGAAGGATTGAGTTTCACCACCGCTTACCGAGTTCAGTTTAATCAGGTGCCAGCCAAACGAAGTTTTGACCGGCTGGCTTAGTTGCCCGACTTCCATGGAAAATAATGCTGCTTCGAAAGGCTGCACCATCATGCCACGCTCGACTTCTCCGAGACTGCCACCATCGCTCGCCGATCCAGGGTCTTCTGAAAACTCTCGTGCCAAATCGGCAAAACTTTCACCTGCTACGATACGCTCACGAATAGTGGTAATTCTGTCTTGTGCCGGGTTGGCATCCTCATCATCGGTAACTGTAATCAAGATATGACTGGCATCCCTGATCTCGGTACTGGTATAGGAAGCCCTGCTCTCCTGGTAGCGCGCATATACGTCGCTCTCCTCGATTTTGATACTCTGCTTGATACTATCCAGACTCAATTCGATGAAATCGATCCTGACCTCTTCCGGAGAGCGATATCGATCAGTCTGAGACAGGTAAAGCCGTTCGATTTCGTCAGCACCGGGCTGAATAGCTGCCGTATCAACACGGTATGTCAGTGACCTGATTTTACGTGTCTGGTTACTAAGACTCGTGAATTGTTTTTCGAGTAGCGGAACCTCAAATGCAGTAGCAATAATGCCACTTTGCAATTGCTGCATCGCGTTGGTGCGCCTGAGTTCTTCCTCAAAACCAAGCGGGGAGTAACCGAGCGAGCGTAGCTGCGACTGGTAGATTTCGGTATCGAATTGCCCATCGCGTTGAAATACATCCATGTTTCGAATGATGCGATTTAATTCCTCATCACCGATTCGGTAATACTGTTCCTGGGTATATTGGCGCAACGCGATTTCTTCGATTAACTGGCCCAGTACCTGCTCCCGCAACATAGACTCACTGGCGAAGGACTCGGGGATCGAGCCACCGAATAATTGAGACAGTCTTTGGCGATAGTTCGCATATGCCTGATCGAGATCACGCAGGCTAACTTCCTCGCCATTAACCGTGGCGGCAGGCTGTACTTCGCCACCACCAAGATATGAGTTAACGCCCCACAGGGCGAAAGGTACACTGATTAAAAAGATGATGCCGTAGGCAATCCATCCCGTTACCTTTTCTCGAATTGCTTGCAGCATCTATCTTATCGTCACTGTTGAAATATTGAAGAAGCGCCCGAACCGAGCGCTTTCAATGATGGCGGAGTGGACGGGACTCGAACCCGCGACCCCCGGCGTGACAGGCCGGTATTCTAACCAACTGAACTACCACTCCTGATTATGTGGTGGGTGCTGACGGGATCGAACCGCCGACCCTCGCCTTGTAAGGGCGATGCTCTCCCAGCTGAGCTAAGCACCCGGTGTAGCTAAAAAAGGTGCGCTAGTTTACTGCGTCCTTAAGAGCTTTGCCAGCCTTAAATGCTGGTACTTTTGATGCTTTAATCTGGATGGTTTCTCCAGTGCGGGGATTGCGTCCAGCGCGTGCTTCACGCTGACGAACGAGGAAAGTTCCAAAGCCTACTATGGTGACCTGATCTCCTGATTTCAGAGCCTGGGTTACTGTTGCAATTACTCCATCGACTGCACGCGCGGCGTCAGCCTTGCTCAAATCAGCCGCACTTGCAACACCATCAATTAAATCGGATTTATTCATTAGATTATTCCATTTGGTTAAGTTAATATTTTTTTGCCCGAAGGGCGGACAGACAACACAAGTCTAGATTTTGCTTGTTATAGTTGTAATTGAGCTATTTATTTTTGCTCGCGCGATCCCCCGTCCAGAGCGTCGAATTAAACCAACAGCAGGCTTTAGGGTCAACCTTAAAAGGCTAAATAACTTAAATAAATCGCATTATTTACACAAACAGCTAGTGCGCCCTGACTCCAGATGACTTTTTATCTTTCACCTTGGGCTTTGGCGCATCACCGGAAGCTACCGAACCCTTGGGTAAAGGAGTCGGTTGATGAGAAAGCGCCACTTCAAGAACCTGATCGATCCAGCGCACTGGAATGATTTCCAGCTTGGCTTTGATATTGTCGGGAATCTCGGCCAGGTCCTTCTCATTTTCCTCGGGTATTAACACCTTGCTGATACCACCTCGATGAGCGGCCAGTAGTTTCTCCTTTAGCCCACCTATAGGCAATACTTCTCCACGCAGCGTTATTTCTCCGGTCATCGCAACATTGGCTTTTACCGGTATTCCGGTTAATGCCGAAACCAGCGCTGTACACATGCCGACACCGGCGCTAGGCCCGTCCTTCGGCGTGGCACCTTCCGGAACATGGATATGGATATCCTTGTTTTCATTAAAATCAGGGCTGACACCGAGCATTTGGGCACGACTTCGCACCACGGTCATCGCCGCCTGAATCGATTCTTTCATCACGTCGCCTAATTGCCCGGTCTGAACAAATTTCCCCTTACCATCGACTACGGCAGATTCGATGGTTAACAACTCGCCACCGACTTCGGTCCACGCCAGCCCGGTAACCTGACCAACCTGGTCTTTCGCGTCAGCGGAGCCGAAGCGAAAGCGTTTAACACCAAGATACTTTTCGATGTTTTGTTCGCTTACGGTCAGCTTCTTGATGCTCGGCTTTAACAGCATTGCCTTAACCGCCTTACGACAAATCTTGGAAATCTCGCGTTCCAGGTTACGCACCCCGGCTTCCCTGGTATAGCGCTGGATAATTTCGCGCACCGCGCTCTCTTTAAATACGACTTCGTCTGGCTTCAGTCCATTTTCCTTAATCTGTTTTGGCACCAGGTACTTGATTGCAATATTCAGTTTCTCGTCTTCGGTATAACCGGGAATACGAATTACTTCCATACGATCAAGCAAGGGACCAGGAATATTCATACTATTGGAAGTAGCTACAAACATGGTGTCGGAAAGATCGAACTCGACTTCCATGTAATGATCGGCAAAGGTATTGTTTTGCTCGGGGTCAAGCACCTCGAGTAACGCTGACGCCGGGTCACCGCGAAAGTCCATCGCCATCTTGTCGATTTCATCGAGTAGAAACAGTGGATTTCGAACCTTTACTCGCGCGAGGTTTTGAATAATTTTGCCCGGCATCGAGCCAATATAGGTTCGACGATGGCCCCTGATTTCAGACTCGTCACGCACCCCACCCAGGGACATGCGGGAGAATTTCCGATTGGTAGCCCTCGCGATGGAGCGGCCGATCGAAGTTTTGCCCACGCCGGGTGGCCCCACCAGGCATAATATCGGGCCTTTCAATTTACGTACGCGCTGCTGTACCGCGAGGTACTCGAGAATCCGCTCTTTTACTTTCTCCAGGCCATAGTGATCTTCTTCCAGCACTTTTTCGGCCTGTGCCAGGTCGCGCCTGATCTTGGATTTCTTCTTCCAGGGCACGCTCACCAGCCAATCTATATAGTTGCGTACTACGGTCGCCTCGGCCGACATCGGCGACATCATTTTCAGCTTGTTAAGTTCGGAATCAGCCTTTTCACGCGCCTCTTTCGGCATTCCTGACGCTTCGATTTTGTTTTGTAAATCCTCTACTTCATTGGGTGCATCGTCCATGTCGCCAAGCTCTTTTTGAATAGCCTTCATCTGCTCATTCAAATAGTACTCGCGTTGACTCTTCTCCATCTGCTGTTTCACGCGCCCACGAATGCGCTTTTCGATTTGCATTAAATCGATCTCGCCTTCGATCTTGCTCATGATGTGTTCGATGCGTTCACGTGGATCCTGGATTTCCAGGATTTCCTGTTTTTCATCGAGCTTTAACGACATATGCGCGGCAATCGTGTCGGCCAGCCTGCTAGGGTCGTCTATGCCCGATAACGAAGTCAGGATTTCGGGTGGTACCTTTTTGTTGAGCTTGACGTACTGATCGAACAGATTTAACACCGAGCGCAGCAGCACTTCCGCTTCGCGATCATCCACGAGACTGGACTTTTCCAGCAATTTGATCGCTGCGGAATAATACTCGTTGGTTTCGAGGAAGCTATCGACAGTTACCCTGTCGCCGCCCTCGACCAGCACCTTGATAGTTCCATCAGGGAGCTTGAGCATTTGCAGGATAGTGGAAAGCGTACCAATCTGGTACAGGTCTTCCTGTCCGGGGTCATCGACCTCGGCGTTTTTTTGCGCCAGCAAAAGAATTTTCTTGTTGTCAGCCATCGCGGCTTCGAGCGCAAAAATCGATTTCTCGCGGCCGACAAAAAGGGGGATAACCATATGCGGATACACGACAACGTCGCGTAATGGTAAAACCGGTATTAGTTGCCTGTCCTGTTGTTCAGCAAGCGGATTGTCTTGAAAGTCTGACATAAATGCCTCAAAGCTTAAGTCTCGAATCTATATGGGTGTCGATTAACCGATTTCAACCCAGCCTGGAAGCCTGCCTGAAACGATTTACTCGTCTGAAGCCACGCGTTTCATTTCGCCGCCCTCGTAGATGACATAGGGCTGTGCATTACCTTCGATAACCGCGGCATCAACCACTACCTTACTGACATTATCCATTGCGGGTAGATCGTACATGATCTCCAGCAAAGTATTTTCGAGTATCGTGCGCAGGCCACGTGCGCCGGTTTTGCGTGCCATCGCTTTTTTTGCGACCGCGCTAAGTGAATCTACTCGAAACTCGATCTCACAGCCTTCGATTTCGAACATTTTCTGGTATTGCTTGGTGATCGCGTTTTTGGGCTCGGTTAAAATCTTCACCAGCGCGTCTTCATCAAGCTCTTCGAGCGTGGCAACCACGGGTAAGCGGCCAACAAACTCTGGAATCAGGCCATACTTGATCAAATCCTCCGGCTCTACCTTGCTAATGACTTCACCAAACAGATCTTTCTTGTCCTTGCTTTTGACATCTGCGCCAAAACCTATGCCACCTTTTTCAGATCGATTAAGAATGACCTTATCCAGTCCGGCAAATGCACCACCACATATGAACAGTATCTTGCCAGTATCGACCTGGAGGAATTCTTGCTGCGGATGTTTTCTGCCTCCCTGAGGAGGTACCGAAGCGACCGTGCCTTCGATCAGTTTCAATAATGCCTGCTGCACTCCTTCACCAGACACATCCCGGGTGATCGAAGGATTATCCGACTTACGCGAAATCTTGTCGATTTCATCGATATAGACGATTCCCGTTTGCGCCTTTTCAACATCATAATCACATTTTTGCAGCAGTTTCTGAATGATGTTTTCGACGTCTTCGCCCACGTAACCCGCTTCAGTAAGGGTAGTGGCGTCCGCGATCGCAAAAGGTACGTTGAGCAGCCTGGC
>Ga0316194_10001625_pt1 | contig 15531 bp, 13 predicted proteins | sample CroRivsedime1_MG_FD_204936 | JGI IMG/M metagenome (GOLD analysis project Ga0316194, IMG submission 204936) | Coastal sediment microbial communities from Maine, United States - Cross River sediment 1 | ecosystem: Environmental > Aquatic > Marine > Coastal > Sediment | place: USA: Maine...
AGTACCATCCGCAAATTCAACAAGCTCCATTGTCATAACTTTTTCTAAACCATATACCCTGGCAATACCGTCACCCACCGACAAGACGGTTCCTGTTTCACTCAACTCAACCTTCTTGTCGTAATCCGTAATCTGTTCTTTAATAATCTGGCTTATTTCTTCAGCTTTTAATTCCATCTATACACTCTCACCCCTTTTTAAAGATCCCCTCATATTGAATAGTTGAGTTCTGATGCTTCCATCCAAAACAAGATCCCCGATTCTGGTAACAATTCCACCGATGAGCCCCAGGTCCTGTTCAACTTCCAAAACAATATCTTTACCTGTCATATTCGACAGGGTTGTACGAATCTTATCAACGGTTTTGGATGAAAGCTCCGTTGCCGAAACCAGGTTGGCCCTTGCAATACCTTGCAATTCATCCGCCAGTATCTGATAAAAGTCATTGATCGCGTGCAAAAATCCAAACCGTCCTTTGTCAAACAGTAAAAGGAAAAACGACGCCATAACTTTGGAAACACCGACTTTGTCAATGACTGTCTCTAAAACTTTTTTGCGTTCTGAAACAGCGTAGAGGGGGTTACAAATGGCCTGTTCAAGAGCCTTTTCCCTGGACATCAAGCTTGCAAACCCGTCTAATTCTTCTCGATAGGTTTCAGCCTCGCCATCATCTTTGCCGATACTCAGAAGTGCCTTGGCATATCGCCGTGCTACGATTAGATTTTTCACTATGCAACCACCTTATCTAAATATTCATCCACCAGTTTTTCCTGGTCTTTGGCCGTAATTTTATTTTTCAGGATTTCTTCTGATTTTTGCAGCGCCTTTTCCAGTATCTCTTGCTGAAGCTCTAATTTGGCCTGTTTGAACTCATGATCTATGTTGCGACGGGCTTGTTCTTCCAATTTATCAGCGGCTTTTTTCGCTTCATCGATGATTCTGGCTTTGGCCTCATTCCCCTGCCGAATATAATCTTCGATAAGTTTTTCAGTTTCTTGTTCCAAGCTGGAAAATTTTTCAGTATATTCCGCCAGCTGTTTCTCAGCCGCTTGTTTCTTTTCTTCAAGTTCGCTGAGTTGTTCTTTGATCCCGCTAATTCTTGAATTTAGTGCCTGGGATACCGGCTTTCGCATAAGAAGGAAAAGACCGATGGCCAAAACTCCAAAATTCATTACCTTGTAGGTGTCCGTCGCCCCCCATCCTTTTGACTTGCTCTCACCTTCCGACGAGGCCAAAGACACTCCGATAAAACAGAAGAAAAGCATCGTCATTATAACCATCATGATTGATCCTTTTTTAAAGATCAGTCGCTTTAGGTTATTTTTAGGCCATTTTTTACAATTCAGGTTCATTAAACAGCCCTCCCCAAAATTTTTTCACTTATGGCATTTGCAAAAGTACCAATTTCCTTATGTAGAGATGCTCTAACATTCTGTGCATCCTTTGCGACTTTTTCGCGAACTTCCGCAAGATTTTCCCGGGCCTTTTGATTAATTTGTTCTATGATCTTTTTTTCTTCCTCAGCCCCCTCTTTTAACAAAACTTCTTTTTCATTTAAACCCCTGGCCCTGGCATCTTTTATACCTGAAAGAAATGCCTCATCTTTCCCCGTTGCGTCTTCATTCAGTTTTTCGACATTCTGTTCAAGACTTGTAATTTTTTCCTTTCTCTGAATGAGTATTTTTCGAATTGGCCGGTATAAAAGGATGTTGAGTGCACATATGATAATGAGAAAATTGGCGATTTGCACAAAGAGCGATATATCTGGCATAACCGATATTGAAGCACCAAAAGCTACCCCTGCAAACGACACCAAAGACAGTGATAGAATCAAAATGAAAACAATATAATTTCTCAGGCTTAAACCGGAAATTTTCATATAAAGATCCTCCATCGCTGAAACCTGCAATCTAAATTTTTTTTAAATGAATTTTTTAAATAGAATTTTGTCCACTTACGCTTTTAACTCGGCGGTCTATAACATCAGCCATAAATGTTGTCAAAGGTTTTTTTTAATTTTCGTCAGGCTTTTAGGGGGAAAGAAAGTTTTTCATATAATCTGTTTCCGTTATAATAAAATTGTTCACACTTTCATGGAACAATTTCCATTGAAAATGACTCCGGATTTAATGAGAACCGCCGGAGACTGGATGTCTCCTTCAATACGCCCCGGCGGATAAACTTCAACTCTTTTTCCGGCATTGATCTTACCGTTTACCCTGCCCATTATGATGGCAACGTTAACCATGATCTCACCATTTACAATAGCCGTCTCTCCAATGATCAGCTTACCGTCAGTGCTATAAATTTTTCCAACAACATTGCCCTCCAGCCGAACCGTATTTTCAAACTCCACGGTCCCTTCGATGGTGGTGCCCGGTCCAAGCAACATGGTTATAGTGTCAGTTTTTTTTGTTTTTATCATACTCTCCCTCGAGTTATAAAATAATAGAAAAGAACTTAAGGATTTCACCCCAGTGCGAATAATGGAGTTATGTGATGCATCTTGTGGCTATTCAGCAAGGAAGCGTCTCATGCTGATGTTCAGCAAAAGGCCGACACAAATCATTGTGGTAATGACCGATGAACCGCCGTAACTGATAAACGGCAGCGTCACGCCGACAATCGGCATCAGCCCCATTGTCATGGCGATATTGATAAAAACTTGCCAGAAGATCATTGCGGTAACCCCGACAGCGATAATGGTACCAAAAGGCTCTCGGCACCGATACGCAATGTTCAATCCCCAAATGATAAAAATCAAAAACAGGCATAAAAGAATAAAAGCACCTAAAAATCCCCATTCCTCGGCCAAAACAGAAAAGATAAAATCCGTGTGCTGTTCAGGTAAAAAGGCGAGTGCGTTTTGAGTCCCCTTTAAAAACCCCTTGCCGGAAATCATACCCGAACCGATGGCAATTTTGGATTGTATAACGTGATAACCGGCACCCAGTGGATCACGGTCTGGATCTAAAAATGTCAATATTCGCCGCTTTTGATATCCTTTTAAGAAAAACCAAACCAAAGGAACTGCTACGGTACACGAAGTGATGATACATAACAGCGAACGTCTTTCAATTTTTACAAAAACTGTCATTGAACCGGCAATTAAAAGCACAATCATGCCTGTACCCAAATCCGGTTGTTTAACAATTAAAATAAAAGGAATTATCGCCAATAAAAAGGGGGTAAATAGCTCGCGCAGATTTAATCCTCCGATATTGGCATGTTTGGAATAATACCTTGCCAAAATGATGATGACAGCGATTTTGGCAAGTTCCGACGGCTGAATTGAAACAGGCCCCATCATAATCCAGCGCTGTGCTCCTGCCACATATTTGCCGAACAGCAACACATACAATAAAAGGAACATACACATTGCATAAATGACAGGGGCCCATCGATCCAACAATTTGTAATTAATGAAAAGAGAAAAAATCATTGCTGCCAGTCCGATGCAATACCAGACCAGTTGCTTAAAATACAGTATTTTCTGCGGCCCTGCCGTTGATGATGTGACTGCACTATAGAGTGTTAAGAGCCCTAAAAATACAATTAAAAACGTCAGCCCAAGTAGGCCCCAGTCAAAATGTTTTACAAATCTGCGATCGATCATCATTGCTTCAATCCATTATGTTCTTTTTTGTGCACTACTGGTGACTGGCGACTTTCAGTTTGTCGGGTTTTGAGTTTTCATCCTGTCCAAAATAAGTTTTAATGACTTCTTTTGCGATGGGCGCCGCCGCGCTTGATCCATGGCCACCATGCTCTACAATGACAGAAACTGCTATTTTAGGATCAACAGATGGCGCATAAGCAACAAACCATGCATGTGATTTTAGCCGTTGTGACAATTTCTCTTCAGACAGGCCGTGCTCTTTGCTGCGCCCAACCACCTGGGCAGTCCCTGTTTTTCCACTGATATCGAGGCCCTCGACGTGGGCAATCCATGCGGTCCCTTTTTTATTGTTAACAACATTCCAAAGGCCCTCTTTTATAATCTCCAATGTTTTCTTACTAACAGGCAGCTTGCCGGTCAATTGCTTTTTGCTTTCAAGAATAACCGATCCTTCCGGTGAATAGACAGACTTGAGTATTAAAGGCTTGTACATCTTTCCGCCATTTGCCACTGCTGATGTGAGAACAAGCATCTGCAAAGGTGTTGCAAGATCAAAGCCTTGTCCAATCGCCACCGAGAGAGTTTCTCCCCCCTGCCAGGCAACACCGGTACGACGCTTTTTCCATTCTTTTGTCGGAATGAGGCCCGATGCTTCGTGATCCAGGTCGATCCCGGTAGGCGATCCCAAACCGGAAGCAATGGCGTACATTGACAAACGATCTATGCCCAGCTTCTGGCCGACTTGATAGAAAAAGACGTCGCAGGATTGAGCCAGCGCTTTGACTATATTGACGCTGTCGTGGCCTGCAGGCCTCCAGCATCTGTAAACCCGATTTCCATATTTATAATATCCAGGGCAATAAAAGGTCGTATTTTTATCGATAACACCTTCCTCGAGGGCCGCAATTGCGGTAATGATTTTAAAGGTAGATGCCGGAGGATACTCACCATGGATAACCTTGTTTTCAAGCGGTCTTAACGGGTTGGAAACAAGAGCATCCCACTGCTCGTGCGACATGCCGTCAACAAAGATATTCTGGTCAAACGAAGGAGAACTTGCCAAGGCAAGGATTTGACCTGTTTGAGGATCCATGGCCGCCACGGCGCCAGCGACACCTGTTAATAGCGCTTCAGCCTTTTTCTGAACACGCAAATCGATTGTCAGATAAAGGTTCTGTCCCGGCTGGGCATCGACTGTTTTTAAATTTCTAACCACCTGCCCCATGACATTTACTTCAACTTGACGCCCCCCTCTTTTTCCCTGAAGGAAAGACTCAAATATTTTTTCGATTCCAAATTTCCCGATATAATCGCCAACCGTATACCCTGGATATTCTCCCGAATTCAGTTCGTCGGCGTTTATTTCGCTCAAATACCCGATGAGATGAGCGGCCGTCTGTCGCTCTATGTAGTGTCGGCGAGGTTTTACATCGACAACAACCCCTGGAAGATCGAATTTTCGAACCTCGATGGCAGCCAAAGCATTCCGGCCGATATCCTTTTTCAAAAGTATCGGTTTATAGGATGAAACCGTTTTGTCGTTCTCAATCTTTGACATCAGTTCAGATTCAGGAACATTGATGTATTCAGACAATTTTTTGACAGTCTGCTCAATTGGTTTGGCATCTTTTAACACAATGTTAAGATCGAACGCCGGTCGATTATCTACCAGTCTTATTCCATTACGATCAAAAATCATTCCTCTGGATGGATCTGTGCTTTGCAGGCGAATACAATTGTTTTCCGATAATCGCCTTAACTCCTCACCATTAATCACCTGAAGGTAAAACAAACGTATAAAAATCAGACAAAAGGTTCCTGCAACACAAAATGCTATTCTAACCAGTCGTTGTTTGAACCAATCCTGATCTGCAGTTTTTAAATATTTGGTCAAAGCGTTCCTCAAATAAATATTTTTGTTGAATTCTTTTAAACCTCGATTGAGGTTTAATTTTTCTTAGCCAATATTTCCTTGAACCATCGATCCCACTGCCGATGTGAATAACTAAAAAACATCAGAAAAAGCGGGCCGGTGAATAAGGCCCATAGAACCTGTACGACAATTGTGCTCGCCATTGTTTCAAAGATCCGTGGACTTTGTTCAAACATGGCACTGATTCCAACGAATATTAAATTCTCCATTAACACTCCCGCAGCAACTACAAATGGCAAAAGCAGGCTGTCACCGACATGCAGAAAGGTAATTGCCCATCGCACGCCAATAAACAGCCATACATAGGCTGTTAAATAGAGACCCAAAGGCCCTCCGGAAACGATATCCATGAAAAAGCCAAAAATAAAAACAATGACTATGCTTTCACGAACGGAACGGAAAATACTTAAATAAATAATAAAGGGGGTTAAAAGATCATAGAATCTTTCAAATAAAGGGATATAGGGCATAACTGTCGTCTGAATGATGATCAGACTAAGGCATATAAGGATATGTAAGCAATACGTCATTGCTCAGGCTCAAATTTTTTCTTTTTTGGGTTCAATACAATCAGAACCTCTTCAAGTTTTTCAAAATCAACATATGGTGTAACGGTCACTTCCTGAAATATCCCGGATTTTGGCTTGATGACGGCCGAGACATACCCTACGGCAAGCCCCTTTGGAAAAACACCATCCAACCCGGATGAAACCACGATATTACCTATTTCAATATCATGTTTTCGCAATACATATTTAAAAAGGCATTGTTCAGCCATACCACCTTTGATGATGCCTCGCGCTCTGTCATTTTGCACCAATGCATCCACCGCGCTGTTATGATCGATAATCAACAAAACTTTAGAATAATTGGCGGATACATCGGTGACCTGCCCTGCGATTCCTTTGGGAACCACCACAGCCATACCTGTTTCAACCCCGTCGTTTTTTCCTTTATCGATAAGAACGGTTTTAAACCAGGGGGAAGGGTCCTTGCCGATGACTTCGGCTGAAAGGACGCGATCTGTTATCGTTTTTTCAAAATTCAGCAAATTTCGAAGACGGAAATTGGAAAGCTTAAATTCTTTGAGCTGGATGTTGTTTTCAAAAGCTTTGTTTAACGCTTTTTGATAATTATCATTCTCTTTCGCAACATTAACCACAAAGAAATAATGTCGCCAAATATCTCTTACAAAATGGATGGAACTGGTGGAAGCCTTTTGAAAAGGGGCGATTAAAGAAATAGCGATCCGTCCGGGTCTATAATAAGAAATATAACGGCGATTGAAAACAGAAAGGAGTATGATGTTGACAGCAATCAGAACGATCACGCCAATAATCATTACCATCTTTTTCGAAAACATTTATCTACGGGATTACAACTTGCTTGAGGATTTCAATGCTATCGAGAGCTGCACCAGAGCCAAGCGCCACTGTAAGTAATGGATCCTCGGTTATCGTTATAGGAAGGCTGGTTTCCTCCCTGAGAAGCTTGTCCAAATTCTTTAATAGTGCGCCACCACCTGTCAATACAATTCCTCTATCGACAATATCGGCAGCCAATTCAGGTGGTGTTTGTTCCAATGCTATTTTGACGGTTTCCACTATGGCATCTATCTGTTCTGAAATCGCCACCCGAATCTCTTCCGAATCGATGGCCAAAATCTTGGGGATTCCTGATGCAAGGTCCCTGCCTTTGACTTCTATTGTTTCAAGATCCTGGGGCTCAGGATATGCATTTCCGATGGTCGTTTTAATGATTTCGGCTGTCCGCTCGCCGATCAACAGGTTATATTTCCGTTTGATATAATGAATAATGGCAGCATCCATTTTATTGCCCGCCACCCGAATGGACCGGCTGTAAACGATTCCTGCAAGAGATATGACCGCAACTTCAGTGGTACCGCCACCAATATCGACAACCATATTACATATCGGTTCGGTAATGGGAAGGCCGGACCCGATGGCCGCCGCCATGGGTTCTTCAATCAGAAACACCTCACGCGAACCGGCTGATTCAGCCGATTCCTTGACGGCACGTTTCTCAACCTGGGTAATTCCGGATGGCACGGCGATCACAATCCTTGGCCGAACAAACGTCCTCCTGTTATGGACCTTATGTATAAAATGACGAAGCATCGCCTCTGTAACTTCAAAATCAGCGATAACGCCATCCCGCATAGGTCGAATGGCCACAATGTGACCGGGTGTTCTTCCCAGCATATTCTTGGCCTCAGACCCAACAGCCAGAACACGGTTTTTCATGCGATCATCCGTTCGGACCGCAACCACCGAAGGTTCATTCAACACAATGCCTTTGCCTTTAACATAAACAAGAGTATTTGCCGTACCCAGATCAATGGCAAGATCACTGGAAAAAAAACCGAGTAGTTTATCTAAAAATAGAGCCATAACACCTCATCTTAAAACGCTAAAAGTTTACATGCTTGTTTGTCTTAATATTGTTTTTACAATCTCGGATGTTAAAAAATGTTATAAAATGTTTTAAAATATCAAAATTATTCTATAATGACAAGCGAATTATCACAATATCCATCTTTTTGATTGGAGTATATGATTTTAAATAATAGTATCAAAATTGATTTCAAGCAACATTTATGCCAACCGACATTTTAGTGATCTGTCATTCGCAAAATTTTCCATGACCGCATCATGCAATTTCGGTCTGAAGGCTTTTATCCGATTATTATCCCGGGACGGATGGATGCGATTGGTCAACAGAATAACAACAATTGCTCGATCCAGATCCATCCAAAAAGATGTACCGGTGAATCCAAGATGCCCCACGGTTCTTTTTGAAAAATATCGGCCGCAACTCGATCCCTTTGAAGATGGGGTGTCAAAACCAAGTGCCTGGCCGTTTTGCTCGTTTAAACTTAAAAAGCGTCGGGTTAAATCGATATCAAATACACCTGTTGACACAGACCCCCGATATACAGCCATCAGCTCGGACAGAAGATAAAAAACATCTCCGGCCGTCCCGAAAAGGCCGGCATGCCCTTCGATGCCGCCCACTGAATATGCATTATCATCATGAACAACACCCTCCAAAAGTATGCCCCGCCACGGACATTTCTCGGTAGCGGCAAAATCTGCAACAGGCGGCATTTTATCAACCGGCAAAAAAAATAGCGTCTTAAGGCCCAAAGGGCGATAAATATTTTCCAAAACAAAACGATCCAGACGAAATCCTGTAACCTCCTCGATCATCCAGCACAGCACCATAAATCCGAGGTCGCTGTATACCACCTGATGGCCGGGGGGATGGATCAGCGGTTCTTTGATCAGAAATTCCCTTAAGGCATCTTTTCTTTTCCCGGGTTCTAATTTCTTTACCAATTTATAATAGGGGCGATAATCCGGAAATCCTGAATTATGATACAGCAGATGTTCTACCCGGATCTTTTCTTTGTCGGTGTTTTTAAATAAAGGTAAAATGGACCCCAGATTCTCTTTTAAGGTCAACCTGGATTGTTGGATCAGTTCCATGACGGCAAGGGTCGTGGCCAGTGGTTTTGTCAGAGACGCCAGGTCGAAAACCGTTTCCTTTGTCATTTTACGACCGGAAAAAAGATTGGCATCACCGTAAGCTTCAAAAAAAACAATATTGCGATCCTGCGAAACAAAAAGGACCCCGCCGGGAAACACATTGTTTGCAACGGCATCTATCATCAAACGGTTAACGTGCTTCATCGTCCCATCACCCTATATGATATTCCTGAGTAAAGAACCTGGCCCATAGGACCAGTTTTTTCAGGACTAAATAAAATTTTCTGAAACCCGGATCAATATCGAGATTGGACGCTTCTTATTTCAATCCCAATTGATCGTAAACAAAAGGGGCATCCTCGACTTTCGATTAATTAGGGTTCAATACTCATGCCACCGTAGCTGATTCATGAAACAGCAGCCGTTTTTTATCGGTATCCAGCGTTGCGACCAGCCCCATTGGAATTGTCAGATTATGTTCTCCATGGCCCATGTCAAAGCCGGCCAAAATCGGAATATCCGCATCCTCAAATATATTGTCAAAAATTTCGACGATCTCATTTAGATGGCTACATTCTTTAAAAGCGCCGAGAATCAGGCCGGCAATACCGTTGAAACATCCGGCCAATTTCATCTGTGTCAACATTCTGTCGATGCGATACGGCATTTCTCCCACATCCTCAAGGAGCAGAATCTTTCCCTTAAAATTCGGAGAATAAGACGTTCCGACCAGATGGCACAGCGTGGTCAGATTTCCCCCGGCCAAAATCCCTGAACACACACCGGGTTTGATCACCGTACCGCCTTCAGGGATCAGTTCAAGCGGCGCAACGGATGTCAAGGCCGTTTTCATGGCCATGATGGTCTTTTCAGTGGCATATGCCAGGGTGGTCACCACAGGCCCGTGAAAGGTAACCAAACCGCATTGGTCATAAAGCACAGAAAGCAGCGCCGAGATATCGCTGAACCCCAAAAAAATTTTGGGATGCGTTTGAATGGTCTCAAAATCGAGAAACGAAAGAATGCGCATGCTCCCATATCCGCCCCGGGCACAAGCAATTGCCTGAACAGTTGGATCGGCAAACAGACGATTCACCTGATCCGCCCGCTGGATGTCGGTTCCGGCCAGAAATCCATGTTTTTGAAAAATACCTTCATCAAAAAACGTTTGAAACCCAATGGATTCCAGAACCGTTTTCCCTTTCATGAATTTTTCCGGATCAAACGGACCTGCCGGCGAAACAATGCCGATGGTGTCGCCCGGCTTTAGACGCGGGGGCCTGATCGATTTTTTTTCCTGGCTTTGCATTGATGTAAAAACCTTGAAATTAGGTGGTCTAGTAACAAGTCAGAAAAACGATTTTTTACGAGAGTGTTTTGTATTTAGTGTTCATTGAATAAAACGTTCTTTTTATGTAATCGTCAACAAAATTTTAATTCTATTCGTAAAATCGTATTACGCTATTATTAAACCTCCGCAGGTGAGTCTGCGAAATATTTTAAAAAAACCTCATATCGAACCTGAATTTTGCACCCAAGATTCAGGTCATATATTGACCTAAATTGAGCGTTTATAATTATTACTTTTTCATAAACCTGTCACTATTTGAAACGCTCAGTTTAGGTTGACATAGATTATTTGAAATGTTAATCATCTTTTTATCGTCGGGGCGTAGCGCAGTCTGGTAGCGCACTTGAATGGGGTTCAAGGGGTCGGAGGTTCAAATCCTCTCGCCCCGACCAAAGTTCTAAATTAAAAACGGCCACTTAGCAGTGGCCATTATTATTTCTTGTTGACGCCAAAATTGACAAAATTGACAAAAATTTGTCCGAAACTCGACAAATTTCCCGTCAAGTTTTTTAGTCTTTATTGAACTGCCTCTTGTGACCAAGCGGCTTTTTCATTTTGGTGCAAGAATCTTTCAAATTTACTCAGTTTCATGTCACATTTGGCACATCATTGGGGACAAAAGTGGACCTGTTTGAGACAGGACAACGCAAAAACGAAGCACCTGTTTTAGGAGAAGGAAGTCTGGGGCTCAAATCCCTCTCGCCCCGACCATAATTATTAATGAAGAAGATACCCTATTTCAAAAGCTTCATTGGAATATGCTATTTTTATGTTTTCTTGTCTTGCAAGTGTTAATGCACTATCAAAATTAACTGCTGGAAAAGAATCTTTGTCAAAAACACACCATACATCTTGGAATTCTTCGTTATTTTCCTTCGCCTTAATTAAAGGTGAACATCTTTGGTTATCGTCTTCACAGGAAAATATTTCACAAATTATAACTTAAAAGATGGTGCAAAAAAAATGGGGGCCGGTCAGAATCGTTAAGAAGTACAGGTTAATTACCTTAATACTCCATGCCATATCTTTTTATTTTACGCCAGAGTGAAACCCGATCGATACCCATTATTTTTGCTGCTTTGGTTTTATTTCCCTCGCACTTGCCAAGTACCCATTTAATGTAGTTTTTCTCCTGATCCTCCAGCGTCGGCAGGTCAGAATCGTTGCGTCGGTAGGTTTCAATGGAAAGATTGATGATATATTCCGGTAAATAGCTGACGGTTATTTCCGGCCCGTTGGATAGAGCAACGGCCCGTTCAATGACATTTTCCAACTCTCTGATATTTCCAGGCCAGCTGTATTGACAGAGCAATTCCATGGATTCTTTGGAAATATTTTGAGTGTCTTTGTTCATGGCTTTACTTTTTTGAGCCAGAAAGTGATGTGTCAGAAGCGGTATGTCGCCGTGCCGTTCGGTGAGGGAAGGAAGTTTTATGGTGATGACATTCAGACGGTAAAACAGATCCTGTCGAAAATTACCTTTGTCCACATCCTCTTTGAGATCGCGGTGGGTGGCGGCGATGAAGCGTACATCCACGGGAACAGGTGTCTCGCCGCCCACCGGCAAAACCTCTTTTTCCTGAATGACGCGCAATAGCTTCACCTGCATACTGAGCGGCATATCTCCGATTTCATCCAGAAAAACCGTTCCGCCGTCGGCCACTTTGATCAGGCCTGCCTTTGACTTTGTGGCGCCGGTAAATGCATCCTTTTCATGCCCGAACAGCTCATTGGCCATTAACTCCTCCGCAAATGAACCGCAGTTAAAGGCAATGAATTCTTTTTCAGAACGGGGGCTAAGCTGGTGGATGGATCGGGCGACCATTTCCTTGCCGGTGCCGCTTTCACCAAGGATCAAGACATTGATGTCCGAGGGGGCAATCTGATGAATGGTTTTCTGAATATCCATCATAACCGCGCTCTGTCCGACAATGTCGGAAATTTTCTGATGTTTTTTGAGTATTTCTTTCAGTTCAATATTTTCAAGTCGAAGCCGCCGTTTTAAAAGTGCCTCTTTGGTAATCTGGCGAACTTCTCCAATTTTATAGGGTTTGGCGATATAATAGTATGCGCCTTCATGCATAGCCTGGACCGATGTTTCGATGGTGGCATAGCCGGTGATCATAATGACTTCAGTGTAAGGCTGAAGTTCTTTTGTCTTATGCAACACCTGCATGCCGTCCACTTTCTCCATCTTCAGATCGGTGATCACCAGGTCGAAGCTCTTTGAGTGAAGCAAATTGATGGCTTTGCTACCGTCTGTTGCGGAAACGATATCGTAACCGGTTTTCGTAAGAATATGCTCAAGATTCTTTCGTGCAATATCCTCGTCTTCAACAACCAGAATAACCTCTTTCTTTTTTCCCACGATGATCCTTCTATAAATTCCGTTGATCGGGCTGATTAAACGGCAGAAAACAGGTAAAAGTCGATCCGTTTCCAACTTCGCTGGAAACGGATATATTGCCGCTATGTTGTTCCATGATGCCGTAAACGATGGAAAGTCCCAGCCCTGACCCCTTGCCGCCTTCTTTTGTGGTGAAAAAAGGGTCAAAAATCTTTGTTATGATATTTTGAGGAATTCCTTCACCGGTGTCAATCACCTGAAAGGAAAATCCCTGTCTGTCAAATTCGTTCTTAGCCTTGATGGTAATTTCTCCACCGTCTTTCATAGCATGGACGGCATTTGTAATAAGATTGATTATAACACTTCTAATACGTATACCAACAGTGGCCTGTATATTATCAGGCACCTCCACTTTAAGACGTATATTATCCGGAATCTCCGATTTGACATGTTTAATTGCACCGTTAACCAGATCCAGAAAATTTACCTGTTTTAGGGTCAGAGTCCTTTCTCTGGCGAATTCCAATAGCGAACGAACGATTTCCTTACCCCTATCCACTTCTTTTTCGGCACCGACCAACAGTTCTTTTTTATATTCCAGATCTTCTTCTTCTATTTCTTCAATGAGGATTTGAATCGATGTGGATATATTGTTGAGAGGATTGTTCAATTCATGGGCCACCCCGGAGGTCAGTCTCCCCAAAGAAGCCAGCTTTTGCGCCTGAACGAGCTGTTTGCTACGTTTGTTCAGTTCGCTGATCATATTGTTCAGGCTGGCCACCAAAGATTCAAATTCATCTCCGGTCTTTATTTCCGGCATATTCTCAAAATCTCCGCTGGCGATTTTGGTAATGGCATTCTCGATGGTCTTTAGCGGACGATTGACATTAAAGACCAAAAAAAGTGCAATCGAAACCGAAAGGATAAATACAGGTATCAGCGCCAAAAAATGAATGGTCTTAGATTTTCCGATTAGGTCCCGGGTAAATGCACTCTCCTTTTTTACGATTTTTTCCATCTCACCGGTGAGGATTCTTCCCTGCTTTCGGATTAACTCAATGGTGTCCGGAGGGAGCACCAAATGTCCTTCTTCCTGTAATTTCAGGAGATTTGTTAGAGACTCCTTGTATGTCACCAGCTCGGTAATCCTTTGATCTAGATTTTTGGCCAGGGTGTACTTCTTGTATTTGGATAATATATCACGGAGGATCTCCTCTGCTTGACGAGCATAGTCGAGGGCTTGAACAATATTTTCTTTGTCAAAGGATAAAAAATAGTTTTTTTCATACCGGCGGGCTTCCAGGATGGCATTAAAAAGATCGTATTTTCTCTCAATGATCTGGATCTTCTGATTGAGAATATACTGGCTGTAATAACTGCGCGCCCATATCAGCGCACTAAGACCGATAAATATCGCAAAAGCGAGAAAAATCTTTTCTCTGATACTGATTTTCATATCACCGCCATGAATTGACAGGAATTTGAACAAGTTGAAAAATCATCATTTACAGTTTTTATTTAGATCCTTTATGGATGAATAATAAAATCATATATTTAAAACTTCCCCGACCCCTTAGTGATTTAATACCTTTTAAATTTAGCCATCTATCTCAACATTACTTGAATATCGAATGCAGAACAAGAATTTTTGCATAATGAAGGTTCGTTCGTCATTAACCGGCTTCAGAATTCATGAAAACACTTTGGCACCTCAAACTATTTTCATGTTTTGTCTTGCTTATTCCAAATACAAGATTATTGAATCCCATAAAAGAAATAAAGAATGGTCAACTCCACCGCTAAAAAGAGGGCGGTCATGATGACGCCCGCCTTGGCATAGTCTACGGTTCGATACCCCCCGGGCCTCATAATGAGCGCATTGACCTGATGTGTCGGCAAGACAAATGTGTTGGATGCCGACAGTCCCACCACCAGTGCGGCCATTCGCGGATCACCGCCGGCCATAACCGCCATGTTCATGCACAGCGGAACCAACAAAACCGTTGCACCCACATTGGAGACCACCAGGGTGAAAAAAGAGGTCATCACGCCGACGGCAGCCAGAAGAACAATGGGAGACGGTTGGCCAAGCATTCCCAAGATAAATTTGGCAATAAAGGCAGCTGTTCCGGTTTTTTCAAAAGCCATCCCCAATGGAATCAGGCCTGCCAGTAAAAAAACCGTCATCCAGTCCACTGCATAATAGGCTTCATCCACCGAAAGCACGCCGGTGATGATCATTCCCAGGGCGCCGGACATCAGGGCCACTGAAAGCTGCGTCTTAAAAATAATGATTTGCGTCAGCGCCACTACCAGCCAGACAACAGCCAGTTTGGCCTTTTCAGGACGCATAATTTCACCTTCCAGGGCCGTGGCAAAGGTAAGCGCACGCGGCTGCGGCTTATTTCTAAGAATATGAAACCGGTCCCAGGGGCCATGAAGCAACAGGGTGTCGCCCATTTTCAAGCGGACATGGGTCAGGCCGCTGTATATAATTTTTTGGCCTGTAAAAAGGGCTACCGGATTGACGCTGTATTGCTCTTTGAAGTTGATTTCGCTCATGGTTTTGCCGATCATTTCCGAGCGGGGTGAAACCACGGTTTCGGCCATGCCGGCGTTGGTCGGGGCCATATACTCGCCAAACACCTCCAGGCCGTCTTTGATGACCCAGCCGTATTCTTCGGCCAGTCTGCGGACCTTTTTTGCTCTGCCCACAATGGCAAGGTCGTCATTGGCTGAAATTACGTCGCTGCTGCGCGGTACGAAAATTTT
>Ga0316194_10001627_pt1 | contig 15519 bp, 13 predicted proteins | sample CroRivsedime1_MG_FD_204936 | JGI IMG/M metagenome (GOLD analysis project Ga0316194, IMG submission 204936) | Coastal sediment microbial communities from Maine, United States - Cross River sediment 1 | ecosystem: Environmental > Aquatic > Marine > Coastal > Sediment | place: USA: Maine...
ACCCCGCACTCGAGCAAATCCGTTTCTGTAACTCGGGGACCGAGGCCAACCTGATGGCGCTCACGACAGCCTGCGCGGTCACGGGTCGTGACAAGATACTGGCGTTCCGTGAGTCCTACCACGGCGGCGTGGTCAAGTTTCCAGGCGGCCGCTGCGAACTGAACGTTCCCTACAATTTCGTGCTCGGCGACTTCAATGACATCGAAGGAACCGCCGCACTGATTCGCGGGCTTGGTGACGAACTTGCCGCTGTCGTCGTCGAGCCGATCCTGGGCGCCGGCGGCAATATCCCCGGCAACCGGGAATTCCTGACTACGCTGCGGAGCTGCACGGAAGAAGTCGGCGCGCTGCTGATCTTCGACGAGATCAAAACGGGGCGTCTCGGCGCAGCGGGTGTTCAAGGCATGCTCGACTTCACGCCTGACCTAACGACCATCGGCAAATTCATCGCCGGAGGACTGCCAACGGGCGCCTTTGGCGGTCGTGCCGATCTCATGGCGCGGTACGACCCGCGACACGGTCGGGGCTGGAACCATGCCGGGACATTCAACAACAACGCCTGTTCGATGGCGGCGGGTTGCGCCGCGATGGGTGACGTCTATACGCCGGAGAGAGCGGCTGAATTCCTGGACTGGTCGGAGGCGTTCCGCCTGTCGCTGAACGAGTTGTTCGCCGCCCGCGACGTGCCAATGTATGCCAACGGCATGGGTTCGATTATCGCAATCCACTTTGCGAGAGAGCCAACGAAGAAACCGACCGACATTACTGCGGGTTGCCAGTCCTTGCGGCCGCTGTTGCATATGGAGATGCTGCTCGAGGGCGTACTTATCTGTAAGCGCGGCGACTTCTTCCTGTCGCTGCCAATGGAGGAGTCGCACCTGGACAAGGCGCGTGATGCGCTTGGCGTCTTCATCGACAAGCACAAACTGCTGATCGAGAGTGTATTGGCGGTGTAGTCTAGCGGGATGGGAAGGAACTCTCGCTACGACATACTGTTTGAGCCCGTAAAAATCGGCCCGGTAACGGCGCCGAATCGTTTCTATTGCACACCGCACGCACTCGGCACGGGCAACCAAATGCCGCATACACGGGCGGCCATGCGCGAGGTTCGTGCTGAAGGCGGTTGGGGCGTTGTCAACACGGGTTACTGTTCCATTCACCCCAGCTCCGATGACTCACCGCTCCCCAACGCACGCCTGTGGGACGACGAAGACATCAAGGTGCACGCGTTGATGACCGAGGCTGTGCATCGCCACGGTTCACTCGCCGGTGTCGAGTTGTGGCACGGTGGCGGTGGCACCGGCAACCGCATGACGCGCATGCCACCCATGTCAGCTTCCGGTATTGCGGGCGAGTCGACGTACTCGGGCTGGATCAACCTCAACAAGTCCCGGCCCATGGACAAGCAGGACATCCGCGATTTTCGCCGCTGGCACGTCGATGCTGCGAAGCGCGCCAAAGCGGCGGGCTTCGACATTGTGTACATCTACTCGGGCATGAATTTCGGGCCGTACCAGTTTCTGCTGCCGTGGGTTAACCAGCGTACGGACGAGTACGGTGGCAGTCTCGAGAACCGGGTCAGGCTGACGCGTGAAATTATCGAGGATATGAAAGAAGCGATTGGCGATACCTGTGCCGTCGCGCTGAGATTCAGCACCGAGGACCTGCTCAAGATACCCGGCGAGAACATGGAGACCGAGGCGCATGAGATAGTATCGATGCTCTCCGACCTCCCCGACCTGTGGGATCTCAAGTCATCAAGCTGGGTGGTGGAAACCGCGTCCGCACGCTTCAGCGAACAAGGCGCGCAGGAGCCACTAGTCAGTTTTGCGAAGGCACTGACGTCCAAACCCGTGGTCGGCGTAGGCCGTTTCACCTCCCCGGACGCGATGGTCAGCCAGGTTAAACGCGGCATTCTCGACCTGGTGGGCGCTGCGCGTCCCTCCATCGCAGATCCGTTTTTGCCTAACAAGATCGATGAGGGCCGTGAAGATGAAATTCGCGAATGCATCGGCTGCAATATTTGCGTGTCGGGCTATCACGACTGCGTTCCGGTGCGCTGTACACAGAACCCAACGATGGGCGAAGAGTGGCGGAGCGGCTGGCATCCCGAGCGCATTCCCGCGGGCGACTCCGACAAGTCGATTCTGATTGTTGGCGCCGGACCGGCGGGGCTGGAGTGTGCCCGGGCAATGGGCGAGCGCGGTTTTGCCGTAACACTGGCTGAGGCTCGCGAAGAACTGGGCGGCAGGGTAACGATCGAGTCGAAACTGCCGGGGCTCGCAACCTGGGCTCGCGTTCGGGACTACCGCACGAATCGGATCCAGTCGATGGGTAACGTGGATATCTATCGGGACAGTGCACTGTCGGCGCAGGACGTCCTCGATTTCGACTGCGATCACGCGGTGATCGCAACCGGTGCAACATGGACCACCGACATACTCGCCCCGAACGGGTATCCGTCCGCGGAACTCACCGGCGAGAATGTCTTCACACCCGACTATGTACTTGCCGGCGCTGCGCTTGAGGGTCCCGTCGTCATTTACGACTTCGACCATTACTACATGGGCAACTGCCTCGCCGAGGTGCTGCGCAGCAAGGGACTCGACGTTACGATCGTTACGAATGCGAGCGCCGTGTCCGCCTGGACGTTCATGAACAATGAACTGTCCGAAATCCGGTCCCGCATGATCGAACTGGGCGTGCGAGTCGAACTGGAGAACACGGTAAGCGCGTTCGCGAATGGCAAAGTCGAACTAACCAGTATCTACCGCGACAAGACCGTCCGGTCGATCGACTGCACTTCGCTGGTCATCGCCGGCGCCAGGAAACCGAACGATACGCTCTACCAGGAACTGCTTGCCAACCCTGACAAGCTAAAAGACGCCGGAATCGAAGACGTACGCAGCATCGGTGACTGCCACGCACCGGGCGCGATCGTCCATGCGGTCTATGCGGGACACGAATGCGCCCGCACTATCGATTTGGGGACAGTGACCCTATCTATGCTCCGGGAACGCCCGCTGATCTGATCAGCTTGTCGCGTCCTTCAGCTCATGCACGGCGCGGTGCGCCTCTTCGATCGCAGACTCGGTCATGGCATTGGACGAGGCACCCGTGCCTGCGATCGCGATATTACCGACGCGCTGCCTTGCCTCGACCCAGGGGCGCCTCTCGTCGCGCCACCGCTCGGGGTCCCAGGCCACCTCGCCTGTCTTGGGATCCGACGAATAGGCATAACCGTGCGACCAGCGATTCACGGTGATGCCGGCTATGTCGCGCTCATGATCGAAGCCGGCCGGACCCAGGATGCGCTCCAGCTGATCACGTATCTCTTGTTCGAATGTCTCGAACGAGGTTTCAAGCAATTCCCGGCGGCCCGCCCGGAACTGGTCCGGCGCTGACAAGCCCGCCTCACCCGGGATGTATTGCATGTGCAGGACAACGGGCTCATCGGGTGACTCCGGAAACTCGGAACCGCCTATGCTCACGGCGTGCGTGAGCATCATGATCTGGAAGAAGCCACCAGGACAATAAACACGGCGCAGACCGAGGTCGGCGAGGCTGCGCCAGTTACGAACCAGCACGCTCGTGTAGACAAGCGGTGCGTGGACCGCATCGCTCTGCGCGGCAGCCTGCTCCTCGGGCATGTCGGGGCAAATGTACGGCAGCATGGCGTGGTAGCCCGCGAAAATAAGCTTGCTCGCAGTGACCGTTCGGCCATCGCCTCCGTTTACATACGAAACCTCGACATCGCCGTCGAGATTGCCGCCCTGGTGATGCACGTCGACCACGGTGCTACTCAGTCGGATACGTGTGCTGTTCTCCGGCTTATCGAGTTGCGAGTAGTCGAAGCGTGCTGTGACGATATCTTCCATCGTGTTACCCGGCGCGGCCGCCGGCACCAGCTTGCGCGCCAGTAGTCGAGCGACCGACGCGTTGCCATCGGGAAAGCGGAAGCGCAATTCTTCTTCGCCGCTGGCATCGCCGGTGTGCTCCGCCGCAAACCCGGGGTATCCGGTTTCCAGCGCCGTCCACGCGGGCAGCGCATCGGCACCGATGGCCCAGTATGGCTTCGACAGGTTTTGAACATAGCGCAGTACTTCTTCGCCGAAACCACCGTACTCCTTGAGATAGTCGCGCCAGCTAATGGACTCGAGCACGGCACGCCGCTCGTCCGCCGACAGGTCGGCGAGATAGTCTTGCTCGTCGGCGAGCAGGCGCTCAAGTTGTTCCTTCCCCGCCGCCGACAGCGGTGCACCCTCCAGTCCGCCACCGGGCGACGTGAGAAAGTCGGCCCCGAAAGTCTCTTCGTCAAAGAAGATGATGCGCTCAAGGCCCATGGCTTCCAGGCGCTCATCCTGCTCGAATTCCTCGTGGCGCTCGAATTCAATGCCGAGCTCGCGGATCACCTCAAGCGAGACCGCCGGGTAGGCGGCCGGCGCGTCTATTTGCATCGTTCCGCCGAAGCCGATGAACGTTTGGCCGTCGAGCGTGAACTCGTTTCGTTTCGCATGGCCGCCAAAGTCATCGTGATTGTCGAGGACCAGGATCCGGGCGTTCGGGTCGACGTCACGACGATAGACGTACGCGGACGACAAGCCGCTGATGCCCGCGCCGACCACGACCAGGTCGTAGTGCTCACCTGTACTCTCTGCCGCCCAGCGCTCACCCTGGACCGTGGCATGGGCAACTTCGAATGAACCGGGATGAGACCCGCGCATGCCCGTTTCGGCCGGTGGGTAGTAGGCAAACGGCACGTTCGCGACATGCTCGCCGCTTTTGCCGCAACCCGGTAACAGCGATGCGCCGATGGCTACACTGACTCCGTTCAGGAAGTCACGCCTCGATATTTTGGGGTCCATGGTGGCGGCTACTCTCTCTCTTGTTGTTTGCCGCCTAGACTATCAGGCTTCGAGTAGACACAGAAACAAAGTCGCGTAAGCTTGCTCCGATGAACAGTGCACCTTCTTCAGCGCCACCCGAGCTGTGGTCATCCCGACGTGGTTTCCTGCTGGCCGCGATTGGCTTCTCTGTCGGCCTCGGCAACATCTGGCGCTTCCCGTACGTCGTCGGCGAAAACGGCGGTAGCGCATTCGTCATTATCTACCTGCTATGCGCCTTCGCGATCGGCTTGCCTCTGCTCATGACCGAACTGGCAATCGGGCGCTTAGGTCGAGGCAACCCCAGCGAGAGTTATCGTGTCGTGGCGCGCAGTGCCGGACGGACCACCGCCTGGGGTGGCGTTGGCGCGCTGGCCATTGCCTGTGTGTTTGTCGTGCTGTCGTTCTACACCGTTCTGTCCGGGTGGACCTTCGACTATTTCGTGCGCGGTGTTTCGGGCGACTTCAAGGATTTCGATGCTACCGCCTCGACCGACATGTTTGCCGGCCTCATGAACAACCCGTGGCGCCTGTTGTTCTGGCACACGATCGTTAATCTCCTGGTCATCCTGATCATTCGCCGCGGTGTGCAACAGGGAATCGAAAGGGCAGCAAACATACTCATGCCGACGCTCTTCGGGGCGATTGTCGTCATGGTCCTCTACAGCGCCGTCGCAGGCGACTTCGGTGCCGCAATGACTTTCTTGCTCGAGCCGGACTTCTCCAAGGTGACGGCCAAGACAATCATGATCGCGATCGGGCAGGCGTTCTTCTCTGTCGGCGTCGCAATGGCGACGATGATCACGTTCGGCGCCTATTTGCCCGACGATTATTCGATCCCGCGATCATCAGTGATCATCATCCTGGCCGATACGGGTGTGGCCATGCTGGCGGGTTTCGTTATATTCCCGCTCGTGTTTGCGTACGGCCTGGCACCGTCTGAGGGAGCGGGCCTGATATTCCAGACGCTGCCGCTCGCGTTCGGCCAGATGGCCGGGGGCCAGTTCTTCGGGGCCGTGTTCTTCCTGTTGCTGATGGTCGCTGCCCTGTCCTCGTGTCTCGGCGGTGCGGAAGCCGTTGTATCGTGGGTCGACGAACGCTGGCAGATTCCTCGCAAGAAAGGCGTGCTCTATTTTGTCGGGACGATCTGGTTGATAGGCATTACGACGATCCTGTCGCTCGGCGAGTGGTCGGATTTCTATCCGCTCAGCTTCATCCCTGCGCTGGCTGAAGAGACGATCTTCGACATATTCGAGTGGTTCGCTGCCAACATCCTGTTGCTGGTTGGCGCGGCACTAACATCTATCTTCTTCGGCTGGGTCGTGCCGAAGGAGACGAAGCTCAAGGGCATGGGCATCAGCGACGGCAAGTTCTACTTGTTCGCAAACACGATGATGCGTTACGTGATTCCGCCTGTTCTTCTCGTAGCACTCGTGCTTGGATTGCTGGAGCGCTAGTTGGCCAAACCGAGTGTCTCGAACTCAGTGGCGATCTCTCGGCTGTACTGCGAAAGCACATCACTCATAGCTCTGGCGATCGAGCCTGGATCACCAGATTTCGCCGCTTGCGACTCAAAGCGGTCGCGTCTTGCAGACAACAACGCGGTTCCATCGTGATCGGCAATCCCCCACTGCACTCTCATAACAACCCTGCCATCCGAATCGGCGATGAACGTGTCGATTCGGCCAACCAGGCGGTAGGCAGCTGTTGCCAACGCTGCCGACGGATACGCTATGACGATCAGTGAATCCGACATGACGTCCACGTTGCTCGCGAGTACACGGTGAATCGCATCCTCCAGGGGCTCCGCCCAACGATTGACATCATCAACGATAATCTCGGCGCCCGACCCGCGCGTTACGAATTGAGAGCGATTCAGATACTCGGGCATGCGAAACGGGCCCAGGACCAAAATAGGTGAGTCTTCGTCGTCCTTCGCAACGTAATCGCCCACAGGATCCAGCGCGTAATAGTTGACCGCCGGTGATGAACCGCAAGCCGCGAGCATCAGGAAACAGAACGTCACGAGGTATCGGACTATCCGGTTCATGTTATTTGTATTCATGCCTCGTCCCTATTCCGGCTTGCCGCGCAAGACGGCTTCCGGGTTTCGCTCCATGTAATCGAAGAACTCCCTCACCGCCCTGGATGCGCGCCCGAATTCATCCAGCGCCGCACCCAAACGATAGGCCTGCTCAGAATCACCTTTGAGTTGTAGCTTCGCCGCGTTGAGTGTCTGCTCCGCTTCGTCGAGTGCGCCAGCCAATCGCCTGAGGGACGGCTGCAGATCCGCAACCAGCATATCGACATCTTCATTCGTGCTATTGAACAGGTTACTGGCTGCGGCCGATGCCAGGCGCATTTCTTCCAACGTATCGTTAATGTTTGCAGCGACTTCGCGCATCTGGTCGTCATTGAGCAGCCGATTAATACCGGCGATCGTCTCGTGTATGTCCTCGGACCGGGCCAGGTCGTCCAACGCCTCAAGTACGTCGTTGAGCTTCTTGCTGATGCCGCCAATATCGACTTCGTCCTTAAAATCCGAGAACCAGGCCTGCAAATTGTTCAACATCTCCTGGACATTCGACGCGATTGTCGGAATTTCGGGATACGGGGGGTCAAATGCACGCATCACCGCTTCGGTGTCCGGTCTGAGTTGCAATGAAACGTTCAACTGGCCCGTCACAAAGCTCTCCATCTCAAGGGACGCGCGCAGGCCAGCCTCACTGACAAGTATGTCATGGTCGATTCTTGCGGAAAAATCAGCATCCAGCGTTCCGCCGGATTTGGTTCTGACTGTCTCGTTGAGTATCTCGAGCACCACCATTGTATCGGTTTCGTAGGTGTCCTCGTCAATGATCAGGTCGATGTCCGACACATAGCCAACCCGAACGCCGTTCAGCATGACGTTCGCGCCGACCCGCAGTCCGTTCGTCGGCTCTGCGAAGACCGCGATGTAGCGCTCCTTCTCCGCGAAAATCTGCGTGCCCCCAAACACGGCGAACGCGACGGCGATCAATACGACGGCGCCGACGACGAATCCCCCGATTACAGTGGGGCTGGCCTTGTTACTCATGCGTTGGTCTCCGCCATACCTCGTTGCAGGAAATTTCGAACCACCAGGTTTTCATGATTGTCCCTTAAGTCGTTTGGATCGCCCGTCGCCAGCTGCGTCTTGGTCACCGGATCCAGAAAGACTGAGTTATTGCCAATCGCAAATATGCTCGCCAGTTCATGCGTCACGATTATGACGGTCGTACCCAGGCTGTCGCGAAGCTCCAGTATCAAATCATCCAGCAACTTGGCGCTAATCGGATCGAGCCCCGCTGACGGCTCATCGAAGAACAATATCTCCGGATCCAGCGCCATCGCACGAGCCAGTCCGGCGCGTTTCATCATACCGCCTGAAATCTCGTTCGGGTAATAGTCCTCGAACCCCGCAAGCCCAACCAGCATCAGCTTGTACGCCGCCACTTCACGAATCGCTTTATCACCCAGGTCCGTGTACTGCCGGAGCGCCAGGCCAATATTCTCAGCCAACGTCATCGAGCTCCACAACGCGCCCGCCTGGAAAGTCGTACCAAAGCTGCGCTTCAGGATTTCCTGATGTTCGTGCGAGGACGACCAGAACGGTGCCCCGTTGTAAAAGACATCGCCTTTGTCCGGGCTCTTCAGGCCGATCATCGTCTTCAGGAGCGTGCTCTTGCCGCAGCCCGAGCCGCCCATGATGATGAATACATCGCCACGATTGATCGTGAAATTCAGGTCGGCCTGAATGAGAAAATCCCCGTATGCCATCGTGAGGTCTTCTACAAGTATTTGCGCGTCGGAATCCGGCATCTCAAATTCCAATATTGATGTAGATGACTGTCAGGAGCGAAGCGCTGATAACGATCAGGACGATACCCATAACCACAGCTTTGGTTGTGCTTTGGCCAACGGCGAGAGCACTGTTGCCGCAGGCCATGCCCTGCTGACAACCGGCGAGTGCAACCAAGCTGCCGTAGACGATGCTCTTGAACAGCCCGCCCAGCAGGCTGTTTAGCCCGACCGCATCCATTGTCTGCGCCACGTACTGCACGAGGCTGATGTCGAGCATGATGACACCTACACCCATACCTCCGAGGATACCCATCAGGCTGGAGTACATGGTTAGCAGGGGCATCATGAGCACGAGGGCAATAACCCGTGGTGTGACGAGAAAATCGATCGGCTGCATACCCAGCGTCTTCAGCGCGTCGATTTCCTCATTCACCTTCATCGTGCCTATCTGTGCCGCGTAAGCGGCCCCGGTTCGTCCGGCCATGATGATGGCCGTCATTATCGGCGCCATCTCCCGGACCATCGCGACGGCGACAAGGTCGGCGGTGTAGATACCCGCGCCAAACATGTTCAGCTGCATGACTCCGACGAAAGCGAAGATCATGCCGATCAAGAAGCTGATCACACTCACGATCGCGAACGCCTGTGCGCCCGCCTGCTGGATATATAGCAACAAATCGGAGCGCAGGTAAGTTGCGGTACCGCGAGCGTATCGCCCGAATGACAACACCAGCTCACCAATGAAGGCCAGGAGCTCTTTGCCGTTTTCAATAACCTCGAGAACACTGTCGCCAACGCGCTCGAGGAAACGCTTTGGCTTCGCGTGCCGGCGAGCTCCTTCACGCTCCGCGACCGCAAGTGCAAGATCCAGCAGCCGACGCGCGCCGTCCGGAAGTCCGGCCTCATCGAAGTTGGTGTTTTGACTTGCTGCCTCGCGCTGTATTGCAAGCAAGGCGATGATCAGCCCAGTGTCCCAATCCCCGAGGAGGCTTGTATCGAAAGCAACAGAAGCGGGGGGCGGGGATTGTCGTAGCAGCTGCAAAACAGAATTCGGGCCGGGCAGCGAGGCGCCCAACAGCCAGTCACCGGAAACGGTAACAACGAGCGTGCCGCCATCGCCTGGTGCGGCTTTGATTTGGGCTTCGGTCATCTAGGGATCGAGTCTCGCCATCCGGCTATTCTACATATGTCTGGCGCCAGCACACCCTGTAGAACGTGGACATGCTAGTGTGATCTATAATTGAAAATGGAGCATCGCAGCCGTAAAGCATGAGCAGAGCCACAGAAGAAGTTGTTGGTCGAATACTCCTCGCGATACTTGGTGTATTCGTGTTGATGTTCAGTTTTGTCGTATTGGCAGGCATGACCGCGGCACGCAATGCAAAACAGAAAGCGCGCAGCGCCGCCCTGGTCGAAGAAGCGCGAGATCTCGGTTTGTCATTCGACGCCTCTCAGAGAGATTTCCTGGCCAGGAAGTATCGATTCCTCGACCAGTTTAGTGTGGCGTCCCGCGTCTCCAAAGACTGTTGCATCAATGTCATGACCGGGGAGTTTGAAGGGCATGCGGTCACGTTGTTCGACTACTACTATGTAACGAAAGAGGGCAGCGTCTGGTGGTGGGCGCCGTCGTGGGAACGACATTGCTACTTCTCCTTTATCATTATCAATATGGAATCAAACTTCCCTGAATTAACGATTGCGAAGGAGGGTTTCCTTTCAAAAATCGCGCAGGCAGTCGGATATCGTGATATCGACTTCGAATCGCATGCGTTCTCGCGGCGCTACGTGGTCAGGTCGAGTGACAAGAAATTTGCCTACGACTTCTGTAACGCGAAGATGATCGACTACCTGCTCGATCAGCCAATTTTGAACATCGAACTTCAGAAACATGCACTGGCGCTGGTATTTGACGATCAACACGAGCTGGGTAGAACAAGGTCTCACTTGCGCCGGGTGTCAAAGATGCGGTCGCTGATGCCGAACTACCTGTTCGATCCCCAACCGAGCGAGGCGTAAGTGGAAAATTCGCCAGGCCTCTGGGTAGTCGTCGCGCTGCTTGTCGTTCTGTTGATTTACATTGCGGCGACGTACAACTCGCTGGTCGTGTTACGAAACCATATCCCGGAATCCTGGAGCAATATCGATACCGAGCTCATCCGTCGGTACGAACTGATCCCCAACCTGGTCGCCGCAGTGAAGGGTTATGCCGCACATGAGCGTGAGACGCTGGAACGCGTCGTCGAGTTGCGCAACACCTGCATGGCTGATCACGGCAGTGTTCATCACCAGGAGGGCACTGAAAGGCAACTCGTCCTTGCGCTCCGGCAGTTGCTCGCCGTAGCGGAGGACTATCCCGACTTGCAAGCCAGCAAGAACTTCCTCGTTCTGCAAGAAGAACTCGTCAATACCGAGGACCGCATCCAGGCGGCACGACGCTTTTATAACGGCAATGTTCGCGACTATGAAAATATTCGCGAAGGGTTCCCCAGCAACCTGGTGGCCGGGTTGTTCGGTTTCGGGCCACACGACTTCTTTAACGTTGACCCTGCTGTACGTGAGGCACCCGAGACCAGCTTCGATTCCTGAGTTTCGTCAGGTCGAGCCCACCCCTCCGTAAGCAACGCCGGTCAACTGCGCCATATCCGCCTTGAATGTTGTCAGGTCATCGATCGTGAAGTCGCTGAGATGATGATGGCCGGCAGCACGCGCAAGGACCGTCATCAGTTCGACGGATGCAGCGAAGAAACGCGCGAGACGCTCGGCGGCAATATCGACCGGCAGCCTTGATCGCAAATGCGGTTTTTGTGTCGCGATACCGACCGGACAGTTGTTGGTCTGGCACGCACGCATGCCGAGACAGCCAATCGCCTGGATCGCGGCATTGGAAACCGCGACCCCATCCGCACCCAAAGCCAGTGCCTTCGCGAAATCGGCCGGGTGTCGCAGGCCACCGGTAGCAATTAGTGTGACGCCCGATGCGTTGCAGCTGTCGAGGTGACGTCGTGCCCGTGCCAGGGCCGGAATCGTCGGCACGGAGATATTGTCGCGGAAGATCAGCGGCGCGGCGCCGGTACCACCACCACGGCCATCGAGGACGATGTAGTCCACCCCGATCTCCAGCGCAGCATCGATGTCCTTTTCAATATGCTGCGCGGATAGTTTGAAGCCGACTGGTATGCCGTCGGTTTTTTCTCGCACCTCGGATGCGAAATCGCGAAACTGGCTCAGGCTCGTCCACTCGGGGAAGCGTGCGGGGGAAATAGCCGCTTCGCCTTCGGGCAATTCCCTGACCTCGGCGATCTTGCCCTTCACCTTGTTGCCCGGCAGATGCCCACCGGTCCCGGTCTTGGCGCCCTGCCCGCCCTTGAAATGAAATGCCTGCGTCTTCTGCACCTTGTCCCAGGAGAAACCAAAGCGAGCCGATGCGAGCTCATAAAAATAGCGGGAGTTGGCTTCCTGTTCGTCGGGCAGCATGCCGCCCTCGCCTGAACAAATACCGGTTCCCGCCAGCTCTGCACCTTTTGCGAGCGCTACCTTGGCCTCCTCGGATAACGCACCGAAGCTCATGTCCGACACGAACAAAGGAATGTCGAGCTTGAGTGGCTTCTTCGCATTTGGCCCGATGACGAGTTCGGTACCAACCGGCTCATCGTCGAGCAAAGGCAGCTTGTGTAATTGGCCGACGACGAACTGCAGGTCCTCCCACTTCGGCAAGTCGCCGCGAGGCACGCCCATTGCGGCGGACGGCCCGTGATGACCGACTTTGCTGAGCCCTTCATTCGCCAGCTTGCGAATGAATTTGACGTAGGGCTCATCCTTGGTTCCGGTGGGGTCCTGGTAGAGGCCCTGGTAGCTGTCGCGATTGTAGGGTTGCGGGTGACTCTCCGCCCAGGCCTTGATCTCATCCTCGTCGACAAGCACCTGGCCGTCTTCAACCCATGAGCTGAACTTCGGCAAGGTCTCGCGGTTGTTGTACTCGGAGATGCCCGAATCGAGACGGTAGTCCCATCCATGCAAGCCGCAGATCAGGTTGTCGCCGGACACGAAACCGTCGGACATCAGCGCGCCGCGATGGGCACACCGGCCGTAGAGCACACTAACCGTGTCGTCGAAGCGAACGATTACGAGGTCGACGTTTGCGACCAGCGCGTATTCCGGTTTCCGGTCTTCCAGCTTGTCCCAGGCTATAACGCGTATCTTGTTCATTGTTTTGTCGTCCAGGCGCTCATGAAGGCCTCCATTTATACTCGTCATTGTTAGACTACACACATGTTCATGTTCATTGGCGCCCTGCTCGGCGCAATTTTCGGTGGTTTTTCCGGTCTCGTTATCGGGGGACTGCTTGGCTATTTCGCGGGTTTCGCGGTGCGGCAATTCATCGTCGGTAGCCTGCGGGTTGCTCAGTCGTCGTTGCTTGAGTCGACGTTTTCCGTCATGGGAGCGCTGTGCAAGGCGGACCGCGTCGTAACACGCGAGGAGATCAACGCCGTCGAGCAGATCTTCATCATGTTGAAACTGCAGGGCGAGTCGCGCGAGCTGGCCAAAGCGGCTTTCAACCGAGGCAAGCAGCCGGACTTCGATCTCGACGCCGCTGTTGATCAGTTCGCGCAGATCAGCCACAGGCGCGGACCGCTGCTGCAGCTCTTCCTGCAACTGCAATGCATGGCGGTCGCCGCGGACGGGCGCATCGATCCGGCAGAACACACAATGCTCGTCCACATCGCCCAGCGACTGGGGCTGACGGAGAGAGATGTCTCACAACTCGAGGCGCTGCTGCGTGCGACGGTGGGCGTTGCTTCTGCGCCGGGCGCGCCGCCACGAGCAGATAAACTCGCGGACGCGTATGCCGCACTGGGCGTGACCGCCAATTCGAGCCCCGCGGAAATCAAGCGCGCCTATCGCAAGCTCATCAGCCAGAATCACCCGGACAAACTGGCGTCTCGGGGCCTGCCCGAAAGCATGCGCGCGGTAGCGGAAGAGCGTTCGCGGGAACTGAATTCGGCTTACGACCTGATCAAGAGTGCCCGGCCTGACGTGAAGTGACTTTCTGGCCGAGCCACTTGATCGCGTTCTCGGTTTTGTCTGTCCAGGGGTGGCCAAAGCTGAGGCGGATGAAGTTCGTGTAGCACGCACAGGGGGAGAAGATCTGCCCCGGCGCAATACTGATGCCCGCCTCTACCGCATCGTCGAATAATTGTTCGGCATCGACCTGGCTGGGTAGCTCCAGCCACAACACCGAACCACCGACGGGCCTCGACGTTCGCGTCGCCTCCGGGAAATGTTCGGATACCAACGCCATCATGCGTTCGGAGTTGCGTTTGAGCACGGGCTTCAGCGACTTCAGGTGACGACTGTAATCCCCGGATGCCATGAACTCGGCAAGTGTCAGTTGCTGCAGCAAGCCGGACGAGCAGGAGAATGCGCGTTTCAAGCGTGCAATATCATCGGTGTACTGGCGCGACACAACCCACCCGACCCGGTAACCGGGACACGCTGTTTTGGAAAATGATCCGCAGGTGATAATGCGGGCCTTGCTGCCGAGAAACTGCGCGGGTACCGGTCGAGTATCGTCAAAGAGCAGGTCGCCATAGACATCGTCTTCAACCAATGCGACGTCGTGCTCTTCGAGCATCTTCACGAGCCTTACCCGATCGTCGGCGGGCATGGTGACGCCAAGCGGATTGCCAAGCGTCGTTGAGAACATGCAGGCCTTGACTGGGTACTTCTGCAGGGTGCGTTCCAGTTCGGACAGCGTGACGCCTTCCTCGGGACAGGTCTCAACCTCGACGGCCAGCATGCCGAGGCTATCAATGAGTTCCAGCATGCCGTGATAGGTCGGTGTCTCCACCGCAATGACGTCGCCCGCCGATGCAACGGCAGACAGCGCGAGCAGCAACGCCTCTTGTCCGCCATTCGTTATGCAGATGTCGTCGGGCTCGACCTGGACACCGATCGCGTCAAGGTAGTGATAGGCGATCTGCCTTCTTAACAATGGCTCACCCAGCGTCGACGCGTAACCAATGCTGCGCTCCTCTGCCCTGGCCATGATGCGCTTCATGGTCCGATGCAATGTTTTTGCCGCGGGTTTCGCCATGGTCGGGTTGGCGATGCCAAGTGGGACCAGGTCCGGATTGTTTACGCCGTCGTAGACGCGTTCCATCAGCGGACGACAGCGCAAGGGGGCCGGGTCGACGCTCTCGGTTCGCGTTGGCAAGACAATGTCGTTCGCCGCGCGATGGCGGACGTAGTAGCCGGATTGCGGCCGGGATTCGACCTTTCTTTGTCGCTCGAGCTCGATGTAGGCCTGGCGAACCGTTGGGATGCTGACACCCGCGGACTTACTCATTCTTCTTAAGGACGGCAGGCGGTCGCCTGGCAACAGCGTCCCTGTATCAATGTTTTCCGCTATTAAATCAAGGACTTGCTGGTACAGGAAGGTGTCGCACTGTTTATCGACGTTCAGCATAACTGTTCAGGTCTTATTTATCAGAAACTGTATCTGTTATATCACCAGAAAATCGGTAGAGTCAACCTCAGATTCAGGCAAAGCATGAGGAGACCGACATGAGAACTCGCCACCCACGTACACGAGAGGCACGCACCGAACGATTCAATCTGCCGGTCCCCCGTTACTCGACCGTGCGCAACCTGCTGGAAACGCTGGTCGCGCCACCGACCCGGTTGCATCGCTACCGGAACATGAGCGCGAAGTTGCTCGAGAACGCACTGGATGACCTGGACTGCGGGAAATGCACATGAATAACTCGACGCTGTACGCGCTGACCGTACTGATCTGGGGTTCGACGTTCTTTGC
>Ga0316194_10001628_pt1 | contig 15505 bp, 12 predicted proteins | sample CroRivsedime1_MG_FD_204936 | JGI IMG/M metagenome (GOLD analysis project Ga0316194, IMG submission 204936) | Coastal sediment microbial communities from Maine, United States - Cross River sediment 1 | ecosystem: Environmental > Aquatic > Marine > Coastal > Sediment | place: USA: Maine...
GCGGCAAACTGGATGAGGTTGCACTCTACGAGTTCCTCTGGAACCCCGAAGAAGCAACCAGCATGTTGCCGACCATCGAATGGGAGAATCAGGCGCGCAAGGTGTCGAAACTCGAGCTGTCGTTTCGTGACCAGACCATCGAAGTTAATGATAAGCGCAAGAACGTCATTATGGGACGCGCCGAAGACAACGACCTCGTGGTCAAGGGCAACCTGATCTCACGCATTCACGCAAAGGTCGAAATGCGCCGCGGCAAATTTATTCTTGTCGACCAGAGCACAAATGGCACGTTTGTGCTGAACTTGTTGGGCGAAGAGACCTTTGTTCGTCGCGATACGACGGAAATCAGCGGCGAAGGAACGATCGGCCTTGGCCGCGCCGAGGAACCCGGCGCGTCGCTGGCGATACACTTCAAATCGATTGAGTAGGAGCGCTGCTCGTCAGCGCGACTGTTGCTGCGGCAAGCGCAGCTCCTACGAAGCTTTCTCTAACTCCGCTGCTACCCGCTGCTGTTCTTCGCGCAGTGCCACCGGCACGCGCTCGCCAAACGAGTCGAGATAGTCAGCAAAGTGCTGGTTTTCGACTTTCCAGTGCGCGACATCCAAAGAGATCAGCGTTTGCATATCCTCTGCAGTGATATCGAGTTCCGATGTGTCGATATCGCCGTCCTCCGGAAAATAGCCAACAGGCGTGTTTTTCGCGCCGACACGATTCTCACAACGATCAATAATCCAGCGCAAAACACGCAGGTTCTCGCCGAAGCCAGGCCACAGGAAGCGGCCGTCGTCGTCCTGGCGGAACCAGTTGACGTGGAAGATTCTCGGTAACTTGTCGCTGCGCCCCTCCAACGACAACCAGTGTTGCCAGTAATCGGCAAAGTTGTAGCCGCAGAATGGCTTCATCGCCATCGGGTCGCGGCGGATGACGCCGACTTCACCAATTGCGGCCGCGGTTGTCTCGGAGCCCACACTGGCGCCGACCAGCACGCCGTGTTTCCAGTCCCTGGCTTCGTAGACGAGCGGCGCGAGTCGTTTGCGACGGCCGCCGAAGACGATGGCTGAAATCGGCACGCCCTCGGGCGCATCGGCGAGTTTGGAGTAGCTCGGGTTGTTCGTTGCAGCAACTGTGAACCTGGAATTCGGGTGTGCCGCTTTTCCATTGGCGCTGTCGTACTTCTCACCTTTCCAGTCGAACGCCGGCTCGCCGACTCTCTTGTCTTCCCACCATGGCTCATTATTATCGGTGCGCGCCACATTGGTGAAAATGGCGTCGTGCGTAATCATGTTGAACGCGTTTTCATTCGTTTTCTTGTTGGTTCCGGGTACGACCCCAAAATAGCCGGACTCGGGATTGATCGCGCGCAGCCGACCTTCGTCATCGAAGTGCAGCCATGCAATGTCGTCACCCAGCGTGTGAATCTTCCAGCCAGGCATCGAATGCGGCGGGATCAGCATGGCGAGATTGGTCTTGCCGCAAGCCGAGGGGAACGCACAGGCGATGTAATGTGTTTCGCCTTCGGGGCTCTCCAAACCCATGATCATCATGTGCTCGGCGAGCCAGCCTTCTTCGCGAGCCTGGTAACTGGCGATGCGCAGCGCATGGCATTTCTTACCCAGTAAGGCATTTCCGCCATATCCTGAACCAATGCTCTTGATTGATAGCTCGGCAGGGAAGTGCATGATGAAGCGACGCTCAGGATCCAGGTCGCCGGTCGAGTGCAGGCCTTTGACAAATGTGCCGTCGCGCTCGATACGTTCGAGGGCTGCGGAGCCCATGCGCGTCATCAATTTCATGTTGACGACGACGTAAGGGCTGTCGGTGATCTCGACGCCACACCGCGAGTAGGGCGATGCTATCGGTCCCATGCAATAGGGGATGACGTACATCGTGCGGCCTTTCATCGCGCCTTCAAACAGGGCGTCGACTTTGGCATGTCCTTCAGCCGGGCTCATCCAGTTATTGTTGGGGCCTGCATCATCCTCGTTCTCGGTGCACACAAACGTCAGGTGTTCGACGCGTGCGACGTCACTCGGATCCGACAAGTGAAGATAGCAGTTGGGATACTCGTCCTGGTTCAGCTCAGAGAGCGTTCCGTCCGCTGTCATCGATTGAATCAGTTGCTGGTATTCGTCGTCGGAGCCTGTGCACCAATGAATCTGATCGGGCTGAGTACGGGCCGCGACCTCGTCCACCCATTGCTGGAGGCTCGGTAGTTGGGTTGTCATCGAAGAGATTCTCTGGGTAGCCGTGCGCAAGGCGCACTACATTCTTGTAGGGAAGGCAATTATACGGATTGCAGGCAATTATGCAGCCCGGATTTGCACTATCCCAGCCTGTGAAACACGACCTATCCATGTAACCATTGCCGGGTGATAGACCTTTCCGAGTTTTTTGGCGCGAACAGCCCCCTGAATCAGCTGCTGCCCGGTTTCCAGCCGCGCGCCGGGCAGGCGTGGATGGCCGAGGCGGTCGCTGAGACTATCGCGAATCTGGATAAACTCGTGGTCGAGGCCGGCACGGGGACCGGCAAGACATTTGCCTATTTGTTACCGGCCCTGCAGAGCGGCCGCAAGACGATTATTTCCACAGGCACCAAAGCGCTACAGGACCAGTTGTATCACCGTGACTTGCCATTGATTGGCAAGGCAATCGGGCGGCCGGTGGCGACAGCGCTGCTGAAGGGTCGCGCGAATTACCTTTGCCTCGAGCGTCTCGAGCACAATACAGATGTCGGCGAAACACTCCTCGATGACCTCAACGCCGTACGCGAATGGCGGCATCGAACAGACAGCGGCGACAAGGCCGAGCTGACAGAGGTAGCTGAGGATTCGCGGATCTGGCCGTTCGTAACGTCGACAGTCGATAACTGCCTTGGCCAGAAATGTCCTGAATATTCCAAATGCCACGTTGTCAAAGCGCGGCGTGCCGCGCAGGAAGCAGATCTTGTGGTCGTGAACCATCATTTGCTACTCGCAGATCTCGCGATGAAGGAAGAGGGCTTCGTCGAATTCCTGCCGGGCGCCGAGGCGATCATCCTTGATGAGGCACACCAGATTCCTGATCTGGCCGTGCAGTTCTTCGGTGTGTCACTTGGCACGCGCGAGATTGAAAGGCTGATCGATGAGGTCCGGGTCGCAACGGTTCCTTTTCGGCAGTCCGAATTGCAGCGGCGTATCGATGCGGTGCAAACGGCGTTGCGGGTTCTCAGGGCCGAGGCGCCACGCCAGGAAGGCCGGCAACAACTTGCAGAAGTCATCGATCAACTTCGTGAACCCCTTGACGCGCTGCGCCTTGCTCTTGGAGAGTTGAATACAGCACTTGCCGAGATTGCGGACAGCTCGATCGAGCTCGAAAAATTGCACGAACAGCTAACGAGCATCCTGGAGCGACTGGTGCTGCTGGCGACCGACGATTCCTGGGACGGCCTGCGCTGGCTCGAGATCAATCCACGCAGTCTGCGCATCAACCTGACGCCGCTCGATGTGTCGTCCACGTTGAATGGCTTGATCAACAACGCTCACCAGGCATGGATCTTTACGTCAGCCACGCTGGCGGTGGGTGAAGACTTTTCACATTTCACCAAGCGCATGGGCTTGGTCGATGTCGCAGGACTGACGTTCCCCAGTCCGTACGCTGTGGAGCGAAACGGGCTCATTTACCTGCCACCGGGACTGCCGCAGCCGTCCGAGTTTGGGCACACCGAATCGATGCTCGAGGCCGTAGTACCATTGCTCAAGAAGACGACGGGCGGGATGTTCTGCCTGTTCACCAGTCACCGCGCATTAAACACGGCGAAGAAGTGGTGCCGCACTCACAAGAAAAGTCTGGGTGGTCGGGAATTGCTTGTACAGGGGAGTGCGCCGCGCGACGACCTGTTGCGCCGTTTTCGCGAGGCCGGCGATGCCGTTCTTTTGGGTACTGGCAGCTTTTGGGAAGGCGTCGATGTGCGTGGCCAGGCCCTGACTATCGTCGCGATCGACAAACTGCCGTTCGCATCTCCGGCCGACCCCTTAATGATGGCGCGGCTCGAGTTCATCCGCCGTGAAGGTGGCAATGGCTTCACCGAGCACCAGCTGCCACAGGCGGTGTTGGCGATGAAACAGGGCGCCGGGCGCTTGCTGCGCGACCAGCATGACTACGGCGTTATTGTGCTCTGCGATCCGCGCCTGACCTCCAAAGGCTACGGACGCATGTTCCTGAAGAGCTTTGAACCCATGCCCACGACCGCATCGTTCGATGACGTAGCTGCTTTTCTTGCTGATCACGAACGCAAAGGCGAGGTCGCGTGAAGCTGCTGGCGCTCGATACCTCATCAGTGGCATGTTCTGTGGCGCTGCAGATCGGCGATGACCGTGTTGAGCGCCATGAAGAGCAACCGCGAGAACACACACGCCTGTTGATGCCAATGATCGAGTCACTGCTGGCGGACGCCGGCGCATCTCTGTCGGATCTTGATGCGATTGTCCTGGGCAATGGTCCTGGTTCGTTTATCGGCATGCGAATTGCCGCCTCTGTCGCCCAGGGTTTGGCTTTTGGTGCCTCGCTGCAAATCGTCCCCGTTTCATCGATGGCAGCGGTCGCAGCTCGCGTTATTGCTGAGCACGGTGCCGGCGAAGTTATTGTTGCGCAGGACGCGCACATGCAAGAGGTCTATCTCGGCATCTATCGGCCGGGTCCAGCCGGTAATCCCGACGCGACGATTCCCGAACGACTTCACGGCTTGTCTGCGATTGCTGAGCTTGAGCCGTCTTCTGATCGCAGCCGGTTTGGCGCCGGCTACGGCTGGCAGCGATACCCGGAATTGCTGGTTGCCAACAGGGATCGCGTAAGCAATGTTGTGGAGATTCTGCATCCACATGCGACCGACTTACTGGGCCTGGCGACAATTGCGCTCGAAAACGGCGGAGCCGTTGAACCGCAGAACATCGTCCCCGCCTACTTGCGCCACAAGGTGGCCGAGAAACCGGGCCGGGTTCCGTAACAGAACTGTAATATAGTGTTGCTGTAATGCCGCACTGTCATGACCGCTAATAAAATACTTGTCGTTGAGGACGAATCTCCCATTCGGGAAATGATCGTCTTCCATTTATCGCGGGCCGGCTTTGAAACGCTGGAGGCCGGTGATTGCGCTGTCGCGCGGCAACTGCTGGCAGACGAACGCCCTGATCTTGCTCTTATCGATTGGATGTTGCCGGACATGAGTGGTCTCGAATTGACCCGACTCTTGAAGCGCAACAAAGAATACGATGACCTGGCGATCATCATGCTCACGGCCAGGACAGATGAGTATGACAAGATCGCCGGGCTCGACGGTGGCGCCGACGACTACATCACAAAACCGTTTTCCCCACGTGAACTCATTGCACGGATCCAGGCAGTTTTGCGGCGCGCCGGTTCCGATAGTGATGAAACGGTTAGTTCAGGAGTTCTATCGCTGGATACGGCGGGTCATCGCGTCAGCGCGAACGGCACAGAGATTCGGCTCGGCCCAACCGAGTATCGACTACTCAAGTTCCTGATGACACATCCTGATCGAGTCTACAGTCGCTCACAATTGCTTGACCGGGTCTGGGGTGCAAACGTTTACGTTGAGGAACGGACCGTTGACGTCCATGTGCGGCGGTTGCGCAAAGCGTTGGCTGCGCAATCGGCGGATGACTACATTCAGACCGTGCGCGGCGCCGGTTATCGTTTCTCGCGCGGAGAGAAATAGTTGCTGGAATCCAGTCGACAATTTGTTGTAGGTCTGCTCGTCTTTCTTGCTGCAGGCGCGTTGATCGGCTGGATGTATGATGCGGCGCTGATTGGCTTTCTGGGCGCAGCATTCCTGGCGCTGATCTGGCAGGTCAGGCAGCTCCTGTTATTCAATCGGGCAATGCACACGGGCGATTTCGATGCGTTTCGTTTCGGTGAAGGCGTCTGGCAGCAAATGTTCTCCCGCTTTACCTACGAACACGAGAGAGGCTCCCGATATAAGCAGCTCCATCGCCAGGTCCTCAAGGAAATTCGTAAATCAACCAATGCCATGCCGGATGGCGCGGTGATTCTCGACGATGCGAATGAAATCGAGATCTGCAACAGGGCCGCGAAGACCCTGGCGGGCCTGAAGCGCAAGAAAGACCGAGGTCAGCGCGTCGATAACATCCTGCGCGACCCAGCGCTGACGACGCTCCTCGAGGTGAACGATGCTACACAGACCGTCGATATTTCGTCACCCGTCAAGGACGGAGCATGGCTGAATTGTCGCGTGGTTCCGTATGGCGTTAATCAGAAACTCCTGCTCTTGCGAGACGTCACCAATCGTATCGCGATCAATCGCATGCGGCGGGACTTCGTCGCAAATGCATCGCACGAGCTCCGCTCGCCGCTGACCGTCATGTCCGGGTATCTGGACACGATGGCCGATGATGAGGAGCTAGCCGAAACATGGGCGCAGCCAGTCCGGCAAATGCAGGACCAGGCGAGGCGTATGACCAGGATCGTTGCTGAATTGCTCGAGCTTTCGCGGCTCGAAGGGGCCGGCAGCGCCAGTACTGAAGAGACCGTCGATGTTGCAGCCTTGCTGTCGAGTGCTCGCAAAACCTACATGGGGCAGAAAGATGTCCCGACCATCGAATGTGAGCTTGAGTCAACAGCACAATTGCGCGGCCATCCTGCTGAAATCGAATCGGTCATTACCAATCTCGTTTCGAACGCAATCCGACATACGCCCATAGACGGAAAAATAACGCTGGGCTGGCAATCGGACACCAATGGCGCCGACCTGGTGGTCAGTGATACCGGTGAGGGCATTGCAGAGGAGTACATTCCGCGACTGACGGAACGCTTTTTCCGGGTCGACCGCGGCAGGGCTCGGCAGGACGGAGGCGTAGGTCTCGGGCTGGCGATTGTCAAGCACGTGCTCGGCCGCCACGAGGCCGATTTGCATATATCGAGTAAGCCGGGCAGCGGTAGCGAGTTCCGATGTCATTTTCCCGCAGAGCGAGTGTCGCTGCTGTAACAAAAGTGCAATATTCTTGTCATGCAAGCGACACACAGTGTCGGTAACTTGCCGCTAATACAACGTTAATAACGGGCTAACAAAACAATGAAGAAAATCCTCTCCCTGGTGTGTGCTATCAGTTTTGTTGCTATGCCAGCGGCTCACGCCGCGGTCAGTGATGAAGACTTCCAGCAACTGCGCGAGCAGCTTGCGGCCGTGTCGGCACGACTCGAGCAGCTCGCAGCTGAGAATGCCGAACTCAAGGCAGCGCAGGAACAGTCGGCCACTTTGATCAACGATGTCGAGACGACAGTGGCTGAGCTTCCTGCTGCTTCCGAGAGCTGGGCCGACCGCGTCAAGATGGATGGTGATTTTCGATATCGCTACGAGCGCATCGATCTGGAAGGCAGTGATGCGCGTTCCCGCAACCGGATACGTGCCCGCACCAATATCACGGCCGAAGTTGCCGACAACATCGATGTCGGCTTTGGTCTGGCGACCGGCGGTGATGACCCGGTTTCGAGCAACCAGACGCTCGGTGGCGGCGGTTCATCGAAGGGTGTCGTTCTTAACCTGGCCTACGTCGATTGGGAAGCGACAGATGGCTTGCACCTGTTCGCGGGCAAGTTCAAGAATCCGCTGACAAAAGCCGGCGGCCAGCCGCTCTTGTGGGATGGGGATTGGACACCGGAGGGAATGGCGCTCAAGTTCCAGCGCGATTGGTACTTCATCAACGCATTTGGCTCGTACCTTGAAAGCGATAGCGGAAAGAGCAATGACAGTTTCGCCTGGGGTGGGCAGTTCGGCGCCACCGGCCAGCTTGGCGACGTGAAGCTGATGGGTGGTCTCGGTTACTACTCGATTGAAGCGGCGGGCAAAAGCACGACGTTTGGTGATCCATCTGATCCTGACGACTTCTTTGGCAATACCGCGATTGAGCCGGGCGGACTGGCTTGTGGAACGACACCGGATGTGGACTGCGTGTACGCGTACGACTACCTGTTGACCCAGGTCTTTGCCGAGGCAAAATTCGACGTTGGCGATTGGCCGGCTGTCGTGTTCATGGACTACGTAAATAATAGCGACCCGTCTGACAACGACACTGGCTGGACGCTTGGGGCATCCATCGGTCAGACCAAAGATCGCGGCCAGATGAAATTCACGTACTTTTACGCTGACAAGGAAGCCGATTCCATGCTCGGCCTGGTCACGGATTCGGATTTTGGCGCGGGTGGCACGGACAGCAAAGGCCACTGGATGCAGCTCAACTATGGTGTGAACAAGAGTTGGACCATTGGTGCGCAGTATTTTATCAATGAAGTCGATCTCGCGTCGGGCAGCAAGAGCGACTATAACCGCCTGATGATCGACATGCAGTGGAAATGGAAGTAGTGTTTCAGAAAATGACCTGGATGAAATAATTTATGGAAAGTGCCGATTTGACACACCATATCTCTCGACGTTTCAACAAGGACATCGAGGATCTGCGTAATAACGTTCTTACAATGGGTGGCGTTGTCGAAGCGCAATTGTCCCGCGCTATCACGGCCATCGTAACCGGCGATAGCGAGCTGGGACTGCAGGTCGCAGAAGATGATTACAAGGTCAACGAGCTCGAGGTCAGTATCGATGAAGAGTGCAGCCGGATTCTCGCTACGCGTGCTCCGGCAGCGAGCGACCTGCGCCTGATTGTCGCAATCATCAAGACGATTACCGACCTTGAGCGCATTGGAGACGAGGCCGAGAAGATCGGCTTTCTCGCCTCCAAACTGGCTGGCATGGATCGGCCACCGGACTCCTACAGGGAGCTCAAAACGCTGGGAACACACGTCTCACACATGGTTCGAGATGCCATGAACGCGTTTGCCCGTCTCGATGTCGATGAGGCGTTCGAAGTCGTTCGCGAGGATGAGGATGTTGACCAGGAATACAACGCGATTCAGCGTCAGTGCATCACGTTCATGATGGAGGACCCGCGAAGTATCAAGCGCGTCATGAACGTAACCTGGACGGCCCGATCGCTCGAGCGAATCGGTGACCATGCGAAGAACATCTGCGAGTACGTCATCTATATGGTGCGTGGCAGGGATGTGCGTCATACTGGTATCTCTGACGCTTCCGAACTCACCACCGACTAGATCATCATGACAATACCGGGACGCCGTGTTCTAAATTTCGCGGGCTTCGCTGCCTGTACAGGATTGATGGGCTTCGCATTGTTTGCACAATACGTGCTTTTGCTTGACCCTTGCCCGCTGTGTGTTTTACAGCGAGTTGCCGTCATTACACTTGGCGTCGTATTCCTCGTTGCGGCCGTACATAATCCCGAGAGCTGGGGCAGGCGCGTCTACGCAGTCCTGATACTCCTCGCTGCCGGTGATGGCATTGCAATTGCCGGATGGCATGTGCACTTGCAGAACCTGCCGCCGAGTGAGGTTCCTTCCTGCGGCCCTGGCCTCGACTACATGATCGAGAATTTCCCGCTTAGCGAAGCCCTGAAAATGGTCTTCAAGGGGTCAGGAGAATGCGCCGAAATCGTGTGGAGTTTTCTCGGCCTGTCGATGCCGTCGTGGGTTGTTATCAGCATGCTGAGCCTCGGCGCTGCAGGTATCTGGAACAACCTACGTAAGCAGTAATTCCATTATTCGACGGTACATCGACGACAGTGCGATAACGTCGTCGATGCGGACGCGTTCGTTGACCTTGTGAATTGAGGCGTTGACCGGTCCGAGTTCGACGACGTCGGTGCCGGCCGGGGAGATGAACCGGCCGTCGGATGTTCCACCGCCTGTTGACAGTTCCGGAGCCGTGCCGGTTTGCTCGTTGACAGCCTGGCTGACGGCCTCGATCAGCTTGCCAGGTTCAGTCAGGAAAGGCTCACCGGAAAGGTGCCAGTCCAGTTTGTAGTCGATGTCATGCGCGTCGAATAGCTGACGAACCTTGTCTTTCAAGCTGTGGTGATCCCACTCTGTGGAGTAGCGAAAATTGAAGCGGGCCTTAAGTTCGCCGGGGGTGACATTCGGAAAGCCGACACCGGCCTGTATGTCGACAACCTGGAAGCTTGTCGGCGGGAAGAACTCATTACCGTGGTCCCACTCGGTTGTATAGAGATCGGACAGTACCGGCGCGAATCGGCCAATCGGGTTGTCGGCCAGCTGTGGATATGCGACGTGTCCCTGAATGCCCCTGACAGTCAACATGCCACTGAGAGAGCCGCGCCGACCGACGCGAACAATATCGCCGAGCGTCTCTTGACTGGACGGCTCACCAAGCACGCACCAATCGATACTCTCATTGCGGGACTGCAGCTCTTCGACCACCTTTAGTGTGCCATCGCGTGCCCGACCTTCCTCATCGCTGGTGATCAGAAGCGCGAGGCTGCCATCATGCTCTGAATGCTCCGCCAGGAAAGACTCAAGCGCCGTTATCATCGCAGCCAGGCCGCTTTTCATGTCAGCAGATCCACGCCCATAGATATAGCCATCCCTGCTAACGGGCTCAAACGGATCCGTATCCCACTCGTCATCGGCGCCGGGCGGCACTACATCGGTATGCCCGGCAAAGCACAGCACAGGTCCGGCACTGCCCCTTCGTGCCCAGAGATTCGTCACATCGCCGAACTGCATCGTCTCGCATTCGAAACCCAGAGCCTGCAGCCGGCGAGCCAGAATTTCCTGGCAGCCGGCGTCGTCAGGAGTGACCGACGGCCTGCGAATCAGCTCCTCCAGTAATTCGATCACCGGGTGCTGTGTTCTTTGCTCTTCAGACGTTGACATTAGTTCGAAGGAGTCCATGTAAATTATTGAAAATAATAAACAAACGGAGTGTTTTAGCGGATGACTATCTGATCATCATCGGGCTGCGTTTGCAACAATTCGGTAACAATTGGTCGCTAAGCTTGTCGCCATAATCCAATCCACCGCGGAGAGTTAGAGTGAGTAAAAGAAACACAGCACTGGCGTTGCTTGCAAGCGCGGTCGTTGCGACCGGTTTTTCCGATGCAGCGCAGGCGCAGGCAGGTCGTGACTACATTTACATCGTCGGTTCTTCGACTGTGTACCCATTTGCAACGGTTGTTGCCGAGCGGTTTGGGCGCGGCACTGAGTTCAAGACGCCCAAGGTCGAGTCGACAGGCTCCGGAGGCGGTCTGAAGTTGTTTTGCGATGGCGTGGGTGTCGACCATCCCGATATAGCGAATTCATCGAGGGCCATCAAGCAGTCAGAAGTTGATACTTGCGCGAGCAACGGTGTCACGGAAATCATCGAGGTCAAGATCGGCTACGACGGAATCGTCATCGCGAATGCGATCACCGGCAGCGATGTTAACTTGTCACGCACGGACATTTTTATGGCGCTTGCGAAGCAGGTCCCTGGCGACGCCGAGGGTGAGCTAATCGATAATCCATATAAGACCTGGGCAGACGTCAATCCAGCGCTGCCTGATGTTCGTATCGAAGTCCTGGGTCCGCCGCCGACGTCCGGTACGCGTGACGCGTTTGTTGAACTCGCCATGGAGGGTGGCTGCCAGTCAGTTGCCTGGGTTAAGAATCTCAAGAAGTCGGATAGCAATAGCTACAAAACGATTTGCCATACGATCCGCGAGGACGGCGCGTTTGTGGAAGCCGGTGAGAACGACAACCTGATCGTGCAAAAGCTCGAAGCAAATCCGAACGCGTTCGGCATTTTTGGCTTCAGCTTTCTCGACCAGAATACGGAGAAAGTGAAGGGTGCGCAGATTGACGGCGTGGCGCCGACATTCGATGCGATCGCTGACGGTGACTATCCTGTATCGCGCCCGCTGTACTTTTATGCCAAGAAAGCACATGTCGACGTCATCCCAGGCTTGCGTGGCTTCCTGCGGGAATTCACGTCTGATCGCGCGTGGGGTGAGGAAGGCTACTTGTCAGACCGTGGCCTGATTCCGATGCCGGACGAAGAACGCGGCGAGGTTGCCGCAAACGTGCGTAATTTGGTGCCGCTAACGATGGCGAGCCACTAGAGCCGACATTCGTGACAATGTGCGGCGGCCCGGACGTGGGCCGCCGCTGTCATTTTCAGTCCAAGGACCCGTCAAAAAAGTGCAAAGTGCGACGCTCATATTGATACTGGCTGCGATCTCGTTTACTGCGTTCTATATTGGACGCAGCAGGTCGGTGGCCCTGGTCGGCGGACCTCGGTATGGGACTCGTCTGCATTCGCTGCCAGGTTACTACGGCTACTTCACAGCCATGTGGTGTCTGCTCCCCGCACTGGCCGCTCTGTTGCTTTGGGTGCTGGTGGAGCCGCGAGTCATCGTCGCGCTCGTGATTAGCGGTCTTCCCGACGCACAACAGGCATTGTCTGCGGGTGAACTCAACCTGCTCATGAACAACATCCAGAACCTGGCATCTGGCGATGCCATTAGCGGCGATATCGACGTCATCCTTAGCGACGCTGCGCTGCGATTTCAGGAGTACACGGTTCTGAGCAGACGTATTCTCGTCGCTCTGACAATTGGCCTGGCTGTGCTCGGTGGCGCGATAGCGTTGCGTCGCATTCATCCGGAGTTCAGAGCGCGCAACCGTGTCGAGCACGTCATTCTGCTGTTGTTGATTGCTGCTTCGAGTATCGCGATCTTCACGACAATTGGAATCGTGCTGTCTGTTCTATTTGAGGCGATACGCTTTTTCAAAGAGGTGCCACTTACGGAATTCCTGTTCGGGCTGAACTGGAGCCCGCAAACGGCGATCCGTGCGGACCAGATCGGATCATCGGGAAGCTTCGGTGCCGTTCCGCTTTTCACTGGCACATTGCTGATAACCAGCATTGCGATGCTGGTCGCGGTTCCCGTTGGCATGATGACCGCAATATACCTCGCGGAATATTCTTCCAGGCGCGTCCGGTCGATTGCGAAACCTCTGCTCGAGGTTCTCGCGGGAATTCCAACCGTTGTCTACGGATTTTTCGCAGCGCTCACAGTTGCCCCGTATGTCAGGAGGGTTGGAGAGTCGCTCGGTCTCGAAGTTGCGTCGGAGAGTGCGCTCGCGGCCGGGTTGGTCATGGGCATTATGATCATTCCACTTGTCTCGTCGTTGTCTGACGATGCGATCAACGCGGTACCCAGCGCCATGCGCGACGGTGCCCTCGGCCTCGGCTCGACGCGCTCGGAGACAATGACCAAGGTCATCTTGCCGGCAGCACTGCCTGGCATTGTTGGCGGCATTCTGCTTGCGGTCTCGAGAGCAATTGGTGAAACGATGATTGTCGTTATGGCGGCCGGGCTGTCTGCCAATCTGACGGCTAATCCTTTTGAGGCTGTAACGACCGTGACCGTGCAGATCGTAACTCTGCTTGTTGGCGATCAGGAGTTTGATAGCGCCAAGACGCTGGCGGCATTCGCACTGGGTCTCATGCTATTTATCGTGACGCTTATCCTGAACGTTATCGGACTGCATGTAGTTCGAAAATACCGTGAACAATATGACTAGCCGGGAATCCTCAAAAGAAACTCGTCGCAAGGTCGAGGCCGGACTGGCGAAAAGATACCGTCACGAACGACTGTTCAAGCTCGCCGGCGTGCTGGCGACGACTGTTGGTGTGGCTTTTCTTGGCGTTTTCTTTCTTGATTTATTCGCCAAGGGAGCTTCCGCGTTTGGCCAGGGCTACATGCAGCTCGACGTCGAATTTGACGCCGAAGTTATTGCACCTGGCGGCGAGTTGGACATCGTCTACGCTGATTTTGACGGACTGGTCCGATCTGCACTCAGGGACGAATTTCCTGAGGTTTCCGGGCGTAGCGAGCGACGTGAGCTTTACAAACTTGTCAGCATCGGAGCGAGCTATCAGATCCAGGACATGATCGAGGCCGATCCCGAACTGCTCGGCACGACCCGGTCAATCTGGGTGCCGGCCTCGGCGGTCGTCGATATGTACATCAAGGGCAACATCGACAGATCACTGGACGAGTCAATGCGACCTCTGAGTGATGCTCAGCTCGACTGGGTCGACTCCCTTCTATCGAGTGGGAAGCTCGAAAGTCGGTTCAATTCTGCACTGTTTTCAAACGGTGATTCGCGAGAGCCTGAACTCGCTGGTATCAAGGGCGCGCTCATGGGCTCTTTCTACATGCTAATCGTCACGGTCCTGCTCGCATTTCCGATCGGGGTTGCGGCAGCGATTTACCTCGAAGAATTCGCGCCGCGCAATCGCTGGTCGGACCTGATCGAGGTCAATATCAACAACCTCGCGGCGGTTCCATCGATCGTATTTGGACTTCTTGGGCTTGCAGTGTTCATCAACTGGATGGGTATTCCACGATCGGCCCCGTTGGTTGGTGGCCTGGTTTTGTCCCTGCTAACCCTGCCGGTCATCATTATTGCTTCACGGGCTGCGATCAAGGCCGTACCGCCATCGATTCGCGAGGCGGCGTTAGGATTGGGAGCGTCCAGGATGCAGGTCGTCTTTCATCACGTAATGCCGCTTGCACTCCCTGGTATGTTGACCGGCGCGATCATTGGTATGAGTCGAGCGCTGGGCGAATCTGCACCACTTCTCATGATTGGCATGGTCGCATTTATCGTGGATGTGCCAAACGGCTTTTCTGATCCCGCAACTGCGCTGCCGGTACAAATTTATCTTTGGGCGGATAGTCCCGAAAGGGCGTTTGCCGAGCGGACTTCTGCAGCAATCATAGTATTACTCGGGTTCCTGCTGGTTATGAACCTGACAGCGGTCATTATTCGTAAGCGCATGGAGCGCAAGTGGTAGTTGCTCATTGAGCAAGAGGTAAGACTGTATGACAATGGCAGTAATGGCAGAACTTGAAGACAATGGCCCTCTCACACAACTTGGTGAGACTGTCGGCAATGTGCGCTGTGAAGAGCCGTACGTCGTTGCGGAAAATGTGGATGTCTTCTACGGCGACAATCATGCGATCAAGGACGTCACACTCGAGATCAGCAAGAAGGAAGTGATTGCGCTGATTGGTCCCTCAGGCTGTGGCAAGTCGACCTTCCTGCGCTGTCTCAATCGCATGAACGATTCAATCGAATCCGCGCGGGTGACCGGCAATATCACCCTTGGCGGTCAGGACATCTACAGCAAAGAGCTGGATCCTGTAGCGTTGCGTGCGCGTGTGGGAATGGTTTTTCAGAAACCCAATCCGTTCCCCAAAAGCATCTACGATAACGTTGCCTACGGTCCCCGCATCCATGGACTCGCGAATGACAGGGCCGAGCTCGACGAAATTGTGCACGGTAGTCTTGAGCGCGCAGGTCTTCTCAAGGAGGTCAAGGACCGGCTTGACGAGCCGGGTACCGGCTTGTCAGGCGGTCAGCAACAGCGCCTGTGTATCGCACGCACGATCGCCGTCAATCCCGAAGTGATTCTGATGGATGAGCCGTGTTCCGCGCTGGACCCGATCGCGACAGCACGAATAGAAGACCTTATGGACGAGTTGTCGCATGACTACGCGATAGTCATTGTCACTCACTCGATGCAACAGGCAGCGCGTGTCTCGAAGCGGGTCGCGTATTTTCATCTTGG
>Ga0316194_10001629_pt1 | contig 15500 bp, 16 predicted proteins | sample CroRivsedime1_MG_FD_204936 | JGI IMG/M metagenome (GOLD analysis project Ga0316194, IMG submission 204936) | Coastal sediment microbial communities from Maine, United States - Cross River sediment 1 | ecosystem: Environmental > Aquatic > Marine > Coastal > Sediment | place: USA: Maine...
TTTTAAGCGTAATTAATTGGAGGCGACGCCCGGAGTCGAACCGAGGTCCACGGATTTGCAAGCCGTGGACGTTGATATATTCATCCATTGAATCAGTTAGTTACAAAAATTAAGTGGGAAGTCACTCTTCTAACCCACTCTGTGCACCCAAAGTCGATTTCTACTACTGCCGCTGTTTATCGGTGAACCCAAGCCACTGTCCTTCGAACTTATCCTTAAGAACACGGCTCCCTTCGATGAAACAGCCGGTGACGGCCTGTTGATGGCGGTTAAGCCAGCCGGCCCAGGCAATTACCAGGAGGTGGAACGCCCAGTGATATAGGCCAGTATGCGCGCCCAATCCATTAAGATTCCCCATCGTTAACTCGAATTTATCATCCAATTCTAAGCCTCATTTAAGGCAAAATACGAAGGCATTGTGGCACAGACAACAGATGGTAAGATGTTGATATCGAGGGACGGATGAGTTTTTTGACCGTAAGCGTATTGTTTTGGGTCTGGACTGAACTGCTTCTTCCTGGTTGAACTCATTCGGCCAAGGCACGCCAACCTCTGGCTCTCATACAGGTGAGAAAGTCAGGGTCCGCACTCCAACTGAGGGACTGTTTCGAGCGCTGCGATTCCGTCAAACAATCCGCCTGATCAGTCTTTAACTGTGCCGGATTACCGCCGAGTTTGAACCAAGATCCCACGGCCTTGGGCGTCTGCGGGATGGCAGTCGCTGGCGTGCCAGGTGTGGCTTCCTGCAGCGGCCGGGTCGGTTTCACTTCAACCGTAACGGGCGTGGTCATTTTGGGCTCGGGCTCAACCGGATCGTGCGCCTGAGAGGGTGCCTCCGCATTTTTTTCTGCGTCCTGCTCATCACCCGCAGGTACCGCGGGTGCCCCTGCTTCCAGCGGCTGTCCGGTGGTGGCCCATCCCAGTTCAAGCAGACAAGCCTGGTACTGCTCACCCGCCGCGTCGCCTGTGCGACGTTGACATTCGGCCTGGTCGGCGGCCAGCGTGCTTCCATCCCCACCCCGTTTGTAGTATGTCTTGCAGGCGTTCAATGTGCTCAGCCCGCAGACCAACAACACCAGGATGGACACACGCAGAGCGTTTAGGCATCGCTGCTGAATCCATTGCGTTTGAACGACAAGCCCTCTCTTGTAGATTTGTTTGCTCATTTTTCCAGGATTGTTATGGGTCGGCTACACCGCCAGATGCTGCTGGACCAAGTCTTCGGAAAGCTCCGCTATGTCCCCGGAGGCGACCACCCGTCCTCTTTCCATCAAATCAAACGCCGTCGCTACGCGGCGCGCAAACGGCAGTTTCTGTTCCACCAACAGTACGGTCAAATTTTCCTCCCGATTAAGTTTGATGATGATGTCACCGATCTCATGGACTATATTGGGTTGAATGCCTTCGGTGGGCTCATCCAGAATCAGCAAGCGCGGTCCGCCGGCCAACGCCCGACCAATCGCCAGTTGCTGCTGTTGACCACCCGAGAGATCGCCGCCGCGTCGCCCTAGCATCTGTTTCAACACCGGGAACAGCTTGAATATCGAATCCGGAATTTCGCGCAAGCCATCGGTACGCCCTACCAGGCCGGTGCGCAGATTTTCCTCCACAGTCAGTTGCGGAAAAATTTCACGACCCTGGGGTACATAGCCGATACCCGCGCGCGCGCGCTGAGCCGCCGGCATTCCGCTGATGTCATTCGCATCGAATGCTATATGACCGGAACGCACCGGCAGCAGCCCCATAATACACTTAAGCAAAGTCGTTTTACCGACGCCATTGCGACCCATGAGACAGGTACAGGAACCCTCAGGCACGGTGAGGTCCAAGTCCCAAAGGATATGGCTTTCGCCATAGTACTGGTTGAGCTGGTCTATCTTCAGCACCGTGTCTTATTCCCCGAGATAGACTTCTACGACCCGGGGGTCATTCTGCACTGTTTCCATATCCCCTTCCGCCAGTACACTGCCTTCGTGAAGCACCGTCACCTTGCGGGCAATCGAGCGGACAAATTCCATATCGTGTTCAACCACCACTACGGAATGTTTGCCCGCCAGCGAGGTCAGCAATTCCGCCGTTCGCTCGGCCTCCTGTCCGGTCATACCGGCAACCGGCTCATCGACGAGCAGCAGGCGCGGCTCCTGCATCAGCAACATACCGATTTCCAGCCACTGTTTCTGGCCGTGCGATAACAGCCCGGCGCGTTGATTTCGTTGCTCGCATAGGCCGATGGTGTCGAGTACTTCATCGATATGATCGCGCTGTTCGCCGCTTAGTCCTGCCAATAGCGTCGGCCAAACCGCTTTATCTGCTTTCATCGATAGTTCTAGATTGGTGTACACGGTGTGGTACTCGAACACCGTTGGCTTCTGGAACTTGCGTCCGATACCGACCTGGGCGATCTCGGGCTCACTCAATTCGAGCAAATTGATCGATTGCCCGAAAAATACCTCACCGTCATCCGGACGCGTCTTACCGGTAATTACATCCATCATGGTTGTTTTACCGGCGCCATTGGCCCCGATAATACAACGCAGCTCACCGTCATCGATGTACAAGGTGAGTCTATTCAACGCCTTGAAACCGTCAAAACTCACCGATACATCCTCAAGGTAGAGGATCGGGCCGTGGCGGGTGTCCAGCACCGCATTGGAACTGGGCGGCAGAAGAAAACCCCACACCCGGTCCCGCCTGAATACCTCTCGGGTGTGCTGCAACGAACTCAAACCGCATCCTCCCGTCGACGCAGCAGACCGACCAGACCACGCGGCAGGTACAGGGTTACAATAATAAAAAGTGCACCGAGCGCGAAAAGCCATAACTCCGGCAGCGCACCCGTAAAATAGGTTTTCGCATAGTTGACCAGCAACGCACCCACCACCGCGCCATACAGCGTGCCGCGTCCACCGATCGCCACCCAGATCACGAGTTCGATGGAATTGAGCGGAGAAAATTCACCTGGATTGATAATACCGACCTGCGGCACATACAGCGCACCGGCAATGCCGGCGATAACGGCCGAGACCACGAATAGCCAGAGTTTGTAATCCTCAACCTTATAACCGATAAAGCGGACCCGGTCTTCGGCGTCGCGAATAGCGACCGTGACACGACCAACCCGGGACTGAACAATCAGACGGCAGACAATATAACCCCCGGCCAGGGCGACAAGCGAAGCCAGGAACAAGCCGATACGAGTCACATCCGACTGTAGACTGAAACCCAGTATGTCCTTGAAATCCGTCAGTCCGTTGTTGCCACCAAAGCCCATTTCGTTGCGGAAAAACGCCAACATCAGGGCGTAGGTCATGGCCTGGGTGATAATCGACAGATAAACGCCCGTTACACGCGATCGGAACGCAAACCAACCGAACACAAAGGCCAACAGTCCCGGCACCAGCAGCACCATCAGCAATGCGAAGCCGAACGACTCGAAGCCTTGCCAGTACCATGGTAGTTCCTGCCAGTTCAGAAACACCATAAAATCGGGTAATTCAGGGTTACCATACACGCCGCGCTCACCAATCTGGCGCATTAGGTACATACCCATGGCATAACCGCCGAGGGCGAAGAAGGCACCGTGCCCGAGGCTGAGTATGCCGCAGTATCCCCACACCAGGTCGACCGCCAGCGCCAGCAGCGCAAAGGATAAATATTTTCCGAGCAGCGTAACCATGTAGGTGGGCATGTGAAATGCCGAATCGGCCGGCATCACAAGATTCATCACCGGCACCAGCAAGGCGGCAAGGCCAAGCGCGCCAATCAACAGCTGTCCGGGCCGATCCTGCTTCAGTATCTGGACGATCATGTCTAGCCTTCAGCCGCCCGCCCGCGTTGCGGGAACAGGCCGCGTGGGCGTTTCTGAATAAACAAAACAATGAACACCAGTACCAGTATTTTCGCTAACACGGCGCCCGAATAGGGCTCCAGAAATTTATTCGCCACGCCCAGTGACATGGCTCCGACCAGCGTGCCCCACAAATTACCGACACCACCAAACACTACGACCATAAACGAGTCGATGATATAAGCCTGACCCATGTTGGGTCCGACATTGGTCAGTTGGCTCAGTGCGACGCCGGCGACACCGGCGACACCCGAACCCAGTCCAAAGGTCATCGCGTCCACCCAGTCACTGCGAATGCCCACCGCTTTGGCCATGGATCGATTCTGAGCCACCGCGCGTACCTGCAGGCCTAGGCTGGTGCGTTTCAATACCAGCATCAGCAGGCCGAACACCATGAGTGAAAATATAATGACAAAAAGCCGGTTATAGGTGAGCGACAGCGCCGGGTTGATTTCCAGCGATCCACTCATCCATGCCGGGTTGGAGACGATCACATTCTGCGCTGATATGGTGGTGCGCACCAGTTGCTGCAACACCAGGCTGAGACCGAAAGTCGCCAGCAGGGTCTCCAGCGGACGGCCATACAAATGACGGATTATGCCGCGTTCAATCGCAATGCCGAAAGCGCCGGCGACCAAAAAAGCCGCCGGTACCGCCACCAGCAGCGAGGCGCCGAGGTGCGAAGGCATCATCTGTTGCACCAGATAGGTGGTGTAGGCACCCAGCATCATGAGCTCGCCGTGCGCCATATTGATAACGCCCATCACACCAAAAGTAATGGCCAGCCCGATCGCCGACAGTAACAGCACGGAACCCAGGCTGAGGCCGAAAAACAGCGTTTCGGCGAGTTTATTCAGTTGCCGTTTTCCGTCTGTGTTGGCCAGCGTTCGTTTTGCTGCCTTACGAACATCAGCACTGGATTCAATAAATTCTCCATCGGCGTTTTTGCCGAGTATGGCCTGCAAACGATTCCTCGCCTCAGGTTCCAGACTTCCGGACAAACGCTGTATGGCTTCCAGTCGCTGGCGTCCGTCAGCCGACGACAGCCCGTCAAGCGCCAGCCCGGTATCGATAGCGTCGATGACGTCAGGGTCGCTTTCCACCTCTCGCAGCGTCGCCAGTTGCTCCGCCGAGGCGGTGTCCATCCGGCTGTACATCTGTCTGACCGAGGCCAGACGCACGGCTGGATCCGGATTTTGCAGACTGAGCCGTGCAATGCCGTTCTTTAATAATCTTCTAAGTTTGTTATTGATACCGATTTTTTGGACCTTGCGCGCGCTCAGTATCTCAGCTTCGGCGCCGCTCAGAGGGTCGACCAGGTGGTATCCAACCTCGGCCTCTTCAACGATGAAGACCTGTTTGTCCGACTTCCGGTAATAAAGATTACCGTCGAGCAAGGCCTGCGCCACTGCCAGTGTGCGCAGGTGGTCTAATGCCAGCAACTGCTCGACGGCCTCTTGCTTGACACGAAAATCCTTGACATTCAGTGCCTGGACCCGTGTGCTGAAATCAGCATCGTCCTCTGCCAAAGCCTGACCGGCAAAGAAACAAGTCAGAAGCAACAGGCGGCTGATACAGGATCGGAACCTTGGTTTGATAGTCACTGGATTGATAAATTTAAATAAAGTTACCGGGGTGTTGCTACACCCCGGCAATGACTTACTTACTCGTATATCTGGCCAGAGCACTTGGCCGTCTTGACATTATAGTTACCACAGCTCAGCGGCGCACGCCAATCGGAGATAACATCTTTCGAACCCGGTAAATAATCGGACCAGGCATCGCCCACCACCGTATCAGGCGTCTGCCAAACCACTTCAAACTGACCATCGTCCTGAATTTCGCCGATCAGTACCGGCTTGGTAAGATGGTGATTAGGCATCATCACCGCAATTCCGCCGGTCAGGTTCGGTACCGCGACACCAACCATGGCATCGATAACCGCGTCAGGATCGGTGGTGCCGGCCTTTTCGACAGCCTTTACCCACATTTTGAAGCCAATATAGTGAGCCTCCATAGGATCGTTGCTCACGCGTTTTGGATTCTTGATAAATTTATGCCAGGCTTCGATGAATTCATCATTGTCTTCCGAATCGACGCTCATGAAATAGTTCCAGGCGGCCAGATGACCGACCAGCGGTTTGGTATCAATACCTGAAAGCTCCTCTTCGCCGACCGAAAATGCAACGACCGGGATATCCTCCGCCGAAACCCCCTGATTGCCGAGCTCCTTATAGAATGGCACGTTAGCGTCACCGTTAATCGTCGACACCACCGCTGTCTTCTTGCCCGCCGAACCGAACTTCTTGATATCTGACACAATGCTCTGCCAGTCGGAATGGCCGAATGGCGTGTAATTGATCATGATATCACCGTCCTTGACACCCTTGGCCTTGAGGTAAGCCTCCAGGATCTTGTTGGTGGTACGAGGATAAACATAGTCGGTTCCCGCCAACACCCAACGCTTGACGCCAATTTCGTTCATCAGGTAATCCACCGCGGGGATTGCCTGCTGGTTGGGTGCCGCACCGGTATAAAATACATTCTTCGACGATTCTTCACCCTCATACTGGACCGGGTAGAACAAAATGCTGTTGAGTTCTTCAAATACCGGTAACACAGACTTGCGCGACACCGACGTCCAGCAACCGAATACAGCGTCGACTTTGTTTTTTTCGATCAGCTCACGTGCTTTTTCCGCAAACAGCGGCCAGTTTGATGCCGGATCCACCACAACAGCCTCAAGCTTCTTACCGAGCACACCGCCCTTCTTGTTCTGCTCGTCGATCAGCATAAGCATGGTGTCTTTCAGCGTCGTTTCAGATATAGCCATGGTGCCGGATAAGGAATGCAGTACACCGACCTTGATGGTGTCCGCGGCTGAACTCAGTGAACCCGACAGGCTCAGCCCGGCACACATGCCACCTATGGCAAGTGTTTTGAGTTTCCCACGCATCGCGGGTAAAAAGGATTTATTAAAGATCATGGCGTTAACCTCTCCGTCTGTATTCGTTATTCATTGAATGTCTTAAGCGATCAGGTAAGAAATAAACTCTCTGGCCGTGGATACATACCTAGATCTGTAATTGCACACCCAGCTGAAAGAAATTCTGGCTATTAGCGTTATCGGGATCTATATTGCCGACCACGGCAGAGACACGAGCGTTGTGCCCATCGATAATGTAATTAAGACCGGCTTCCCATTTGTCTGTTTCACTGCCGTTATCGGGGTCCAGATTCGAGACCTGCAGATAAGGCTGGAACTTGCCGATAGCAAACTGTTGTGGAAAAAGGTAAGCGCCCTGGAGAAAATAGCTCTTACCTTCGATCAGCCCACCGGTAACCACGGCATTGTCAAGATCGAAGTCGTAGTAAGCACCCTCCACCGTGACCACACCGCTGTTGCCCAGCTTTTTCTCCATCAGAGCATCCACGTTCCAGCCAAAGAAATCCGCCTGATCGGCTACCGTACCGACGGCATCGCTTTGTGACTGCAGAACGAGCCCCACTGACAGAATATCTTTACCGCCATAGTAGGTACTGCTGTTGTAATACCCCGGCTCCGAGTCCCAGAAATTCAACGTGAAACGACCTGAATACAGCAGGTTATCTTTGTCATTGGCGCCGGTATTACAGGGATTACTGTCCGCACAACCCTGGAACGCGCCGACCTGATACTTGAACTGGGTATCGCCGAATGACGTGTCACCCCAGACTGCGGCACCGTCGTCGCGCCCTGCGAATATCGAGGGATAGGTTTGGACAAGGGGGAAATTCCAGCTCAACAGGTAATAGGGCCCATCAAGGTTAATACGGTCACTCGGCGGCAGAAACCGGCCACCCCAGACATTGAATAGCGGGTTGAATTCAAATTGCGCGATGGCATCGAGGGTGCGAATATCGTCATCGTCGGTACCGTTGTCCTGGCGTTCGGTGTTATAGGTAAACTTGATATTTTCATGTATCTGGCCGTTGATATACAGACGAACGCTGTCCAACTGGAAATCTTTGGAATAGTCGTCGCCACTGGGCGCGGCATCTTCTTCGGCATTAAAACTGGTACGCAGACCGGCACCGACACTGACCCACTTGGTATCATCGATCTTGATCGTTCCACCCGCAGTGGCATTGCCCGCACTCAGACCGAGTGTCATTGCAAGAGCCAGCGAAACGGGTGCAATCGTGGTCTTGGCGCGTGTTACTGAAGTGTCTTTCATGAAATAAATCTCCCGACGCTTTGAATTGATCCGTTTTAACCCGCTAACGGGAAAAACACCTCAGCTTGAACGCCAATGAAACAATGAACCAGGTTTGCCGAGTTCCCGATAACCGGGATGATAATAGCAAGCGCTGTGCCAACGTAGGGATTAACTGTTATTACACTAACTTATTTAGCAAGAGACACTTTTTGTGACATCTGCGCGCACGGGATTAGCGCATCACATAATATTTATGCTCTTTACAGGTGCGCCAATCGAGGGCACAACTTTTGATTTGGCTTAGACAATACTGATGTTAAACCGCTAATCCAGATTATGGGCTTTTGAGTGCAACTGCCGGCTCGGCCAGCATGCCTTGATGAACGATGAAATCAATCACCTCATCCAGGCCCTGCCCGGTTTTGAGATTGGTGAACACGAAGGGTCGCTCACCACGCATACGCCTGCTGTCAGCTTGCATCACGTCAAGCGAAGCACCTACATGTGGTGCCAGATCAATCTTGTTGATCACCAGCAGGTCCGAGCGCGTAATGCCCGGACCGCCTTTGCGTGGGATCTTGTCGCCGGCGGCAACATCGATCACGTAAATCGTCAGGTCGGAAAGTTCCGGACTGAATGTGGCGCTCAAATTGTCGCCGCCACTTTCCACCAGCACCGCATCGAGAGAGGCAAACCGCTCACTCAACGCTTCCACAGCGGCAAGATTCATCGAAGCATCTTCGCGAATCGCCGTGTGAGGACAACCACCGGTTTCGACGCCGACAATGCGCTCCGGCGCCAGTGCCTTGCTGCGGGTCAGGAACTCGGCGTCTTCCCGGGTATAGATGTCATTCGTGACCACAGCAATCTCGTAGTCGTTGCGCATTGCCTTGCAAAGCGCGTCGACCAGCGCCGTTTTGCCTGATCCTACTGGCCCCCCGATACCGATGCGCAACACCGGCCGTTGTTCATCTGATGTCATAAAATTACCTCAGGAACGAAATAAGCGTGAATACTGGGTCTCATGCAGCGCGCTGGAAATCGCCAGGCCGGGCAGGCCGGCGCCGACTTGATCATCGGACACCCGCATCGCGTTTTGGGGTATGTGTTGAATGGTCTCGATCAACGTCGATAGCAGCCGTTGTCCCGCCGTTTGTCCCAGCGGCACCAGTTTTATCGCCGCAGTCACCTGATTTTCACACCAGGCCCAGGCGTAGCCGGCCGCCGCCGATTGTTCGTCAATCTGCCACGCACTGCAGGCCAGCGCATAAGCCAAGGCATAACTTACCGGCGCAGCTCTGTCACACAGTCTTTCAGCGTGATCAATACCCAGATCGCGTAGCAGACGCGCCAGGGCCGCGCCCATAGCGGCGTCTTCACCGCGCAGTTCTGCGCTTTCCCGGCTGGCAAGCAACATTCGCGACCAATACCACAAGGTCGCGTCGTCAGTATCGTGCCAGGCTCTTAACAGCCTGAGCAATACGGGTATATCCAGGCGCGCCAAACCCGTCTCAAGGCTTCCCTTAATCCAGCAGGCCGCACTCTGCTGGTCGGACACCCAACCCGCTTCCACTGCGTACTCCAATCCCTGGGAATAGCTATAGGCCCCGACCGGTAACGCCGGACTGCTCAGTCGCAACAAACTCAGCAACGGCGACACGCCGATCGGCGCAGGGTCAGTGGGCGTGATCATGATGCGTGTGGCCCTGATAGGCACCAGCCTCGGGTTCAAAGGGCGCGTGCTCGTGCAGTAAGTCCAGGCCCAGTGCCTGCACCATGCCATCGAGTACGTGGTCGTGCAGATAACGCACCCAGCCGGCGCCGATCTGCAGCGGCACGTGACGGTTGCCGAGATGGTAACAGGCGCGCGCCAGCATACGGGCATCGTCGCTGCGCACCGTACTGACCGACTCTGCCGCCGAGCGTACTTCGATCACCAGACCGTCGTCACTGCACAGCAGTTCGCCGTCGCGCAACACCTGCCCGCGCTCGAGCACCACGCCGGCCTCACCACCACCCTGCAGTGGTGCACGGAAACGGCTTTTTTGACGGATTTCATACGGTAACTCGAGGATCAGATCCACCGACGCCGGGCCGTCGATGCGCTGCGTGACGTTAATCAGAGTCACGACGGACCTCAAAACAGGAAGTAGCGCTGCGCCAGCGGCAATTCCAGCGCGGGTTCGCAAGTCAGCAGCTCACCGTCGGCCCGCACTTCGTAGCTCTGCGGATCGACTTCGATGTTTGGCTGATAGCCGTTATGCACCATATCGGCCTTACGCACTGTCCGCGTGTTGGAAACGGCTGCCAGCGACTTGGTCAATGCCAACTGCTCCGCCATTCCCGCTGCCAGACCCGCTGCCGATACAAAGTGCACGCTGGTCGCCGACCGCGCACCACCCAGAGCACCGAACATGAGCCGGTAATGCACCGGTTGCGGTGTCGGGATCGAGGCATTGGGATCGCCCATGGGGGCGGCGACAATCATGCCACCCTTGATAATCATGGCCGGTTTGGCGCCAAAGAAAGCCGGTTTCCAAAGCACGATATCGGCCAGTTTACCGACTTCCAACGAACCTATTTCGCCAGCGCAGCCGTGGGTAATGGCCGGATTGATGGTGTACTTGGCAATGTAACGCCTGGCGCGAAAGTTATCGTGAAGCGCTGTATCTTCCGCCAACGCTCCGCGTTGCAGTTTCATTTTGTGTGCTGTCTGCCAAGTACGGCAGATCACCTCGCCGACGCGCCCCATCGCCTGGGAGTCCGAGGCGATCATGGAGAAAGCGCCCAGGTCATGCAGAATGTCTTCGGCGGCGATCGTCTCGCGGCGAATGCGCGATTCCGCAAACGCCACATCCTCGGCAATATTGGCGTCGAGGTGATGACAAACCATCAACATATCGAGGTGTTCGTCAATCGTGTTGACGGTATAGGGACGGGTCGGATTGGTGGATGAGGGCAAAACGTTAGCCGCACCACAGGCCTTGATTATATCCGGCGCGTGCCCACCACCGGCGCCCTCGGTGTGATACGTATGGATGGTGCGCCCGCGCATCGCCGCCAGCGTATCTTCGACGAAACCGGATTCGTTCAGCGTATCGGTATGAATGGCCACCTGCACGTCGAACTCGTCGGCCACCGATAGGCAATTGTCAATCGCCGCCGGCGTGGTGCCCCAGTCCTCGTGCAGTTTCAAACCCATAGCCCCGGTACGCAACTGCTCCGCCAGTGGTTCTGGCAGGCTGGCATTGCCCTTGCCCAGAAACCCGAAATTCATCGGTAATGCATCAGCCGCCTGGTACATACGCTGGATATACCAGGGCCCGGGGGTGCAGGTGGTTGCATTAGTGCCGGCGGCCGGCCCCGTGCCGCCGCCAATCATGGTCGTGACCCCGGACATCAAGGCATCTTCAACCTGCTGAGGGCAAATGAAGTGAATATGCGCATCGATAGCACCAGCGGTGGCGATCAGGCCTTCACCGGCAATTGCCTCGGTACCCGCTCCGATCACAATGTCGACGCCGGGCTGTACATCGGGATTGCCCGCCTTGCCGATAGCGACAATGCGGCCGTCGTTGAGGCCGATATCCGCCTTGACAATACCCCAGTGATCTAGAATCAACGCATTGGTTATTACCGTATCGACGACGGCATCGCTGCCGCGCTGGCTTTGCCCCATACCGTCGCGGATCACCTTACCGCCGCCGAACTTGACCTCCTCGCCATAGAGGGTCAGATCCTTTTCGACCTCTATCCATAACTCGGTGTCGCCGAGACGCACACGGTCGCCAACGGTCGGACCGTACATTTCGGCGTAAGCCTGACGTGAAACGGTACTCACGATGTTCCCTCCAGTGCGCCCATGATGCGCTGATTGAATCCATACACGCGCCGCTCACCAGCATAGGCGACCAATTCGACCTGACGTTCCTGACCTGGCTCGAAGCGTACCGCGGTGCCGGCCGGAATATTCAAGCGGTAGCCGCGGGTAGCCTCGCGGTTGAAGTTCAACGCCTTGTTGACTTCATAAAAGTGATAATGCGAACCTACCTGCACAGGTCGGTCACCGCTGTTCGCCACCGTGATCGTCAGCGTATCGCGGCCGGCATTGATTTCCAGCTCGCCATCCTGAACTTTAATTTCGCCCGGAATCATAGCGCTCTCTCAAAGAATTGGGTTGTGAACCGTTACCAGTTTGGACCCGTCAGGGAAAGTGGCTTCGACCTGAACTTCCGGAATCATCTCCGCCACACCGTCCATAACATCATCTCGACCGAGCAGCGTGGCGCCATAGCTCATCAGTTCGGCCACACTTTTACCGTCGCGCGCACCTTCCATAATGGCAGCGGAAATAAAGGCGACCGCCTCAGGATAGTTCAACTTCACACCACGTGCCTTGCGCCGTTCTGCCAACAGCGCGGCGGTGAACACCAGCAATTTATCTTTCTCTCTGGGTGATAGCTCCATACGCTTTCCTGTTTCATGTCAGTCCCTGAACGCACACAACAACCACGAAGTACGCACAGGGTTCAGTTAAGTGTATTCATTTTTACATGGCGTTTCCCGTCCGTGTGCCCCTACTGGTGGAAAAACGTGCCTGGCTGCTCGCCCCACGTTTGATTCTTCTTAATCACGTCCGCCAGATACGCGGGGAACAGGCCCGACGCCCGGTGATCGGCTGTCGGATGGCGCGCCACACCCGTTCGAAGACCTCTCGCAAAGCCAAAGCCTGCCGGGCCAGCCCTCGGCATACTAAACTATCATCCACTCGCGTTGCCGCAAAACGCCCCGGAATATCAACTGTCCGCAGAATTTCTCTGACCAGCGGCAGCAACTCGGGGGCCGCCGGCCGGGCCAGCAGCGTTCCACTGACCGTGAAACCGCCCAAGCCCCAGTCGCCCCGCAGTATATCGTCGCCACCGCCCAGCCGGACACGATCAATCCATACCGGTTGTTCGTCAATCCAAAGCTCGAAGCTTTGCCTGAAAACACCGGCTTCAAACGGTTCGTCACTCGCCGGCCTGCCCAGTGCAACGCTTTCCCAGCCGATAAACGCGGCGTCGGCAACCACATCGACCCGTGTACGGGCATGTACATCGGCGGCGTTAAAGACAATGGTTTCCTGCGGTAGCCATTCGAGCACCGCGCCCGGTTCCACGGTCAGGGTCTGGTTCAGTTCGGCCGAATGTGACACCGAACGATAAAATTTAGTCGCCGCCGGACTGGTCAACAGCACATGGGCACCGGCACCGACCGCCGCCTGCAGTGTCAGGCTGTCGCCGCCGACAATACCGCCCGGCGGGTGCAGCAGGTAAACATGACACACCGGTCCTTCCGGATAGAAAGGACGTTGCACCACCAGCGGCCCGACGTGTCGGCGATGACTTAAAATGCTGCGGCCTTCCCGGTTAACAAACCCCAACTCCAAATGAGCCCGCCAACCTTCCTGTTGCGTTAATATACGTTGACTGTCCACCTGTATTCCAGTCCAATCCAAGCGTTTATCCACACCGTCGTGAACACCGGCATTGCCACATAAGTTCAATCATAACGCGATCAGCATAGCTGTTTTCCCGGTCGACATTGACGCACCAGGCACACAGGGCTAGAGTAACTTCCGCGCCCTGTGCACACCCAAAGTACCGCACTTGGACCAGGATTCATAATCAAATTCAACTTTGGTGAGATAAATGACGCGATCGAACTACCCTTTTTAATGGCACTTGTATTGGGACTGGTTACAACAGCAACGGCACATGACCATGTCACCGGTGCCACACCTGCCCATGCCTTTACTGCCGGCCTACTGCACCCCGTCACCGGACTCGACTATTTGATAACCGCACTCGGGTTTGGCTGGTGGGCCACCAAACGTACCCGGTCATCATTAAGCCGGATTTTATTTCTCGGCATGGTGGCGATTGGGCTGTGGATAGCCAGTTATTGGGTAATACCCGTATCGATTATCGATACGGGCATCATTGTGTCTCTTGTTTTGATTATATTGGCCGCGACGCAGAGACCAGCTGTGCCTCAACCGGCATTCGCCATTATTCTACCGTGTGCCTGGCGAATTACGAGTTTGTACCATTAAGCCTGCAGTTTTCCAATCTTGTAATCCTGGAAACTCGGTTTAATATCTTTCTACATGAAGACCCTGGCCTTACTCGTCATACATGTTCTGACCACGCTGGCCCAGCGCGCGGGTCCCGGTGGAGCCAAGGCCATAATCGCAGAGAGTGTTCTCCTCAAACATCAACAACTAATTGCACGTCGCTCTGCCGGAAAAACGCCCAAACTAACCACTTCAGACAGATTCCTTTGCGGCTTTCTCACTATATTCATGCGTCCTGGACGCATCCGTAAAGCCTCCGTCGTTCTTAAACCCGCCACTCTTACCAAGTTTCGCCGCGCTCTCGTAAGCCGCAACTATCGTCTGTTATTCTCATCGCACAAAAAGGGAAAGCCGGGTCCGAAAGGCCCCTCGGATGATCTGGTTCGGGTCATTGTTGAATTAAAACAACGTAATGCCCAGTTTGGCTGCCCCCGGATCGCGCAGCAGATCAACAAAGCGTTCGGAGTCAACATCGACAAAGACGTAGTCAGACGCGTGCTCGCCAAGCACTACCGCCCAGAGCCTTATGACGGAGGACCTTCATGGGCGACCTTCCTCAGGCACACCAGCGAAAGCCTTCGTAGCATAGTGCTATTTCGGCGTGAATCCATTCTGCCAAAACTCTGTTCGATCCTGCTTGCGATCGGCCAGTTCATTCGACGGATAATCGGCTGCGGCATCTCCGGTTGTCATTTCGATCAATCGGTGGTTTTCTCCCTGTTTGACGCTGCTGTACCCGTGTTCGACGCTTCAAAGTCGCTCAGCTCCTCCCATGATCCGCTCTTTCGTCACCACCCATGTAGAAGGAAGCTTCTTGGTGTAGCTCATACCCGAACAGTGGCCATATTCCCTCGTGCGCCACCAGTTTCGGAGCCGCGGATAAGAACCAGACGACGCAAGCATCATGACCACCCTTCAAACTGTAGCTCCATTGAATTTGAGACAGCAGTCGAGGTGCTCAAGAACCCTTCCTACCCTTTCCTCATGCCTAGTCCGCTGGAGGAACGCGCATCTGCCGCGATCAGCACAGATTCACCGATCGACCACCCTGAAGCCCAGAAGTGCGCCCGCAAAAGGCACTGTCGAGAAGAGCTTCAAGCCGTAGTCGCCGCGTGACTGGTAATTCGCCATGCACAAGTGAATATGCCAATTCCCCAAGAGCGCGCGTGAATTCCCCATCCGCCTCATGGATCGAATCTCGTGGCGGCCCATTTAGCGTCCTTGCCGGGCAGGAAGCTGCCGTTGTCCGGCTCGTCAACCTCGGTATCGATCAGTGCATTCATCTTGTCGTTCATTGCCAGCAGCAGCTCGCCGTGTTTCTTCGGGTGGACAGCGAGGT
>Ga0316194_10001632_pt1 | contig 15497 bp, 11 predicted proteins | sample CroRivsedime1_MG_FD_204936 | JGI IMG/M metagenome (GOLD analysis project Ga0316194, IMG submission 204936) | Coastal sediment microbial communities from Maine, United States - Cross River sediment 1 | ecosystem: Environmental > Aquatic > Marine > Coastal > Sediment | place: USA: Maine...
TGGTGATGCCGGGAGACAACATCAAGATGACGGTGTCGCTGATTGCGCCGATTGCGATGGAAGAGGGTCTGCGCTTTGCGATCCGTGAAGGTGGCCGTACGGTTGGCGCCGGCGTGGTCTCCAAGATCATCGAGTAAGCAGTGTATGGGAGCGGATTGTGTCCGCAATTGATTTAGGCCAGTAGCTCAATTGGCAGAGCGACGGTCTCCAAAACCGTAGGTTGGGGGTTCGATTCCCTCCTGGCCTGCCAAATTGCAGGTATCAATAAAGCAGGCATAGATGAACGCAAAAGTTGAAACAAAAGGTAACCGCTTCGACAGTCTGAAACTCGGGACAGCAGTGCTGTTGCTGGCGGTGGCCGTCGTTGCTTTTTACCGGTTTGACGAGCAGTTGCTGGTGTTGCGTGTGCTCGGGTTGCTGGCGGTTGCCGGTATCTCGATCTTTATCGCAGCGCAGTCAAGCGCGGGCAAGAACATCATTGGCTTTATCATTGGTGCGAGAACAGAAGTTCGCAAGGTGGTCTGGCCGACACGGGCTGAAACGACGCAAACCACATTGGCCGTGATGCTGATGGTGATTCTGGTTGGTATCTTTCTGTGGTTGCTGGATATGGTGCTGTTGTGGGCAATTCAATTACTGACGGGGCAAGGGTAGCTGACAATGTCATTGCAATGGTATGTGGTACACGCCTATTCGGGTTTTGAGAACCAGGTCAAGCGTGCACTGGAAGAGCGTATTACCCGGGCAGAAATGGGCGACGCGTTTGGCGAGATCCTGGTGCCGACGGAAGAAGTTGTCGAGATGCGTGAAGGTGCCAAGCGCCGCAGCGAACGCAAGTTCTTTCCGGGGTACGTGCTGGTGCAGATGGATATGAATGAAGACACCTGGCACCTGGTGAAAGATGCACCCAAGGTGCTGGGTTTTATCGGTGGTACCAGCGACAAGCCGGCGCCGATAACCGAGCGTGAAGCCAACGCAATCCTGCAACGCGTGCAGGAGGGTGTGGACAAGCCGCGGCCCAAGGTGCTGTTCGAGGTCGGGGAAGTGGTGCGTGTCACCGATGGTCCGTTCAATGACTTCAACGGTGTGGTTGAAGAAGTCAACTATGAAAAGAGCCGGTTGCGGGTTTCCGTACTGATCTTTGGCCGTTCAACACCGGTCGAACTGGAGTTTGGCCAGGTAGAGAAGGCGTAGACGCGGATCGTATCCGCGAATGTTCGTTGTATTGAATCAACACCGGGGAGCCGCGAGGCGCTGGTACCCGCAGGAGTAAAGCATGGCTAAGAAAATTACGGCATATATCAAGCTGCAGGTTCGTGCAGCCGAGGCTAACCCGAGTCCGCCGGTTGGCCCGGCACTGGGTCAGCACGGTGTGAATATTATGGAATTCTGCAAGGCGTTTAATGCGCAAACACAGCAGCTTGAAAAGGGCTTGCCGATTCCGGTTGTCATCACTGTCTACAGTGATCGCAGCTTTACCTTTATTACCAAGACCCCGCCGGCCTCTGTGCTGCTGAAAAAGGCAGCCGGTATTGGCAAGGGTTCCAGTACTCCGAATACGGCCAAGGTTGGCAAGGTGACCCGTGCCCAGCTGGAAGAGATTGCGACCACCAAGATGCCCGATCTGAATGCGGCCGATATGGATGCCGCTGTGCAGATTATCGCCGGTACTGCCCGCAGTATGGGCCTTGATGTGGAGGGTTAAGTGGCATGGCTAAATTGACAAAAAGAGCAAAGGCGATTGCGGCAAAGGTCACGCGCGGCAAGCAGTATCCGCTGGATGAGGCGCTGGGCCTGTTGAAGGAACTGTCCGGTGTGAAGTTCACGGAATCCGTCGATGTCAGCGTCAACCTCGGTGTTGATCCGCGCAAGTCTGACCAGGTCGTGCGCGGCGCGACGGTCTTGCCCAACGGTACCGGCAAAACTGTGCGGGTGGCGGTTTTTACCCAGGGAGCCAATGCGGATGCAGCAACAGAGGCGGGTGCGGACATTGTCGGCATGGAAGATCTGGCGGAAGAGGTGAAGAAGGGCAATATGGACTTTGACGTCGTCATTGCTTCTCCGGATGCCATGCGGGTCGTTGGTGCGCTTGGCCAGATCCTCGGCCCGCGTGGCCTGATGCCGAACCCGAAAGTCGGGACGGTGGCGCAGGATGTGGCCACGGCCGTTCGCAATGCCAAGGCGGGCCAGGTGCGTTACCGCACTGACAAGGCCGGCATCATTCACTGCCCGATTGGTCGGGTGGATTTTGCAGTGCCGGCACTCCAGGAAAACCTGATGGCATTGATGGCAGACCTGAACAAGGCCAAACCGACTTCTGCCAAGGGTGTGTACATAAAAAAGGTTTCAGTGTCGACCACCATGGGGCCTGGGCTCCATGTGGATCATACGTCACTGACGGCTTAGGAATTCCGGGAGGTGCTGCTGGCGCCTTCCGGACAACAATTTGACGCTGCGATGTACCGGAAGGTACATCGTGTCGCGCAAGGCAGGGTGCTGTCAGCGACTCCGGATTTTCCGGTGGCCGTCAAAGACCGCAGGTAGCTGGCGATGCAGGGCTGGTCGCCGGGTTTAATTGTTCCGCATCGGGCGGGATGGCCTGCGCAGAGGGTGGCGTCGAGACAGTCTTCGATGTACAGGGATGTACAAGTGTCGCGGGAGGCAGGATGCCTGGAGCGACCTGTCGTCAAGTCACGAAATGTGCACCGGTTGCAGTTGACCGGTGCGTTGTCAATGAACAGGAAGGTCGGTGGTATCGCTGCCGGTAAATTCCTGAAGAGGTAAATGCAATGGCATTGAGTCTTGAAGAGAAAAAGGCTGTTGTTGCTGAAGTGTCTGAAGTCGCCAAAGGGGCTTATTCGGCCGTTGCCGCAGAATATTGCGGTCTGACGGTTGAAGAGCTGACGAGCCTGCGTGTCAAGGCGCGGGAAGATAATGTCTACCTGCGTGTTGTCAAGAATACGCTGGCTCGCCGTGCCCTGGAAGGTACTGACTTTGAATGCATGAGCGCAAGACTGACTGGCCCGTTGATCCTGGCTTTTTCGCAGGCAGATCCGGGTGCGGCCGCACGTGTAACCAAGGACTTTGCAAAAACGCACGACAAGTTCGAAGTTACCATGCTGTCTGTTGGTGGCGAGTTGCTGGAAGCAACTGACATTGACAAGTTGGCCAGGCTCCCGACTCGCGACCAGGCCCTCAGCATGCTGATGGCGGTTATGCTGGCGCCGACCGAGAAGTTTGTACGCACGCTGAACGAAGTGCCGGGCAAACTGGTGCGTACGGTGGCGGCAATTCGCGAGCAGAAACAGCAAGCAGCCTGAACATATTTATTTAACTACACAGATTATTGACAGGAGTATTCGTTATGGCCGTTTCACAAGAAGAAATTCTGGAAACAATTTCAAGTATGTCAGTGATGGAGGTTGTTGACCTGATCTCTGCCATGGAAGAAAAGTTTGGTGTGTCTGCTGCCGCTGCCGTTGCTGTTGCACCGGCTGCTGGCGGTGGTGAAGCCGTTGCCGCTGAAGAGCAGACCGAGTTTAATGTCGTCATGAGCAGTTTTGGCGCCAACAAGGTAGCTGTGATCAAGGTCGTCCGCGGTATCACGGGTCTGGGTCTCAAGGAAGCCAAGGATATGGTTGAAGGTGCCCCTTCAGTTGTGAAGGAAGCTGCTGGCAAGGATGAGGCCGAAGAGATCAAGAAAAAGCTTGAAGAGGCCGGCGCCAGCGTCGAGCTTAAGTAATCAGCAGCAACGTAATCCATTTGTGATTGCAATATCTGCGGGAATACAGGGTTGGCCGGTCGCTGCTAAAGCGACTGGCCATCGCTGCTTGTAGTGTCTTTACTGGAGAGTTAACCGATGCCCTATAGCTTCACTGAGAAGAAACGTATTCGCAAGGACTTTGGCGAGCGCCACAGTATCCTGGAGGTGCCATATCTGCTGGCTACCCAGATCGAATCCTATCGTGACTTCCTGCAGGCAGACAAGGACAGCAATGCGCGTGTCGAGAAGGGCCTGCATGCGGCTTTTAAGTCGGTTTTTCCGATCGTCAGTTATTCCGGTAATGCGGCACTTGATTATGTTTCCTATCGGCTGGGCGAACCGCCATTTGACGTCAAGGAGTGTCAGCTGCGCGGCCTTACCTATGCGGCTCCGCTGCGCGCACTGGTACGTCTCATTATTTACGACAAGGATTCACCTGCCAATGCCAAAAAGGTAAAGGACATCAAGGAACAGGAAGTCTACATGGGCGAGCTGCCCCTGATGACGGACAATGGCACGTTTGTGATCAACGGCACCGAACGCGTGATCGTCTCGCAGCTGCACCGCTCTCCGGGTGTGTTCTTCGATCATGACAAGGGCAAGACCCATTCCTCGGGCAAGTTACTGTTCTCTGCACGGGTTATCCCCTACCGCGGTTCCTGGCTGGACATGGAGTTTGATCCCAAGGACTCCGTCTTCGTACGTATCGACAGGCGCCGCAAGCTGCCGGCCACCATTCTGTTGCGCGCCCTCGGCTACGATAACGAAGAGATACTCGATATCTTTTTTGAAACCAATAATTTCCATATCAGCCAGAAGGAAGTAAAGCTCGATCTGGTGGCGGAACGCCTGCGTGGCGAAATGGCCACATTTGATATCAAGGCCAGGAACAGGGTGATTGTAGAGGAAGGCCGGCGGATAACCGCGCGCCATATACGCGAACTCGAGAATGCCGGTGTGAAGTCGCTCGTGGTTCCCGATGATTACCTGTATGGCAAGATTCTGTCCCATAATATCATCGACAAGGAAACCGGCGAACTCCTTGCCAATGCCAACGATGAAATGACCCCGGAGCTGCTGGAGAAGATGCGCGCGGCAGGGGTCAAGGCCATCAAGGCACTGTTTGTGAACGATCTTGATCGCGGTCCGTACATTTCCAGCACCCTGCGCATAGATCCGACGACCACCGAACTCGAGGCCATGGTCGAAATTTACCGCATGATGCGGCCGGGCGAACCGCCGACCAAGGATGCTGCCCAGAATCTGTTCAAGAACCTGTTTTTTACCAGCGAACGTTATGACCTGTCGGCTGTCGGTCGCATGAAGTTCAATCGTCGCATTGGCCGTGAAGAGGTGACGGGCGAGGGCGTACTGTCGAGGGAAGACATTCTGGCGGTTATGAAGATCCTGATCGACATTCGCAATGGCAACGGCTTTGTTGATGACATCGACCACCTTGGCAACCGCCGTATTCGCTGCGTTGGCGAAATGGCTGAAAATGTTTTCCGCATCGGTCTGGTGCGAGTTGAACGTGCGGTGAAAGAACGTCTCAGCCTGGCAGAGTCCGACAGCCTGATGCCGCAGGAACTGATCAATGCCAAGCCGGTTGCTGCAGCGATCAAGGAATTTTTCGGTTCCAGCCAGCTGTCCCAGTTCATGGACCAGAACAACCCGCTGTCAGAGGTGACACACAAACGCCGCGTCTCTGCCCTGGGGCCGGGTGGCCTGACACGCGAGCGTGCCGGCTTTGAAGTGCGCGATGTACACCCGACGCATTATGGTCGTGTCTGCCCGATTGAAACACCTGAAGGTCCGAATATCGGCCTGATCAATTCACTGGCCGTGTATTCACGCACCAACGAGTACGGTTTTCTGGAGACGCCCTATCGCAAGGTCGTTGACGGCCGTGTCACTGACGACATCGAATACCTGTCGGCCATTGAAGAAGGCCAGTATACGATTGCACAGGCAAATGCCAATGTTGATGCCCAGGGGTACCTGACGGATGAGATGGTGACCTGTCGTAACCAGAACGAATTTATGACGTCGTCGCCTGACACGGTTAACTTCATTGATGTGTCACCCAAGCAGATTGTTTCAGTCGCGGCTGCACTGATTCCGTTTCTCGAGCACGATGATGCCAACCGCGCCCTGATGGGGTCGAACATGCAACGCCAGGCAGTGCCGACACTGATTACCGAGAAACCGCTGGTGGGTACCGGCATCGAACGCACCGTTGCCGTCGATTCGGGTGTTACCGTTATTGCCAAGCGTGGCGGGGTGCTGGATTCTGTTGATGCGGCCCGCATCGTGGTGCGTATCAATGATGATGAAACCGTTGCCGGTGAGCCGGGCGTGGATATCTACAATCTGACCAAGTACACGCGTTCAAACCAGAATACCTGCATTAACCAGCGTCCGCTGGTCAGGCCGGGTGATGTGGTGGCCCGTGGTGACGTACTCGCCGACGGGCCGAGCACCGACATGGGTGAACTGGCCCTCGGCCAGAACCTGCTGGTCGCCTTCATGCCCTGGAATGGTTATAACTTCGAGGACTCTATCCTGATTTCGGAGCGTGTCGTTGAAGAAGACCGCTTTACCACGATCCATATTGAAGAGCTGACGTCAGTCGCCCGTGATACCAAGCTGGGTCCGGAAGAAGTCACCGGGGATATCCCGAATGTGGGCGAGGGTGCGCTGTCCAAGCTGGACGAGTCCGGTATTGTCTATATCGGTGCCGAGGTCAAGCCCGGCGACATCCTGGTTGGCAAGGTTACCCCGAAGGGCGAGACCCAGCTGACACCGGAAGAGAAACTGTTGCGGGCGATCTTTGGTGAAAAGGCCGCTGACGTGAAGGACACTTCCCTGCGTGTGCCCAGTGGTATGGACGGTACCGTTATCGATGTGCAGGTATTTACCCGCGATGGTGTCGACAAGGATGCGCGTGCCCTGCAGATCCAGGGAAGCCAGCTGGCACAGGTGCGCAAGGATCTGAATGATCAGTTACGCATCATGGAAGACGATATCTTCAGTCGTGTCGAGACCATGCTGCAGGGCAAGCTTGCCGAGGGCGGTCCGGAGAGACTGGCTGCCGGCAGCAAGATAAGCAAGGAATACCTTGCCGGCATCAGCCGTGACAAGTGGTTTGAAATAAACCTGCGCAATGAAGAAGCCAATGCGGATCTCGAGAAGATATCCGACCAGCTCAAGGAACTGCGCAAGCGCTTCGAGGAGCGACTGGAAGACAAGCGCAAGAAGCTGACCAGCGGCGATGATCTGGCGCCGGGCGTGCTGAAGATGGTCAAGGTGTACCTGGCTGTGAAGCGCCGCGTGCAACCCGGTGACAAGATGGCCGGACGCCACGGTAACAAGGGTGTTATTTCGATGATCCAGCCGGTGGAGGACATGCCTTTCACTGCAGACGGAACCTCGGTTGATATCGTGCTGAATCCGCTGGGCGTGCCATCACGAATGAATGTGGGCCAGGTGCTGGAAACGCATCTCGGCTGGGCCGCCAAGGGACTCGGTATCAAGATCGGCAAGATGCTGGAAGCACAGCAGAAGGTCGCCGAGATCAGGATGTTCCTGGACAAGATCTACAATAGCAGCGGTCACAGGGAAGACCTTGATTCCCTGACGGACGACGAGGTCCTCGAACTCGCAAAAAATCTTGTCAAGGGTGTGCCGATGGCAACACCGGTGTTTGACGGTGCGCCTGAAGAGGCCATCAAGAATATGCTGGAACTGGCGGATTTGCCCACCTCCGGGCAGACAACCCTGTATGACGGCCGTACCGGTGATGCCTTCGACCGGCAGGTAACCGTGGGTTACATGTATATCCTCAAGCTGAATCATCTGGTTGATGACAAGATGCATGCCCGCTCAACCGGGCCGTACAGTCTCGTTACCCAGCAACCACTGGGCGGCAAGGCGCAGTTTGGTGGTCAGCGTTTTGGCGAGATGGAAGTGTGGGCGCTGGAAGCCTATGGCGCCGCGTACACGTTGCAGGAAATGTTGACTGTGAAGTCGGATGACGTGAACGGCCGCACCAAGATGTACAAGAATATTGTTGACGGCAATCATCAAATGGATGCCGGTATGCCCGAATCCTTTAATGTGTTGGTGAAGGAAATTCGTTCGCTGGGCCTGAACATTGAGCTGGGACAGGACTAGTAGCCGGTAATTCGATACTCCACGCACAGGTGAGACGATGAAAGATTTACTAAATTTATTAAAGCCGCAGGGTCAAACAGATGATTTCGATACGATTCGCATCGGTCTGACATCCCCGGACATGATCCGTTCCTGGTCTTATGGCGAGGTCAAGAAGCCGGAAACGATCAACTACCGCACCTTCAAGCCCGAGCGTGATGGCCTGTTTTGTGCGAAGATTTTTGGTCCGGTAAAGGACTACGAATGCTTGTGCGGCAAGTACAAGCGGCTCAAGCATCGCGGGGTTGTGTGTGAGAAATGCGGTGTCGAGGTCACACTGGCCAAGGTACGTCGCGATCGCATGGGGCATATTGAACTGGCAAGCCCGGCGGCCCATATCTGGTTTCTGAAATCCCTGCCGTCGCGTATCGGTCTGTTGCTCGATATGACGCTGCGCGACATCGAGCGTGTTTTGTATTTCGAGGCATTTGTGGTTGTTGACCCCGGCATGACCACACTGGAACGCGGCCAGTTGCTTAGCGATGAGGCCTATCTTGAGGCCATCCAGGAAAACGGTGACGAGTTTGACGCCCGCATGGGTGCCGAGGCCATCTATGAGTTGTTGCGGGCCATCGATCTGCAGGTCGAGGTGGTCAGGCTGCGTGACGAGATTGGTGCCACCAAGTCGGAAACCAAGCTGAAACGACTGGCCAAGCGCCTCAAGCTGGCCGAGTCCTTCATTGACTCCGGCAACAAGCCCGAATGGATGGTGATGACGGTGCTGCCGGTGCTGCCGCCGGAACTGCGCCCGCTGGTACCGCTGGATGGCGGCCGCTTTGCGACCTCCGACCTGAATGACCTCTACCGGCGTGTGATTAACCGCAACAATCGCCTGAAACGACTGCTGGAGCTGAGTGCCCCGGACATTATCGTGCGCAATGAAAAACGCATGTTGCAGGAATCTGTCGATGCCCTGCTGGATAACGGTCGTCGTGGCCGTGCGATTACCGGTACCAACAGGCGTCCGCTGAAGTCACTGGCTGACATGATCAAGGGCAAGCAGGGGCGTTTCCGCCAGAACCTGCTGGGCAAGCGTGTCGACTACTCCGGCCGTTCCGTGATCGTGGTGGGCCCGACCCTGATGCTGCATCAGTGTGGTCTGCCCAAGCGCATGGCCCTGGAACTGTTCAAGCCGTTCATCTTCAGCAAGCTGCAGTTCCGCGGCCTGGCCACTACCATCAAGGCGGCCAAGAAGCTGGTCGAGCGCGAGGGCGGGGAAGTCTGGGATATCCTCGAGGAAGTCATTCGTGAACACCCGGTGATGCTGAACCGCGCACCGACCCTGCATCGTCTGGGTATCCAGGCCTTTGAGCCGGTGCTGATTGAAGGCAAGGCCATCCAGTTGCACCCGCTGGTCTGTGCGGCATTCAATGCCGACTTCGACGGTGACCAGATGGCTGTGCATGTGCCCCTGTCCATCGAGGCGCAGCTCGAGGCGCGTGCCTTGATGATGTCATCCAATAATATTCTTTCGCCCGCCAACGGCGAACCGATTATTGTGCCCTCCCAGGACGTGGTGCTCGGCCTGTATTACATGACACGGGAATGCATCAACGCCATGGGCGAGGGGATGGTGTTTGCCGATGTCGCCGAGGTGCACCGGGCCTATGAAAACAAGGTGGTGTCCCTGCAGGCGAAGATCAGGGTCAGGATCAGGCGCCAGGAGTTTGACCAGGACGGCCAGGCACAGGAACAGGCCGGCCTGGTTGACACCACCGTTGGTCGTGCCCTGTTGTCTGAAATAATTCCCCGGGGGCTGACCTTTGATCTGGTCAACCAGAACATGACCAAGAAGGCGATCTCCGGCCTTATCAATGCCTGTTACCGCCGGGTGGGTCTGAAAGAGACGGTGATCTTCGCCGACCAGCTGATGTATACGGGGTTCTCGTATGCAACACGTGCAGCGGTATCCTTTGGCATCAACGACATGACCATTCCGAAGGTCAAGGAAAAGATCCTTGCCGATGCCGAAGAAGAGGTGCTGGAAATACAGAATCAGTACACCTCCGGTCTGGTTACCATGGGCGAGCGTTATAACAAGGTGGTTGACATCTGGTCGCGCACCAATGACCAGGTCGCCAAGGCCATGATGGATGTGCTCGGCAGTGAAGAGGTTGAAGATGCCGAGGGTAACAGGGTCAGGCAGCCGTCATTCAACTCGGTGTACATGATGGCCGATTCCGGTGCGCGTGGTTCCGCTGCCCAGATACGCCAGCTGGCCGGCATGCGTGGCCTGATGGCAAAGCCGGACGGCTCCATTATCGAAACGCCGATTACTGCTAACTTCCGCGAGGGACTGGACGTGTTGCAGTACTTTATTTCCACACACGGCGCTCGCAAGGGTCTGGCCGATACCGCGCTGAAGACCGCCAACTCCGGTTACCTGACGCGCCGCCTGGTGGATGTTGCCCAGGATCTCGTTGTTATCGGTGATGATTGCGGTACCGACAAGGGGCTGGATCTGACGCCGCTGGTAGAAGGCGGTGATATTGTTGAGCCGCTGCGCGAGCGTGTGCTGGGCCGTCTGACCGCCGAGGATGTCTTGCGTCCCGGCAGCGACGAAGTGGTTGCACCGGCTGGCACCCTGCTGGATGAGGCCTGGGTCGACAAACTGGAGGCTGTTGGTGTCGATGAAATGAAGGTGCGTTCGCCGATAACCTGTGAGAACCGCTATGGTGTCTGTGCGGCCTGTTATGGCCGTGACCTGGCGCGCGGACACATGGTGAATGCCGGTGAGGCGGTCGGTGTGATCGCCGCGCAGTCGATCGGTGAGCCGGGTACACAGCTGACCATGCGCACCTTCCACATTGGTGGTGCCGCCAGCCGTGCGGTTACCGTGAACAGTGTCGAGGTCAAGTCCGGCGGTTCCATCCGCCTGCATAATATCAAGACCGTCACCAACAAGAACGGCAACCTGGTTGCCGTGTCGCGTTCCGGTGAAATCAGTCTGGTCGATGAATTCGGCCGTGAACGCGAGCGCTACAAGGTTCCCTACGGTTCTGTTATCAGTGCTGCTGACGGGGATGCCGTGGCAGGTGGCCGTGTAGTGGCCACCTGGGATCCGCATACCCATCCGATTGTGACCGAGGTTGCCGGTTTCGCGAAGTTCAGTGATTTTATCGATGGCGTCAGTGTGCAGGAAACCACAGACGATATCACCGGCCTGACCAGCCTGGTCATTACCGATCCGAAATCACGTGGCAGTGCCGGCAAGGATCTGCGCCCCATGGTCAAACTGGTTGATGCCCGGGGCGAGTCCCTGAAGCTGGCCGGTACCGATCTTGATGCGCAGTACTTCCTGCCGGCTGATGCCATTGTGGGCCTGGAGGACGGTGCGGCCGTGAGTGTCGGTGATGTCATCGCACGTATTCCGCAGGAGTCTTCCAAGACACGTGATATCACCGGTGGTCTGCCGCGCGTAGCCGACCTGTTCGAGGCGCGCAAGCCAAAAGAGCCGGCGATACTGGCGGAGACATCCGGTACCGTTGGTTTTGGCAAGGATACCAAGGGCAAGCAGCGCGTCGTGATCGCCGGCAAGGACGGCGAAACGCACGAGGAGCTGATCCCCAAGTGGCGTCATGTCACCATCTTCGAGGGTGAGCATGTCGAGAAGGGTGAAACACTGGTCGATGGCGAGCCGAGTGCGCACGATATTCTGCGCCTGCTGGGCACTTCTACCATGGCGGAGTACCTGGTGAAGGAAATCCAGGATGTTTACCGCCTGCAGGGTGTGAAGATCAATGACAAGCACATCGAGGTCATCCTGCGCCAGATGCTGCGCAAGGTCGAAATCATGGAAAGCAATGACAGCCGTTTCCTCCGGGGCGAGCAGATTGAAAAGTCCCAGGTGCTGGAAGAGTCAGAGCGACTCCTGAGGGAAGACAAGGAGCCGGCGAGATGGGAGCCGTTGCTGCTTGGCATTACCAAGGCCTCGCTGGCAACTGAATCCTTTATTTCGGCAGCCTCCTTCCAGGAGACCACCCGGGTGCTCACCGAGGCTGCGGTGAGGGGCAGCAGTGATGTCCTGCGCGGGCTGAAGGAAAATGTCATTGTCGGCCGCCTGATACCGGCTGGTACCGGTCTGGCCTATCACGAAGAGCGGCGCCGTCAGCGGGAAGTTACACCGATGGACATCGCCGGGGAAATGGCGGCCGTGGACGAAGCGGACGAAAATGAAGAGGTGAATGTCGCGGAGACCCCTGCAGAGTAAAAACTTGCTTGACAGGGGAGGCCCCTGATTCTAAAATTCCGCTTCTGTCGACAGGCCGGTCTATCCGGCCTGTCTTTTGTTTTCCGGGTGACAGATTTTTTTCGCATAAATCTCTAGGACTTATTTGTAAATGGCAACGATCAATCAATTAGTGCGCAACCCGCGTTCCCGGAAACGGGAAAAAAGTAACGTTCCCGCGCTGGAGGCCTGTCCCCAGAAGCGTGGCGTATGTACGCGCGTTTACACCACGACGCCGAAAAAGCCGAACTCGGCATTGCGCAAGGTTGCACGTGTTCGCCTGACAAATGGCTTTGAGGTGACCACCTACATCGGTGGTGAGGGCCACAACCTGCAGGAACACTCGGTAGTGTTGATCCGCGGCGGCCGTGTGAAGGATTTGCCAGGTGTGCGTTACCACACCGTGCGCGGCAGCCTCGATACCTCCGGTGTGGCTTCACGCCGTCAGGGTCGCTCGAAGTACGGTGCCAAACGGCCGAAGTCCTGAAGCGGACAGTCAACTAACAGGAATTGAGAAACAGCAATGTCCAGAAGAAAAGTCATCGGTTCAAGGGAAATTCTGCCTGATCCCAAGTACGGCAATCTCATGCTGGCCAAGTTTATTAACATGGTCATGAAGTCAGGCAAGAAGTCAGTTGCAGAGCGCATTATCTATGGCGCACTCGACCAGATTGCCGGCAAGGGTAATGAAAACCCGGTTGAGGTGCTCGACAAGGCGCTGGACAACGTCCGCCCGATGGTCGAGGTGAAGTCCCGCCGTGTCGGTGGCGCAACCTACCAGGTGCCGATGGAGGTCCGTCCGGTACGTCGCACCACGCTGGCCATGCGCTGGGTGCTGGATGCGTCGCGCAAGCGCACCGAGAAATCCATGCCGCTGCGACTGGCAGGTGAATTGCTGGATGCCTCGGAAAATCGCGGTACTGCTGTGAAGAAACGTGAAGAAACCCACCGAATGGCAGAGGCAAACAAGGCCTTCTCGCATTTCCGTTGGTAGTTGCTTGTTTATTAACTTGTATATAGGTATTCAGGATCAGGATCGTGGCACGTGTAACTCCATTAGAGCGCTACCGGAATATTGGTATCATGGCGCATATCGATGCGGGCAAGACCACGACTACCGAACGCATACTGTTCTACACCGGGGTTTCTCACAAGATCGGTGAGGTCCATGACGGCGCAGCTGTCATGGACTGGATGGAACAGGAGCAGGAACGCGGTATTACGATTACCTCGGCTGCAACCACCTGTTTTTGGCAGGGCATGGACAAGCAGTTTGTGCAGCACCGTATCAATATTATCGATACGCCCGGACACGTTGACTTTACCATTGAGGTCGAGCGTTCACTGCGGGTGCTCGACGGCGCCTGTGCAGTGTTCTGTGCCGTCGGCGGCGTTGAGCCGCAGTCAGAAACAGTCTGGCGCCAGGGCAACAAGTATCATGTGCCGCGGATGGCCTTCATCAACAAGATGGATCGTTCCGGCGCCGATTTCCTGCGCGTCGTCGAGCAGATCAGGGAACGGCTCGGAGCCAACCCGGTGCCGCTGCAGTTGCCGATTGGTGCAGAAGAGAATTTTAAGGGTGTGGTCGACCTGGTACGCATGCAGGCGATTTACTGGAGCGAAGCCGATATGGGTACGACCTACGAGGAAACGGACGTCCCGGCCGAATTACTGGATCGCTGCAGGGAGTGGCGCGAGCACATGCTCGAGGCTGCCGCCGAAGCGTCAGAAGAATTGATGGAGAAATACCTGGATAACGGTGATCTGTCTGCTGATGATATACATGCAGGCCTGCGTGCCCGCACCCTGGCAAACGAGATTGTCCCGACGCTGTGTGGTTCCGCGTTCAAGAACAAGGGTGTACAGGCCATGCTGGATGCGATTGTCTTCTACATGCCGTCACCACTGGATGTGCCTTCGATCAAGGGCGTCCTTGAGGATGAAAGTGAAGCGGAACGACATGCTGTTGACGACGAGCCGTTTGCCGCGCTGGCCTTCAAAATCGCGACTGACCCGTTTGTCGGTAACCTGACATTTTTTCGGGTGTATTCCGGGGTGCTGAATTCCGGTGACAGCGTGTATAACCCGGTAAAGCAGAAAAAGGAACGCATTGGCCGTATCTTGCAGATGCATTCCAACAGCAGGGTCGAGATCAAGGAAGTGCGCGCCGGTGATATCGCGGCCGCTGTCGGACTCAAGGATGTCACCACGGGTGATACCCTGTGTGATCCCGGCAACGTGATCATGCTGGAGCGAATGGACTTCCCCGAGCCGGTGATTTCGGTTGCTGTTGAGCCCAGGACCAAGGCTGACCAGGAAAAGATGGGTGTGGCACTGCAGAAACTGGCGAAGGAAGACCCGTCATTCCGCGTGCATACCGATGAGGAAACCGGCCAGACCATTATTTCCGGCATGGGCGAGTTGCACCTCGATATAATTGTTGACCGCATGAAGCGCGAGTTCAGCGTGGCAGCCAACGTTGGTGCACCACAGGTGGCCTACCGTGAAACGATCCGCTCAAGTGTCGAGCAGGAAGGCAAGTTTGTACGGCAGTCCGGTGGCCGTGGCCAGTATGGTCATGTGTGGCTGCGGCTGGAGCCGCAGCAGACCGGCGCCGGTTATGAGTTTGAAAATGCCATTGTCGGTGGTGCCGTACCGCGGGAATATATCTCCTCGGTTGACAAGGGTGTGCAGGAACAGATGGAGAACGGGGTGATTGGCGGTTACCCGGTTGTGGATGTGAAGGTCACGTTGTTTGACGGTTCCTACCATGACGTTGACTCCAGCGAAATGGCCTTCAAGATTGCCGGTTCGATGGGCTTCAGGGCAGGCGCGCTGCGCGCCAACCCGGTGCTGCTGGAACCGATTATGAAGGTGGAAGTGGTGACGCCGGAAGATTATCTCGGCGACGTCATGGGCGATCTGAACAGGCGCCGCGGCATCACCCAGGGTATGGACGAGAGTCCTGCCGGCAAGGTTATACGTGCCGAAGTGCCGCTGGCGGAAATGTTTGGCTATGCCACGGATCTGCGCTCGGCCACGCAGGGCCGTGCAACCTACTCGATGGAATTTGAGAAGTACAATGAAGCACCGGCGAGCGTAGCAAACGCCGTTATCAAGAAAGCATCCTGAACCCAAAATTTGACGATTAAAGAGGAATACAGTCGTGTCCAAGGAAAAATTTGAACGCACCAAGCCGCATGTAAACGTAGGAACGATCGGTCACGTTGATCACGGTAAGACGACCTTGACAGCAGCGATCACGAAGGTGATGGCGGAGCAGCACGGTGGCAC
>Ga0316194_10001634_pt1 | contig 15490 bp, 14 predicted proteins | sample CroRivsedime1_MG_FD_204936 | JGI IMG/M metagenome (GOLD analysis project Ga0316194, IMG submission 204936) | Coastal sediment microbial communities from Maine, United States - Cross River sediment 1 | ecosystem: Environmental > Aquatic > Marine > Coastal > Sediment | place: USA: Maine...
GCAGTGGGCCTGCTCCTCTACCAATTCCGCGAGTTTCAGCGCCTGCTCAAGGTTTGCCCCTGTGGCCAGCTGTCCGTGGTTGGCCAGCAGGCATGCATGTGAACCGGACAATGCCTGCAAATTGGCGTGTGACAGCTCCTGGCTGCCGAAGGTAGCATAATCCGCCAGAGGAATTTCGTGGCTACCAGCGGCGGCGACCATGTAATGTACGGCCGGGATGGATTTATGAGCACAGGCAAGAATCGTGGCGTAGGGCGAATGGCAATGCACTATCGCGTTGACTTCCGGCTTTTCCCGGTAGACATCCGCATGCATCTGCCACTCGCTCGAAGGTGTCAATTGATCCTCAGCTACCTGGCCCTCGAGGTTCATGGCTACAATCTGTTCCGATAGCAGCAGGGCGGGATTGATGCCGGTTGGAGTGATCAGCATCCCTTCGTTGGTGCGCACTGAAACATTCCCGGATGTTCCAATATTGAGTTTTTTCTCAACCAGGGCTTGCAGAGTCTTTACTACAGACCGTCGTTGCTTATCGTCTTCTGTCATTGCGCTCATCAGGATGTGCCGGCACCCGGCATGGGTCGGGCATCCGGACAATATAGCCATTGGTCACAGGTGTGCGCAAGCACTGAAGCGGCGAGGGAGTAGCGGCCTGGCCCGGAAGGGGCCAGGCGCGAACCGGCGTTTTAGAGGGGATGCACCCTCACTGGGAGGGAGGTGTAGCCCCGTACGAAGTTTGATTTAACCCGCTCCGGTTCGCCCACAACCTCCACGTGGCTGAAGCGCTGCATGATCTCCTCCCACAGTATGCGCAGTTGCATCTCCGCCAGGCGGTTGCCCATGCATCGGTGTATGCCAAAACCGAAGGATATATGGTGGCGTGGATTGGCGCGGTCGATGATGAATGAGTCGGCGTTGTCGATAGCGGATTCATCCCGGTTACCCGACACATACCACATGACCACCTTGTCTCCCTGCTTGATCTGTTTGCCCTGGAAGATCACGTCGTGCTTGGCGGTGCGACGCATATGTGCCAGCGGGGTCTGCCAGCGAATGATCTCTGAGACCATGCCGGGAATCAGGCCATGGTTGGCCCGCAGTTTGTCGTACTCAGCCGGGTTTTCATTCAGGGCCAGTATGCCCGCGGTGGCGGAATTGCGGGTGGTGTCGTTGCCGCCAACTATCAACAGGATGATATTGCCCAGGAATTCCATGGGCCTGTCTACCAGGTCGGCGGTGTTGGGGTCGCGCTGTAACAGGGAGATCAGGTCGAAGCTGCCGTCATCGCGGCCTTTGCGCTCGTGCCAGATGCGGGTGAATGTTTCCAGGCATTCCATCAGGGCCGGTATGCGCTCCTCCTGCGGTGTGTCGCCGCCGGCGATTTCCGGTGAACCGGTAGCCATATCCGACCAGTAAGTCAGCTTGCTGCGCTGCTCAAAGGGGAAGTCGAACAGTGTGGCAAGCATCTGTGTGGTCAGGTTAATAGACACTTCATCCACCCAGTTGAAGGTTTCGCCTGCAGGCAGGTTGTCCAGGATTTCCACCACCCGGGAACGGATCAGGGATTCCATCTGGGCGAGGTTTTGTGGTGCCACCACCGGCTGGGCAGCGCGCCGCTGCACATCATGCTTGGGAGGATCCATGGCAATGAACATTTCCACCGTCATTTCATCTGTCATGTCGCCAATTACGATGGCCGGCTCGGAGGAAAACACCTCGTGATTACTGTCTACCGCCACGATATCGTCGAAGCGGGTGATCGACCAGAACGGACCGAAAGGGCTCTGCGCCTGGTAGTGCACGGGGTCTTCCTCCCTGAGCCTTGCGAAATAGGGGCGCCAGGCATCCTGCTCCAGCAGGCGCGGGTCACTGAAGTCGATTTGCTCCAGGGGTGCGGTCAATGGATCGGGTAGCTGTTGTGGCTGGTTCATACTGAATTCCTCATTGCGTTCGCGGGTGCTTACATCTGGTATTCAGGAAGGCGTATCACCATGCCGTCCATGTCGTCTGATACCTGGATCTGGCAGCTCAGTCGGGACGCCTCGGTGCGGTCCGGGCGCATGCCCAGCATGGACTCCTCCATCGGATCGGCAGTGCCGGCAAGTTCGCTCCAGTCCTCGGCGATAAAGCAGTGGCAGGTGCCGCAGGCGCAGGCGCCCCCGCAGTCGGCATCGATGCCGGGAACGCTGTTGGCCAGGACGTTCTCCATGAGGGAAATACCGCTTTGTACTTCAATGGTGTGATCCTGGCCGTTATGTTCAATGACAGTGATGGTGGGCATGGCTGTTTCCTCCTGTAAGTTGATGAAGACCAGTGTAGCGTCCAGGTTTTGCCATGTTATGTTATTTGTTGCCAACTACCTGTTATTTGTTGACAATGGGCGACCTCGGCATCGCTTGGAGTTGTTCCTGGTGGACAGTTATTTTATTCCCAGTAGTTACTCGCGCATTGTGGCGCGGGAATTGGGGCTGCAGGAGAAAGAGCTGCCGCGGCTGCTGCGCAAAACCGGTCTGCCAGTTGACATCCTGTTGCCCGGCGACGAAACCCGCCTGACCGGACGGCAACAATTGCAGGTGTTGGACAATGCCCAGGGCATGCTGGCCAGCCCGGAACTGGGCTTGCGCCTTGGACGGCAGTTACAACCCTCGGCTCACGGGCCTTTGGGTTATCTCGCCCTGAGCAGTCCCGACGTGATCAGCTCGCTGGAATCCCTGCGGGACTTCCTGCCCGCGCGCCTGCCGATGGTGAAACTGGATTTGGACCTGCAGCTTGACTGGCTGTGCTGCTCGCTGGAGATAAAACTGGAGGCGAACCGGGAAGAGCAGCGAATACTGCAGGAATCCTTCGCCCTGGTGATCCAGTCTTTTGTGGAGGCCATATTGGGTCGACAGGTGACGGAAGCACAGATTGAAATGGCCCACCCCAGACCCGCCTACCATGCAGTGTATGCCGACTACATGCACTCACCGGTTAGTTTTGCCTGTAGCGGGAATCGTTACTTGCTCCCGGCAAACCTTGCCAGGGTGCCTAACGTCTCCGGGGATCCCGAGTCGTATGCCCTTGCGCAGAATCTCTGCCTGAAATTGCTGGAACAGGTGCCACCTACCGCGGTGTCTACCGCGGACAGGGTACGGCATATCCTGTTGATGCGTACACCCGGCTCGGTAACCGAAACTGATGTCGCCCGTGCGATGTATATTTCCAAGAGAACCCTGGCGCGCCGACTGGAGCGGGAGGGCGGCAGCTATCGCCAGATACGTGAGAAGTTACTGGCGGAAATGGCGGCTCGACATCTGCAGGAGTCCGGCCTGTCTGTAGAAGCCGTTGCGGCCCTGCTGGGTTACAACGACGCGGCGGCATTCCACAAGGCCTTTCGGCGCTGGTATGGGCAGAGCCCGGGGCAGTTTCGTCGGATGACAAACGCCTAGCGTCCTGGCCTCAGCTGTCCTTGAGTGAGCCGTAGGCTGCCAGCGCTGCTTCCCGGGCCCTGGCGTGGTCCACGATGGGTAGTGGATAAGTACTGCCCAAGTGGACTCCAGCCGATTCCAGGATCGCCGCTGGAGCGTCCCAGGGATTGTTGAGATAGCGATCAGGCATGGCCGCCAATTCCGGCACCCAGTGGCGAATGTACTCACCTTGAGCATCAAACTTCTGTCCCTGCAGCACCGGGTTGAAAATGCGAAAGTAGGGTGAGGCATCGGCGCCCGACCCCGCAACCCATTGCCAGCCGCAGCTGTTATTGGCCAGGTTGGCGTCCAGCAGGGTATCCCAGAACCATTTAGCCCCTACGCGCCAGTGAATCAGCAGGTGTTTGGTGAGGAAAGAGGCAACGATCATGCGCACCCGGTTGTGCATATAGCCCGTGTGCCACAACTCGCGCATGCCGGCATCCACCAGGGGATAGCCAGTCTGGCCTCGTTGCCAGGCCCGCAAACCCTGGTCGTTCGACATCCACGGAAAGTGTGCAAAGCGTTCCTTGAAGGGTTTTGCGTCCAGTTCGGGAAAGTGGTGTAGCAGATGATGCGAGAATTCCCGCCAGCCCATCTCGCTGAGAAACTTGGCCACCTGGCTGTCCAGTTTGGGCCTGGTGGCAGCAGTCTGGCGCGCGCTGTGCCACAGCTGTCGCGGTGAAATTTCGCCGTAATGCAGGTGTGGTGATAATCGGGTGGTGCAATCCAGGGCCGGGTGGTTGCGACCCTCGCTATAGTTCTCTATGCCGTTGTGCAGAAAGCTTTGCAGTTTTTTCGCCGCACCCTGGCTTCCGGGTTGCCATTGGCTGCTCCAGGCCGCCGCCCAATCCGGTTGCCTGGGACGCAGCCCCAGGTCGTCCAGGGGGACGCTCTCGAGTGTCTTCTGCAGCCAGGTTATTGACTCGGGCACCGGCCTGGGTGCTGCCGGTTCCGGCATTTTCAGGCAATGTTTCCAGAATGGCGTGAAGACTTTGAAGGGCAGTCCGCTCTGGTTACTGATCTGCTCCGGTTCGAATAACAGGTTGCCCCCGTAGCGCTTCAGCGTCACGGCGGCGGCATCCAGATCATCATGCAATTGTTTTTCCAGCGCGGCGGCCCAGGGTTCGTACTGGCGGGAGCAGTAAACCTCTCCAGCTCCCGTCTCCTGTATCAGCGTCTGCAGTTCTTCCCCGGTGTTACCGCTGCGCAGCACCAGGGTGCCTCCCGCCCCAGCGATGTCTCTGCCCAGGGAAGCCAGGCTGTGATGCAGCCACCAGCGGCTCGCGCCGCCAGGAGCCCACTCCCCCGGGGCCTGGTCGTCCAGAATATAACAGGGAATCACCGGTCGGCCTGTTGCGGCCGCGGCGATCAGCCCAGGCAGGTCGTGTGTGCGCAGATCCTGGCGATACCAGTAGATAATGGGATAGGTCATAGCAATATTACGCGCCCCGGGTCGCGAAAGATCAACTTGAGAGGTAGTTTAACCGCCGTTGTATGTGAATGTATGGTATGAATGGACAGATGATGGTGGCAAGCTTTGTAATTTCCCCGGTGCTGCCAGATAATGCGCGCAGACTTGCTAGAGGCAGAACCAATGAGTGTGAAGACTAAGGGCCCCTGGTCGGCTGAGCAGATCAACCAATTTCTGCAGGACAGCGTTTTTCCAATGCGTCTGGCCTGCGTGGGCGAGGATGGCTTCCCCCGTGTGGTATCCGTTTGGTTCCAGTACGTGGAGGGTACATTTTACTGTGTATCCCACCGCGCTTCTCAATTAGTGGCCATGCTGCGCGACAATGACAAGGTTGGTTTCGAAGTCGCGCCAAATCTTCCCCCGTATTGCGGGGTGCGGGGGCAGGGCATTGCCACCTTGAGCAACGAGGGGGCGGGCGATGCGCTGGAGGGACTGTTGCAGCGCTATCTTGGTGGGACAGAGTCAAGACTGGGGAACTGGTTGCTGTCGCGCCGTGACGAAGAGCTGTTGATCAGCGTAACGCCCAGGCGAATTTTCAGTTGGGATTATCGCGAGCGTATGGATGAGGATTAAACTGCGCCGGGTGTTGCCTATTGCATCCCCTCGGGGATCTTCAGCACAGGGTAGCTCTCTGACTCGTAACGCTCTGTAGTAAAGGCCCGCAGTCTGATTTAAGTTTTAGCTGCGCAATATCGTCAGCGCGTGTCTTTCCAGGGTTGATAATGGCTATGGGTTTGCCGAGTTCGGCAGCCCTCCTGCAGAAGCGGAACCCCGAAAAAACCTGCAGGGAACTGCCTATCACCAACAGGCCATCCGCCCGCGCTACGGCGTCCATGCAGGACTCTACTCGGGGTTTGGGCACGGTACCGCCAAAAAACACCACGTCCGGCATGATCACGCCCTGGCAGTCGCTGCAGCTGGGGATGCGCATGGCCGTGATGTACTCTTCTGGCAGCTCGACATCCCCATCGGGGCGCTGCGACGACTGCATGTATTGCGTGTTCCCCTGGCCGGACATTTGCTGCTGGATAGCCTCACGGGGATGCATTGCGCCGCACTCCAGGCAGCGCACCCTGTCCAGACGGCCATGCAGATCAATCACCTTGCGACTGCCAGCGCGCTGGTGCAGCCGGTCTACATTCTGGGTGATCAATGCTTCCACGCAGCCCTGTTGTTCCAAGGTGGCAAGCGCATGGTGGGCTATATTGGGTTGGGCGTCGCGTACACCTGGCCAACCGCGCAGTGAGCGAGCCCAGTAGCGCTGCCGTCTGGCCGGCTCCTGCAGGAACTCCTGGTGTTTGATCGGCTCACTGTGCTGCCATTGCCCCTGCTGATCGCGGTAGGTGGGGATCCCTGAGGCCAGGCTGATGCCGGCACCGGTGAGCACCACAACCCTTGGGCAGGCGCGCAGGAACTCATCCAGGCGCTCAATGTCATTTACGTGTATGTTCATCGTTTCAGTATACGCGTGAAAGCGCAGCAGGGATGACCTGGCGACATTGATCCGATATGCATCCAGGGCGTAGAAATACAATCTACTCAGGGGAGAAGCCATGCACGTTCTAATGACAGGGGGCACCGGTTTTATAGGCGCTGCGCTGACCAGTGAGCTCATCGCTGCTGGCCACGAAGTGACTGTGCTGACTCGCCAGGCCCTCGAAACGCGTGGCGCGTTGCGCTATGTAAGAGACCTTGAAGAGATAGATAACGAGGCACAGATTGACGCTGTGATTAATCTGGCGGGTGCCTCCCTCGCCGGTCGCCGTTGGAACGCGGCTTACAAACGCGAAATCCTTGATAGCCGCCTGGAAACGACCAGGGACCTGTTACAGCTGCTGCGTCGACTCGATTCCACTCCCGGGATCCTGCTCAATGCCAGTGCCATAGGCTATTATGGGCACCACGGTGACGAGATACTGGACGAACAGGGAGAAGCGACCCCGGGCTTCGCACAGGACCTGTGCTTGCAGTGGGAGTCTCTGGCACAGCAGGCCGGTGCACTGGGGGTTAGGGTTTGCCTGTTGCGCCTGGGCGTCGTGTTGGATGCCGGTGGTGGTGCATTTGTGCAGATGGCGCAACCTTTTCGCATGGGCATAGCCAACTGGATGGGGGACGGCAGGCAGTGGTTGAGCTGGGTGCACCGCAAGGATGTGATCGCTGCTATATTGTTCCTGTTGCAGCAGGAGGGCTTAGCGGGACCCTTTAATCTCACGGCACCCCAACCCATCACCAGTCGCGAGTTCTGCGCCGCGATGAAACGCCATACGCGCACCTTGATCACCGCACCGGTGCCGGCATTCGCCATGCGCTTGCTGGTAGGGGAAATGGCCAGCGAGCTGTTGCTCCAGGGCCAGCGGGTCATTCCAGCTGCCCTGGAGCAGGCGGGCTTTGACTTCAGCTATCCGGATATCGATAGCGCGCTGGACGATATCCTGGGGGTTTAATAAGCCTGATTGCGCGGCTGCAAGCGCATTGATCAGGCGGACTCACTGTCAAGATAGGCAGCGAAAACCTGCTCATTGCGACCGAGTTTCTCCAGTGCTGAGCTCTCCAGTTGCCGCACCCACTCCCGGCTTACGGCCATTTGTTCCGCGATTTCGGCGCGCGTTTGCGGGCGCTGCTGATTCAGCCCCCAGCGGCTGATAACAACGCGCTGCTCCGCCGGATCCAGTCGATTGATTGCACTGAGCAGGAAATGCGTTAAGGATTCCTGCTGGGCTTCGCTCTCCGGCGTGGCGAAAGGGCCCCCCGGGGTACTGTCCAGGAGGGTGTTGTTTTCATCATCGTCAAAGCGCGGGGTATCCAGGGAAATGGCCCTGTTGCGCAATTGCAGCAGTTCGTGTGTCTTCTTTGGGGAAAGCCCCAAATCCTGCCCGAGCCTGGCATCACCCGGGGCCCTTCCATCTTCGGTGAGGAGCTCCGCACGGGTGCCATAGAGTTTTCCCAGCTGTTCCTGGATATGGCCGGGGTAACGTATCAGGGCACCGGTCTCCTGGGCGCAGCGGCGCACCGACTGGGCTATCCAATTATAGGCATAGGTACTGAAACGATAGCCGCGTTCAAAGGTGAATTTCTCTGCCGCCCTGATAAGGCCCAGGGTGCCCTCCTGTACCAGATCGAGGAAGGGCACGCCTTTGTCGCCGAACCCACCTGCTATCGAGAATACCAGGCGCATATTGTGCGAAACGAGCGCATCCCTGGCCGTCATGTAGGAATGCACGTGCTTTGCCAGGCGTTGTCGGGTTATCGCGTCCAATTCCTGGCGCAGAGGACCTTCCACTTTCGACCACTGTGCTTGCCAGGCAAGCAGGGCGCCGGCAACGCCGCCGGGGTCTGCTTTATCGACCTGGGACAGCAAGCTCTCCGCAAGCCCCACTGCGAGGGTGGCCGGTAGTGCCAGATCTTCTATTAGTTGAGCATCCGTGGTGTGAGTAGTGGACTGTGGTGTTGCCAGGGATTCCAGCGCAATAGCGCGCTTTTCTCCCTGCAGGTCAGCCAGCTCACGACGCAATAGAAAATAGTGTTCGCGATTGGCGAAACGGCCTACCTCCGGGGGGCTCTCCGTGCAGGCCCGAGCCCACCGGGACAGGTAGGCACGACAAGTGGTGTCAGCCAGCATAGACAGCTGTAATTGCCATACGGCGTTCCATTTTTCGCGATCCAGGTGTTGCTCCCGCTCTGGCGTTAGCAGTGGATAGCGCTTCGCCTCTGAGAACAGCCTGTCCAGGTCTTTGTCGTCCGTGTCCAGAAATAACTTGCTCACCTGTACTCTCCCTTTGCGTTCAACGGGTTATACGCGCTAATCAGCAGTCTCGGACAGCTTTTCAGACGTTTTGTCCAAATACTCCCGGGTCAAAACCTGGTCATGAAATCCGTTCACGTCCCGGTGCCGTATCAATCACAACCAACTACAGAGGCTTCGTCATGCAGCAAGCAATACTTGAACCCCGGCCACTTTATGGCATAGGCACCGTTGCACGACTTACCGGTCTGAAACCCGACACATTGCGGGTTTGGGAACGTCGTTACGGGCTGGGAGCCAGCCACAAATCCCAGACCGGTCGTCGACAGTACACGCAGTCCGACCTGGAGCACCTGCAGCTGGTGGCGGCGCTGGTGTCATCCGGTTCCCGGATAGGAGAGATAGCCTCATCTCAGCGCAAGACCCTGGAAATGCTGCTGCGAGGACGTCCCGCCAAGGGCTCGAACACGCAACAGGTACCGGCCGCAAAGCCGCGGGCCATATTTATCGGGGAGGGTTTGTGCGATTGGCTGGATGAGCACCAGGGATGCCTGGCCAATGTGGACGCGCAGCTGGCGCGCTTTTCTTTAACGGAGACGGAGCAGGAAATCTTTGAGGACATCGAGCGGGTCGACTGTCTGGTGGTGCAGTGTGTGACGCTGGCCAGCGCCCAGTTGGGCAAGGTCCAGAAGCTGGTGGATAAATTGCAACCGGGGAAGGTGATCGTCTGCTACCAGTTCTGCAACGAGCGCTGGCTCAAGGAGATAGAGACCTCGGATATACGTGCGGTCGAATTTCCCCCGGATCCAGCCTACCTGGCATTCGAGATCAATAATTGTGCAGCCGATGCCGAAGTCAGGCAGGGCCAGTCCAACCTGGGGGAATTGGTCGAGTCCAAGCCGCGACAGTACTCTGAGCAGGAACTGTCAGCCGCGCGCAGGCTGCAGTCCACTCTGGACTGCGAGTGTCCCAAGCACATAACCGACCTGATCCGGGCCCTGGCAAACTTTGAAGAATATTCCGCCAGCTGCTCGGTAGAGAACTGGCACGATGCGTCGATACATGCTTGTATATATGCGTATACCGGACAGGCTCGCTGGCTGATGGAAAGAGCGCTTTCGGCGGTTCTGGAGGACAGGACAGCGGAATTCTCGGTAGAATTGCAGAAATTAAAACAAGCGGAAGCCGCGGCGTAGTCTGGCGCGGGCCTTAGGCCACTGCCGGTGGCAGCCCGCAGGTTACACTGGTAGTCATTAGGGATAGAATGCGCTGAAAGTTCCGAGCACGGGACGCTTCCCATAGGAGTCAGCTGTGTCCAAAATCGGACGTGCGGTGGGCATTGCGCTGACGGCAGCCATGTTCGCTTTCAGTACCTACATGTACATGAACAGCGGGGACTGGGTGGCAGCAGTATTTGCCCTGGGTAGCCTGGCGTACGGGCTCTTTTTTCTTCAGGCCAGCGGGGAATCCTCATCATGAGTCAACTGATCAGGCATGCCTGCTGTATCCTGGTGCTGCTTTTGGTGTCTGCCTGCGCAACAGTCATGCCGTCCCTGGATCCGCCCAAGGTGACGGTCGACAGTGTCGAAAGTATTCCCGGAAACGGAGGCGCCCCGCGTTTCAGGATCAAATTGCGTGTGGCCAACCCCAATCAGCAGAGCCTGGACATTGCGGGTATCAGCTATGGCATCGAGATCCTGGATGAGGAACTGATAAGCGGGGTAACCAACGATGTCCCCGAAATCGCCGGTTATACCGAAGAAGTGGTTACGCTGGAGGCAAGCTTGCAGGTTTTTCAATTGGTGCGCTTGCTCACCAAGTTGGGGCGTGCATCGACAGAGCCACTGGAATACAAGTTTACTGCCAAGATCGACTTTAACGGCCTGGTGCCCACCCAGCGTATCGAGGAGACGGGCGAGCTCGCCCTGAACTGATCCTCAGCCCCACAGGGACTGGAGAAAAATAGCCAGGATAATCACCGGGCAAACAAACCTGACATATCCTGGCCAGATTTTCCAGAACAAGCTGTATTCCACCTCGGGGCTGCCTTTGCGCACCTCCTGCAATACCTTGTCACGGTGCCACACCCAGCCGGCATAAATGCAGAACATAAAGCCCAGCAGCGGTTGGCTGTAGCGAGTGGTGAATGCGATGACGAAACCGAACAGCGTTTGGAAATTCAGCAGAATGATGGCGCTGGTAACGGCAATGGCCGTGCCTATGGTACAGACTGCCAATTTTCTGCCCAGGCCGTGCTCTTCGATGACGTAGGCCACCGGCACTTCCAACATGGAGATGGAGGACGTCAGGGCGGCGATCGCCATGAGAAAGAAAAAAGTGAAGGACACCACAATCCCGGCCAGCCCCATGGTGTTGAACAGTTCGGGGAGCACGGTGAAAATAAGCGTGTCTTCAGAAATCAGAGCGCCGGTGGCGGTATAGATCTCCACGCCGTTGTACAGGGCGACATACATCGCCGGCAGCACCAAAAAACCCGCCAGGACCGCGATAGAGATATCCACCAGGGTAACAAGGCCGCCCACCACGGGCAGATTCTCCTCGTCGCTGATATACGATCCATAGATCAGCATGGTGCCAACACCCAGGGATAGCGAAAAAAATGCTGAACCCATTGCCGCGATAATCAGTTTGGGGCTGAGGGCGCGATCAAAATCAGGCAACAGATAAACTTTCAGGCCCTCCATGGCACCGTCCAGTGTAAAGACATATAACACCAGCAGAACCAGTGTCACCAGCAGCAAGGGCATCAGGCGTGCTGACCAACGCTCTATGCCGTCGCGCACTCCGGCGGAGATGATAGCGATGGTCATCACCATGAAGATGAGCATGAACAGGATATTACGCGGCATACTAAACGACACCAGCCACTGGGCGAAATCATGCATGCCGAATAGTTGCGCCAGTGAAGACAGGCAAAAAGCGATCATCCAACCCGCAACGATGGCGTAGAAACTGAGAATCAAGCTGGCGACGATAAAACCGATAATACCGACAGTGGCGCCGGTGTTGCGTGAAACCGGACCCGAAGAGATCTGCCTGAGTGCATTTACGGCGTTCGCGTGGGCGTGACGCCCGATAATCAACTCGGCCATTAAGGCCGGGTAGGCGAGAGTAAAAGCCAATACCAGGTAAACCAGCAGAAACGCTGCGCCACCGTTGCTGGCAGCCTGGGTCGGAAAGCCCCAGATATTGCCCAGCCCGACCGCGCTGCCCGCGGCGGCCATGACAAAGCCGAAACGCGAGCTGAATTCCCCTCGACTGGATGCCATGAGACCCCCTTTTTATTTCATTGTTATTGCCGGCCGAGTTTATCATGAACCCGGGGCGTCAAAGCCACCTTAATTGGCGAGAGTGGCCTGGCAAGGCCGTATACCTTTATCGGATGCCTGGTCGCCCTGGCCGAACAGCCGCATGGCGATCTTTGGAATCAACAACAACGCCTGAGCGGAAGCGTCTGCCGCTGCGCTAATAGGGGAAATGGTCGGCCGCGGGTTGCTCATGTCACCCTTGAGTCTGACTTCAGACGGAATCTGAAACGACCTGGAACGGGAAAGCGGTACGATGGTGAGATCCATCTTCTGCCTCGGTAAATCAAATACACCCTTGCCAGTGGCTAGCATTCGTGCAGTCTCGATATAGATGCTGTCGGTGGTGGCAACCCCGTCCTCCAGTTGGAACCTGGCCATGGTGCAATCCAGGTGGGTTGATTTTTCCAGTGCCGCCCCGGAATAGATCCACGCCAGAAGATCGGTTGCCAGCACATCATAGGCGGCACCCTGGATTACCGTGTTTTCCAATGCGACGGCCAGGCTACCATCGAGACTTGCCAGCAATGCAGCGGTATCTCGACCTGTGGCAGATAAGCCGCCGCGGGCGGTCATTGTGCCTGTTATATCACTGGGGGCGCCCATATCCCGGGAAAGGGTAAACAGCGGTATTGCCAACGCTTCGCCCGCCAGGCTGACGAAAGGTGGTGACGCGTTCAGATCGATAATACCGCGTATTTCTGTCAGTGCATCGTCGTAGACGACGCTGAACTCGCGCAATGTGTAGCGTTTTTCGCTGCCGTTGATGTGCATATTCAGGCTGTCGACATTGGTGTTTTCGCCGGTAATTCCTTCGATTTGCATCTGGACATCAACGGGATAGGCGGGTGCTTGCTCCAGTAGTTTCTCGAGTAGTGTTTTGGGTTCGCTATCTATTATTTCAGCAGGAGCGTAGTCCTCGCCAGACTTTGCCTGCAGCCCCAGGTCTGCCAGATACAGGTGAGGGGTGGTGAGCTGCGCCTTGATTCCGGTAATCCTTCTGTCCTCATACCCGATGGTTACATCCGCGGACACGTCAGTCTTGCCCGTCATCGTACGCAAAGACAGATCGATATCCTGCGGCGTGGTTTTAATTGCCAGGTTAGCATCGGTTGCGGCAATGCGCAGTCCTGTCAGCGCTTCCAACAGGTCCTGGTCCCGTATCGAGATATGTGCGTCAAGGTCCGCGGTGGTAAGCCCGGTGAGATCGTCTATATTGCCATTGCCTGAAGCTTCTATCAGGTCTCCAGGTGGTTCGGTGTCGAATTTCAGTCCACGCACCTGCCACTGCTCATTTTGATCGGCTATGGTAAAGCTTGCATTTAGCAGGCCCAGGGTTCGGGGAAACTGGAACTCGGACATCAGGGCAGTCAGTGAGTGCCGAATGTCCACGCCTTCCAGTGTATTTTGCAGGCGCACCCCACTGACCCTGGCGATATCTCTAACACTGCCGCGGGACTGTAGATGAAAGTCATCGCCATCGATAGCCAGGGCGATATCGCTGAGGCCGGCCAGCCTTCCCTGTTGCCGCAGGTTAGCCACCATATGCACGGCGCCCAGTACCGGGATTTCCCGCTCTACATATTGCGAGAGGATGCTGGTATCGCTCAGTGCGATGTCGATGTGTGCAGCGGCAGCCTTTATCTTCTGCTGTTCAGCATTTGGGCTATATTGTGCATTGATATCTGAAATGCTGGCGGTCATGTCAGCGGTCTTCGCCGTTATTTCGCCGCCGGTAACCTGAATATCCGTGCCATTTCCGCGCAGAGCCAGGCGGGCGCTCATTTCATGATGAGGCGGAATTTGTAAGCCTTCTATGGGCGGCAGATGCTGGCTGTCCGGGGTGAAGGCGCTGACATTGAGATCCAGACCTTCGATGGAGTTCAGTCCTAACGAGGCCGTATTGGCGATTTCACCGATAGCACCTTCGACCCGCAGCGAAAGCGCATTCTTGCTACCCATTTCCAGCAATATATTACTCAAACTGATGGTCTCAGTGGTGCCGTGCGCAATCCAACTCGCTCGCCAGGGACCCGGTTCATAGGGGATTTGCCCCAGCCAGGGCGCCATGACTTCCAGGGAGGGACCGTGCACATCAACCCGAATCTCGTTGTCCAAAGCCGCAGCGGAGCCTTCGCGAAGAGATTTCAGCTTGCCACTGATATTCACACCCAGACCCTGTTCGCTTTGCGTGATGAGGATGAAATTATCAACTCCCGGGTCTTCAAGTGAACCCGATAAATTGACGCTGGCCTGGGCACGTCCCAGCTCGGTGATATCCATATCCAGCCAGTTCACCAGGTATTTGAGGGAATCCATCTCGCCGGCCGCGACCAGTTCGATACGATTTTCCCCCGACCGTGTGTAGTGCAATTCGCCCGCAGCCTCGAAACCGTAGGAGGGCATGTTGTTCAGGGTCATGCTGGCGTCGGAGAGAGTGAAGCCTTTGCTATCGCCGTGCAGGCTCGCCGCAACGTCCAGGGAGCCCTGTAAAACAATGTCACTGTTGACACCTTTGAGAAATTCGCTGATATCGCGATAGCTGGCCATTGCCGAGAAATCATAGGTAAATGCCGTTTCACCTCCCGCAACGATTCCCTCAAGTATCACCTTGCTGTCGCTCGCCACCGCGTGAAAGCTGGATTGCAATTCCAGTTTTTCGATGCGATCTTCGCTGGAGAATGCAAAAATTTCCAGTGTGGCCCGCAATGGTTCGCCATCGTAGTCTGCCACGGCGCTGGCCTTGAAGTACTCCTTATCGAGACGGGCCCCAATGACGTCCTTAAGAGGAAATATCCAGGTATTTTCAGCGGCAGTGATCAGGTGTACCTGGCCGATGTGTAATGTTTCAGGTAGCCAGTTAGCCAACTGCAGCCATGCCCTGGGTTCGGGGTCACTGGTTTCATCATTTTCGGACACATAGATTAACACCTGGCCGGCGCTCAGTGATGTGCTGCGCAAGCGTCCCGATGCAATATCATGGAATGTCGTTGTTACATCCAGGCCAACAATGCTTAGCAGCGCCGGACCCTTGGTATCCTGGGGTATGAGGTGCAGTTCATCTGCCGTAATCTGACCGCGGTACAGGTTGATGACAGGGTTTTTCAGTTCCAGGCGCAGTTCGGTAAATGCCGCCATTGCCCACCGCGTGATACTCAGCACCACGGCTTGTGAGCGCAGGGCAAGGGCGAAAATTACCAGAATCAGTAGCAGGGCGGCAAAGCTTATGTAGAGTCGTCGCATCTGGTGTTTGCAGGGCCGTTTTATGCAGCGATTGTAGCATGCCAATTTGATCACAGGTCCTTTCGTATGTTTCCTGGAAAAGAAACTATGGTATTATTTCGCCGCCTCGAGTCAGGGGCCTTCAAGAATTACTATCCTGCCCGGGTGGTGAAATTGGTAGACACAGGAGACTTAAAATCTCCCGACTATTGCAGTCGTGCCGGTTCGATTCCGGCCTCGGGCACCACTATAAAAAAGATTATTTAAGATATTTTCTGAA
>Ga0316194_10001635_pt1 | contig 15485 bp, 14 predicted proteins | sample CroRivsedime1_MG_FD_204936 | JGI IMG/M metagenome (GOLD analysis project Ga0316194, IMG submission 204936) | Coastal sediment microbial communities from Maine, United States - Cross River sediment 1 | ecosystem: Environmental > Aquatic > Marine > Coastal > Sediment | place: USA: Maine...
TCCGGCGAGCGTATTGCGAAGCGGATGGAAGACGTCGGAATCCTCGACCAGCAACAGTCCGCTCGCACGGGCCAGCTCGAACGTGCGTCTTGCGGTCTTCCCGTCCGGGTACGCATTAGGAGGATCGACCAGGACGTGCGGGATCGATTGCACCCAGTCATTGTGCAGGTCGATCACCAGCGACGGCGCAGATTTCATGATGGTGTCGTAAAGCCGCCGCGCAATCTGCTCACCCATGCTGCCTTTCGGGTTGCCCGGAAAGCACCTGTTCAGGTCTTCCCTGTCGATGTTGAGGTAGCGGGAGACGTTTTCGAACCCCATGGAGTTGATCAGGGGAAATGCATGCACCGCACCGCGGCCAAGCCCCTTCCGGCGGAGCCGCGCGAATACGTCGTGCACGATCGCGGTGCCCCCGACTTCGTCGCCATGGATGCAGGCGGTCAGCCAGACGACGGGGCCGGGTTGCCTGCTCTCGGCAACGAGCACGGGAATCCTGCGCTGGATGATGTCGCGCAGGCCCGTAATGTCGATAAGCCGCCTCGAAATCCTCACAACGGTGACGTATCAGGCGGCTCTCAGGGCCGCGGACACCCGCGCGGCCGCCCGCAAGCGCTCGTCGCAGGCAATCAGGATGTCCCGCAGCATATCCGCGTACGACAATCCGGCGAGTTCCGACATCCTGGCGAGATGGCCGTCCCAGCACCATCCGGGGTTGGGATTCACTTCGAGTAGCCGCGGCGTGTTGTTGGCGTCGAGGCGCCAGTCGAAGCGCGCATAATCCTGGCAGCCGACGCGCTGGAACAGGCGTATGCAGCTTGCGTTGAGGAAGTCGATCGTCGCCTGCGGCAGGTCCGCAGGAATCGACTTTATGTTCCTGAAGTATTCCGACTCGGTATCCCACTTCGCCTCGTAGCCGCAGATTCTCGGCAGGCCCTCGGGCAGCTGCGAGTAGTCCTCCTCGATCACCGGCAGCATGGCGTAACTTTCCGGCGGATTGCCGATGATGCCGACGCTGATATCGTTCCCGGTCAGGAACTGCTCCACGAGCACGGGCCGGTCGAAACCGGTCGCCTCACGCACCTTCGCAATTGCGTACTCGAGCTGCCTGACGTCGTAACAGACGCTGTCCATCGTGATGCCGACGCTCGAGTCGCCGTAGTTCGGTTTGACGATCACGGGGAAGTCGATGGGCATCGAAATATACGCGACCTCTTCCGGTGCCACCGAGAACGCGGCCGGCACCGGGATGCCCATCTCCATCGCGACGCCACGAATCAGCGACTTGTCGTAACAGTAGGCAAGGCACTGGGGGTCGCCGCCCGAGTAGCGAATGCCGAGCATTTCCAGCAGCGCGGGGACGTGCAGCTCTTTCGTCGCCTCGTTATCGAAGCCTTCGTCGCACAGGTTGAAAACGAAATCGATATTCGCCCTCTCGTTGCGCAGCCTGTCGATCAGCTCGTCATGGTTATCGAGGTAGGAGAAATCGAACCCGTCGAGCTCGCCCAGCGCCTTCTTGAGTTCGTCGATCGTATGAAAGTCGTCGCTGTCGAACGCGTTGTTCGGCTTGACGGAGTCGGAGCGGCGATGATCGCCCATCACCACGGTAACGCGGCGGATACGTTTTTCCTCCTCACCGCTGACCACGGCCCGCTTGTTCGAGCGGGCCGTCAGGACGATGCGCTGAGCCATCATCCCGAGGTCCTGGTTGCGCTTCGACACCGTCGACATCGGTTTCGCCTCCAGGACATCGAAGCCGTTGGCCGACAGCAGGTCCCCGAGCTGATCGGCGTTGTACAGGCGCTCGGCATAGAACTGGTCGGCAACGACGCCCTTTTTGGTGTGCGTGATCACCTCGCGCGAGATCAGCCTCGCGTTGTCCTTCGAGAGGGTCCGCTCGCGGCAGACAAAATAGTTCTTGTCGATCCATTCCCAGCTGCGGGTCTCGAAGTTATGGCGCAGGAAATCGCCGTCCGTGAAGTCGATGAGCAGCTGCCCCTGCGGTTTCAGGAGGCGACGAAGTTCCGTAAGCACGGCGATATCGTCTTCCGCAGATTCGAAGTAGCCGAAGCTGTTACCCGCCAGGTAGATGAGGTCGAACGTGCTGTCACGGAAACGCAGCTTGCGCGCATCGCCTTCGCGAAACGTGGTCCGGTAGCCCTGCTGCCGCGCGATGCGCTTGGCCCGCGAGATCAGGTAATGGGAGCGGTCGACGCCGTACAGGTTGGTAAAGCCGCGTTTTGCGAGCTCGAGCAGGTGCCTGCCCTGGCCGCAGCACAAATCGAGTATGCAGGCATCCGGGGCGACATCCACGCGCTCGAGAAAGGCGTCGATTTCGGCTTCGGTGATATCCGGGTCCTCGACGACGTCACCGTCCGTGCGCAGGTAGTTCGCATTGAAGATGTCCCGCCACCAGTCTGCCCTGACGTAGCTCTCGAGGTCTTCGACGGGACCGATGGAACCGCGGATGACCGCTTTGCCCTGCGGCTTCGGTTTTGCAGCACCAGGCTGCGAAGTCTTTTTAGGCACGTCCTATTGCTCCAGGGGCCAGTGTAAAAAAGCGCGCGAATTGAGCGCCCCATTGCGGGGGGTGTCAAGAAAAAAACGACGTTTTCCCAAAGCCGGGCAGCGAAGCCCTTTCGGCCGGCGATCGCGTTGGCAGCCTGCTGATTTGATTAAAGATTACTGGGCCGTTAGGGGCCCCGGGCGGAGCCGGCCATGCATCCCGTCCGGCCAGGCGCCGAGCTTGCGGGAATATGCGCAACCAGGCGCCCCGTCGCCGGCGCTAGTCGCCGTCCGTTTCGAACTGTTGCAGGCCTTCTGCCAGGAAATCCGCGAGGAGCGGCGTCCCGACGAGGTACTCCGCGGTACGCTCCGTCCACGTCTCTTCCGCGAACTTCAGCGCTTCGCCCCACTCCTCCAGCGAATAGTCGCCGCGACCGACCCACATCAGGGCGACCAGCATCATCTGCTGGTCCGGCTCGAGGTCGTCGATCGCCGTCGTCAGTTCCCGGTAGTACGGGTCGCCTGAAAAGTCCGTGGCAAATTGTTCCGTCCAGTCCTCGTCGAGGATCTCGGCTTCATCCTCGTCCGGAAACATCACGTCGTCGCGAGAATGAAATTCGTGCACCTTGTCGATAATGAACTGGACGATTTCCGGATTGAGTTCTAGTGAGGGCATTTCGTATTACCCCTGGTCTGTGGTTGCGGCAGCGGCATTGGCGCCTGTATCCACCAATGCCCTGATCATCAGGGTTGTGCCTGCCAGTGCGCGCAGCAATGCGTAGTTTTACCTAAGCCGGCTGGCTGCCCGCAGAAAATACGTATGGCCGCGCCGCCGCAGCCGACGGACAATGTCCCCATTGGAGGCGGCCATGGTCAAGCGACGATTCCGGCATCCCCTGCACCTCGTCCCGGGCCGGTTCACGAGTCCGGGAACCGCACCGGGCGATCTAACCGAGCCGCCGGAATCCGAGCGCATCCCGGCCAGGCTTCACCTGCTCGACTACAACGCCGGGGGATACACCGACAAGTCCGACTGCACGCTGGAGGAGGCTCGCGAGTATTTCTCGAGCCCCAACGCAACCTGGCTGCACGTCAACGGGACTCCAACCGAGACGCTGTTGCGCGCCATCGGCGATGCCTATGAGCTGCATACACTCGCGCTCGAAGACGTGATGCACACCGGGCAGCGGGCAAAACTGGAAACCTACGACGAGCAGCTGTTCACGATAGTCAGTTTGCCGGAAATATCCGGGCACGGCGTCTCGACTGCACAGCTAAGCCTGTTCCTGGGGGATTCCTGGCTCGTCAGCTTCTACTCGGGGCACGAAGACCCGTTCCACCGGGTTCGGGAACGCACCTACCGGGACTCCTCGCGTATCCGGCAAAAGGGCGTCGACTACCTTTACTATTCCCTGCTCGACACCGCGATCGATCTCGTGTTTCCGCTACTGGAAACCTTCGGGGACCGAATCGAGGCGCTCGAGCTGACCGTTTTCGACGACCCGAGCCGGGAGGCGCTGGACGAGATTCATAAACTCAAGCGCGAGCTGGTGCTGCTGCGCCGGGTCACCTGGCCTCAGCGGGACATGATAAACAGCCTGCTTCGCGACGAACATCGCCAGGTCACAAGCGACACGAAGCTGTATATCCGGGACTGCTACGACCATGCGGCTCACGCACTGGACCTGGTCGAGAGCTACAGGGAGATGGCGTCGAGCCTGCTCGAGGTCTACCTGTCCAGCCTGTCCAACCGCATGAACGACGTCATGAAATTACTGACGATCATTGCGACCGTGTTCATTCCCCTGTCGTTCATCGTCGGCGTCTACGGCATGAACTTCGACCGTTCGGTCAGCGCCTGGAACATGCCCGAACTCGGGTGGCGCTTCGGCTACCCGATCCTCTGGCTCCTGATGGTGTCGCTCGTTGCCGGCATGCTGATCTTTTTCCGGCGCAAGAACTGGATGTGATCCGGGCCGGCTCCCCGAGCGTGTAGAATCGCCTGCACCGCTCGACGATTCCGGAGATCCTGTATGCCAGCCATTCGCACCCGAGTGCTCGCCGCGACGGTCGCTGCACTGACCAGCCTCTGCCTGTTCCCGATTGCACAGGCGGACACCGAGAAGCCCGTACTGCACGGCAAACACTGGGTGGCGATTACCGGCAAGCCGCTGGCAGCCACGGCCGGCGCCCGCACATTTTTGCACGGCGGCAATGCGGTCGACGCAGCCTGCGCGATGCTTGCCGCTACGTCGACGATGTGGGACGTACTCGGCTGGGGCGGTGAAACTCAGGCCCTCATCTACAATCCGCATACGAAAGAGGTAGTGGGAATCAACGCGCTCGGCGTTGCGCCGTCCGGAGCCACGCCGGAGTTTTTCCGCGACAGGGGCCTCGACTACCCGCCAGAATACGGTCCCCTGGCGGCGGTGACGCCCGGAACGCCCGGCGGGCTCATGGTCATGCTTGCCGAATACGGTTCGCTGAGTCTCGCCGAGGTCCTGGCGCCGGCTATCGAGATGGCCGGGGGTTACCCCATCGAGGCGAGCGCCGTCCGCGCGATTGAACGCCATCGCGACAGGATCCTCGAATGGCCGTACTCGACGGCGGTATTCCTGCCGCATGACGACGACGGACCGCGTGGACCGCATGTCGGCGAAATCTTCCGCCAGCCCGACCTGAAAGCGACGCTTGAGAAGCTCGTCGAGACCGAGCGCGCGGCGCTTGCCGACGGGCTCGATCGCAAGGCTGCGATTTACGCGGCCTACGACCGCTTCTACCGGGGCGACATCGCCGAGGAAATCGTGCGCTCGATGCAGGAGCACGGCGGCCTGTTCACAAAGGCGGACCTCGACCAGTGGCAGGTTCGCATCGAAAAGCCCGTGTCGACCAGTTACCGCGGCATCGACGTCTACAAGCTGACGACCTGGACGCAGGGACCCGTGCTCCTGCAGACGCTGAACATTCTCGAGAACTTCGACGTGGCGGGCATGGGCTACAACTCGACGCGCTACATACACACGCTCTACCAGGCCATGAATTTCGCCTACGCGGATCGTGACTTCTATTACGGCGACCCGTACTTCCCGCCCGAGGAGCCGGTCGAAGGCCTCCTGTCGAAAGACTATGCGCGCAAACGCGCCGCGGAAATCGACCCGGAACGCAATGATCCGGACGCAGGACCCGGCAACCCCTACGACTTCCAGCGCGGCAGGAACCCGTTTATGCAGCACCTGGATGACCTCCGGTCGGGCAACGGTACCCCGAACGCAATGGACCCGAATGACGCGGGGTTCTTCCAGGGAACGACCACCATACAGGCGGCCGACAGGGCGGGATGGGTGGTTTCTATCACGCCGAGCGGCGCCTGGATCCCGGCGTTTATCGCGGGCGAAACCGGCATCGGCCTGAGCCAGCGCATGCAGAGTTTCGTCCTCGATCCGGCCGAAAACCCGTACAACGTCGTGGCGCCCGGCAAGCGGCCCAGGGTCACGCTGACACCCTCCATTGCGCTCCGGGATGGTGAACCCTGGCTGTCGTTCGCCGTGCAGGGCGGCGACGCACAGGACCAGAACCTGTTGCAGTTCTTCCTGAACGTCGTCGAGTTCGGCATGAACGTGCAGGAGGCGGCTGAGGCCGACAATTTCCTGAGCTACCAGCTGCACGACTCATTCGGCGATCACAAGAGAGAACCGGGCCGCCTCGCCGTCAACGAATCGGTTGCGGAATTCACGCGCGACCAGCTTGAGAAGATGGGTTACGCAGTCGAGGTCGGCGTGTGGGGCAGCCGTGACAAGACTTCCGGGCCGATCAACGCCATCTGGTTCGACCGGGAACACGGTACGTTCCAGGGCGGCTCCAGCAACCACGGTGACGATTACGGCATCGCCTGGTGAACCTGCGCTGCCGCTGACCGTCGCCGGATTGCGACAGAAATGCACGCGGAATGTGCATGGATTTTCGATATACTCCGCACGTTTTTAGACCTGAAAGCGTTTGGGCCAATGACTTTCCAATTCGTTCGTACGCGGACAGTGTCAGCCGCGTGCCTGTTCGTGCTGTGCGCGGCGTGCGGCAGCAATCCGCAACCCGAGACCGTGAGCTCGGCCGAGCCGTCGCCGACGGGCGGCTTTTTTCTCGGCGCGCGCCCGGTGTATGCACACCTCGTCAACGAGCGTGGCGGAAGCTGGGTGTTCACGACGATTACCGCGTCCGATGCGCCTATCGACTCGGGCTACCTTGTGCGGCTCAACGACCTCACACCCGCGTTCGACACGCGCGCCGCCGAGTGTACGCCGCAGGTTTATCCTGCTTCACACCGTTGCAGCCCCGTCCACCCGTTCCGCGATAAAACTTCCGGCATGCTCGACAAGATCATCAACGGCGGAATCGCTGTCGGCACGGCCGGCAAAGTCACCGACATTTCCCAGACGTATGAAACCACGTTCGACGAAAGTGCGTTCAACCAGGCCGTCGACGAAGCACTGCTCAACTCCGGCCTGGATGGCGACCGGCGCAGGCTCATCTCGTTACTCGATACCTACGATCAGGAAGCTTCCAGTGCGCATGCCGAGCTGGCGGACATGACGCAACAACTGTCTGCAACGCGCAATAACACGAACCGCATCGAGCTGGACGTCCAGCCCGGCATCCATGGACTGACCGGTTATTACCAGGACGACATCGATTTCGCCGACCTGATAGAGCTGACGCCCGTGGCCGATGGCGACGTGCCCACGGTCAAGCTCGACAAGCAGGACGCATTACCGTGCGATGCACGGCATTGCATGTCGGCAGCGGAGAGCGGGCTGTCGGCCCTGCGCCGCGATATCGAATTACACAGGCATCGGCTGTCGGCGATAATGGCGCCTGGCGCCAGGGTCTACGATGTGCAGTGCGACGATACCGTGTACGGCCATTACCTGCTCTCGGTAGACTGTCCGGCGCAAGTCATCGCTACGGGCGACGGCCCCGTGCGGCTGCCGATTGACGTCACGATCCTGTCCCGCGACTTCGAAAAACTGTTTCCGAATATCGACCTCGCGGATAATCGCCTGCGCGTCTCGATCGAGCATCGTTCCGTTAAATTCACGAACACCACGGACGAGTACATTACGCTTACCGCGCAGACGATCTACTACAACTCGAGTGTCAATACGACATCGCTCCCGATAGACATTCCGCCAGGGATATCGATTACACGGGACATCGATGAGTTCGTGTCGCGGTCCATCGATATCGAGTCGAGTTACCGGCAGATGACGCCTGACAAGGCTGCCGGCGCGTCATTCCAGTTCGGCCTTGCCGTTCGTTACCGCGTCGCATCCGACCCGGACGAGAAGACCTTGCACGATATGCAGTCGTTCAATGTGGGCTGCGTGATCGAGAACCAGGTCGACCCGGGATCATGTGCGGCCGGGGCGGCCGCAGACGACAATGCGCAACGGACGGCGCTGAGGTCGAAAACGGCGGTCATCCCGGCGCTCTAGGTTCATGCGCTCGTTCAACCTCGCATTCGGCAGGAACGACACGCGGCAAGACGCCCTGAACCGCTGCTGCCGGTGCTCGTACGAATGGAAGGACGAGCCCTTCGGCAACGCGAAACACCATGCCTGCCCGAAGTGCGGCTCGGTCTACTGGCAGTGGCTCAACTACGAGCGGCGTGACTAAACGAACCTTTGCCCGGCCCGGCTTACGTGGTAAGTAGTACCTCATGAAGTGGCAGGGAAGAAGAAAGAGCTCCAACGTCACCGACGCGCGCGGCAAGAAAGTCGCTGCCGGAGCGGCCGGCGCGGCTACCATTCTCAATATCGTCGGCCGGACATTCGGCATCAAGGGCATCCTGGTCCTCGTCGCGCTCGGCTTTATCGGTTGGCAAATCGGAATCCTCGACCCGGCCACGATCCTGGGCGGCGGGCAGGTTCAGGACGTCGGCTACCAGGCGACGCCCGAAGAAGATCGTCTTTTTGAATTCGTGACGGTCGTGCTCGCCGATACGGAGGACATCTGGCACACGGAATTCAGGCGCCTCGGGCTCGAGTATGCGACCCCCGAACTCGTGATTTACCGTGAACGGTTCCCCACCGGTTGCGGCATGGGCGACGCCCGAATGGGGCCCTTCTATTGCCCGGCCGACCGCAAGATCTACATCGACCTGGGATTCTACGATGCCCTCGAGAGCCAGTTCGATGCGCCGGGCGATTTCGCGCAGGCATACGTCATCGCGCACGAAGTCGGTCACCACGTTCAGAACCTGCTCGGCATCTCGGACAAAGTCGCCGCCATGCGCGGCCGCCCCGACTACAACCAGTATTCCGTGCGTCTCGAACTGCAGGCGGATTTTCTCGCCGGCGTGTGGGCGCGGCACAACCAGCGCTACCTCGACCGGGGCGATATCGACGAGGCGCTGCGCGCGGCAAACCGGATCGGCGACGACGCCATCCAGGCGAGGACGCAGGGCAAGGTGGTGCCACACGCGTTCACGCACGGCACATCGGAACAGCGAATGCGCTGGTTCGGCCGCGGGCTGGACAGCGGCCGCATCGAAGACGGCGATACGTTCGAGATTGCCTACGAGGCCCTTTGAGCGGGTTGAACGCTTTGTACGGCGGGCGGTCAAAAACGCTCAAACAGCAAGAAGAAACAAATATGTGCCGGACCACCACCAAAGTGCCTGTGCTCGTCGCCATCGCGCTCGCTGCCGGGGGCTGCGGCGGTGGATCGTCCGGCGGCACTCCCCCGCCCCCTGCGCCACCGCCTGAACCATTCGGTTATAGCGTGCCTGACGATATCGGCGACGGCTGGCCGGTCGGCGACCTTGCGGCCGAGGGTTTCGACACGCAGATGATCGTCGACATGATGGACAGCGTCCTGGATGAGACCTACCCGGGAATCGACTCCGTCGCGATCGCAAGAAACGGCAAGCTGTTGCTCTACTGGTACGACCGCGGACGGGAACTCGACCAGTTCGATGCCTGGATCAACAACACGACCCGGGAGCGGCACGTGCTGCACTCGACGTCGAAGAGTTTCACCTCGGCCCTTGTCGGCATCGCGATCGACCAGGGTCATATCGAATCGACGCAGGTGAGTTTCCTCGACCTGTTCGATTACACGGATTATGCGAACTGGGACCCGAGGAAAGCGGACATCACGCTCGAGGACGCGCTCACGATGCGCTTCGGCTTCCAGTGGGACGAATGGTCGCTGCCCTATACCAATCCGGAGAACGATCTCGTCAATCTCGAGAACAACAATGTCGACTGGCCGAAAGCGCTGCTGGACCTGCCAATGGCCAGCGATCCGGGTACGGCCTTCGCATACAACACGGCGGGAACGATCGCCATCGGCAAGGCGCTCGAGAACGCGACCGGGGAATGGCTGGGACAGTTTGCGAATACCCACCTTTTCTTGCCGATGCAGATCACGGACGCACGCTGGTGGTCGCCGTACAGCCTGGCCAACGGCGGCAGCGGCCTGTTCCTGCGTACCCGCGATCTCGCGAAGTTCGGCCAGCTCTATCTCGACGGCGGTGCCTGGCAGGGCCAGCAGCTGATCAGCGCGGAGTGGATTGCCGACTCCGTCGTCCGGCGTGTCGACTTCTCAGATACATTTACCTTCAGCGAGGGGTATGGCTACCAGTGGTGGCTCGACGAGCTGCCGTACAAGTCGCAACTGCTGGAAACCTGGGTGACGTCGGGCTATGGGGGACAATACCTGTTCGTCATCCCGGGGCTGGAGCTCGTCGTCGCGTTTACCGGCCACAACTACGAGAATGCGGACGGCATCGGCAACCTGTACACGATGCTGCGATGGCACATCCTGGCCGCTATCGACTGAGCCTTACTTTCCGCCTTCGGCCCCCAGCCGGAACCGGTAGGGCCTGCCGGCATCCTCCGCCGCATAGTCGATGCCCACGCGCGGACCCACGCTGACGCGAGCGGCATCGACCTGCAGGCCGTGATCCTCGATCCGGATGGGCCCGTCGAGGAGACTGCTGCCCGTCAGCGCCGTCGTAATACCCAGCGCGCGGGCAAGCGAACCGGGCCCGGCAAGCAACGTGGCGTCCGGCGCCGGCTTACCGCGCCGCTCCAGCATCGTCGGCATGCCGGAGTGCGCCGTCCCCGCCCGTACGAGGACTGCGTGCGGTACGCCTTTCACATTGGTGACCACGTTGAAGAGATGATGAATGCCGTAACACAAATAGACATACGCTATGCCACCGGGGCCATACATCGGCTCGGTCCGAGGCGTCCTGCGATCGCCGTAGGCATGGCTCGCCTTGTCGTTCACGCCCGCATACGCCTCTGTCTCGGTGATGACAACGGACGTGTGCCGTCCGTCGATTTCCGTGCACAAGACCTTGCCGAGCAAATCCCGGCTTATGGCGCTCACGTCGTCACGCAGATAAAAGGACCGCGAAAGAACTTTCTTGAAAATCATAGCATTAGCCGATTCGGTCATTGCCGGCACCGTCAGCACACCGCGGCTGTCGGCGGCCGAAGGCAAGGAAACCGCGCGCCTTTTTCGTTACACTTCACGAGTAGTCTACTCAATAACCAAAGTATCGATACGGGCTTGGGGGTAAGTATGAAACTGCATTCGCTTTTGATTTTCGGATTGGCTCTCTTCATCACGGCGTGTGCCGAAAAGAAGGAGCCGGTGCCCGAGCCGGCGCCCGAGCCCAAAGCGGCGGCAGCGGCCGAACCCGCCGCGGAAATGCCGGCTCCAGCGGAGGAAAGCGCCCGTGACGACGCGTTCATCGACCACATGCACGCTCATGCCGAGCAGCTCGACAATCTCAATTTCGCCCTGGCCGATGACGATCTCGCCGGCGCGATGACGGCGGCCTACTGGCTGTCGGGTCACCAGGAAGTCTCCGGCCTCAAAGAGGAATGGCGGCCTTACCTGGAGGGTATGCGCAAAGCGGCCCAGGCGATCGAGGAAGCCGGCGACCTCGAAGGCGCGCGCGCCGCGGCGGAACGCATCAACGACAACTGCCAGGGGTGCCATGACGCCGCCGGCGTGAACGATTGATCGACCCGGCCCGGGTAAAGCCCGCGGCCTGACATTGCCGGGATAAGCCCCCACGGGACGGCCCTGTTCCGTCCGTCATCGAGCCCATGGACCCGTCTTGACCTAGGTCAAGGCGGCCCCGGGGCTCGTTATGCATCATGGCAGTGCCATCGGCGTATTACCGTCGCACAGGGCCGGGCCATGAGCATCATCTATTTCACGCTTGTAGCAATCGCCCTGTACCTAATCGCCGACTGGCTGCTGGTACGGGTCGAAATTGCAGCGGGCAGGAGACTGAAACACAGGTCGTTGGTCTTTTTCGTGATTCTCCTGGCACTCGCGGTGTCGAGTTTCTCCCTCATCCAGCATTACGCAGGCGGCGCCTGACGAGCCCGCCCGATTCGGGGCAACGAGGTCGGTTCCCGAGCGGCGACCGGCTTGACGTGAGGGGAGAAATGACCATGGCTGACCAGAACAATCCTGCCAGTGCGCCGTCGACCGATAACGAACCAATTCCACTAATGCAACGGGTGCTGGACAACCCGTTTTTGCTCCTGTTCCTCGGGGTAGCCATACCGGCTGTCTTCTACATCATCTGGGGCATCATCGAGATCACCCAGATCCCGATCGCGGACTGACTGGGGGATCCAACCATGGCAATCACACCGCCTCCACAGCGAATCTGGTGGAAAGAGCCTATCGCCAAGGTCGAGCTTTCCTGGATCATCATCGCGTTTACCTGGGGCCTCGTCATGTTCTTCATGATGATCTACTGGCACGGGGCCGGCGAACAGAATCTCTCCAACGAGGCCTACAAGATTTCGCCGGAAAGGTTTTCCGAACGATCGCAGGCCATGATCGATGAATACACGATTCGCGAGGAAAACTACTTTCCCGTCGTGCACCCGCCGGCCGGCAGCGACATCTACCTGATCGCTCGTCTCTGGCAGTGGTGGCCGATCCTCGAACTCGAGAAGGACGAAACCTATCGCCTGCACCTGTCGTCACTCGACTGGATGCACGGTTTCTCGCTGCAGCCCGTCAACATCAATGTCCAGGTCCACCCGGGCTACGAGATGGTGGTCACCGTCAAGCCCGACAAGGCCGGCGAGTACGGCATCGTCTGTAACGAATATTGCGGCATTGGCCACCACATGATGGTCGGCAAGATCTACGTGGTCGAGTAAGGGAGCAGGGCAATGGCAAAGACAACCGAATTCCGAACCTGCCCGACGACCGGGCTCAAGGTCGACCTGACCGCCGAGAAACTCATCAAGGCCAACGCGGTCGTCGCGGTGGTATTCCTGGCGATCGGCGGCCTGTTCGGCCTGCTCGTTGCGCTGACCCGCTGGCCCGCCGTCCACTTCCTGCCTGCGGACTGGTTCTACCTGGCGCTGACGGCCCACGGCTTCGACGTGCTGCTCGTGTGGATCATCTTCTTCGAGATAGCCGTGCTGTATTTCGCATCATCCGTGCTGCTGGGCTGCCGACTTGCCGCACCCCGGTGGGCGTGGACAGGCTTCGCGCTCATGCTGGTCGGTGCAGTGGTCACGAATATCGTGGTGCTGCAGGGCCAGTCGAGCGTCATGTTTACGTCGTACGTGCCGATGAAAGCCGAGCCGGGTTTCTATCTCGGCATCATCCTGTTCGCAGTCGGGGCATTGATCGGCTGTTTCGTGTTCTTCGGCACGCTCGTCGTCGCCCGGCAGGAGCGCACCTACGAGGGGTCTGTTCCTCTCGTGACGTTCGGCGCGATCACGGCTGCAATCATCGCTGTGTTCACCATCGCGTCGGGCGCCATCATCCTGGTACCGACGCTGCTATGGTCCGTCGGCCTGGTGAGTCACATCGATCCGCTGGTCTATAAGACGATCTGGTGGGCCATGGGTCACTCGTCGCAGCAGATCAACGTGGCGGCCCATGTTGCAGTCTGGTACGCGATCGCCGCGATGGTGCTGGGTGCCCGGCCGATCTCCGAGAAGGTCAGCCGCATGGCGTTCCTGATGTACATCCTGTTCCTGCAGCTTGCGAGTGCGCACCATATGCTCGTCGAACCGGGCTTCAGTTCCGAGTGGAAGATCTTCAATACGAGTTACGCGATGTACCTGGCGGTCCTCGGCAGCATGATCCACGGCATGACGGTGCCCGGCTCGATCGAGGCGGCACAGCGCGCCCGCGGCCTGACGAAGGGCCTCTTCGAATGGCTGCGCAAGGCGCCCTGGGGCAACCCGGCGTTTGCCGGGATGTTCATGTCGCTGGTCTTCTTCGGCTTTATCGGCGGTATCTCCGGCGTCGTCATGGGCACCGAGCAGATCAACCTGATCATGCACAACACGCTTTACGTGCCGGGCCACTTCCACGGCACGGTGGTCGCCGGAACCACGCTGGCGTTCATGGCCATCACCTACCTGCTCGTACCCCTGATCTTCCGCCGCGAACTGATGTTCCGGAAGCTCGCGCGCTGGCAGCCCTACCTGTTCGGCATCGGTGTCGCCGGCATTTCGGTGTTCATGATGGGCGCCGGCACGCTGGGCGTGTCGCGACGCCACTGGGACATGACCTTTGCCGACGCGCAGCTGCCTTTCGATTACCCGTCCGCTGCATTCCTGATGATGGGCCTGAACGGCATGTTCGCAATCCTGGCAGCACTTGGCGGCGTTCTATTCATCGTGGTGGTCGTGGGCTCCGTATTCTTCGGCCGTAAACTCGGCGTCGACGAAAAACCGTCGTACCCGGAGATGCCGCCGGCCGCGGCTGCAGTCGGCGAACACGGCAGTGCGGGGACGCTCAAGATTCCCGGCACGGTCATGCTCGTGGGCATTTTCTTCGTTGCTTTCGTTCTCTACTACTTTGTCAACTGGAAATACCTGTCAGAAGTCTGGCCATTGAGCTAGGCAACCGGCATTGCGAAACATGAGCGTTGCGACTCTCAAACTTATCTACCACGCCGCCAAGGTTCGGCTCGGTTTCCTGATCACGGTCTGTGCGGTAACCGGGATCGTCGTCATTCCGGGACACGAGCTCGCGCCCTGGCAGGTGTTCATCCTCGGGCTCGCGACACTGATGGCATCATCGGCCGCAGGCGCATTCAACCAGCTGTACGAGCGCGACCTCGATGCGCGCATGCGAAGAACATGCGCCAGGCCGTTCGCGACCGGCCGTTTCGATGCGGACCTGCGTTGGTACGGCGGTATCGCACTGGCACTGCTGCTCGCGCTCGTTGCCGCTGCGGTAGCGACGAACTGGCTGGCGGCATTTTTCGTCTTCCTCGGCGCGTTTACCTATGGTGTCGTCTACACGGTCTGGCTCAAGCGCCGGACATGGACGAACATCGTCATCGGGGGGCTCTCCGGCAGCTTCGCCGTGCTCGCGGGATCGGCCGCGGCTGGCGCAACGCTCTCACCGGTTGCGTTGATTCTCGCGGCCGTGCTGTTCCTCTGGACGCCTCCGCATTTCTGGTCACTCGCGTTCGCCTGCAAGGACGACTACCGCGCCGCGGGCATACCGATGCTGCCTGTGGTCGTCGACGATGCAACGTCCACGGGAGCGATCCTGGCTCACGCGGTGGCGTTGTCACTGCTGTCGATTGTCCCGCTGTGGTATGGCATGAGCTGGCTATACGGCGCCGGCGCGATCGCGGGCGGCACATTCTTCGTCCATGCCTGCGTGCGGCTTGTCAGGAAACCCGAACGTAGCGTTGCCTGGCGCGCATTTGCCGCCTCTATCGTGCAGCTCGGCACACTCATGCTGGCCGCCATCCTGGACCGGCTGCTCCTGGCCTGACAAATGACTCGCACGCTGTTAACAGCCTGCCTTTTGCTCGCGGCGCTGACCAGCGTTGCTCAGGAATACGACAGGGACTCGGCACTCGCGCTCAGCCAGGCAGCCATAGGTACCCGCCTGGACGACTATCGGCTCCGCGATACCCACGGACAGGCTTTCGAACTGGCCGGGCTTCGTGGCCGGCC
>Ga0316194_10001636_pt1 | contig 15472 bp, 12 predicted proteins | sample CroRivsedime1_MG_FD_204936 | JGI IMG/M metagenome (GOLD analysis project Ga0316194, IMG submission 204936) | Coastal sediment microbial communities from Maine, United States - Cross River sediment 1 | ecosystem: Environmental > Aquatic > Marine > Coastal > Sediment | place: USA: Maine...
AATCAGTAGACAAAAAAATCACCAACAAGGTTTTCTGCCGCGTTCTTTCTAGCGCAGACTGGACAGAGATTGCCCGAATATTTGATCGTTTTATTGCCGGTCTGTTGTTTCTCTACGAACTCCATTTGTTTCTCGGTAATAAAAAAGCCGTCGCAGGAAATACATGTGACCAACTGATGCCGAGCCATCTCGGCGCCGCACATGCGAAGTGTCCTTATCCCATCTTTGTCATGCATGGTAATGGCCGTTGTGGGACAGTTAATGACACAGGACCCACAGCCGATACAATACTTACTAGGACGGTGGAAATCTGTTTCAGCAGTAGAGTTTCTGTCCACATAAGAAAGGTGAATCGCATCCACGCCCATCTGGTCCCGACATATCTCGACGCACTGTCCGCAACTGATGCAAATATCACAGCGCAGGCATCTTTTTGCTTCCTGAATCGCACTTTTTACAGTCATACCAAGTTCCACTTCCTGAAAGCTGTCTTCTCTATCTTCAAGATTCACCACGGGTATAACAGGCCTATGGGAAAAAGATTTTTCCTGAGAGGAAATTTCCATGACCTGGACCTGTTGTCGTCGAACCGGTATCAATGTGTATTCAGGATTGGATTTACCTTTCAGAGAATGATGGATGGCCTCTGCGGCTTTTTTGCCGGAAGCAACGGCCTCTATAACAGTGGCGGGTCCGGTGACGACATCTCCTCCTGCAAAAACTCCGGGAACGGAAGTCTCCATGGTGATCGGATCGACTGTGATCAGGTGTCTTCTCGTGAGCTCCAAATGGCTGAGGGGTCTTAGGCTTTCCGAATCCACTTCTTGGCCAATGGCACATATGATGGTATCAGCCGGCAGAATATGTTCAGTCCCTTCCAAAGGAAGAGGTCGTCTACGACCGGTTGCATCGGGTTTGCTCAGTCCATTTCGAATGCACTCAAGACCGGTCACCTTTCCATTTTTACCATGGATACGAATCGGAGATAATAGAAAGTCCAAGATCGTTCCTTCTTCCTCCAGCTCCTGTACTTCTTTTGCGTGGGCCGGCATTTCCCGTTTGGTTCGCCGGTATACCAGGTGGACCTCGTCAACGTCCAATCTGAGGGCAGTGCGGGCGCAATCCACCGCTGCATTACCCCCGCCTAAGACCATTACCCTTTTACCTACTTTTGCTGTCCCCTGACGGGCCTTATAGAGAAAAGTCAGACAGTCCTGGACTCCGGAAAAATCTTTTTCGCCCGGAATGGCGAGTGTCATGGGTCTGTGTGCACCAACGCCGATAAAAAGCGCCTGAAAATCTTGTTTTTTAAGAGATTCAAGCGTGATATCTCTTCCAAAAGTAATTCCGGTATAAATATCAACACCCATTGCCTTGATATAGTCGATTTCCAGCTCCAATATGTCAAGGGGCAGCCTGTAAGCGGGTATCCACCACCGAAGCATGCCGCCGGGTTCGGGCATGGACTCAAAAATTGTGGGCCTGTAACCTTTTTTGGCCAAGAAATAGCCAGTGGAAAGGCCTGCCGGACCGCTACCGATGATAGCAATTTTTTCCTTGAATCGATGAGGCGCGGCCTTAGGTGGGGGCATTCCTTCTTCATAGGCCCTGTCAAAGGCCACACGTTTGAGCTGGCAGATTGCAATGGATTCATCCATCGTTCCCCGCCGGCAGGCCTTCTCGCAAGGGTGGACGCAGATTCGGCTGAGTACTCCAGGCACCGGGAGATCTTCCCGTAGCACTTTCAAGGCTTCTTTATATCGTCCGGTGCCCACAAGAGCGACATAGCTCGGTACGTCAACGCTTGCGGGGCATGCCAGCTGGCACGGAGCGGCGGAAAGGGTAACGCATTCTCCAGTGGGGCAATAGTGGGCTTCTATATGGCTGAGGAATACGCTTCTGTGTTTTTCCAGGGCAGCGGAAACCATACGGCCTAAATCAGCGCAGACCTGATCAACATCATCTTTCACAAGCAACCCGGCCATATCAATCATGATCGCCATGTGGTCTGTTTTCCCCCTTCCATTGCAGATATCGTCTAAGAGCTCCAACAGCCTTCCGATCTGCTGTCTGTACTGAGATTGGGAAATCAGGCCGGGGGGAATTTCTGATATTGTGCTAAATAGTTTCTTAACCGGACAAATGTGACTTGTCATATCAAAATACTCAACGGCTGTTAATTGTGGTAATCTTAAATTATTATTGTGAATTTTTGTTAATTTAGAAACCACAACCCAATTTTATTGTCAATATATATTTTTTAGTTGAATCTCTATAACCTGCTAACTTTTCAATAAATTTAGGCATCTCATTATGCTAAGTCCATGCGACGATCCTATCACTGTGTATCCATTTCAACCTGTTGTTTTGACCGGCTTTCTCCCCTGCAAAATCCATCCTAAAAAACAGGATTTGCGGGAGTTTCATAAAACCGTTACACGATTTTATGGATATCATGTAACCAATTGCTACAGTTAATACATTAAAGGCTACAGTGTTATAATTAGCTGGTTTTACATATTTATTTATAACATCTTTTCTCATATCTCTTTCATGCGTAGCCAATTTAATCGCAGCTATTTCTCCTTTCAAAACACCTTTTTTCAATTTCCACAATAAAATCGATCTATAATTTAATGATTTCAGATGGATAGGTTAATAAGATCTGTCTGATAATAGTTGGCATCCAGATTGCAATTATAGAGGACAATACAGAGGGTAACGTAAGTTTAAGTTCAATAGAACATTCCTGCTCAACGCCTAAACGATTAAGTTACTTTAAAGGTTCAGCTGGGTAAGGATTTAGGAGGTTTTCAAAATGAAAGCAAAAGAATACACGCATAAAAAAAGTGAAAAGAAACGCCTTGTCGGGTTTCGGGTGGAGGAGGATGAGTGTATTTGGATGAAGGCCGGGATTGTCAATTTTCGATTATGCGATAATGCTTTTGATTGCTACAATTGTCCCTTCGATACAGGGATGCAGCGCGCCATGGGTCCTAAAGATCATACAGAAATCGAATTGAAGGAACCTGGATGGGTCAATCATTTAAAGAAACACTATCATGGCCCGGAACGGCCATGTCGCCATATCTTAACAGGACGTATCGATGCGCCAAAGATCTGCCCCATGAACTACGAATGCTATCATTGTGCTTTTGACCAGATGATGGATGAAATTGACATCGCAGAACTTGGTGATCCGCCCGACTACGCTTTAGCATCTGGTTATAAAATGGCCATCGGCTATTATTATCACCTGGGCCATTGTTGGGTACGCTTCGATCACGGGGGACGCGTCAAGGTTGGATTTGATGATTTCATGGTCAGGTTGTTCGGTGCATTTCAGTCGATGGCTCTTCCGCCAATAGGGGCAACCATGAAAAAAGATCAGGTCGGCTTGACATTCGGTCGAGACGATCATAGAGGAGCAGTTCTCTCCCCTGTAACCGGTACGGTACTTGCTTTGAATCACAAGGTCCGTGAGCATCCCGGAATACCTCATGAAGATCCTTACCATGAGGGGTGGCTCTATATTCTGGAACCTGATATGCCGAAAAAAAACTTAAAGGGGCTCTATTATGGCAAGGAGAGCATGGCGTGGATAGATCAAGAGAGCCAAAAACTATTGAATCTCATGGGGCTGGAATACGAACACCTGGCGGCCACAGGTGCACAACCAATGGACGACATATTCGGACATTTTCCTCAGCTTGAGTGGGATCGGCTGGTGAGGGCTTTCCTCCATACAGCAAAAAAGAGCTAATGCGGTTCACTCTTTTCAACCCGGAAATTTAAGTTTAATTCTTCCATTTGCAAGTTGCGAGGCATAAGGAGAAAAGCTGTAGTGAACTACCGCGAACTCCTGGTAACATAGCAAATGGGCGAATCATGCTCGCTTCGTGGAATCTCCGTAGAAATTCACATTTTAAAATCGATTATGCACTCAGGGCGCTATTAATCTGAGTATAAATCTGACTGTTATTAAATCCCATCAATATCGGTGCCTCGGAAGGACATGCAGCCGCACAAGCGCCACACCCTTTGCATAATGCCGGATTGACTTCGGCGATATGCTTTTCATACTTGAATGTGATGGCACTAAAAGGACAAACATGAATACAACCCAGACATCCCGAACAGTGCGCAGGGTCAATATGCGATACAATACCGCCGACGCGTATCTTTTCCATGGCCAAAACGGTTACGGCCCTTGATGCTGCTGCCTGGGCCTGGGTGATGGATTCATCAATCGATTTTGGCGCATGAGCCAGTCCGCAGAGGAAAATACCGTCGGTTGCACAGTCGACCGGTCTCAATTTGACATGGGCTTCGGAAAAAAATCCATCCTTGTCCAGCGGCACCTTAAAAAATCTGGATATCGGCAGACTCTTGGGAGGTACAATGGCAGTGGCAAGAACGAGTAGATCAGCCTCAATCTTTATGGGCCTACCTAAAATATGATCGCCTACTTCAATTTCCAGCGCTTCATTTTCCGTTGTTACCACCGGCATGTTCTCCAGATCATACCGGAAAAAAAGAACTCCCTCCTGTCGCGCCTGATGAAATAGATCCTCACGCTCCCCATAGGTGCGGATGTCACGATAAAGCATATAGACAGCCATATTCGGATTGCGCCGCTTGAGCTCCAGCGCGCTCTCTATGGAGTGAGAACAGCAGACCCGACTGCAATATGGATGCTTTGCGTTTCGTGAACCCACACATTGGATAAAGGCGACCGACCGGAGATTCTCCAACGAAGGAGCATCCTTGATAAAGCATGCATCCAGTTCCATATGGGTAAGCACTCTCGGGTCCTGACCATAGAAGTATTCGTGAGGCTTATATTCATGCGCGCCTGTAGCGATGATGGCAATGCCGTGATTGACTTGTATCTTTTCGCCTTCAACAGGGGTTAATATTGATTTAAAGTTGCCCACAAATCCTTCAACTTCCGAAAGTTCCGTAGAAAGGTGAACTTGAATCATCGGATGAGATTTTATGTCATCGGTCAATTGTTTAACATAGTCCTGGATATCTTCACCTTTCCATGTCTTGTAAAGAAAATTGGCCTGTCCTCCCAGACGGTCGGTCAGTTCTACAAGATGAACTTCATAGCCCTGATCCCCAAGGGTTTTGGAGGCGACCATACCGGCAACTCCCCCTCCTACCACCAACGTTACAGGGCTGAGACCGAGTTCGGTCTCAGAAAGCGGTTCTAAAAGAGCGGCTTTGGCCACCGCCATTCGCACTAAATCTTTTGACTTTTCCGTAGCCGATCGGGGATCGTTGCTATGGACCCAGGAAACCTGGTTGCGAATATTGGCCATTTCAAACAAATACTTGTTTAACCCGACACTTTGTAATGTTTCCTGAAAAAGGGGTTCATGGGTTTTTGGTGTACATGATGCCACTACCACCCGATTAATTCCCTGTTCCTGAATGATCTGAGCCATCTTTACCTGGGTATCCTGGGAACAGGTATAGAGATTATCCTCCACATACACCACATACGGCAGGCTTTTGGCATATTCCCGAACGTCGTATACATCCACAACCCCTGCAATATTGATTCCGCAATGGCAAACAAATACTCCAATACGCGGTACTTCACCGGCCACATCGATTTCCGGAATCCTTTCGACCTTTTCGGTTTCGCACCAGCGGACATCGTTTAACAAAACGCCGGACGCCGCCGCCGCTGCGGACGCTTCCATCACCGACTGAGGAATGTCCTTGGGGCTTTGGAGAGAACCGCATACATAGATCCCCGGCCGGGTCGTTGCCACCGGTTTAAAACTGTCTGTCTTTGCAAAGTTGTACGAATCCAGTTCAAGACCAAGACGATGAGCAAGTTGAACGGTTTCCCTCCCCACCTGAAAACCCACAGACAGCACCACCAGATCAAAGACTTCACTCGTTCTTTTCCCCTGTTGGTCCACATAGCTGATTTTCAGATCACCGTCACCCACAGGTTCCACCGTATGAACACGTGACGGGATAAATCGAACCCCGAGTTCTTTTTTTGCACGAACATAATATTCCTCGAAGCCTTTACTATAGGTGCGCATGTCCATATAAAAGATAGCCGTATCCAGTTCGCCGTGCGCATGTTCTTTGGCAATGACCGCTTCCTTGATGGCATACATGCAGCAGACCGCGGAACAATACGGGTTTCTCCCTTCGTGATTTTCACGGGATCCCACACATTGGAGCCAGGCGATCTTTTTGGGCACTTCCCGATCATAAGGTCGCATCAAATTCCCCGCATAGGGCCCGCCTGCACTCAGAATACGCTCAAATTCCATACTTGTGATGACGTTGGGAGATTGAGCATAGCCGTAAGGTATTATCCCGGAAGGATCAAAGAGTTCACTGCCGGTTGCCAGGACTACGGCTCCCACATCCAAGGTTGTTCGACGGGGTTTATCATCATAGTGTATCGCCCCTGCCAAACATATTTTTTCACAGAGGCCACATCCGATACAAGTGTTTCGATCAATGATGTATGCCAGAGGCAATGCCTGGGCATATTTAATATATGTGGCCCCCCTAAGACCCAGAGCGCAATCGAATTCGTTGATTGCCGTTACCGGACATTCAATGCTGCATTGTCCGCAACCGGTACATTTTAAAAGATCAATGTAACGAGGACGATTTATCAACCTGGCCACAAAATGTCCTGCATGACCCTCAAGGGCTTCCAGTTCCGTATTCGTAATGACGTTTATGTTGCGATGCCGGCCGATCTCGACCAGTTTGGGCGAAATTGTTCACATGGCACACTCATTGGTAGGAAAGGTCTTATCGAGCTGCGCCATCATACCGCCAACGGTGGATGACCGGTCCACCAGATGGACATAATAGCCCGAGTCTGCCAGATCCAGCGACGCCTGCATCCCCGCGATACCGGCGCCGATCACCATCACGGCACCCACCTTCTTGTCTTTTAGTGTATCTTTCATTACGATTCCTCCAGCACCTAAGCGGCCTCTGCAACCAAAGATAAAAATAAGCTGATATTCCCGTCGTATCCTTTAAGCTTGGCTTTGCGGCATCTCTCCAGCTCACCCAGACGAAGTGATACCGTATAAACAGGCAAACCCGTCTTGAAGGCGATTTCACGAACCGACAGAGCCCCCTCTTTGAGAACGCCTAATATTAATGCGTCCTGATACGAATCTTCCGTAACCCTTTTGAGTAGATTCCAGTATTCTTTTTCTTCGATTTTCTCTTTGAAGACGTTTCCTTTTTCAATGATCTGAAGTTCCATTCCCATGAGCCAGCGCAACCGTGGTGCGTTGAGAGCATCCCGGGCCGCTGCAAGGGAAAGCTCGTACTTTCTTGGATCAAACGGACCCAGCTGCCGGGTCTTTTCGGAAAACTCGTTTACATACTCTGCAAAGAGGCGGCCTTCAGCAGCGCTCAACCATCTAACCGCCATTCGGTCACTTCCGATACCCGTTAGATCCAGCATATATTCCACCACCTGCATGTGTTTGGATAGATGAACATTACCGTCCAGGTAATGGCAATCGCCCATGTGTCACCCGCATATAAGGACACTGTCAAACCCGCTTTGCAATCCCTGCACCACATAAACAGGATCGACCCTGGCGGAACACATGGTGCGGATCACCCTGGTGGTTGGGGGGTATTGTACACGAGACACGCCGGCAAGATCGGCGCCTGCATAGGCACACCAATTACACAGGAACGCCAGAATTCTCGGTTTGTATGTGTTATCCATCTTCATTTTATTTTAATCTCCTGTTAGTAAAAAGTTTTCATAAGCCTCTGACCCTGACCACTGATCTCTTTTTAACCTCCTGTCCGCAGAAACGTTTTGACCAGTTGCTCCCATCCGATCTCGGGAAATCTCCCGAAAAGATCTGAAACGAGTTCACCGCCGGTGGCCGCCAATTTTTCATACTTGGGCCCCATGAGCTTCAAGAGTTTTTGGAATTCTTCTTCCATCCATATCAGGCTTTTATCCCTGGGAAACAGGGTGTTCAAATTCAAAACATTGATCGGTGTCAGGGGTTCCATGACAAAGAGCCAGCCATCTCCATAAGGGTCATCATGTACGATTCCCGGATTCTCCATGACATGGCGGTTGATAAGAAAGACCTTTCCCGTCAAAGGGGATAAAACATCAGCCTCTCGGCCATGACGTTTCCACCTCCATCCTACATGGCCTTGGCCTAAAACAGCACCTCTGTCCGGTAAACCAAACGTTTCGGCGGGTCCCAGCACCTTGGATATGAAGTCGTCCACACCGACCTTGACCCTTCCACCGGATTCCTGATGTACCCAGGTATGGCCGATATGGTAGTAATAGTCGGCGGCGATACGGTATCCCGAGACCGTGACATACTTCGGGACAATGAGAGGACCCTGAAAGTGTTTGACCTCGAGAGCGCTTTTACCGCCGGCTTCGGTTGCGGCCAAGATTTGAGCATCGCGAAAATGCATCATATCGATGGCCTTTTGCGGGCAAACAGCGGCGCACAGGCCGCAGCCTTTGCAAGAAGCCGGAATATTTTTTGCTCGATGCCCCTTTCCTGTATAATGCTCGAGAATAATAGCGTTAAAGCTGCAAATCTCGCTGCAAAGACCACATCCGATGCATCGATCTGTGTCCACCTGGGATATAATCGGCGAAATCCGGATGGAATCCTGAGCCAGTATGGTGGTTGCCCGGCCGGCTGCGGCCATGGCTTGGGTGATGCTCTCCTCAATGGATTTGGGATAATGGGCCAGCCCGCACAAGAAAATGCCGTCACTGGCGAATTCAACCGGTTTTAATTTGGCATGGGCTTCCATAAAAAAATTCTCGTCATTGATGGGAATTTTATACAGCTCGGAAATCCTGTGGGTATCCACCGGCTCAATGGCGGTGGCCAGGTTAACGTAATCCGCCTTTATCCGCAGCTCTTTTTGCAAAATGGGATCAAATACATTCACTTCAAGCCCATCTTCAACCTCCGTAACAATGGGCTTTTTATCGAGGGTGTAACGTATGAATATAATCCCTTTTCCCCGCGCGCTTTTGTAAAGGGCCTCTTTTTCACCATAGGTTCTGATATCCCTGTACAGGATGAAGACATTCATATCCGGGGTCATTTCTTTTATGGTTATGGCCTGTGATATGGATGTTGTGCAGCAAACCTTGGAGCAGTATGGCCTGTTTTCATCCCTGGACCCGACACACTGGATAAATACGATGCTGTCAGCGCTTTTTATTTTTTCAAGGTCATGTTCAAGGTCGTGCCACCTCGTTACCCTGGGGTTTTTGCCGTAAAGGTATTCATTTGTGTCAGCGGCTTTGCCGCCGGTTGCAATGATGGTCACCCCATGTTCAACAGTCTTTTCCGTCTTTCCTGTGGACACCCGGGTTTTAAAGTTGCCCACAAATCCGGAAACACCGGTAATGTCGGCATCGGTGAGAATTTCAATGTTCGAGTGATTGTTGACGCTGTCGATAAGATGTGAAAGAAATTTTTGAACATCAAGTCCCTTCCAGGTTCGGGAAATATGCCTTGCCGCTCCACCGAGGACAGATGATTTTTCAATAACGGTCACCCCAAATCCATGGTCAGCCAAACTCAGCGCCGCGGTCATACCGGCAACCCCCCCGCCAACAACCAGCGCTGACTGATGAATATCCACGAAAATATCAGGGATCGGTTCCAGTAAAGACGCCCTGGCAACGGCCATTCTTACGAGATCTTTGCATTTTTCCGTGGCATTTTCTCTGTCACCGGAGTGGACCCATGTGCACTGATTTCTGATGTTGGCCATATCAAAAAGATAGGCATTGAGACCGGCATTTCGCAGCGTCTCTTGAAACAACGGTTCATGTGTTAGAGGGCTGCATGCGGCCACGACAATCCGGTTTAATTGTTTTTCCCTGATGACCTCCACCATTTTATCCTGGGTATCCTGGCTGCAGGTAAAAAGATTTTCTTCAACATATACGACATGGGGCAACTCTTTTGCGAATTCAGCAATGTCAGGAACATCGGCGATACCACCGATATTGATGCCGCAATTACATACGAATACACCAATACGAGGGTCTTGATCCGTTATATTATTTTCATCGGGAAATTCCTTTTTTTTTGCAAGGGTTCCCCGGGCAGGCGCCAGTTTGATACCGGCACTGCATGCGGCCGCACTGGCCTCCATGACAGAATCGGGAATATCTTTGGGGCCGCTAAACGCACCGCACACATATATTCCTTTTCTCTGTGTGGCAATGGGATTAACGCTGTCGGTTTTACTGAAATTTCCATCGGTAAGTTCAATCCCGAGCCGTTTGGCGACATCGACCGTTTCCTGAGATATCTCCATCCCCACTGATAGAACAACCAAATCAAAGTTTTCAGTGTTTACTTTCCCGTCGTCGCTCAGATATCGGATTTCAAGATCGTCTGTCCTATTCACCGGATTTACAGTATGAACGCGGCTTCGAATAAAACGAACACCGTGTTTTTCTTTGGCGTCTTTGTAATATTTTTCAAATTCTTTTCCCGGTGTGCGCATATCCATATAGAAAATAGTACAATCCAAATCATTATTGGCATGTTCTTTGGCAATGACGGCCTCTTTTACGGCATACATGCAACATATGGAAGAACAGTAGAAGTTGTCGCATTGATTCAGATCCCTGGATCCGATGCACTGAAGCCATGCGATTTTTTTGGGCTCTTTATGGTCGGACATCCCTTTAACATGGCCCGCGGTCGGTCCTGTTGCAGACAGTATTCTCTCAAACTCAATGGAGGTGATGACGTTTGGATGGCTTGCATAATTGTAGTTTTCAAACCGTGAAGGGTCAAAAGCTTGAAAACCCGGTGCAAAAATGACCGAACCCACATGGATGGTCATCAATTCTTTAATATCATCAAAATTAATGGCTCCGGTGGGGCAGAATTTTTCGCATGCCTTGCACTTGCCTTTTCCTTTTTTAAAATAGATACACTGATTCGAATCGATGACGTATTTCAGGGGAACTGCCTGGGAGTAGGGGATAAAGATCGCTTTCCTTTTGGACAACCCTGCATCGAATTCATCAGCAGTCCGGGCCGGACATTTTTCAGCGCATACGCCGCAGGCGATGCACTTTTCCATATCCACATAACGCGGATTTTTTTGGATGGTCACCGAAAAGTCACCTTCCTCCCCATCAATGGCGGTAACTTCCGAAAGGGTTAACAATTGGATGTTTGGATGCCGGCCGACCTCGACCAGTTTGGGTGAAATAATTCACATGCTGCAGTCATTGGTCGGGAAGGTCTTGTCCAATTGCGCCATAATACCACCAATGGCTGGTGATTTTTCCACAAGGTAAACAAAATAGCCGGAATCGGCCATATCTAGGGAAGCCTGTATCCCGGCAATTCCACCACCGACAACCATGGCCGATCCGAAAATGTTGCCTGTCATAATAACCTCTCCACTTTAATCTTTCCAGGTCCGCTCTTCATATTAACGTTTCATTTTTCTCTGAAGGAACTTGCTTACCAGCGTATCCCAGTCTAAATCAGGAATATGTCCGTAGATATCGTTGATGGCTTCAGCGCCCGTAGCCGCTAGCTGTTCATACTCGGGACCAAGGATCTCCAGAAGGCTTTGATGCTCCTTTTCCATCCATTGAAAACATTCCCGCCCAATATAGAGCTTTTTCAAATCCTGCTCCAGGCTGAAAGGTTCCAATAGCAATAAGAACCCCGCATCATAGGGATCATCATTTGTGATATCAGGACGCTTTAGAACGTTGTCATTCACAAATATAACCGTTCCTGACACAGGAGACACCATGGGGGCCTTGTGATCATTGCGATTCAGTTCCCATGCCACTTCGTCCTGTTTCAAAGAATCTCCAGCAGAAGGAAGATTTATGGTATCTGCCGGTCCGAAAACCCTGGAGGTAAAATCATCAATTCCGATTCTGATACGTCCATCCGGTTCCATGTGTGCCCAGGAATGGCCCGGATGGTAATAATAATCATCCGCAATCTGAAATCCCGACACATTCGCGGTTGTTGGCTTTCCAGCGGTTTTAAGAGGCATACCGGAAAAATTTCTTTTGACTTCTTCGTAAGGGAGCATCGCGATGCCGTCGCGGTTCAAGTGTCTGGCATATTCCGGCCCGGTTATTGCCGTCACCTCGTCATAATCAAAAGGCTGATCAGGGGCGATATGCCTTTTTAAATTTACCCCATTCGTTTGAATATCCGCTTTTTTCAGTTTAAATTCATAAACATGATGTTGCATTTCAGAGCCTCCTTTCATAACCTGTTCGTATTCAACCTTTGTCGGTGAATCGAATCGGTTGTGAATTCGATAATGAGTTATCGCTTTTCTGCCATATGAAGAAACGTTCTTACCAGCCGGTCCCAGTCCATCTCAGGAAAATGCCCGTAGATATCGCCAATGGGTTCTCCGCCTGTAGCCGCCAGTTGCTCGTACCTGGGCCCCATGAGATGGTAAAGATTTTGACTCTCCTTTTCCATCCATTGAAAGCATTCCCTTCCCGAATACAGCCCTGTCAGTTCCGGTTCGAGATTTTCAGGATCCAGTATGTATAACCATCCTTCATGAAAAGGATCGTCATGGGCGAGTTCAGGATTTTTCCCCACTTTATCATTCACAGCGAAAACGGTTCCGGATATAGGAGATTGCATGGGGGCCTTTTTATTATTTCGAGTCAATATACAACCGGTTTCGCCTCGCTTTATCAATGTTCCGACGGGCGGAAGGTTTATCTCATCTGCGGGTCCTAAAATCTTTGAGATAAAATCGTCTATCCCGATTCTGACGCGCCGAAATGGTTCTACGTCTACCCAGGAATGGCCAAAATGATAAAAATAATCTTCAACCATTTTATATCCTGATACGTTTTTGTATTCCGGTTTATGGGTGGGCTCCATTGGGCTTTCTTTATGCAGCAGCTCATGGACGTTACAATCATGGCACATGTAATTAACGGAACATTCCTCGGGCGACATGATGCGACCTGATAAAAAGTGGATGCACGGCGCTGAGGACATCTGATATCTTGTTTTGACGTGTTTCACCCAGTTCACGGCCCTTTCTTTTCTCTTTAGAGCGGCCTTATCCTCCAAAGCGTTTGTCATAGCTTGATCGAAAGGACAATGATAGCAATCATAGTCATAATCACATCGCCTGAAATTGATGATCCCGGCCCTCATCCAGACACATGTATCTTCGGTCAAATAAAAACCAGGAAGATTTTTTTTCAGTTTTTCATAGGGGACTAAAGCTACTCCGTCATGTTGCAGATTCTCCACATATTCAGGACCGGTTACCGCAACCACCTCCTTGTAATCAAAGGGCTGATCTATTCCAATGAGTTTTTTTGAACCCATATCGTTTTCTTTTTTCCTCTTCAATTTAAATTCATTAGTTTTCATGATAATGACCTCCTTTAATGGCGCGGTAAATCTTTATGCAGTCGAAACTGAACATTAGCACCTTCCCGGGTCACAGTAGAAAACTGCACTTAATTTCATCTTTTTATGATTTAATTGCAATGAAGGTGCCAGAATTTGATAAAATATTATTTAAATTATTTACCTATTGGTATTATTCATTATTTTGAAATCAAAATGGAATGAACTAAGCGCAGCTTTTTAAAGCCTAACCGGGAGAGTGATGACTTTGGCTATACTTTGGAGAGATATGAGGGGGTGTTTCATATAAAAACATATTAATATCAAACAGATGATTAGGTGTCGCTTATGGCTACACACACTGTAGCCATTTAACTACTCAACCACTCGACGACTCCGCTGCTCAACGAAGTTTATCCTGAAGATAAATTGAGCAATACTCACAAAGATCAAGCGACATCTCATCCACTTCTTCAGTACCTCCTGAGAAGTGCATGAGACACCTTTTATGCTCGCAATGAAGTAGATCTAAAAGATGGCCCAGCTCATGAAGCGCCACTTTTGCCGCACGTTCATGAATGATGGATTTGGGCGGTGAGGAACCGTCAGAGTTCTTTGCCAATCTGAATAATGAGACCAAGCCACAAGTTCCTCCTTGTCTCGCCTCACCAAAAACATGGGTAAAAATAGGGATGAAGAGATCCTTATTGAGAACACCGATGACCTTATCATGATTGCCAAAGTGCATAGCCTCCATGGTTTCGATGATAATACCGGCATTATATTGTAATCGTCTTTCATCTATGGCATATTCGGGTTTTTCAAGTGGTGGAAGAATTTGAGTCGTAAGCTTGAAACATCCGGTGATATGTTCTGCTATAGCCTGTAAAGCGATTTCGGAGATATTTCCCAGGGGTATCACACCGACGGATTTTTTCTTTGAGGTCAACCTTCCGGCCTTTCCAAACAATACCGTTTTATCATTTTGTGCAGCGTGACCCGATTGATTTCCAAAACTTTGGCGGACTGGGTCACATTCCAGTTTTTTTCTTCAAGGATCTTTTGAATATATGCTTTTTCCATTTCACGTAACGATAGAGATTCTTGAAATTGTATACCGGACGGTTGAATGAAAGAAAAATCTTCAATCCTGAGCGTGCGGGATTTGGAAAGTACAACAGCTCTTTCAATAGCATTTTCCAATTCCCTGACATTCCCAGGCCAGTTGTACTGTTTCAACAATCCCATTGCATTGCTTGTAACATGGTCTACCGTTTTATTCGTTTCCTGACTATACTTTATAAGAAAGTGTTCAACGAGCAAGGAGATGTCTTCCTTTCTTTTTCTAAGCGGCGGAATTTCGATCATAATGACATTGATGCGGTAAAAAAAATCTTCCCTGAAAATTCCTTCAGCCACTTCCTTCTTCAAATCTCTTCGTGTGGCTGAGACGAGTCTAAAATCAACTTCTACAGGTTCTCTGCTTCCAATACTGGTTATTTTCTTTTCCTCCAGAACGCGCAATAAATTGATCTGCATTTTGGGGCTTATTTCTCCAATTTCATCCAGAAAGAGGGTTCCCCCGGAAACCACTTCCAAGAAACCCTTTCGAGCACGGGTCGCACCGGTGAATACACCTTTTTGATGCCCAAAAAGTTCGCTCTCTAAAAGAGATTCCGGTATCGCACCACAGTTGATAGCGATAAAAGGTAGATGGGATCGGCGACTTTCGGCGTGAATGGCTTTAGCCACCAATTCTTTGCCGGTACCGGTTTCCCCGACAAGCAAAATAGAAGAATCGCTCTGGGCAACCTCTGGAATTAGACTGAAAACCGCCTCCATTGGCGGTGATTGTCCGATAATGTTATCGAAACGGGTGATTTTTTCTAAACGTCCTTTCAGATAGTTGTATTGTGATACAAGCCTCTTTTGAACGGATATACGCTCCATTACAAGGGAGAGCTGGTCTGGCTTGAAAGGCTTTAGCAGATAGTCGGTGGCGCCGATTCGCATGGCTTTTACCGCCGATTCTATGGATCCGTATGCAGTAATAA
>Ga0316194_10001638_pt1 | contig 15463 bp, 11 predicted proteins | sample CroRivsedime1_MG_FD_204936 | JGI IMG/M metagenome (GOLD analysis project Ga0316194, IMG submission 204936) | Coastal sediment microbial communities from Maine, United States - Cross River sediment 1 | ecosystem: Environmental > Aquatic > Marine > Coastal > Sediment | place: USA: Maine...
CGTTGAACCTCTGGCAGTCGTCCCTTTCGGTCGATTGTTAATGGTCTCCAGTTCAGGCCTAAAAGTATAACTGTATACCTGTAGAAATGTAACCATATAAAACTGTATTTATGGGGAGCTGCGCGGGATTGCCTCGTCGAGTAACAGTGGATGGCCGGCCGGAGCCGATGTGGGCGTGATCCTAAAGTGGTAAAGTCGCTATCTCGGATCAGTCCCTGCGGACAACAGCGTTGGTAGTATTCAGATTGAAAATATGAAACTGGTGTTATGAAGAAGCTTCTGCTTCCCGTGGGGATTTTGTCCGTGTGTCTGTCCGTTGCGATCTGGATGGCATTGCAGACTCCGGATCCATCGGTCCGCAATCCTGATCCACCCGTTCTGCTTGTTGACGTGGTCGCAGTCGAGCGGCGCAACGTCAATCTCAGTGTCCAGGTCAATGGCACTGTGAGTCCGCGCACCCAGACGACGCTGGTTTCGGAAGTGTCCGGCCAGATCATTGATGTTGCTGAGAATTTCGAATCAGGAGGGTTCTTCGAGCAGGGCGATGTGCTGTTACGGATTGATGATCGCAACTACAAGGCTGAGTTGAAGAGGGCAGAGTCGGCGATAGCAGCAGCCCGCACCAAGGTCACTCAAGAGCAGGGGCAGGCTGATTATGCTCGCCGAACTGAAGCTATGCGCCCGGACCAGGCGGCGACAGATCTTGCGCTGCGTAAACCGCAACTTGCGGAGGCCAAAGCGAATCTCGAGTTTGCGATAGCGGATCTGGAAAAGCGCCAGGGTGATTTTGATCGGACAGTCATCCGTGCACCGTATAATGGGATGATCAAAGCCAAGCTGTCAGATGTTGGTCAATTTGTCAGCGGCGGGACGATGCTGGCGGAAGTCTTTGCTGTTGATGCCGTCGAAGTGAGGTTGCCGCTACCTGACCGGGAATTACCGTACATTGACCTTGAGAGTTCTCCGCGTGTCGAACTCAGTGCGGAGTTGGGTGATGAGGTACAGACCTGGTATGGCGAGATTGTCCGCACCGAAGGCGTGTTTGATGCAAAGAGCCGGGTGCTGTATGCCGTGGCGAGGATTGAAGATCCTTACAACAGGCGCTCGCAAAGCTGGCCGTACCCGCTGCGGGTCGGTACCTTTGTCGAAGCATCCATCGCCGGGCGTGACGTAGACAATATTGTGGTGCTGCCAAGGAACGTCCTCAGGGCCGACAATCGGGTCTGGACAGTAGGAGGCAACAACGAACTGCTGCCCAGGCAGGTGAGCGTGTTGCGCGCAGATGAAGACAGAATATACATCGATGGTGGCCTCGAAGGCGTTGCGCTGGTATGCCTGACTACGCTGGAGAATCCGCTGCCGGGCACCGTGGTGCGGTTTTCCAATCAGGATGATGGTGGTGATTAGAAACTATGCTGGGCCCGAATCATGACTGATACCCGTTCCCTTGATACCCGCTCCGGCGTCATTTCCTGGTTCGCCAGAAACCATGTGGCTGCGAATCTGCTGATGATTGTCATCATCATCGGCGGACTGGTGGCGGCGTTCACCATCCGCACCCAGGTTAATCCCGACATCGAGTCGAACTCGATCACCATCAATGTGCCCTATCCAGGGGCTTCGCCGGGTGAAGTGGAAACTGGCGTGGTGGCGCGCATAGAAGAGGCAGTTCGAGACATTGATGGCATTGAGGAGATGCGATCAGTCTCCCGTCAGAGCATTGGCATTGTCACTCTGGAGATCGAAAACCGTTATGACCTTCAGGCGGTCATGGATGACGTCAAACTCGCGGTTGATCGAATTGTCAGCATGCCGGGTGATGCGGAGCGGCCAATAATCTCCCGTTCTCTGATAGAGAAGGGCGCAATCAATGTTCAGGTCTATGGTGATCTGGACGAACGTGGCCTGAAGGCTCTGGCCCAGGAGATCCGCGAAGAAATTCTCAACCTGCCAAGCGTTACCAAAGCTGAACTCGCTGGTGCTCGGGCCTACGAGATCAGTATTGATATCGATGAGGATTCATTGCGTCAGTATGGACTGACTCTCGCCCAGGTGGCCCGGGCGATCCAGGCCACCTCGGTGGATATCGGCGCCGGCTCAATCCGTACTGAGTCGGGTGACATTCTGTTGCGGACCCAGGGTCAGGCTTACCAGCAGGCTGAGTTCGAGCGCATTGTGCTGATCAAGCGATCTGATGGAACCCGTCTGACGCTGGGTGATGTGGCTCAAGTCCGTGATGGTTTTGTCGAGCAGGACTTCTATTCGCTGTTTAACGGTCAACCCAGTGTCGGAGTAACTGTCTCTGCAGTTGCCGATCAGAACCAGATCGAGATATCCCGCCAGGTTCGTGACTATGTCGAGCAACGGAAGTCCAGGTTGCCTCCCGGCATTCATCTTGACTACTGGCTCGACAGCACCGAATACCTTAATGCGACGCTTAACATGATGCTCTCCAATATGGCGTTTGGTGCGCTGCTGGTGTTGCTGATGCTGGGTCTGTTTCTGCGGATCCAACTGGCGTTCTGGGTGATGTTGGGGATACCGATCGCTTTTCTTGGGGCGTTAGCCCTGCTGCCGGGCATAGGCGGATCAATCAACATGATCAGCCTGTTCGGCTTCATTCTTGTGCTCGGCATTGTAGTCGACGACGCCATCGTTATTGGCGAAAGTGTTCAGACCTCGCTGGAACGGGACGGGCACAGTGTCGATACCGTGATACGAGGGGCCAGACGGGTCGCGGTGCCGGCGACGTTTGGAGTCCTGACCACCATTGCCACATTTACGCCGTTGCTGTTTGTGCCGGGCAACTTTGGAGCAGTCCCTGCTTCCATTGGCTGGGTCGTTATTCTATGTCTGGTTTTTTCGCTGGTTGAGTCAAAGCTGATTCTACCTGCTCACCTGGCCAGCATGCGCGAACTGCCGCCGCTGCAGGATTCGAACAGGTTCAGTATTAGAGCCTTTCAGCAACGATTTTCCGATGCCATGCGTCGCTGGGTGAAAAACTATTATCAGCCTGTGCTGCAGCGGGCGATAGAACATCGCTACACCACGACGGCGATATTTCTTGGCTCTTTGATCCTGGCGCTGGGGTTCACCCTGGGTCCCTATGTGCGCACCGTGATGTTTCCAGATCTCTCCGCAGATTTTGCGATGGCGCAGATTGAGCTGGTGGAAGGTTCATCTTCGGCGCAGACAGTACGGGTAGTCAGCACTGTTGCGGATGCATTGCTGGAACTGAATGAAGCGCTGCCGGAAGACGAACAGTTCCTGCAGAACATGATTGCATTCACCTTTGGTGCAAATGGTCAGATCGTCGCAGACCTGCGTACCCACGAGAACGTCGACCCGACAGCTGTCGCCAGACTCTGGCGCGAGAGCGTCGGCGAAATAGTCGGGACCAGAAAACTCGAGATCAGTGGTGCCCAGCGCTCTCACGGGGGTACCGGCGACCTCAGTTTTCGGCTGCTAGGGAGCAATGAAAGAGAGCTTCGCGGGGCAGCTGAACAGCTGCAGGAGATACTGCGCCAGTACCAGGGTGTGTATGGCATCGAAAACTCCGGCCAGGGCGCGATTCCTGAACTGGATATCCAGATAACGAGCTCTGGCGAAGCCCTTGGGCTGTCTCTGAGGGATCTTGCCAGCCAGGTTCGAGCAGCTTTCTATGGTGTTGAGGCGCAACGTCTCCAGCGCGGGGGCGAAGAAGTTCGGGTGATGGTTCGTTATCCGGAAAGTGAACGCCGCTCTATGGGCAATCTCGAGTCAATGTTTGTGCGCACTGCAGACGGTGATGAGGTGCCTTTTTCTGCGGTTGCCGCTGTCGATCGACGCTTGAGCCCGTCAGCGATTGTTCGGATCGGCGGCGATCGCTCGATAGAAGTCTCGGCAGACTTGGATGAAGATAGCGCTCAGGCTGCGGACATTGTCAGTGACATTCTTCAGGGTAGTTTCCAGCAGGTACTACGCGAGGAATTTCCCAGTGTGACGATGCAACTGGGTGGCGCCAGTGAAGAAGAACAGGAACTCATTGTCCGACTTATCTATACCGGGGGCCTGGGTTTGTTTGCGATTTATGCGTTGATGGCGATACCGCTTCGTTCTTACGTCCAGCCGCTGATTATCATGGGGGTGATTCCGTTTGGCATGATCGGTGCGCTGATCGGTCATCTTCTGGTTGGTATTCCTTTCAGTGCGTTGTCGCTCTTCGGTCTGGTGGCGCTGGCGGGTGTTGTTGTCAACGACAGCATCATTATGGTCGATTTCATTAATAAGTCGGTTGAGTCAGGTACGCCCATCGAGCAGGCTGTGGTTAATGCTGGGACCGAGCGGTTCCGCGCGATTGTGTTGACTTCGCTGACCACGTTTTTCGGGCTCATCCCAATCCTGCTTGAGTCCAGTCTGTCTGCGCAGATTGTCACGCCGATGGCGGTCTCACTTGGCTTTGGTATTGTCTTTGCTACGTTGATCACCCTGGTGCTGATCCCGAGCCTGTATGTCATTCTCGATGACCTGAAGTCCGGGGCGGGCCGTTTGCGAATGATCGGGGACCACGTTTAGGGACAAATACAGCTTATTGTTGGAGGAAGCTCGCGTGAAACAACTCTGGTCACCACTGTGTGAACAACTGGGTATTCGCTACCCGATATTCGGTTTTGCTCATGACGTTGCAACCGTAGCGGCCATCAGCAATGCGGGTGGTTATGGCGTTTATGGTGCTACCAGGCGATTTCCTGAGGAAATTGCTACTGAGCTGGCGGAAATACGCACACTGGTAGGCGATCGCCCGTTTGGCGTGGATCTGGTGCTGCCACCGGGTATGCCCGAGCACAACAGTAGAGACGCGATCGAAGCTCAGATTCCACAAGCCCACAAAGACTTTGTGGCTCAAATGATTGAGAAGTACCAGGTGCCGCCGGCGAGCGGTCCGGGCATGCGTACCCGTTTTATCCGGTCGGCGGAAATCGAAGCCGCTCAACTGCAGGCAGTGCTGGATTCGGATGTGGATATGTTCGCCTGTGGGATTGGCTCACCACCTGAGGCGGTCGCGGAGGCGAAAAGGCGAGGCAAGACTACCCTGGCGCTGATTGGCAGTCCCCACCATGTGCCCCGTGCACTTCAGGCCGGTGTAGAGATGCTGGTCGCTCAGGGCTATGACGCCGGTGCCCACACCGGCCCGATTGGCACCTATTCGCTGGTGCCCCAGATTGTGGACGCCGCCGGTGACGTGCCGGTGCTTGTTGCCGGAGGGGTGGCGACCGGGAGGCATATTGCTGCGGCAATGGCCATGGGTGCAGCCGGGGTCTGGATGGGCACTGCGTGGTTGCTCTCGGAAGAACATCAACGACATATGCATCCGGTTAATCGTGACAAGCTGATCGCAGCCGGTAGCGGTGATACGGTGATCACACGTTCAGAAAGCGGTAAAACTTTCCGTCAGGTTCGCACCGCCTGGAGTCAGGAATGGGAAGCGGCCGATGCCCCTGCGCCTTTGAAGATGCCCTATCAGGATGTTCTGGTTGGCGATCTGCTGGGTGCCATTGAGGAACACGACATCGAGCCGTTGATTCATTCCGGGGCCGGGCAGAGCATCGGCTACTTTGAAGAAGTTCGTCCGGTTGCGCAGATCATCGCTGAGCTGGTCGATCAGGCCAGTGAGGTTCTACATAAACAAAGTGGTTATCTGCGCTGAGCGCTATTGCTGCGCTCAATAAAACAGTAGATTTCTGTGTTGAGGTCTCAGTAGTAGACCGCGTTGGAGCCACCACCGTCTGCGGCAATGACCTCACCGGTCACAGACCAGGCTTTATCCGAACACAGAAAAGTTGCCAGGTGAGCGATTTCACTGGCATCTACCATACGCCCGATGGCGTTGCTGCGCGGACTGCCTTTCGCATAGTCGCTGTTCTCGACGTCGACGGCGCTCTGACCGCTGCGTTGTCCGCGTGCTTCGAGTAGGGCGGGGGTCCGCTCGGTTCGGGTGATCCCGGGATGGATGCAGTTGACGGTGATGCCGTCTCGGCCCAGCTGATTCGCGAGAGTTTTGGTGAGATGAACCAGTGATCCGTTGCGCGCACCACCGGAGAGGTTGCCGGCAATGCGCGCATTCAGCCCGCTGATGTTGATGATGCGGCCCCAGCCGGCACGCTGCAGATGTGGAATGCTCGCGCGTGAGCAGCGCAGTGCGCCCAGGTATTTAATGTTGAAGTCTTCGAGCAGATCCTCGTCGACAATCGTTTCGATATAGCCGGTGGCGGTGCTTGATCCACCTGGTGCAGATCCGCTGTTGATCAGCACATTCAATGAACCGAGTTGCGCGACAGCATTCTCAATCATCGCGTCTACCTGCTCGCGATCGCGGACATCGCAGGCGATTCCGGTGATTGTTGTGCCGCTGCTTGCGGCGATTTCTTTGACCGTATCATCCAGTCGCTGTGGATTCCGGGCTGCGATGACCAGATTCATACCTTCGTCCGCGAGTGCCAACGCAATAGCCTTGCCGATCCCGCGACTGCCGCCCACCACGATGCCTGTTCGATCTTTGAGTCCCAGGTCCAAGTGTCTACTCCGTTCGGCAGTGCGTAACGCGAAGGGTAAACCGTTCGCCGCTATTCACATGTTCAAGAACGCAGCCATCAGCGGTGGCAATCAATCGAAACTGCTCAGGACGGGTTACAGTCCTGCCAGTGGCCAGGCGACCGGCAGGCGTGTGCTGCATCTGCGGTTCGAGGGTCAGTATGGTGGGCGTGGTGAATGCGCCCGCCGACAGCTTTATTGGCACGCCGAACAGCGCTGTAGTCATGGTTTTTTCCAGTTCCTCCAGCATCTGGGGGCTGGAGTCGACGATGACCGCAGAGTCTTGGGGCGGTGCGGCTGTCTGACAGGCTGCAAGCATGATCAGGCTGATAGCGCTAAGAAATTTCATCGGGGTAACCTCACTGTGCCCGGAAACGGCGGGCGTGTAATAACCTGTTCGGGATCGCCGGGATATTTGGACAGTCGCAGCGAAGACTGTGCGGCGGCTGGGAGCACCGGGCAAAGGTCGGTTTCTCGATAGCTCAACGCCACTGCGAAATTCTGTTCATCGGGATCACCGAGTTGTCGGGTGTAATCGTCGGCAACTTCACAGCCGGGTACGGGTACACCTTCAATTCCATTGACGTTTATTGGTGAAAAACCGTCGGTGTAAGCGCCGAAGCCCAGGGCATTCACGCCTCTGAACTGGATCGAGAAATAGCTGATACCGCAGTTGTCGAACGCATAAAAGCCATAGGGCTTGCCGCAGGTGGTTGTGCCGATCTGGATGACTTCAGTGCCGATGCCCTGCAGGCCGTTGACGATGGTTTCACTGGCGCTGCAGGTGCTGGCGCTGGTGATGACGAACACCCGGTTGAGACTCAGGCTGGGCAGCGGTTGACCCGGGTTGGTCGAAAAGCCCTGGGTTGTGGTGTGAAACAGATCCGGTTCCAGCAGCTCGTTGGTGACGGGGTTGCGGTCGGGGTATTTGTCATTGAACTGGATTTCATCGAAGACCTGGCCGGCGGCGGCGACCGGGCCGGCGATCATGAAGGCCAGTTCGTTGGCAATGTCCAGAAATCCGCCGCTGTTGTAGCGAAGGTCCAGAACCAGATCGGTAATGTTGGCTGCACTCAGTTGATTCACTGCTGCTATAAGCTCTGCTTCCGACGTGGCGATATGGTCAGTAAAAGATACATAGCCCACCGGCCCGCTGGCTGTGTCCGTCACACTGACCACGTTAACCGGATCTGTGGTCACGATTGCTGAGGTCAGATTGACCGTGCGGGTGCTGGCAGCGCCCGGATCGAGCACGGTGAAGGCGTAGGTGAGGCCTTCGCTGGTCGGGAACAGAGCATCGTTGAGCAGATCGACATTGCTGGTGGTGGCAACGTCTTCGCCGTTGATCGCGACAATTTCTGTGCCGCGGCTGAGGGTTGCGGCGGCGGCGGGTGTTCCGGCATCAACATAGGCAGTGACCACTTGTCGAGGTGGCGCGGCAGCGATGAGTTCGAAACGGGCACCATAGCCCGCGGATTCTCCAGACTGGGAAAGCGCGATCCACTCTTCGGTGCCGATGGTGAAATGGAAACGATCTTTGGGCGCACCGGATGCGCTCAGCAGTTCAGTTTTCTGCAGCTGAAAATAGTCAGCGGTGGCGAAATCGGCAGGATTGCGATCGACAATCTCGTCGTACCACAGGTACAACTCGTTGCTCCAGGAGCGCAGCCAGTTGTTCTCGTCGGTCGAAGTGCCTTGGGTACCAGGCAGGTCGGCGGGTGGTGTTTCGCACAGATAGCGAAAGCGCTCTGAAGGCTCGAATACCCCGGGCACATAAGGGTCAGGCTGGGTCTGTGCTGGCGGCGGTGTTACAGCAGTACTGCCACCGCCGCCACCACCACAGGCAGACAGCAGTATCAGACTGACCATTCCTGTGGTGACCAGTTTGCGTTTCTTTTGGTCGGATTCAGACATTACAACTTCCTATCCTGAATTCACGACGCCTGTGCAGCGTATTTCTATGCGGTGATGAGGTAACTCAGTCATCACCCAGCGAACTGCGGCGCAGCCGTTGCATCCCGACCAGCCAGCGGTCGACGTTATCGCCTTTCCGCCGAACATATTCTTCGACCTCGGGATGCGGCAGTACGTGAAAGCGCTCTTCCCGGAGCGTATCGACAACACACTTCGCCAGCTGCTCGGGTTCAATGATGCCATCGGTCTGACCGTCACCGAGACTTTTAGGTGCCATGGCGGTATTCACACCCTGCGGGCATAGCACGGAGACTTTGATGCCGTCATCTGCGTGGGTGATCGCGAGAAATTCTGCCAGTTTGACGGCGGCGGCTTTGGTCACTGTATATGGACCGGAGCCGATGGCTGCGAGCAGTCCAGCGGCGGATGCGGTGTTCAGTAAATAACCACTCCCACGCTCTATCATATGCGGCAATACAGCTCTGGCTGCGTACAGGTGGGACATCACGTGCAGTTCCCACTGGCGCTGCCAGATCGTATTGTCGGCGTCGGTAAGCAGGCCGCCAGCGCCAGCGCCGGCATTTGAGCAGAACAGATCAATCTGACCGTATTTGCTCAGGGTCTGTTCCACCAGGTTGATGATCTGCTGTTCGTTGGTGACGTCACAGGTAATACCGTCGCAGCCGATTTCGGCTGCGGCAGCCGTCACAGCCTCCTCGCTGAGGTCGGCCAGCACCACGGCTTTTGCACCTTCGCGGAGAAAGGCTTTGGCCATGGCTTTGCCAATGCCGCCGCTGCCGCCGGTGATTACGGCGACCTTGTCTGCTAATTCCATGTCAGCCGCCTACCACAGACCGTGCTTCTGGACTTCGGCCCGACCCACCACCATGTGGTGAACTTCGTCAGGCCCGTCGGCGAAGCGCAGATGGCGCATATCAGTGTAGAGATCGGCCAGCGGAGTCCACTGTGAAACACCGGACGCGCCGTAGATCTGGATAGCCTGGTCGATGATCAGGCAGACCTTTTCCGGCACCATGGCTTTGACCGCGCTGACATAGACACGCGCTTCTTTGTTGCCGAGCACATCCATGGCTTTGGCAGCCTGCAACACCGCCAGTCGCATCGCATTGATCTCGATCCGTGCTCTGGAGACCACCTCCAGATTCTTGCCGAGTTTGATGATCGGTTTGCCGAAGGCTTCCCGGGTGGCACCACGCTTGACCATCAGCTCGAGGGCGATTTCAGCTTTACCGATGGAGCGCATGCAGTGGTGGATGCGACCGGGGCCGAGACGAACCTGAGAAATTTCGAAGCCGCGCCCGACACCCATCAGAATGTTTTCTTTTGGTACTCGAACATCGGTGAAGCGGATATGCATATGACCACGTGGTGCATGATCGTGCCCGAACACCTGCATACCTTCGAGAATCTCTACTCCAGGAGTGTCGGTGGGTACCAGGATCTGCGACTGCTGTTTGCTGGGTGGCGCGTTCGGGTCAGTTTTGACCATAGTGATCATGATTTTGCAGCGGGGATCACCGGCACCGGAGATGTAGAATTTTTCTCCATTGATGACCCATTCATCACCTTCGAGCACCGCACTGGTGCTGATGTTCTTTGCATCCGAAGAAGGCAGGCCAGGCTCGGTCATTGCGTAGGCGGAACGGATATCACCATTCAACAGCGGTTTCAGCCACTGCTCTTTCTGTGCTTCGGTACCAACGCGTTCGAGAACTTCCATGTTGCCGGTATCCGGCGCGCTGCAGTTCAGGGTTTCTGACGCCAGCGGGTATTTGCCAAGTTCCGCGGCAATATAGGCGTAGTCCAGATTGGTCAGACCTTCGCCAATTTCGGAATCAGGCAGAAAGAAGTTCCACAGTCCGGATGCCTTGGCTTTGTCTTTCGCACCGTCGAGCAGCTCCAGCTGCCGGGGATGCCAGGACCAGCGATCTTCCTTTTCGTTGTTGAGCGCAAAAAATTCTTCGGTGATCGGCACCACATTGTCTTCGATATGCTTCTTTACCGCAGCCATCAGCGGCTGTGCTTCTTCTGACATGGCCAGGTTAAAGAGGTCTGCATCCAGATCCGACATGAGTTCTCCCCAGATAATTAAAAAGTAACAAGACGATCTGTCTAAGTTATCGCGTTGGCCCCTTCAGGGCCAACAATAGTCACGGAATTGCGCGCCACCTGTGCGAGCAGGAGCCAATTCACTTCACGCTTTGTCGCCACGCAGCTGCCCGATCACACCAGCCAGCGACTCCGGGGTGACGCGGTCGGCGGGTATCGGTGTCCCTGCGACCACGTCGATCCGCCCCAGCAGGCGCTTTGGTCCGCCTTTGAAGAAGCCTCCGTGAGCGGAGAACAGGCTGCCCCAGAGGCCGCGCAGCGCTAGCGGAATCACCGCAACAGGACGGCGGGCCAGAATCTTCTGCATACCAGGTTTGAATTCGTGGATCTGACCATCTGTGGTCAATGCGCCCTCGGGAAAGATACAGACCAGATCTCCGGCGGCGAGGGCTGCATCTACCTCGTCGAACGCAGCTTCATACGCGACCGGATCTTCTGATTTTGACGCGATCGGGATAGCTCGAAGCGTTCTGAACACGAAACTCAAACCCGGAATGTCGAAAATACGTTTGGTCATGATGAAACGGATCGGGCGGCGGATTGCGCCGTTGATCAGCAGGGTGTCGACGAAACTGACGTGGTTACAGGTCAGCAGCGCTGCCCCGGTGTCGGGAATGTTAGTCAGGCCCTCGTGACGCACCCGATAGATGCTGTGGGACAGCAGCCAGATGAAAAAACGGGCGGCAAACAGCGGAACCTGTTTGAACACAAACAGGCTGACGGCGATGTTCATGATCGCCAGGGTCCAGAACAGTTCTGGAATCGTGACGCCAGACAGCTGCAGCATCACCACACCGAACAGCGCCGCGACCACCATGAACAGCGCATTGATGATGTTATTGAGCGCAATCATTCGCGCCCTCTGCTCCGGCGGCGACTGCTGCTGCACGAATGCATACAGGGGCACGATGAAGAACCCGCCAAACAGGGTCAGACCGAGGATATCGAACATGATCGGTAGACCCCCAGCCTCGATAAACCCGGCGATATCGTAGGGCGTCAGCGGTACTGCCAGCGTGTGAGAAGACAGATGCAGACCGAACAGGCTGATACCCAGAGCGCCAAAAGGTACCAGGCCGATTTCGATTTTGTGTCCGGACATCCGGTCACACAGCAGCGCCCCGAGGCCGATGCCGGCGGTAAAGCTGCCAAGCAGCAGGGTGGTCACTGCCGGTCCGCCATGCAGGTAGCTGGCGGTATAGTTGGGTATCTGGGTCAGGTAGGCCGAGCCGAGCAGCCAGAACCAGGATATGCCCATGATCGACAGCAGCACACTGTAGTGATTGTCGCGGGCAAAACGGAACATGGTGGTGGTTGCCCGCAATGGGTTCCAGTCTATCTTCAGGTCGGGTGCAGCCGCCGGCGCTCTCGGGATCCGCCAGCTGGTGATGAGCCCCAGTCCGGCAATACCCAGACAGATTGGTCCCACCAGATGGCGTGACTCCGCCGTCGACAGTATTCCGCCGATAATGGTGCCGATCAGAATGGCGACGAAAGTGCTCATCTCCAGCTGGGCATTACCGCCAACCAGTTCGGTTTCACCCAGGTGTTGCGGCAGGATGGCGTACTTGGACGGGCCGAAAAACGCTGACTGAGTGCCCATGAACAGCAGCGCGACAAACAGCAGGACAGTGCTGCCTATTGACCAGGCCAGCAGCCCGAAAGCCATAATCGCCACCTCGGCGAGTTTGCTGAAGCGGATGATGCGGGATTTGTCGTGTCGGTCTGCTAACTGACCGGCGGCTGCGGAAAACAGGAAAAACGGCAGGATGAACAGGCCGGCCGCCAGGTTGGTGAGCAGGTTGGCGTTGCTGCTGTCCAGACCGTAGACGATGACGACCGTTAATGCGGTTTTGAACAGGTTGTCGTTAAACGCGCCGAGAAACTGGGTGAGAAACAGCGGCAGAAACCGTTGTGTCTGGAGCAGCGCAAACTGCTTGCGGGATTCCTGAGGGTCGTGGGAGCTGGTTTCGGCGTGCTGATCCGCTGCGTTCACAAGTCAATTCTGCAGTTGCTGGACGCGCTTCACTTTGGCGGCTCCAGACGCCGGATGCGAATATTCCGGAAAGCGACCGGGTCGCCGTGATCCTGAAGGCCGATGTGCCCGCTGGCCGCTTTGCCATAGCTGGGCCACTTCGCGAATTTGCTGTTCGCTACCCGCTGTTGCCAGTCTTCGCTGCCAAGCTGGTATTCGACTATCAGCTGATTGTTCAACCATTGGCTTACCTGGTCGCCTTCAACCCGTAATCTCACCTGGTTCCATGCGCCTGCTGATCTGACCACACCTCTTGGGGCGGGGTGCAGGGCGTAATTTGATCCCGCGGACGTCAATGGGCTGCGACCGTCTTTGTGGTGGTTGTCATCAAGGATCTGGACTTCCGGCGCGGACAGGTAAATGCGCGGTTCAGCTTCGGTGGCGCGAAAGAAAATGCCGCTGTTGCCGCCGTTTTCGACCCGCCATTCCAGTTCCAGTTCGAAATCGGAATATTGCTCGCGCGTGATCAGGTCACCCGCGTTGCGGCCGGTTTTCTGCAGCGTTCCATTACTCACAGACCAACCGTCGGAGATGTTTTGTGACTGATAGTTGCGCCAGGCGGCCAGGGAGTCATTGGCCAGCAGGTTCTCCCAGCGCTCCGGGACTTCAGCGCTATAGGCTGTGCTGATCAAAGCAATCTGGGTGAATGCCAGCAGCAGAAAGGTTATGTGGTAACGATTTCTGGTCTGAAGGTGATTATCTGGTGATGTGCGGGTGTGTAGTCGTTGATTTCCAGCCATGAAATGTTCCCCGTTCCTTATTCCCCACAGGTAGGTATTTGAAAGTATCATAGCGCCTGGTCAAAAACGCATTAGGTAGCCCATTCATGAAAAATCTCGCCAAACCGTTGTTCGGCACTTCACTCCTGTTGATCTCGGCATGGTCTCATGCCGGTGGGCTGTGGATTCGTGATTTTGGCACCGCTGCCCAGGGTCGGGCGAATGCCGGTGAAGCAGCTGGCGTCGAGAGCGCCGGTACGGTGGCTCACAACCCTGCGGGAATGGCTTTACTTGAAGAAGACGAATTTGCCGCGTCGGGCTTTGCGCTGATTGGTGATACCGAGTTTGATATCGACAGCACCACACCGGCAGCAGGTACTGGGGACGGAGGTTCGGCTGCCAGCACTGCGCCCGCAGGGGCGCTCAGCTACGTCAAAAAGCTCAATGAGCGCTGGTCAGCGGGGTTTGCCATCGCTGGTCTTACTGGGGCGTCTTTAGACTACGGTGACGACTGGGTAGGGCGTTATCAGGCGCAGAAAGTGGAGCTAATTGGTATTGCGGCGGTACCGGGTATCTCCTGGCAGGCGACAGAGAAATTGTCACTCGGCCTGGCGCTGCCGATTCTGTACACGGACCTGGAACTCGATGTTGCCATTCCCAACCTCCAGGTTCCTGGAGGCCCGGATGGCAGTGCGTCAATTGATGGCGATGACACCAATGTTGGTGTTCAGGCGGGCGCAATCTATGAATTTAACGATAGAACCCGACTTGGCGTCATGTATATGTCGAAATTTGACCAGAGTTTCAGCGGCGATCTGGATCTTGATGTCGCGATAGGTAGTCAGGAAGTTTCGGTAGATACCGATCTGACCTTCGCGGAAATGGTTCGGGTCGGACTCGCCCACAAATTGAATGACGAATACACCCTGTATTTTGGCGCCGGCTGGGAAAACTGGAGTGAACTGGCTGACATCCTGATCAGTGGGGAAGAAAATTCGGCAACTCTCCGGACCAACTGGAAAGATACCTGGCATGCTTCAAGCGGTATTCGCTATCGCCGCAGCGATGGCTTCGAAATGCAGTTTGGCGTTGCTTATGACTCAAGCCCGGTGGATGACGAAGATCGTCGCGCTGATCTGCCCGTTGACCGGCAGATCAGAATCGGCACCAGCGCTTCCTGGCAGCACAGCAAGCGGCTGCGTATCGGGACCTACATTACTTATATGGATCTCGGTAGTGCTGAACTTGGATCTTCGCAGTTTTTTGAAGGCGACTTTGATCCGAATCGGATTTTCATGGTGGGCGCTAATCTGCACTTTTACCCGGGACGCTGATCGGCCTGTGCTGACGCAGCGGATCGGTTGGCTGTGGGTAAACGGATGGTATACATTTAAATCGACCGGGCTTTGTTGAACTCAAGGAGCAACTGAAATGAACCATCTCAAACTGGTGCTGGCAATCGTGAGTATTGCGATGTTGACGTTCACCGCAGGCCCTGTGGCTGCGAAAGAAAAACCTCCGGAAGTAGACAATCATGGTCTGCATCTGGTGCATCACTCAGACCTGAGACTGGTCTATAAACTCCCCGGCGTCGACTTCACCAAGTATGACAAGGCGATCCTGGTAGATGCCTATGTTGCGTTCAAAAAGAACTACAAGCGTGAACATAACGACGGCATGAACCGCGTGACCAACCAGGACATGGAAAAAATGAAGAAACGCGTTGCGGCTGAATTCCGCAAGGCGTTTACAGCTCAGCTCGAAAAAGACGGCATCCCAGTGGTCGCTCAAACCGAGACTGGCGACGATGTACTGATCATCAGGCCTGCCATCATCAATCTGGACATCGAAGCACCTGATCCCATGGGGCAGATCAACAACGTGCGTACTGTTGCTGCGTCAGCCGGCCAGATGACCCTTTATGCGGAGATTTTTGACTCTGTGTCCAGCCAGATGATAGCCAAGGTTCTCGATCCTGAGGCAGATCGGGGTTTCGGCGGCAACATGATGGAACAGAACAACGTAACCAACAAACTGGCCGAAGACCGGATCGTCAAGATGTGGGCGGACACCATGGCTAAACACATGCAGGCAA
>Ga0316194_10001642_pt1 | contig 15449 bp, 15 predicted proteins | sample CroRivsedime1_MG_FD_204936 | JGI IMG/M metagenome (GOLD analysis project Ga0316194, IMG submission 204936) | Coastal sediment microbial communities from Maine, United States - Cross River sediment 1 | ecosystem: Environmental > Aquatic > Marine > Coastal > Sediment | place: USA: Maine...
TTCTAATTCTTGGAGATGATCCTCAGTGCCTGCCACAAGAAGCATATCGCCGCGCTGCAGCGGTTCATCCGGGAGATTTGTCCGTATAATGCTGTCGTTGCGGCGAATCGCCAGCACATTGAGGCCGAATCGGCCTCGAAAGCCAAGGGAATTGAGCGTGCTGCCGACGAAACGAGAATTACCCGGCAGCACGACTTCGCCAATTTTGATTTCATCCGAGTATGGTTCATTCAGGTCTATTCCGCCCTCTTCGACAACGAGCTGGCGCCAGTTTTTCAATTCGTTTAAAGATTCAATTCGCCCTTCGACCGTTAAACGGTCTCCGACCAGCAGGGTGTCGGTTGGTCCCGGAGCCAGCAATGTTCGATCACCACGGGTGATACCGATCACATTCCAACCCAGGACCGAACCCATTCTGGCCTGGGCCAGGGTCTTTTTGGCAAGGATCGAGCCCCGGGGTACACGGATGTGAAACAGGCGCTCCTGCAGATCGTACTGGGATTGCCAGTCGCTCTCGGTGCCGGCCGATGATTCCTTGGCAACATCCCGTTGCGGCAACAGATGGCGACCGATAAAAGTCATAAAAGCAATACCGGCGAACATCACCACCAGCCCGACCGGTGTAAAATCAAAAAAGGTAAATGATTTGAGCCCTGCATCCCGCAGGGCGTCGCTGACGAGGATGTTCGGAGGGGTGCCGATCTGGGTGGTCAGACCGCCAAGTAGGGACCCGTATGCCAGGGGCATCAGTAGTCTTGAGGGAGGTCTTGCGGTATGGCGGGCGATATCCATGACCACCGGAAGCATCAGTGCCGCCACGGCCACATTGTTCATAATGGCCGACATCACGCCGGCGGTGGTCATGATGACCACGATCATCCTTGATTCACTGTTGCCGGCCAGTCTCAAAACGAAGTGGCCGATGACATTTGCAACGCCCGTGCGTGTCAGCCCCCCGCTGAGAATGAATACGGCCCACACCGTAACCACCGCCGGGTTGCTGAAACCCGCCAGCGCTTCGACCGGAGTGACTAAACCGGTCAATGCGACAGCACCCAGTGACAGCAGGGCGGTGACTTCCATGGGTATCCATTCAGTAATCAGAAATACGACGGCGACAGCGAGAATAGAAAATACGATGGCAATATCCGGGATCAACAAATTTATCCTCCAAATATAATTTTTATTGCATAAAAATTATATATTAAGCACTTGACGGATGGAGACAAGGGATAGGCGCTTAATGATGTTGTTGAATTCAAACAGGTGAGATCAAGACAATACAAGGAGGAAAAAGAGCGCCTTCATATTCTTTTCGCCATGCATTTGCCTTTAATGGTCTATAGCTGATTTTTAATCAGATTTCCAATATATAATCACTAATCAAGATTTGTTGATTGGCCTATATTTTACTGCATGTCAACATTTCACTTCCGAGGAGAGATTAAAATGATCTGAGGTTATGAAACATTTAGGTGATGGGTGAGGTTGCCAAATGAAAAACAGCTGACGACGTTAATAGCTGGATATCAACCGTCTCACCGGCGTCGATTTTTTCGCGGTTTTCCGGGATAATGATCAATGCTTCTTTTCTCGCCATGGATTTCAGACTGCTTTTTAATCGGGTCGGATAAACCCACAGCTGATTTTGGCGATACTCGAGGCGGGCATGAACAAAATCGGTCCAGCCATTTTTCCCTTTGACTGATTCAGACAGGTGGGCTGCGGCAACAGGAAAGAAAACCGGATGATCCCCCTTCATTTTCAGCAAGGCCGGTATGGCGAGCTGTAGAAACGCCATTTCATTGGAGGGGGGGCCACCGGGTAAACAGAAAAAAGGCTTTTTGTCGAGCAGGCCGAAGCCAACCGGTTTTCCAGGCCCCATGCGAACCCGGTGGTAAATGCCCTGCCAGTTCAAACATTCCGCGACGTCTAAGATCAGATCTCGCTCGCTGCCCCAGGCACCGCCGCTGGTTAATAAAACATCCACATCCGGTAAATTTTTTGTAATAGCATTTTTCAGGTCTTCTTTGCGATCAGCGACCCTCTCCGCTGTATAATCCAATCCCATGAGGGAAAGCCAGGCGCACAACTCCACCATATTGCTTGCATACAGCTTGCCTTTACGCAACGGTTCGCCGGGAAGCACAACTTCGTCTCCGGTGGCAATCACCGCCACTTTGGGTGATTTATAAACCAGCGCCTCATCCAGGCCGGCCGCTGCCAGAAGGCCGATCAGCGCCGGTGTCAGCTTCCGGTTCTTTTCGGCGACGGTCTCATCCCGCCGGATATCTCTTGCCCGGGCATGGATGTTACGTCCCGCCTCGGCCGTATTGTGAACAATTATTATATTTTCTTCCCGCCGACAAAACTCTTCCGCCAGGACGGCATCGGCACCGTCCGGTAACGGCGCACCGGTGGTTATGCGAACTGCTTGTCCACACCCGATTTTAAGCTCGCGGGAGGTGCCTGCCACAAGATTGCCGACAACCTTCAATATTACAGGGACTCGACGGCTGGCTTCTTTTACATCCGATGATACAACCGCATAACCATCTTTACGGGAGCTGCTGATTGACGGGCAGTCTACCCTGGCAACAACTTCTTCTGCGAGGATTCTACCCATTAACTGTCTCAGTGGGAGGAATTCCGTTTTGCCGACGGATACGTTTGACAGGGTTAGATCAAGGGCATCTTTGAAACCGATAAATGTTCGCATTGGGGACGTTAAGATCGTTAAGATGGTTTCGAGCGTTAGGATCGTTTGTGCAAATCGGAAATTAGTACAACAGTGACACGTTATTATAAAATTATGATTTTTACCTGGTGGGAGCGGCTTCCAGCCGCGAATAGCGCCTCAGTATCGCGGAGCCACGGTTCATCGCGGCTGGAAGCCGCTCCCACAACACTATGAATATACAGATAAGAACAATCGTGTTGCTGTTGTATAAGTTCGCTGCGTTGACAAATGTAATAAGGGAATACAGGTTTTTATATCTGCTCCAAGTCCGTTTATGTTCGGTTCACTTTGCCGGTACCGGACCGTCCTGTCAGGTTTTCGCCATTATGTGGATCTCATCACCGCACCGAATTTTACCCTCTTCCAAAACCCGCGCAAAGACCCCCTCGCGCGGCATGATGCAGTCTCCGGCCTTGTAATAAATGGCGCATTTATGGTGGCACTCTTTACCAATTTGGGTGATTTCGACTAAAACGGACTCTCCCAGTCGAACCCGGGTTCCCAAAGGCAGCGTTTTCCAGTCAATTCCGGTGGAGGCAATATTTTCCGCGAAATCACCAAAGGTTACATCAAGTCCCTGCGCTTTTGCACTCTCGATACTTTCCGACGAGAGAAAACTCACCTGTCGATGCCATTTTCCGGCATGCGCATCTCCTTCAAGACCGTGGTCCCTGGATATAAAGGCTTCACTTACCGGAGTTTTAGGGGTACCTTTTTTCTTGCTTGTCGCAATCGATACAATTTTCATTATCTGGATTCCATTTCCTTTCAAGGCTTCAATTGTAATTGGATATTCCGCACAACTTTTCTAAGTTCTTTGTAGAGCGCATCATTCGGTGCCGTTGCCAATTAAAAAAATCCCATAGGTCGCCCGTAAATTGGGCATGACAGCAATTATTTTTCCATATCTGTTTTCCGAATGGGTATTAATCGCAACGCCTTTTAAGATATTAAAGCCGACTTCATGGATAAACTTTCTAAAATCTTTGATGGTAATGACACGAATGTTCGGCGTGTTATACCACTCATAGGGCAATTGTTGGGTGACGGGAGCATAACCGGATAATAACAGCTGCAGCCTGCACCCCCAGTGGCTGAAATTGGGAAAGCTCACAATTCCTTTCTTGCCGATACGCAGCATGGATCGAATCAAGGTGTCGGGTTCGTAGACCTGCTGCAGAGTTTGACTCATAATGACATAGTCGAAGGTGTTATCCGGATAGTCGAGAACTTCTTCATTGATGTCACCCTGGAGAACCGACAAGCCTTTTTCAATACAGTGAGCAACCTTGGATTCATTGTGTTCGATTCCGTTGCCGATCGCCCCCTTATGGTCTATCAAAAATTTCAGCAAATCTCCTTCACCACAGCCAAGATCAATCACCCGGGACCCCGGTTCAATCCACGAGGCGATGATTTGCAGATCAAACCGCATTTTATTATTTTCGGGTTTCGTTGTAGACACGCTCTAAAAAACCTCTGATCAACGCGAATAACCGCTCACTGGATAATAAAAAAGCGTCATGGCCCCACTTGGCTTCGATTTCACAAAAGCTCACATCCAGTCCGTTTTTCTTCATGGCCTTGACCATGGCCCGGGATTGGTAGGTTGGATACAGCCAGTCGGATGTAAAGGAGACAACCAAAAACTTTGCACTGGTCTTTGAAAACGCTTTCACTTCGGAACCATCACCATGTTGTTTTTCCAGGTCATAATAATCAGCTGCTTTGGTGAGATATAAAAAAGAGTTGGCGTCAAAGCGTTCCACAAATTTTTTGCCCTGGTAACGCAAATAACTTTCCACCTGGAAGTCGGCATCGAAGTTAAATGAAAAATCGCTTTTATCCTGCAGCCGGCGGCCAAATTTATGACGCATGGATTCATCGGACAGGTAGGTGATGTGACCGATCATGCGGGCCACCGCCAGCCCGAGATCCGGTTTCGGCCCAAAGTAATATTCCCCATTGTTCCACTTGGGATCGGCCATAATCGCCTGTCTGGCCACTTCGTTAAAGGCGATGGTCAAAGCGGAGTGTCGGGTGGTGCTTGCCAGCGGAATTGCCGCAGTGACCATTTTGGGGTACCTGGCACACCACTCCAGCACCTGCATACCCCCGATGGATCCTCCCACAACGGCCAGTATTTTTTTTATTCCCAAATGATCCATCAATGCTTTTTGGGCATCGACCATATCGCCGATGGTGACTACCGGAAAATCAAGTCCGTAGGGCAACACGGTTTTCGGATTGATGGTACAGGGTCCGGTGGAGCCCATGCAACTGCCGATAATGTTGGAGCAAACAACAAAATATTTGTTGGTATCAATTCCTTTGCCCGGGCCCACCATGTTATCCCACCAGCCGGGCTTTTCGTCATCCTCTTTGTAATAGCCGGCCACGTGAGAATCTCCGGACAGGGCATGCAGCACCAGAATGGCATTACCTCGGTCTGCATTCAGCTTACCGCAGGTCTCATAGGCCAGGGTTACGGGACCCAGCCTGGCACCGCTTTCAAGCACCATTTCTCCCGGCGGTTCGGCAAACGTGTATAACTTCTTTTCGACGATTCCCACCGAATTGGCGTCTTTATCATGCTCGATGTATTCGCTCATGCTAGACCATCAGATCAATCTCAAAATCCCTGTTTCAACATTTTCGCTTTCAAATGTATTGGAGAATATCGAAGCATTCTGGAATGTTGGAGTACTGGGGTATTGGCGTGTTGAAGACCTGTTCATTACTCCAATACTCCGATACTCCATTGCCCCTGTTCCCCAACGGCAACAGGCTGTATGCTCTGCAATCAATTTTTCTTAGCCATCGGTCATTCACACTTTAGCAAAGGCCTGCTCCAAGTCCCCAATAATATCATCAGAATGTTCTATGCCCACCGATAATCGGACCAGATCCGGTGTCAGTCCACCGGCTTTTTGCTGCTCTTCGCTCAATTGCGAATGGGTTGTGCTTGAGGGATGGATCACAAGGCTTTTGGCATCTCCCACATTGGCAAGGTGTGAAAAGAGTTTCAAATTATCTACAAATTTACTTCCGGCCTCAAGCCCCCCTTCAATTCCGAACACTACCATGCCACCGAACCCATTCTCAAGATATTTTCCGGCAACCGGGAAGGCGGGGTCATCCTCCAATCCCGGATATCGTACCCAATTAACCTTTGAATGTGTTTTCAGGAACTGTGCTACGCTCATTGCATTTTCACAGTGGCGCTGCATTCGAAGCGGTAACGTTTCCAGTCCCTGCAGGAACATCCAGGCGTTATCCGGAGAAATACAAGCTCCAAGATTGCGTAACGGTACCAGCCGCATTCTCATAATAAAGGCAACGGGATTAAGGTCCCCCAGATCCTGGGCATAACGGATCCCGTGGTAACTTGCGTCGGGTTCGTTATAGAGCTTGAATTTGGGATCCGTCCAGTCAAACTTTCCGGAATCGATAACGATGCCGCCGATACCGGTGCCGTGTCCTCCCATCCATTTGGTCAGCGAGTTGACCACGATATCGGCACCATATTCGATACTTTTCAGCAAATGCGGCGTTGTAAAGGTTGCATCGACTATCAGCGGAAGATTGTGCCTGTGGGAAATTTCGGAAACTGCCCCGATGTCGGTGACCTCAAGCAGCGGGTTGCCGATGGTTTCAATGAAGATCGCCCGGGTTTTATCCGAAATTGCCTTTTCAATGTTAAGTGGGTCCCGGGGATCAGCAAACTTTACCCGGATCCCAAATTGGGGTAATATGGCGTCAAACATCGTATATGTGCCGCCGTAAAGATTATTGGCGGCTACGATCTCATCGCCGGCCGAACAGATATTGATTATGGAATAATAAATAGCTGAAGTACCCGAAGCAAGTGCCAGAGAGGCTGCACCCCCTTCCAGGGCTGCAACCCGTTGTTCCAGAACGTCCTGGGTCGGGTTCATGATGCGGGTGTAAATATTGCCAAGTTCTTTGAGTGCAAATAGATTAGCCGCATGTTCGGTGCTTTTAAACACATAAGAAGAAGTCCGGTGAACCGCAACACCTCTGGCTGTTGTGGCTGCATCCGGTTGTTGACCGGCATGCAGGCATAATGTTTCAAATTTGTAAGCATCACTCATAACCCGTCTCCTTTCTAATTAAAAATCTCAGAATTTCTATAATTTATTGGCCTCCGGCTCGTAGAGCCCACGCCTCGGAGAGCCTAAGCCTCGGAGAGAATCACAGTTCTTTTTACGACCATTCTATAGGCTATAGGTAAGCCGCATGAAATGTCAAAGATCCGCCTTTGGAGGGATGGAATGATTCCCTATTTTTAAACTGTAGGTACTGGTACCAACTTCCCGGATGCATCGACCTGAAAATACTAAAAGATCTTTGGCAGGTAGTCAGGAAGAAGAAAGGAGGGGTGATCAAAAAATGCTGGTGAAAACCTCACAGGAGCGGCAGACCTTCATCTTCTCTTCCCAGTTCTTGTGCACGCTGCCGTCACAGATGGTGCCATTGATAAACCAGCAAAGATTTCCACTTTTAAACTCCCAGGCTGGACATTGTTTCTTCTGTGCGGTGGCACATTTTTTGATTCTCCAGCATGGCTTTTTGGCGTATGGGCTGCTGGATATCCGCGAAACCAAGAAAAATAATTGTCGCTCCACCGCCGGCGGAATGGTACGCCAACCCTGTTCATAGCTATGAATAGCTTTCAAGGATGTTCCCAGCAATTGTGACATCTGCTTTTGGGTTTTGTTTAATTTTTGTCGAAAAGATTTGAATTCATCGCTGTCCATCAAATTAATCCCTGGTTTTTTATTTTTTAATCCACAGATTTCGCAGATTACACGGATTGCTCTAATCACTTTAACAGCGACGCGAAATCTATCGGGTTTAATTCCCCGCAGTTTACCGCGCGGAGGTTTATTTTTCAGTTTATATAGATATTGTAACATTGTGGTAGGATTGTCAATAAAAAATACGTAAACACGATACTGGACGATTGATTACGTTTCTGATTTTCCACCACACAATGAAAATATATAACCAAGGTTCTGTCTGAATTACCCGCCGATCGCATTAAACCAGATCGAATGCACTTCGTTAACGGTATTTTTAACCTCTTTTAAAGCGTTCAGAAGACGGGTGTACATCATGGCCAAACCGATATTTTCGGCCAGCACCAGCAAAGAGTCGATATCCTGTTCAGAAATGTCCCACTGCTCATGGTGATACAAACGCAGGGCCCCGATATTCTTGCCGTAGAATTTAATCGGCAGCGAAACTATGGCGCCGATTCCCTCTTCTCTAGCCTCCTGGGGATATTGTAAAAGGTTCGTGTCGTCCAGATCGCGGATGATAACCGGCTTCCCCTTTTTGATGTCACCAATACTTTTGCCCGAAAAAACGGGGCCTTTGTTCAAGTACCCGACACTAAGACCGAAACTTGACAGCAATTCAAGTTCTCCACTCTCCGGCTCCAGAGCAAAAATAGAGCATCCTTTAATTTCCAGGGTGCCGACCAGCAGCTGAGTTAAATGGCCGGTCATGATTTCAAGGTTGTCCGAGTGCGCGATGGCTCTGGTAACCGCTTTAAAGACTTCAATATCTATTTTTTCTGCGTTATCCATGGAATACCTCCTCACCTATTTTTAGTCTGCAGGTCTTATGAGTTGCGGTGGTTAGCGGATTACAGCCGGTCGCAGACAGGTCTCAGGACACAATGCAGACGGTGGTATCTTTTAATGCTGAAACGACTTTGCTGAAAACGCTGCCGGTAAAGAATCGGCTGGCTTTCCCGGACTTATGATTGATAACGATCACGCTGAATTTATCCTTGGAGACGAACTCAATGATCTCGGATGCAATATCCTTTTTACGGGGTTTGAAAGCGGTGTGAATGCCGCTTTGTGCAAACCCACCCTGCAGCAGTTTTTCTTCCACTGCTTTAAACTCGGTTTCCCGCTGCATGATTTTCTGACTGAGATAACTCAAGTCTCCTTTCAGCTTTCCCATAACCGATGTACTCTCGGCTTCAATTTCGGGAAGGGGCGTATACGCATGAAAGAGTGTGATTTCAACCTCCTCAAGGTGTCCAAAAGTACTGTTTACAAAGGTCAGAGCTTTTTCATCGAGGGTCGTGAAATTATAAGGAAGTAATATTTTTTGTGCAGCCATCATGTTCCCCCTTATATTTAGGTTATGGTTTAAAAAATTCCCACCACCATCAAGATGGTGGAAATCAGTAAGAAAAATAGAATAGATCCGTATCCGATCGGTTGCTAGTAAATGGCACCGCTCAATCGAACACTTGGACTTGGTGAGTATCCAAGCCCATACTAAATGAGTGGTCTGAGGATTTTTAAAATTTTAATCTGTCGGTTAATCCTCTCCAAATTGCTTCCCGCCGGGTGTTCGTCTTAAATTGCCACAGGGTAGCAATCAGTGTCAACAATAATATCATTTTTTGACGGGCTCAGCCGGCTTATCCGGAAAATCTGCTAGATCGGTGGTGCAATAGTAACCAGCAGTCTCAGATCGGTTTTGGCGCGAAGTCCATGGGGTTCGGCAATGTCGCTGATCACCACATCACCGGTTTTCGCCGGCAAGGTCGTGTCGTCTTTCCCCAGAAACTCTCCTTCCCCCTCAATGATAACAAGACTTAGCTGACCTTCAATGTCGTGGCTGTGCACTGGAAGCTCCTGTCCGGCTTTGAAGTTAAAATTGAGGATTTTAAAATAAGGGGAGTCGTGCACCAGCAATTTTTTAAAGGCTTTATCCGAAAAATTATTTTCTTCATAAAGGTTAAGCTGTTTCATAGTTTGTCTCCGTTTAACTCACTTTGAGCTTTTCCCGTTAGGTTGTTCAATTCAATGGCAGTATTTTGCAACAAAATGTCGTAGATCCGCCTTTGGAGGACACAAATAACCCATGATAGCGCAAAAGCTTCACTTCGTGCCCAATATTCCAGAATTCCAATTGGGGCGAAGCCCCTAACTTGAAAATATAGGATTTTCCATTTTGGGGACACGGATTACCAGGCTATTAAAAGCTACAAAAACCAAATAATGGTAGAATACCCTGTCTCCCCGTTGCGGTGCATTGATTTAAGTCAAAACCTGATGAAAAAGTTCCGACTGTCCAGGCCATGAATAAATAAATCGGGTCCCTTTGAAAGCCGTTAACCCTAACGTTGCAATATTGGGGTTAATCCGGGTCTGGTGTCACATCCGGTTCCACCTGGTAGGCATTGGCCAGGCTGTTGGTGCCGTTAAACACATCCACCACGGCGATGATCTCAGCCACTGCCTCATTGTCCAGTCCGAGCCGCTTCACGGCGGCGCTGTGGGAGTGGATTCAGTAGGTGCAGTTGTTGGTGATGGATACCGCCAGCGCAATGATCTCTTTGGTCAGCGGGTCGAGTCTGCCGGGTTTCATGACGGTCTTTAATTTCTGCCAGGTAGCTTCCAGATGATCCGGGTTGTTGGACAGCGCCTGCCAGAAGTTGGGAACAAAATCGATTCCTTTGGTTTCTTTGATATTTTCGTAAACTTCCTTGACTTTGCCGGTTGCTTCCTGGGGGGAAACAGTGCGATAGAGAACCATCACAACACCTCCTTATCGTCTGTAATTCGTTTCAATCCATACCTCATCAATTCTTCCTGATTTGTTCGGAACACATTCGTCTTGAGCCTCTGGTACGCCGGAAACACCAATAGGGTCCCATTTATCCATCAACACGTCACGTATATTATCCTGAAGCTCTAAAGCTCGCTTATTTCTTTGTTCTAATTCCGATAAATTTCAGGGAACCAGGCTCTTTGGGCATCGCCTGCTGGCATAATCTTCTTCCTATTTGTCGGAGATCATAACGCTCAGGATCAGCTGCACAAACAACCGACCCGGCTTTTTTATGTCAGACTGAATCCTGTAGCTATACATTTTACGATAATCTTTTAATTATTCGTTTAGCGAGGTTATCTTCTATTTCAGTATGCCTTGGGATAGGTTGGCTTTTTCCTGATTGAGGATTCTTATACCAATCATGATTACCAACATGGCGCACGAAAATACAACCGTTTGACTTAATTGTTTTAATCAATTTTTTTCTTTTCAAATTGCCACTTCCAATAGCTGAGAAGGTTCTGCATCAGGAACTAAACCCTTATTAATATCATTATAAATTTCTATTAAATTTTCTTTTAATTCATCCACTGTTTTACCTTGACTTTCATAATCGGGATACTCTTGTATATGCCCGATAAACCATTCTTTTTCTTTTTTGTAGACAATATTTATTTTCATAAATGCCTCCTTAGTTTATTTTTAATTCTATATGTCCAACGTTGAGAGTTTTATCCGTCGTGCCGAAATAACGAGAAATATAGCAGGCTTGCATGCCAAAGTCAAAATTTACAGCCGGTCACGTTTCGGTGGACATAGAGGGATGATGGATAAAACTTTGTTGAACTGAGCCGCTGTGCTCAGCAATATCCACTATCCAATTTTTGAAATAACAAATTTACTCAGGGTCTATAGTTTTTTTCAAATTTTTCTTTTCCAGAAATCTCCGCAGATCGGCAATGTGCCTTGCCGGATAAACTTTGGTAGGACACACGCGGCTGCAGTTGACTGCTCTTTCGCACAGGCGCTCACCGCGCTTACTTCCCGCCAGAGACAGAAGATCCGCTGATTTTTGCGGAGATTTCTTCAGTTCGTTATTCACAGCGGCAAGCACGGCGGGTCCTAAAAACGCATTGCTGTTATGGGTGGCCGGACAGGCCGAGATACAGGCACCGCATTCGATGCAGTTTTCAAAGCGGGTGAAATGCTTGATACCTGGTGGGCAGCGCGTGGATTTCATTCTTTCAGACCGCCTTAAATAAGTCCATTTCCCTGAATAGTCTTTATAGAAACGGGTCACATCCACCACCAGATCCCCGATCGGTTTGAAACCCTCAAGGGGGGTCAGGGTGATGGTATCTTCATCCAGGTCTGAAATTTTTGTGATGCAGGTCAAGCGTTCTTTACCGTTGATTTTACAGGCGCAGGTCCCGCAGGAGGAATGATGGCAGGAATGTCGGTACATCAGGGTGTTGTCCTGTTCGAGACGAATTTTTTCAAGGGCGTCAAGTACGCTCATGTCCAGCTCAATTTTAAGGGAGAAATCCTGAAACCGGGGAGGATCGATCCGGTTCGGTTTGTAGCGCAAGATTCGGAAGGTAACGGTTTTGGCAGTCAATTGGATGGATTCCATTTTTATTTTTTTGCTTCGACAGGATTTACAGGATTTTTGGGATATTTTTTATTGTGCTTTAATGTCTGCGCGCGTCCGTATGCGTCTGTGACTGAACATGAACTTACTTATAAAAATGCCGATAGTGGAGCAATTTTTCGGTTTTGGTTTTGCAGGCAATATCTCTGCCTGTTTTGCGGCAGATTAAATCTGCGGTTTTTTCGGCCATGTCCCGCAGGGTGGTGGCCTTGCCGCCGATAATCGATACCAGCCCATCCAGGTTATCTCTTTGCTTGTGGTCATAACAGTCAAAGGTGCGACTGATTTGCTGGGGTTCTTTGGCCTGTTTTTGTTCGATCAAAGGCCGCGAGGCACACCAGACCGAACGGATGGCCGTCTCTTTGATTGCGGGAACCATTTGGGCGCATAATTCCATGATTTTTTGAACATGGTCCGGCGGCAATTTAATCACATCCGGGTCCTCTGTCAGCCATAGGGTGGTTCCTAGAACTGTAAGTTCTCGCTGGGGCACGATGATATCGCCTTCACCGGCTTTGTGAAGCCGGCTGATGACCATATTCGTCAAGCGGGCATCGACGGCCACCATAACCCCGGGTCCCGGCTGCACCGGCAATTGAATGCCCGCCAGGGCGCACATTTTACCGGCCCAGGCACCGGCCGCATTTACAAACAAATCCCCTTGCACATCGTATTCGCGCTGGCTTTGATGATCGAAAATGCGCACCCCCGTGACGGTTCCGTCAGATTTGTGAAAGCCGATGACTTGGGAAAAGTTATGAATCCGGGCGCCGTTGGCTTTGGCGGTGGCATAAAAATACAGGGGTAGCCGCCAGGCATCCAGGGTGGCATCCGGCAACCGGATGGCCGCTTTTAGATCCGGATGCAGTGCCGGTTCAATGGTCAGGGCCTGGGCGGCGGTGAGCTCTTCTGTAGGAATATCACATTGCCCGCATTGTTCCAAAAACGACGGCCGGTAATCCATATCGGAATCATTTAACGCCACGAAAAGTCCGTCGTTTTGTTCGATTGCTTCGGGGGCGATGCGCCGCAGGATGTTATTTTCCCGGATACACTCTTTGGCGGCCAGCGGATCGTCAACTGCATAGCGGCCGCCGCTATGCAGCAGTCCATGGTGCCTGCCGGTGGTGCCGGACAACAGCTCGCCGCGTTCAAACAGTGAGACCTGAAATCCCCGCAATACCAGGTCATGAGCCAGGGCCGCCCCGGTGCCTCCGCCGCCGATGATAACGATGTGCTCCATAAAAATAAATGCCTTGAGTGACCTAAATTGCTTAAAATGACTAAAATTTAGGATTTTATTTCATCGTTGAAAACCTGGTCCTTTGGGCCTGGATTCTTTACTTGCTATCATACGACTTTAAAAGCGCCACCATAAACTGCCACACCTTACCAAGAGACGGAATATAGAGCCCTTCGTTGGGTGAATGGGGATCTCTGATATCTGGGCCGAATGATATCATGTCCATACCCTCGTATTTATCCCCGATGATCGCGCACTCCAGCCCTGCATGAACCGATTTAACTTTGGCCTCCTGGTCGAAAACCTGTTTATAGATTTTCTGGCAGAGCTCAAGCAGAGCGGATTGCATGTTCGGTGTCCAGGGGGGATATTCACTATCGTATCTGGTGTCTGTGCCGGCAATGGCCGCCATTGCACTAATGGAGTTTGTAATCTCGTCCAATCTGGATCTGGTCAGACTACGCTGGCTGGTCAATATTTGCAGGGTGTCGTCTTTTATCTCCACAGTTGCCAGGTTGTTGGAGGTTTCAACTAAATCTGTGAAAACCGTCGACATCCCCATAACCCCATGGGGCAGGGAAAGAAGCAGATTGATTACGTTCCGTGTTTCCGCCACGCTCAGAGCCGTTATTTTCTGCGCAGGGGACTCCGCCGCTCTCAGTATTATGGCTAAATTAGCTTCGATGGTGCCATAATCAGTTTGGACGGTGCGTTCAAATTCGGAAACCATCCTGGTTAAATCACCGGAATTCTCGGAGACACTCGCGAAGGCAACATCCGCATCCCGGGCAATTGCATTGTGGGCCGATCCGCCTTTGAGTGATATCATTTGAATGTCGCATGCGATGGCTAACTGGTGCAGGGTGCGCGCAAGAATTTTATTGGCGCTCGCCCGTTGCTTAATAATATCGATGCCCGAATGTCCGCCGTGCAATCCGCTGATATTCAAATTGAAAATTTGATTTTTTCCAGCAAGATCTGTCAATGTCAGCTTACGGGATATATGAGTGTGTTTTCCGCCTGCACAGCCGACAGTGAATATGCCTTCGGTTTCCGAATCCACATTAAGCAGCACCCGGCCTTCAATGAACCCGGGTTCAAGCTCTTTGGCACCATTTAATCCCGTTTCCTCGTCCACCGTAAATAACAGTTCTAATGGTGGATGGGCAATGCTCTCATCGTCTGCCACCGCCATTGCCAGAGCAATGGCTATGCCGTTATCTGCCCCCAGGGTGGTGTTATCTGCCCGCAGCCAATCACCATCAATGATATTTTTGATGGGGTCATTGGAAAAATCATGCGTCGAATCGGGAGTTTTTTCGCAGACCATGTCCGTATGGCCCTGGATCACAATGATCGGCGCATTTTCATATCCTGGTGTCGGCGGCACTTTGATCAGTAAATTGCCGGCTGTGTCGTTTTTTACCGCAAGCTGTTTTGTTTCGGCCCACTGTTTCAGCCACAGACCAATTTGTTCTTCATTTTTAGAACAACGCGGTATGGCACTGATCTGCTCGAAGTAATCCAATATTGTTTTTACTTTTTCTTCCATTTAAATTCTCCTTTAAAGTCACTTAAAGTTTATTCCGGCACCCGCCACCCACATCACCAGCCCCTGCAGGCAGTATGAGTATGGCCAGAGGACACATGGCCCAGAGAAGCGCAGTGGTATGGCTCTTAAGAGCCTCCGGTTCTGTTTTGGCAATGAATATATCTGATCTTTGCCAGCCGAGCCAGTGAAAAACGCATACAAAAGCGGAAGCTGTAAGATTTCGTCCACAATACCCAGCATGGCTGCACATGTAAAGATCTTCCTTTTTACCTTGATTTTACATATTGACAGATTAATGTTAGTTTAAAAGCTGTTTTAAAAATTCCCGGTTGCCCATTTTTCGAGTCCGGGATTTCCGGTTTGTCCGTTAACGGGGGTGAAGATGCCGTTTTTTGATCTGACCGAGTTTTTCAAACTGTCATCGGCGCTAAACTACAACTTGAGCGCTGCGTCTCTGAATCGTTACAATGTATTGATGTATATCATCGGTAATAAGCGATTGGACGACGATGATAAAAATGACCGCGAAAAAAAAAGCATCGTGATGGAGGCGCTGGGATATCTGTTCAGTGTATACAGCCAAAAACGCCGGCGTTTGGGTCCCATGGCCGTTTTACACCCCCTGCGCGCCGCAGCCCTGTTTACCCGATCCCTC
>Ga0316194_10001643_pt1 | contig 15443 bp, 18 predicted proteins | sample CroRivsedime1_MG_FD_204936 | JGI IMG/M metagenome (GOLD analysis project Ga0316194, IMG submission 204936) | Coastal sediment microbial communities from Maine, United States - Cross River sediment 1 | ecosystem: Environmental > Aquatic > Marine > Coastal > Sediment | place: USA: Maine...
TTCCATGTTGATAACCATCGGAGTTGCGGTAGCATCAATTGAGATATCTCCCTGAATTGTCATTCCTTCTGCCGAAAGATTACTGAATGTTACGGATAAAAACTCTATCTCATCCGTATTCAAATTAATGTCTCCATCCACGGTAACAGAACCTGATATCGTTATTCCCTCATCACAGTAATTGGAAAATTTGAAGGTTCCGGAAAAATCACCGGTCTGGTCATCGACTCGCAGCGTATAAGAGGCGCTACCACCACATGAGCCATCTATCGTACCAGTGTCTGTTTGAACAGCGGCAGCTGTACTCGTATCAACTCCTGATTTATCGGCCAAATCAATTGCGTTTTTAAAGAGCAGTGGTAAATTGATTGGTTTCGAGATAGTTTGTTTCGCATCGGTGACGGCGCTTTGTTCTAAACTTAAAGGTATGACGGCGACTCCAAGGTCTGATCCTATAAATGCCCCAACTACCAAATCTTGCGCATTCTCACCTTCAACCTGAGCAGGCGCGGTATTCCCAGTGTAACTTATTGAGCTGGAACCATCGCTGCCACCGCCGCCACCGCCGCCGCCACATCCTCCAAATATAAAAGATATTGAAATAACAGTCAGTGCAATTAGATTGAAAAGTTTGCTTCTCATTTTAATACCTCCTTTCTTCAACAAAAAAGCTAATCCACCATTAAACAGGCAGTTCGGCTTTTGGATTTAAGACAGCTTGCATCTGTTTCCCAGTGCGATACTATTGTCTTTTTATCACAATGGATTTTAGCCTAACAATATACTGATAACAATCTCATGGAGCGTTTAAATTCTTTTTAAACTTCATGTCAGCACAATTCAAAATCCGCTGTTAATGGTCGGTTATATCGGGCTTGTGGATTATTAACTCTGGGGGAGCGTCTGGGCAACTGAATTGAACTGGAAAATTCGGTTCTGGTCTACGAATCTGTTTTGGCAGGCATCTTTATGATTTTCTTCTATTAAAAATCGAATAATCTGTCAACAAGTGAATAGAAATCACTACATTGTTGTAATTTAAAGATCCAGCCTCGGGTTAAGGTAAATATCTTTTGAGATGATTGCCTTTCTGAAGATCAGCCGGAAAAAGCGTTTGATGGTCTTTTCTTTGGGCTTAAAGTGTTCTTTGATCCGCGGATAGTTGAGCACCCGGCTGATCTCTTTGATAATCTCAATGGAGGTGACCAGTTCAAAGTCCTGGTTGATCCACTGATCCTGGAACTGAGCGGATAAAGAGTCTTTTGCAAACAATCCGCTGATAAAAAGATTGGTATCGATAACGGCCCTGAGTTTACGCTCCATCGCTGCTTCCTATCCGGCTTTTCTTACCGCGTTGACTGCTTCATCCACCTACTTTCGATCTCATCATCCGAGTAATCTTCAGCCCCTTTTCTGAACTCGTCCACTACGCTGCGCATCTGCCGGGACCAGGATGCATTCGGGCGGGAAGGAATAATTTGTTGCAATTTGCTTTTGATAATCATGCTCTCAATGATGGTTTTAAGGGCCTCTTTATCTTGAGGAGTTAATGTTGAAATCTGCTCGAACTGTTCTAAAAGTTCTTTATCCTGGATTTTTGACGGGACAATGCCTTCGCCTTCGTCAAAAATCAGTTCGTCGGTTGTAACGGTAAGGGTTTTGGCGATATTTTTGATAACCTCCAGCGTGGGCGATGAATTGCCCTTTTCATAGCGTCTCATCTGAGCGATCCCAATCCCTGCCCTTTGGGCCAACTCTTGTTGAGTAAAGCCTTTATTCTTTCTTAATTTGGCCAATTTTTCTGCAAACGGCATCTCCAGTCCCTCCGGGTTATCGTTATTATATGATCGATTATTCGGGGTTTTTCTTGGTAAAATATATCATAAAAGATATTTAAGCTATCATCAAGAAGATCATAAAAAATATTAACTATTTTTCATAATTTTAGCAACTTTTTTATTAGCAGGTTTTTACAGAGGGGATTTTAAACAGAAAAAAAGTCAATCCATTGATGTTTTACCGAGCAACAAGTTGTGCTATAAGAATGCGGTTAACTTCAAAAAACTTATTTGTCTGGAAAGGAATGGCTTGCCACAGATATGCGTACCGCTTTGTCAACTGCCGAAGACTCCCGGGATGGTGTCAGGATTTTAACAGGTTTTACCATTGCACACGGGATCTTTCACTTTATTCAACAAAGCTTTGCGGTGATGCTCCCGGCCATCAAAGAGACTTTCGGTATCAGCCCCATTCAGATCGGCGCATTGATGACGGCTAAAGAAATCGCAATGGGCGTCTCTTCACTGCCGGGTGGTGTAGTATCCGATCGTCTGAAGCGTTACCGGGGCATTATCATGGCTGTTTGTATGGCCCTGTTTGGATTGAGCTGGCTGCTGATCGGTACTGCAACAATTTATTCCCATCTCATTGTCGGCATGGTCTTCGTGTCCATTGCTACATCTGTATGGCACCTGCCGTCAATGGCCGAAATATCCCGGCGCTTTTCCGACAGAAAAGGTGCCTCACTGGCTATTTTCGGTATCGGCGGCAGCTTCGGCGATATTTTCGGACCGGTTATAACGGGAATCTTATTGGGCCTGTTGGCCTGGCAAAAGGTTATTTCCATTTATGCCAGCATTCCTCTGCTCATGACGCTTTGGTTTATATGGGCATTTAGAGGTGGACGCCGGGCTGAACAATCGGAAGATCTTTCAGCCGGTAAAAATGTCGACCTCAGAACTCAGATTAAGATTGTCAAAGGTTATTTCAAGACCACCGCCATTTGGAAAGTCAACCTGGTGGCCGGTCTTCGCGGGATGTGCTACACAATCTACGTGACCTTTCTGCCCCTTTTCATGAAAGAAGATCTCGGTTTCAGTTCCCAATCCATTGGGTTTCATTTCGGGTTGCTTTGGGCGGTCGGGATCGTAGCCAGCCCGCTGATGGGTCACCTGTCAGACCGGCTTGGGAGAAAACCGGTGCTGGTACCCGCACTTTTATGCTCCGGCATACTGACCATCCTACTGGCTCTTTTCGGAAAAGGTATCATGTTTACGGTTATCATCGGCATGCTCGGGATATTTTTGCGCAGCGATTATGCCCTTCTGTCGGCGGCCATCCTTGACATTGTCGGTAAGACGGTGGCCACCACCATGCTGGGCGTGCTGTCCTTTCTCCGATTTATCATGGCATCCATCTCTCCACTGATTGCCGGCTATCTTTATCAGAACTGGGGGATGACAGCTGCGCTCTTTTTCACAGCAGCCCTGTTTGCGATTTCCGCTGTCATATTTGCCAGTGCGGATTTAAAACAAACGCGCGATGCGGATGTGCAAGCAAGTGGGAATTAAAAAGGAATGGATTCTTATCTTTGAAAAGCAATTGGACAGGATCAACAGGATCGTCAGGATAGAGCGGCCTTCGGCCGAAGGACCTCTCGTTGCAAGCGAAAAAAATCTTTACCCCGTTAAATCATATCTCAGTGAAATGTTTACCCCGTGAAATGAAAGCCTATTCACCTGGGGCAAAATCTATTCAACAGGTAAAAGCTCATTTAACCGGGGCCGTCAATCCGGTAAATCCTGCCTGCCCAATGGAATCTTTTTATCCCATTCCATCGGGGTCAAAAAATTAAAAACCGAATTCATTCCTAATCCCTTCGAAATTCGTTATTCGACTACCTGAAGTTTCATATAAGCGGCGCCGCTGGCCTGAACAGCGGGCCAGCTTAATCGAAATAGAAACTTTTGGGGCACGGTTCTCAAATCGGCCGTTGTTGGGTTTCGCATTTCGCAATAACACCGGCAAAATTTAGGTTGGGTTGAGTGCAACGAAACCCAACAAAGCCTGGAGTGGGCTCAACCCAACCTACAAAATGTAAAGTGGCCCAGTATAGAACCAACTCCAACTTTTGAAATGTAGTTTCACACGAGGCGAACCTGCGGCCTCGACAATCGCTCAACTTCCTACTACCGCATTTAACCATACAATCGATCCACAACAAACAACACCCAGCCTGAAATCAACAGGGCCCCGGCAATATTCATGACAAACCCGACCACAAGCATTTTTGAAAACGAGACGCCTTTAACGCCGCCAAAGGCCAAACCGTTGACACCCGTTGCGATGGGGCTCATAAAGGCGCTGGTGCAGGAAAGGGTGATGATGATGAGCATTTCAAGGGCGGAAAAGCCCAGGGTTTGCGCCGCAGGAAGGGCGATCACAAAAAAACTGAGCTGCACGGCAGTATTGCTGAGGACCTCTGTTGCAAAGGAGGTCGCCAGGGCAATCAATAAAAACAATGCGTACACGGGTATGCCGGTCGGTATAATCCCTGCGGCCCAGCCGGCAAAAAGTTCGTGGATCTTAAAGGCATACAAAATTGCCGCCAGCACTACCGCAATGCCGACAAAGAGAAACCCTCTGGTGGGCAGCTCGTTATAACAGTCCGCCAGAGTTAATAACACCTGCCTGGAATTCGTTTTAAGGTCAACTCTGACAGGGAAGAAAAAGAGAAACAAAATAAAGAGCAGGGTCAGAGCACCGGAAATGAGCAATATCAATATTGTTCGACCTTCAAAATACATCATTAATAAAGATAGAATAAAGGAAGACAAAAAGTAAAGTACCGTCATCCAGATAGTTATTTTCTGAAAGGGATGGTATGTTTTCTCGGCATCGAAGGGAAGCTGGATATGACGCTTTTGGTATCTCCAGGGACGTAGCACCACGGATATGATCAACCCGGCGATACCTACAAAAATAATGACCAGGGGGATGCCCCAGACGAGCCAAGATGCAAACGATAAATATTGGGTCCCGGGAATGTCATTCAAGACGGCATAGGTGACCAGGATGCCGTTTGCCGGGGTGGCGGTAATCGAGCCCATACCACCGATGTTCGCGCCATAAATGGTTGCGAGGGCCAGCATGGTCGCAATATTTTTGGAGGGACCGTTGGATTCTTCGTAAGAACGCCGCAACAATTCCAAAAGCGGGAGCAGGGTCAGAACGGTGATGGCATTGGGAATGAAAAACGATAGAAACGCCGAGATGGCAATGAGGTAAAAAAGAATTCTGGTTATCGAAAGATGCCTTTTACCGATAAACCAATAAACGATTCGATGGGGCAGCCTGGCCTTAATTATCAGACGTGAGACCACAAAACCGCTGATGAAGAAAAAAATGAGCTGAATTTTATCCATCGTTAACCGTCACTTCTGACGTCACCCCGAAACATTGAGAACAGGATGCCAATGGTGCACAGGGATGAAAAAATCAGAAAAGCCACCCGCACACTCTTCAGGAATTGGTCGTAATTTGCCGGTGAAATCGGCTCCCGGCCGATAAAAATTGCAAACACAACCATGGTGATGGCCATGCTGGCCATTTGCCCGAGCAGGCGCATGGTTGCCACCGTCCCGGATGCAATGCCAAAGTAGCGCCTCTCGACGGCGCTCATAATGGCATTCATGTTGGGTGATGAAAACAGGGAAAAGCCAAATCCAAGAAAGGCCAGGGTTAAAACGATTAAGACTTTGGATGTGTCGGCTCCGATAAAGACAAAGGAGAACAGTCCGATGGCCGTTATCATCATCCCTGCCGACGCCATCAGGCGCGGCTCAATTCTGTCGGAAAGTCTGCCCGCCAGCGGTGAGAAAACCGCCATCACGATCGGTTGGGCAATGAGGATCGAGCCGGCATACTGGGGAGGGATGTTTTTGATATACTGCAGATACAGGCTCATTAGAAATGTCAATGCGAAGGTTGCCGAGTAGTTGATCAACGCCGCCAGACTGGAAAAGGTAAACAGCTTATTTTGATTGAATAACCTGACCTCAAACACCGGATAGCGGACACGCATCTGGAGCCGGATAAAAGCCACGAGACCGGCCAGACCCACAATGATCAGATAAACGGCAACCCTCTGGGGCAACAACGAGGCACCGTAGACCAGGGCCAAAATTGAAAAGCCATACAGCACGCTGCCGCCGATATCCAGCTTTTCTCCCCGGGCGTCGGCCCACTCACCCTTTAAAAATTTAATGGTCATAAAGACGGATACGGCTCCAAACGGAACCACCACCGCAAAGATGCTTCGCCAGCCAAGATAGCGGGCGAGGAACCCACCGGCAAACGGCCCGACGGACAGACCGATATACACGGCCGAGACGTAAATGCCGATGGCCCTGCCCCGTTTCGAGGGCGTGAAAACCGATGTCAGGATCGCCATGCCGGTGGTGACGAACATTGCCGAACCGAAGCCCTGTAGTATCCGCATGACAATAAGCATCTTTATCGAGTAGGAAAAGACTGCCAGAAACGATGAAAATGTATACAGAACCAGGCCCCAGGTGAATATCTTTTTTCGGCCGTAAATATCGGCCACCTTGCCGAAGGGGACCAAAAAAACGGCGATTGCCAGCAGATGAGCTGTAGCCACCCAGCTCAAAAGAACGGCGTCGGCGGAAAATTCCGCTTGGATTGTCGGCAGGGCGACATTGACAGAGGAGATTGTAAACGGACCCATGAAGGATGATAGGGTGGCGACAATAAGGGCTGATTTTTCTAAAGACTTGTCAGTGGGCAACTCGTGTATCCTCCAGCTTCATAAATTAGCCTTGATTTAATAGCCAACGGGTGCTTTGTAAAGGAAAAAGATTTGGTTTTAACCTTTTGGTTGCCGGGAAAATGATTTGACCCGTGTTTGAAATTTCAATATTTTAATTGATAATCAGATGCCGTCAGGTATGATGGTTGGGCGAATATATCATGATTAACACACCAAATGACATTCATAGGAGGCAATGTATGGATCAACATCAACGCGATTGGAATGAAAAGGTGGCTGCAAAGATCATAAAAAACCTTGAAAAACGTCGTATGGCAGGCAGCTATACAGCCAGCGCCGCCAGAGCCAAAGACGAGGTTCTCGAGATGATCCCGCAGGGGGCGACCGTCTTTCGCTGTGGCTCGATGACGGCTGTCGGCATGGGCCTGTGGGAAGCAATCGCCGCATTACCGGGCGTGAGCCTGATTGATCCTTATCAACCCGATTTGTCACGTGAGGAAGGTCTGGAGCTCCGTCGTCAGGGGCTGACAGCCGACGTCATGGTTGCCGGCACCAATGCAATCACGCTCGATGGGCGACTGGTCAACCTGGACGGAATGGGCAACCGGGTTGCGGCGATGGCCTTCGGCCCCAAGAAGGTGATCCTGGTGGTCGGTATGAACAAGGTTACACCGGATCTGGAATCGGCCATTGCCCGGGTCAAGCACCATGCCGCACCGATTAACAACATTCGCTACGGGCTCAATAACCCTTGTGTCGAGACCGGCTTGTGTTCGGACTGTCGGTCGCCGCAGCGTATTTGCAATATGTGGAGTACGATTGAAGGACATATGATCAAAGACCGAATTCACGTCAAGTTGATTGGCGAGAACCTGGGCTATTAGCAGTTTCAATGATCGATTTTCCCGCTGAAGGAAAAGCACCGTTTTGATAGATGGAGCTGTTTGATATGAATCTTATTGAATACACACAGTGTGACGGTTTTGAGCTGGCTAAACTGGTTCGGGAATATGCTAATGCGTTAACCCATATTGGGCCATTCGTGAAACTACCAAGTGATGAAATGGTCTAATAAGATTAAAATAAACAGGACCTGTCCAATGCTTATAAAAGACGGACGTAACAACGTAGAAGCGATTTGTAGAATTGCCGACCGGTTCTTTGATGACGCCAAAAAATGCTCGTAAATGTTTGTCATCAGGAGTTTCTGAAACCCAAAATGTGTCCTCTTGGGCACATCGAACAATGAAAAAGGTGACATTCTCCCCCGGCGTAAATGAAACATCTTCGGGTTGCAGATTTGGTAATTGTCCCGGCGCTTCATGTTTAACGAGACCAAGAAGGCCTACGAGTAGCTTGCGGATACGATAAAGCTGGACGATCCACCATGGATAGTATGACAACATCGATGCAATAAATTTCCGTAATGTGGTCTCACCTTTAAAAACTTTCACATCGATGAAATCAGCTTTTTGGAAATATTTTTCTAATTCGCTAAATTTGAGTATGTATTCCCTTTTTATCAGCATATAATCTTGCGGATCAGGCGCGGCTATTTGCCTTCGCCTGCATCCTGTTCAATGATAACCGCTCGCGACCTCGTCGATTGTTCGCGTAAGTGCTTGATGTCGAGATACTCCTTGGAGTCAAAACACATGTGCATGTCTGTTCTGCTGTTGAATCGGATTAGAACAAGCCGACGAGGCGCCCAATCTCCTGACACGGGAATAATGCTGCCGGAACGAAAGACATATTCACCGCCGTATTTCTGGACAATCTCAGATGCCCTATCGATGTACTCCTGATACTTCCTATGATCAAGCACCTCGATTTCTGCGAGAAAAAAGCTAGGCATTGTCTCCTCCCGTCAAGAATGGCGTAAGAGTAAAATCGAGACGATTCTGTGCTGAAGCCTCCTTGTGTGCGAGCAATGAGCGGACAACCAAGGGATTCACTGCAAATGGAGGAAGCTCGAGCATCCGGACACATCGCTTGCATAGTTCCATCGGGTCGGGATTGTTGAGTTCCGAATTAGCTTTCATCACGACGGTATGAATGGTCTTTAGATGGCGAATACCGGCGCGAATCGCATCAACAGCACTTTGGCCGTACAGTGGGATCGCCCATGAGGAATAGAGCGCGGTCAGATTTTCAATCTGCGCGAGACGAACAAGCGAATTGGCCAGCGCAGAAACATCTTCGTATATTGGCATGCCGCCGGGCTGAGGAATAACATCACCACAGAAAAGAATGCCATTCTCCTCGGATAGTAGAGAAATCGATCCTGATGAATGGCCTGGTGTGTGTAAGACCCTGAAGGTTGAATCTTGGCCGAGAGACAGGATATCACCATCGGAAAGCCGACGATTTATCGTGACAGAACCGGAGACCAGTTTGGCGAATCCAGGAACGGGTCGTTCTCGCCCTTGGTGATCCGTATTCTCTATCCATACCTGTTCGTTCCGGTGTGCCCACACCTGTGCCCCTGACTGACGCTGGATCAAACATGCTGAACCAATATGGTCGGGGTGGGAGTGCGTTAGAATGATGATGTCAATGTCAGACAGGTTCTTGCCGATCTTTTGCAAAGCGGTCGAGATAATTTTTTCTGCTCCAGCAACTCCCGTGTCAATCAAGCAAAGCCGGTCGCTATCGAGCGCATATGCATATACAAAGCGTTCGACCGTTTTGTCGGGGCTAACGGGAATGCCGAATGCAATCCTAACGGGGTGAATGTTTTCTGTCCTCATTTATGTTCCTTCCGTGATGCCAACGTTTCGGTTGAAGCCGAAGAGCTGGGGTCGAACCACGATGAACGCCTGACAATTAATGACCTTTGATTGATTGACATGGGTTCTCACACATTGTAGCCGCATAATTGAACAGCCTAACGCTAATAATCAGCGATGGCGCCAAGCAACTTGCCGCGTCAGCGTCGCAGACGTTCTCGCCATCCGCTGAATTATATTGTTGGGCGGTAAACAACTACACCAGTGTTGCACCCTCGGCCAAGCCGGGACGCGCGAGATCATTGATCCGCTTCAATGTCTCGTCACTCAGATTGATATCCACCGCTTTTGCATTTTCATCAATTCGTTCCGGCCGGCGCGTACCCGGAATTGGGAAAATATCCTTGCCTTGGTGTAAGAGCCATGAAAGAGCCAGCTGCGCGGGAGTGACATCCAGTTCCATAGCTTGACCGTCATCGGAGGCACCATAGTAGCCTTCCAGAACCATTGCACCATATCCCAGACATCCGACTTTCGGCCCGTTTTCTCCAAGTGAGTTTTTCTGAATTATTTCGCTTCTCTTTTGTATCTGTCGCCCAACAATGATTTATAAAGGGTGTTAAAACGATGCAAGAATCAGTATAAAAAATCAGTTCCTATTCCGAAAACGACCGGGGCAGCATCAGCGTTGGCAAATTGGCGGATTTTACCCTGCTCTCCAAGGACATTACTCAATGTGATCCCGACACTATCAAGGAGACAAACATATTAAAAACAATAATCGAGGATGAAACGGTTTTTGAAGCCTGATGACGTAAGTTTGCCCCCCTGGCTTACCGATTGTGACCTACGAAGGTTCACTTCTGTCGAATATTCGAGATTTGATCAATCTCGGCGATACCTCCGCATTAAAGATTATGTTACAAAATCTATTGATTTTTTCTCTTACCGCAGGTTCGGGTGGCGTTGCGATCTACCGAAAGTATCTTAAGTAATTTTCCTGGAAGGCATCGACGGCGTCTCGAAAGACCAGATAGTCGGCCATGCCCTCTTTGAGGGTTTGGCGCTCCGCTTCGGAAATCTGAGCCAGATAGCGCCTTACCATTCGAAGGCTTTGCAGTTGTTCTGTTTGATACGATGTCACTCGGACCGCTCCTTGTCAATCTTTCTCGATATTAATAATCAATTCTCCGGATCTTGAGGATCCATGTCAGTGTAAGGCCTGTTCTATGTCGGCAATGATATCAGACGCATCATCAATACCGACAGACAACCTCATCAAACTTTCGGTAACACCCAGCTCTGCGCGCTGTTTATCGGTCAGTTTTGCATGCGAGGTCGCCACCGGTGCACATATGATGGTTTCAACGCCGCCGAGACTGAGTGCCGGTCTGATCAAGTTCAGTTTTCTTAGGAATCCATGGGGATCTATTTTTTGATCGTCCAGTTCAAATGACAGCATCCCGCCAAAGGCCCGCATCTGTTTGCAGGCGATATCGAAACCCGGATGATCTGCCAGGCCGGGGTAATTCACTTTCCGGATAAGGGCGTTCGCTTGCAGGTGCCTGGCAATTTCCAGCGCACATAATTTATCGATGACGGTTTTCTGATTGGGCGTATTGAAATACCGGGGATAGACATTTTCCGGGATATCAAGATATTCAAAAGAAGAAGAAGTGAAGATCGGGGTATTGATTCCTTTGGTTTTTAAATCCACATAGGTCCCGCTGTGAACGCACTGTGTATCTTTTTTCATAACATGTCCCTCTCAACAGTGTAATGAGTACTTGGCTGCGACGATATAATATTCGGGTTGGGATTTCAACCCGTATAAACGCTTAATTATTTATACGTCGCGGGACTGTGGGAGGTTAGCCGAAAACAACTTGGCGCTAATAATTTCAACCCGCCTCCTTTAACAAGCCGGTTATGGTCTTACATTAATCAAGAGAGAATTTTTAGAATTCGCCACTAAATTGGTTGATTCATAAATCACAAAGAGATTCAATATGAATATTCGGCGTATGGTCTTAACCCTCTTCATACTGGCTGGATGCTCTTGGCCTCAGTGCTCGTGAAATGGGAAATAAATGAAATGATCAGGGTCGGTCCCGCAGGTTCAAGCGGATTGGGAAATCTGAAAGGAGTCGGCAAAGTCGCCGAGATGGGTCTGGATTGCATGGAGGTCGAATTCACTTACGGTGTTCGCATGGATCTCAAAACCGCCAAAAACGTCGGTGCTCTGGCGAAAAAGAAGGGAATCATACTTTCCGTTCATGCACCCTACTATATAAACCTGGCTTCGGATGAACAGGAGAAGTTTGTCGCCAGTAAGCAACGAATCCTGGATGCCTGTGAGCGGGCCCACGCCATGGGTGCGCAAAACGTGACTTTTCATGCCGGGTTCTATCAAAAACGAACCCATGAAAAAACCTATCAATTGATTAAAACAGCGCTTATGGATTTGAAAAATACCGTAGCGTGCAAGCGTTGGCAGGTGACGCTTTGTCCGGAAGTCACCGGCAAACCATCCCAGTTTGGATCTCTGAAAGAGCTCTTGCGGCTGGTGCAGGATACTGGTTGTGGGCTAACCGTTGACTTCTCCCATTTATACGCCAGACAACAGGGAGACATTGACTACGGCCGAATTCTTGATAGGCTGCCCAAAAAATTTCACGCGCATTTTTCCGGCATAGAATACGGTGATAAAGGGGAAAGAAAGCATATCAGAACCACGGGAAAATTTTTCGAGCCCCTGGCAAAGGAATTAGTCGGACGAGATTTGGATGTCACAATCATCAACGAATCACCCAGTCCTTATGAGGATGCCGCCATGATGAAGGACGTGTTACAGAAGCTGGCAGGGCAAGCCTCAACGTGCAAGACACAATCCTAATTTGTTTTAGCTCACTTGGGCGAATGTTACAAGCAGCATGCAGCGGTCGTAACCTTTGAACCTTAAACCTGGAACCATTCAACCCATATATCATTTGTCTTTCGCTTTCGCCCGCCTGGAAGCTTTCGCGGCCTTGGCATCCGCCAGTTTCTTTTTAAACACCTCATACTCAGCCTGGTCATAGGTACCAAGCTCCTTTGAATGCATCCGCCAGGTCTGAAGACAGAAATTAGCGTTATGAAAATCTTCTTCAAAGAGAAAGTCTTCAAAACAACGCAGGGAGTCATTGATGGATTTTTCATACAACTGGGTTTTGAATTCTTCATATTGGGCCTGATCAAACGTGCCGGCGTCCAGGGCGGTACTACGCCAGATATTCAGCGCAACATGACCGCTGTAAAACGCGTCTTTCTCCATAGATCTCTTCAGCCGCCGGAGCGCATTGGCCGCTTCTCGTTTCAGCATTTCATGTCTGACGTTTACACTCGGATTCTGATCGGTCTTATCCTGGGAAATAGCAAGGGGCGCCAGGAGCAGCACCAGAAGCAATACGGCTGTGATGTTAAGATGCGTACAGGATTTTCCCAATTGAGAACGAGACTTTCTTTGCATTAATTTGTTTTCAAATCTTAGAATTATTTTGTTTCTCTCTTTCTTCCGTTAGGCAGTAGATCCCTTCCCCCTTTTGGGCCGGCCTGAAACACATGTTGTCGGATTTGCATGTCGCCGGTTTCAGATCACCGGCCCTCCAGCGATTGACCAAACCTGGTTCCCGAATGGCCCGAAAACGCAGGACTACCTGGATATTCCAAGCTGTCGCAACGCAGCCGGAAGGGATGCATCGGCGAGAATAAAAAAGTGAATTTATTTTTGATTTAGCCCTTCAGTCAGGAGATAACCCCCTGACGAACAATATAGGTCCATTCATCGAGGAGCTTTTGCCGGCTTTCTTCAACCCATTTCTCTCCGTTTAACTGTACCAGCTCTGTAATACGCGTGCACAGTATTTTCAGCTCTTTTTCTGAGCCCGGAATGTCCCGGGTACCCAAAAGCGTACACACTTTTTTCAGGTTGAGGGTCTTCATGACACCTCTCATGCAAAACCGTCCCCCTGTTTTCCGGATCAACCGGGGTGTTTTCCCGGAAAATGGTGTTTTGTATCACAGGGGCCCACATCATTAAAGGTGAAATATCATGCCTGTCCTGCTTTAGTCAAGATCTACGGCAGCGGATGCATCAGCCGTTGTAATTTAGGCTCAAAGCTCAAGGCTGAAAGCATAAACAAGGAGCAACTCCTTTTTTGCCTTGAGCTTTCAGCTTTGAGCTTGCATAATTGATTCGTTGTGAGTATTAATCAATTTTTACTCGGCCGTCAATGCGTACCCCCTGCTGTTTGAAACCCTGGACTTGCCACCGGATCACCGGGCATTCGGTGCGCTAATGATAGGCTATCCGAAGCTTAAATATCAGCGGTTGCCGCTGCGCAATGAACCTCGGGTGAACTGGAAATGATAGCAAAGCATTAAATGATTGAAGATTGAATAGTCAATTCCGGTTTATCCGAGAAGGGGAGTTCAAATGCGATTTGCAATTTTTGGTGTCGGCGCCGTCGGCGGCTATTTTGGCGGCCGATTGGCTCAGGCCGGGGAGGATGTCACGTTTATCGCGCGGGGCCCTCACCTGAAGGTGCTGCAGACAAAAGGTCTGCGGCTGGACAGCGTCAATGGTGACGTTATCCTGTCTCCGGTCACGGTAATCGACGACCCCGCCACAGTAGGGAAAGTGGATGTCGTTCTGTTAGGGATAAAAACATGGCAGGTTCCGGCAGCAGCAAAAGCAATCCAGCCACTGATCGGCCGGGATACGGTTGTACTGCCTTTGCAAAATGGCGTTGAAGCCGCCACCCAGCTGTCAGAGGTATTGGGCAGCGAGAACATATGTGGCGGTTTGGCCAAAATCGTTTGTTTCCTTGCAGACCCGGGGCACATCCGGCATACCGGCATGGATCCTTATATTGCGTTTGGTGAATTGAATAACCGACGCACCGAGCGTGTTGAAAAGCTCCTGCGGACATTGAAAAATGCCGGTATCAATGCCGAAATAATGCCCGACATCACGGCTGCGCTTTGGCAAAAATTCTTATTTGTCGTTTCATGGGGAGGTGTCGGCGCCATCACGCGGGCACCCATCGGCGTAATTCGCACGGTACCGCAAACCCGCCGGCTGGTTGAACAGTCTATGCGTGAGATTTTGGATGTTGCTCAGGCCTATCAAATCCGTTTGCCGGAAGACATTGTTTCAACGACCCTGGATTTTATGGACACTTTGCCACCCAATGGCACGACCTCGATGCAGCGGGACATTGCCGAAGGCCGCCCATCTGAAATTGAGGCCTGGAATGGAGCGGTGGTGCGCCTGGGTAAAGAAGCGGGGGTTGCCGTGTCGCTGCACTCATTTATTTATGACAGCCTGCTGCCCCTTGAGAAAAAAGCACGGGGGGAGCTGCAGTTTCCGACCTAACACCCAATTAGACTTATTCCCGGTCCGGGCTTTGAGACAACCCAGATGATGGTCACGCTTTTCGGCACCGGCCGGGGGCGAGGGTACGTAAGCGCTAAATTTTTGGGTGGAAATTCACAGGTTACATTTATACCGTACAGAGTTGTTAGAAAAAAGCCTTAGCGCTTATGGGACAACGCCTGCCCCCCCTAAGGAAGTATTCCAGCGTCAAGGTCAGGTGTTGGAATTCTTTGACTGTCTGTATACCGTGATCATGCGGTAGGCAAAACCGGTAATAAGGGTGCCGCTGATGAGGATGATAAAATTCGAGGCAAAAAATGTCATCAAAAACGTGAATGGATCGTTAAGTTCGTAGGCCGAGATGAGCAGCCGGATACCATAATATAAAAAAAAGGCGCCGACTAAAATTAAAACGATTTGCCGTATCCACCAGAATAAGTTTGACATCAAAGCCCCTCAACTAAAATTCTCTCTGTAAGGTGGTTTAACGGAAAAAAAATGGGATAAAAGTTAAGAGCCATACTATGAGCGATTTTCACCACCCCAGCCCTAACCTATCAACACCAGACTCAACCACGGCAGGTAGGTGATGATGGCCAGTGCAAGCAGCAAAATCGCGATGAACGGCAGTGATGCGACGTAAAGTTGCAACACCGGCTTATCAAAACGCATGCTCGCGATAAATAGATTGATGCCCAGTGGTGGAATGGAAGCCCCGATTTCCAGG
>Ga0316194_10001646_pt1 | contig 15424 bp, 10 predicted proteins | sample CroRivsedime1_MG_FD_204936 | JGI IMG/M metagenome (GOLD analysis project Ga0316194, IMG submission 204936) | Coastal sediment microbial communities from Maine, United States - Cross River sediment 1 | ecosystem: Environmental > Aquatic > Marine > Coastal > Sediment | place: USA: Maine...
AAGTGGCTGGATTTCCGGTGACGAACATGCCGCCGCCGCCCTCCGCCGCATTGTCCGCAATCGTGCTGCGCTCGATGAGCGACTCGCCCTCATTGTAGATGCCACCGCCGTTCTTGCCCGACGTGTTACTGGCCACGACGATTTCGTTGGCGGTTACCGGCCCCGCGTTGTAGAGCCCGCCGCCGTCGCCATCGGTCGCGTTGTCGGAGATTTGGACGTCGCTCAGCGTCAACGCGTAGCTGCCGCCCGTTTCACCGCCCGGGTCGTCCGGCTTCTGGCTGCCGCCCTCGCCGCCTTCCGAGCTGGGTGCTCCGCCTTCCTTGTTGGGGTCGTTGAGGACCGCTGTCGCTGCAGGCCCCATCGCAATACCAGCGCCCGCGCGCATGCCGCGCCACTCGGTGGGCAGCTCACCCAGGTCTGACGGCGGGCCTTCACCCAAGGATTCAGCGAGCAACTCTCCGTTGCGCGCTGTCAATCCACGGATCTCAGCGAAGATATCCTCTGTCGGATCGTAGACGTGGAAGATCCGGTCCTTGACCGTCGCCGCCTCGTCCCATTGGATCACGGTGAGCGCCGAACCCGCGCCCTCGATGAGGACGGATTCGGTGAGGTCCAGGTCACCTACGCCCGCATCGGGCGCGTTAGTGACGTCTGGCACCTGGTCGGGGCTGCCACCGGGTTCGAACGTCTCGTCCGCGCCCTCGATCGTGAGCACGTAGGTTCCTGCCGGTAGTATGATTGTATCCTGCGTCTGCGTTCCGTCCTCCGCGGTGTTGCCATTGGCAAACATGACGGCTTCCCTCAGACTCGCGCAGGTGACCGGATCCGCGCCCGTACAGTTCGCGTCGGGATCCGGTGACGAAGGCTCGTCCACGCCGGCCACGTTGATCGTCACACCGGGACCAGGAGGAACGGGCTCGTCTGCTAACGCCGGATGCGCCCACGACAGGCAGAAGCCTGCAGCGAGCATAATCCACCAAAATGAGTTTCCTACGTGCCTAGTCATGACGTACCTCGCGGTTCTCCAAGTTTTATGACGCCGCTCGCGCGGCCCTTAGCTCGTTGCGCCCCGGCATGTCGCCTGCGCCAAAGCCAGAAGCCCAGGACAGCCCAGATGAGAAGTGTGTCGCCGACACCGCCGTCGGCGCTCACGGCACAGCTGCCGCAACCCGAGGTCGTGAGCGAGTCCACTCCGCCGTCAGGCTCCGTTCCGCCATCAGGCACACCGCCATCGGGTTCCGGCTCCACGGGGATTTCGGTCTCGATCGAGATGGCGAAGCGTCCGTTGGTGGTGCTCTCGGTGCTGCCTTCGTTCCACACCGCAAATACGGTCTTTCCGTCCGGGGTGACCCTCAGCTGCGACTCCATCTCGTCGAGTTCGTTGAAATCGGGCGACTCGGATCCTGCGAGGAGTTGGTACGGCTCATACGTCACGCCCTTGTCGGTCGAGCGAGTGATGAAGATATCGAGGTCCTCGCCTGGCCCAACGTGCTCATAGGTGTTGGTTTCTGTGCCCCACGCAATGACGAATGTGCTCGGGTTCCGGCAGTCACTAGGCCGCGTCGTGTCGGCGTCGTTGGGGTCGCCGGCCGGGCAGCCCGGTCCGTTTCCGGGGGTCTTGACGATGCGGGGCTCTCTGACGTTGATTCCGGTCTCGGGTAGACCAAGCCGCGTAGCCACTTCGAAGGTGCTCTCCGAGGTGAGGTCGACTGGCTCGCTCCAAGCGCCGCCGCCGTCGGTCGAACGGCGGATCCAGAACTCGTAGTTCTCGAGGTCCGTGTAGCGGGCCACGGCCCAGTCCGGCGTGTAGCTGTAGCCGAAAACGATGAGCTCACCCGAGATGAAACCACGGTGTGCTCGCGCGTCTTCGAGGTCATTGTCGCCGGTGGCCGCGCGGATGTCGCCGCCGCTCTCCGTATTCGCGCTGAGGTTCAAGCTCGCAGTGTTGGCAGAGGCGCCGGTCGCGATCGGTCCCTCGACACCCGGGATGTAGCAGCCGTCGAGCTCGTCGCCGGGATTGACTGCCGTCGGCACGTTCACCGCCTGCACGAAATCAGCGGCAGTGAAGCCAGTCGCGGCGCGGGCAACGATGTCCGACGGCCCACCCTCCCCATACTCGCCCTGCTTCCAGAACACGAAGAGCTTCACGCCGGACTCGGGTCCGGGGGTGCCCTGGCCGAACAGGCGCGCCCGGCGGCCGTTCTCGTCCGGTGAGGAGAGAATGCAGCCCACGCGTGCTGGGTCGGTCGGATCGGGATAGGGATCGCCATTGGGGCTCAGCAGGCACTCACCGGAGCCGATCTGCGCCTTGACGTCGGTGAGCGGGATCATGCCGCCAGCACCCGCTGTGCCACCTTGGCCGCCCATTGCGCCCATGCCGCCCGTGCCGCCGACACCGCCCATGCCGCCCTGGCCACCCGCACCGCCAAGGCCACCCGCACCGCCAAGGCCGCCGGAGCCGCCCATGCCGGCAGCGCCCCCGATGCCGCCCGCACCGCCCGCACCGCCCGCACCGCCGGCACCGCCCGACCCAGCGTCGACCAGACAAGTCATAGGAGGCTGGTCGAACTTGAAGGAGCTGAAGCGGACGTACTTGCCTTCATCGAGCCCCTCGGACCCTTTCGTCTCTTCGTAGGCGAGGTTCAGGGTGGTCCCGATGAGGGCGATGTTGGCGCGCGACGCACCTTCGATGCCGCTCTCCTCGTTCGGGTCTGGATCGTCGCCAGACGCCATCTTGGTGAAGTTGTTGGTCAGCCGGATCGGGGCAGGAAAATCAGTGCCAAGATCAAAGGTTCCGCGCGCCAAGTAGCTGTACCAAACGTCCGTACCCTTGTTGACCTTCGCACCCGATCCGCCGTCGCCCGGCCCCTCCGCCTGGCCGAGCTGAAGCCCGCCGGGATCCTCCTGCCAGGTGAGAACCCACGCCTTGTCATTGCCGCGGGTCACGTCCTGCTTCGCATCTCGCAAACCAGTCGAAAGCCGTTGGGCCGCAGACCAAGTCGCCCCGCTGTCGAGCGACCGGCTGACATAGAGGCAGCTATACGGAATCTCCCGCTGCTCCAGCTCCAGGTAGCGAATCGAGCCCTGGACCGCGGAATCGCAGAGCTTGTCCGTCCAGGTGGCCACCACCGCCGGGCCGTTGCCGAAGATGTTCGGCTTGTCGGAATCGCCATAGAAGGGCAAGCGCCCCGCATCAGGGCCTCTCCACTGCGTCGATGCTGATGTCTCGCGCGCCGTCTCCGAGATGTTCAGCGGCGTGCTCCAGCTTGCCAGGTTGCTGCAGTCGCTCGTGTTGGCGTTGCATCGCCTCACGAAGATGTCCCGAGCAGGCCGCTCGGTCCGCGCCTTGACGTCGTAGACGAGCTCCGCCGTCGCGGCGTCACCGTACGCAACCACGAGAATCCCATTCCCGAGACGAACGATCTTGGTCTTCGCCGCCAACTCACCGTCGGGAACCTGATCGGTCAATACGATCGACGCGCCCACTTCCAGTCGAGTGTCCGCCGTCGCCGATCTTGGGAAGACCAGGAGGAGCAAACCCAACGCAAACAGCCCCACGAGCTGTGTCATGGCCGCCGCCTTTCTGTCGCCTTCGTTGTTATGCAACTTCTGAACCACCCAACCGGGCGATCTCGGCATGTGAGGGTCGCTGGGTTTTTCCGGGCTAGACCGCCTGAGAGACGCGTGCGGGCTTGCCACCAATCGGTGACAGAAGTGCGCCGCAACCGAAACCTGCGCAGCTATTGCGCGTTGCGTCAAGCTTTTGAAATTGTAAACAATTACGTATTGACAGCCCGCCGTGAGCCGCCTGATTCGACAGCTGCGGTGGAGCTAGGCACGGGCGTTGCGGATCTCGGCGCGCGCCGATACCGCCGTCGGTCGAGCATGGCGCCACCGTGTGATCTCTTTGACGCGTTTGAGCTTGCCGCCGTCGCAAAACCGGGAGGCCGCGACACTCCCTGAGAGCGTAGGGACAACCTTGGTGCCCAACGATACCAAGCGATGGTGCAAGCGCGATGACGAACGCCAACGTGGGTGAGGTTGGTCTGCAGGCGCCGAATATGCGGGCCTGAAACTCGACGACGTCATCACCTAGATGGACATCGCCTCGTTCGTCTCTCCAGGCAAACCAAGTTGGTCGGCCGAGGTTCGAGACCCGACCCCGGACGATCCGAGCGGACGGCGCCCAAGCGCGAGCTCTGAGTGCGCCTGCTATCGCTTCGCGGCGACCGGTCTGCTGGCGACTGGGACAGCGTCGGAGTCGTGCGAGGTGACGGGCTCTAGATTCGCTCGGCGTCGGACGTTGATATACGCCCCGGCGAACGCGATCATCGTCACCATCGCGCCCGCGACGAGGAGGTCGAGGTCATTCATCGTTGCCGCCAGATAGCAGGAGGGCGCCGGCGGAGAGGATTGACGGCACCCAAAGGCCGACGAAGAGCCCACGTTCGCGGTCTCCCGAAAACCAGAGCGAGATCGAGAGGAGGTACGATAGGCCTGCCGCGAGGAGGAACAGCGACTTCGAGGTCCCGATGACCTTCAGCAGACTCTTGCGCGGGGAATCGGTGGTTTTTGCACTAGTCGAGGGGTTTTGCATATTGTTCTCAATCCTTGTATAGGCTCTGTCTAGATTTAGTCAATCTTTTATGGACAAAATATAGACAAGCCCTCAATCGATGCAGGTCGTGACGCGCTCGATAAACTCCGCAGCCGCAGCGTAAATTCGCTTCCTGCGCTCGTCGCTCATTCGATCGAGGGTGCCGAGAATCATCTTACTCCGCGGGTTCTGGCTGAAGAAGTCGCGGTGGTCGTCGATGAAATGCCAGTAGAGGCCATCGACCACATCGCACCAAGGACCCTTCCCGTAGTCGCTCATCTTTCGCAGGTAGTTCGAGCCGCAGATGTACGGCTTGGTCGTGAACTCCCCGCCCTCGCTGAACAGCGCCATGCCGTACACGTTGGGAGCCATCACCCAGTCGGCTGAGTCGGCGTACATCTCCATGAACCAAGCGTAGGCGTCCGCCGGATCAATCCGGCAGAGGAGCATCATGTTGCCGAGGACCATCAGCCGTTCGATGTGATGGTTGTACGCGGTGGACTGGGCTCGCTGAATCGCGTCGTCGAGCGGCGGGATCTTCGTAGTGCCCTCGTACCAGTGCTTGGTGAGCTTGCGCTGATGGCCCCAGAAGTTCTTGTCCCAGTGAGATGCGGGCAGGCTATTCCAGATGCCACGTATGAACTCTCTCCATCCTATGATCTGTCGAACGAAGCCTTCGACTGAGTTAATCCTCACGTCGTTGTCTTCCGCAAACTTGAGCGCTCGCTCGAGCACGTGCGCGGGCGTGAGGAGTCCGCAGTTCAGTGTCGAGCTCAACACCGAATGGAAGATCGTCCCGTACTCCTGGCTGAGCGCATCTTCGTAGTCGCCGAAGAGCTCGAAGCGCTCTTCCAAGAAGGCGTCGAGCGCCTGTTTCGCTTGCTCCTCAGTCGTGGGAAGCCAGAAACTCTCCGCCTTGCCGGGATGCTCTGGGAACTGCTCATCGACGAGTTCAACCAGAGCTTTGGTGTGGCTCGTCCACGCTAGCTTTGGAACTTTCGGAGGCTCCAGGTTCTTTGGAAGCTTCTTTCGGTTGTCCTCATCGAAGCTCCACTGACCACCCTTTGGCTGCCCGTCTTCGTCTAGCAGCACGCCCATCCGCTTTCGCTGCCACTTGTAGAAGTCGGCCATGAAGAGCCTCTTGTAGCGTTCGCGGTAGGCCTGGAACTCCTCTCTCGGCGTCACGAACATGGGGCTCTCGAGGCTGACGCGCTCGAGGTCGTGCTTCGCGCAAGCGTCTTTGAGCAGCCGGTCCATGCGGGGAGATTCCGTTTCGAAGTGCGCGAGCTCGGTGTAGCGGTGAGTCGCCAAGTGCTCGTCGAGGAGCCCGGCGAAAGATGCGGCCGAGCCGTGTCCCAGCTCCGTGTAATGGACGCTGTGTCCGGCGTCTCTAAGCGCATCGGCTTTCGAGCGCATGGCGCTTAGAACCAAGACGAGCTTGTGGCGATGGGCGGCGTACCCGCGGCACATGGCCTCCGATTCCGCCATGAATGTTGCACCGGATTCGGCGCGAGCGATGTGCTCGTTTCCAAAGAGCTGATTGCCGAACAATACCAGGAGGCGCTTCTTCTCTTTTCCCACTGCTGCCGAGTATGGGACCAGGGGGTCCGATGGGGCAGTGGGCTAGGCAGTTTTCGTCCTGAGCTACCCCACCCGGGTTGGCGTCGAGCGCTCCAAATCGACTCGATGGTGCCGGGGCGGGACTTTCCCTCGCCAATGAGCGAGCTTGTGCCGTGTTCTCGGAAGCTCGTATATAGTCGTCGCGTGCAAGATCACCGCCGACTTCGTCTCAAGGGATCCCGTCATGGATGAGCCCGCTCTCACGCTCGAATTTTGGCGACAGATCGGCATAGCGGCTGTTTGCGGCGCAGCGATCGGAATGGAGCGGCAGCTACGTGGCAAGGCGATGGGAGTTCGAACCGGGGTTCTCATCTGCGTCGCCACCTCGATGTTCGCTTCCATGGGCGCCGCGGTGGTCGGAACGCAGGGCGATCCCACTCGAATGATCGGTCAGATCGCAGTCGGGATCGGATTCCTTGGCGGGGGCGCGATCATCAACCAAGGCATGACCGTTCACGGCCTCACATCTGCCGCAATCATATGGCTACTCGCAGCCATCGGTTCGATGGTCGGTTTGGGCCTCTATTGGACACCTCTGCTTGTCACTGCGGCTTTGTTGCTGGCGATCGTTGTGCTCGATCAGCTCGAAACACGCATCCCATGGCTAAGCCGAGGCGACCACGCTCCTTCGAAGTTGCCGGAAGACGGATGAGCGATCCGAGCGGACTCCGAAACGATATCGATGCGCACTGACTTTGGGTTTTCTGCGGTCATGTCGGCTCGCGTACGTCGCTCCATGGGTGATGTTTCGCTCGTATACTGTTTATGCTATCAGCAGCCCTTGGTGGTTTAGCTTTATTATGAATTCCAGACTGTTTCGCTACGTTCTGAGCGTGTCTCTCGCCGCTGCGCTCGCTTGCAGCTCGTCCTCTTCATCGGGAGGCGGAGGAACCGGCCCGGAGGAGCAGCCCCCGTCGTCCGTCACCACTTGGGCCCCCGTCGGAGCGCGAACGGTCGGCGACTATGGCTACGAGATCATTCCGCAGCCCGACGGCTTTCGCACCATGCATGTCGGCCCGAACAACTCGGACAATGTATGGGTCGCAGTCGCTCCCGAGCTTGAGCTCGATTGGGTCGAGGAGACGAGCTTCTACGTTCCCGAGGGGCCAACCTACGACAATCAGGGCAACCTCTACTTCAGTCCCTTGTTCCCACAAGAAGACGTGTCGCTGGTTTCGCTCAACGCAGCCACCGGAGCACGAAACTGGGCGATCGAAGGCAATGGTAGCAACGCCGGCAGCGGCGCGATCCTCGTCCTCAACGACCCGGACCGCGATGGGGAACAGATCATCTATCACGTCACCTACACCGAGGCGCTCGCGATCCGCCCAGACCAGACCGTCCTGTGGCGAACCCCCACCGGGCTCGCCCTTCCCCCGGTGGTCGAAGGTGAGCGTTCGACGACTCATTCGTTCGGCTTCAACTATCACCCGCAGACCGATTCGCTGGTCGCGCTCATGATGGGCGGCGAGATCCTCGCCTTCGATCGCACGACCGGGGACCTTCGCACAACCGGTCAGATCCCGGGCTCTCCCGCCATCAGCGAGTCGACTACTCTGCCTCAGTTCGTAATCGACGCGAGCGATGCGCTCACCGACGAGGTGTTCGGAAAGACGCCGAGCGGCCTAAGCTTCTTCTCCGTGATCGTCGACGTGATCTTCGGCGGTGGTTCGGTTGTCACCAACTACTTCGCCATCGATCCAAACACCGGGCTCATCTACGTCGCCGCAACCGACGAAGACGAAGCAGACGGGACGCGGGACGGCCGTTCGGAGCGAGGTGCGATCTACTCCTTGGAGCTAGCCGATAGCGGAGCCGGAAGCCTTCAGTTCACGCTTCGGAACTCCCTCACGTTCATGGGTGGCACCGGCTCCACCCCGACGGTGAGCGAAGACGGCAGCCGCGTCTACGTCTCCGACAACGTGGGCAACATCATCGTACTCGACAGCGAGCTCAGCCAGCGCTGGAGCTACAACCTCGGGGCGCCGGCTGCCGCATCGATCGCCGTCTCGCCCGACAACGCAGAGGTGTACGCCGTCACGCGCACCGATGTGTTCAAGCTCATCGACGAAGGTGACGAAGGCTCGCTCTCGTGGATCGCCACGCTCGACGCCTTTCGTGATGACCCGGACGTAGAGATCGAGTTTCAGGCCCTGACGCCGACGATCACCGCGAACGGCGTCGCGATCTCGGTCGGCGGCGGCCTTCCCATTCAAGACCGTGAAGTGATGCTCAAGGTCGGGGTGGGTCTGCTCGACCGCGTGACCGGCCAACTCCGTATGTTCACGCCCGGCCGCGAGGAATCGATCGCGGTCACGAGCGTCGCGCCGAACGGCGGCATTTGCACCGCGAACTCGCCCGTGCGCCGTGCCGCCGGTCGAGCACTCAACCCTGATCCCGCCGACGGCATCGTAGGCGGCATCTCTTGCTACAAGCCAGTCCGCAACGACCTGCTCGCACGGGATGCGACCTGCGGGGCTGGCCTCCGCGCTCGAAACGCGGCGACGATCACCGGGCTCAAAGCCTCGTCTGCCGAGCAGGACATTCTCCAGATTCGCGTGCTGATCGAACAAAGTCGCGCAGCGCTCGAGAGAGCCGTCCGCGATGGGGATCTGGAGGCAAGCGTAGCGGAGTCCCTCGATGCGGATCTCGCTGCGACCGCCGCCGAGCTGTCCCTCTCGACGCTCGCCGCCGCAGCCAACGAGCTCATCCTGGTCTGTAGGACGCTCGACCAGGCCGAATAGAGTCATGACTGGACCGTTCTGTTTACGGCCGCAGTCTCCTGTGCGATGACAGACTTGATGAGTGCATCCCGTTTGCGAATCTTTGTCGTAGCCATCGCCGCCTTCGGTCTCGGGGCCTGCTCCGAGGCGGTGCCGGCGGCACCCGGTGGCGGCGGAACCGGGGGCATGATCATCCCCCCCCCACCCACTGGGGGCTCCGGCGGAAGTGGTGGCGGCGGCGGTGTCGCGGGCAACGGCGGTGCGGGCGGGGTCGGTGGCGTCGGTGGTGTCGCCGGCAACGCTGGTGCAGCGGGCGACGGTGGCGAGGGTGGCGACGGCGGCGTGGGTGGCGGCATCGTCGTGGAGGGCGCCTGTGACAACGAAACCGACCTGCCGGCCCTTGCGGCACTCCTGCCGAGCAATGGGAGGCAGGTCGCCGCCGAGTGCGGGGCGGTAACTTGCAGTCGCTTCATTGGCCAAGGCGAGGCGCTATTCACCGAGTGTGCGACGGATTGCGTCCAGGACAACGTCGCCAGCCTCTCGACCGAGTGTTCGTCCTGCTACGCGGACCTCGCTTGGAGCGCCCGTGCGCTCTGCAACACGCCTTGTGCGAACAACTCATGCGCACCGACTTGCCTCACCTGTGGGAACTACGCAGATTGGCTGCAAGAGCTCGACAGGTGCGCCGGCCGCATGTCGCTCGACTGCGGCGACGACACCTAGCGAAGCGCGCGGACCCTACTCCGGCCCCAGGACCCCGGCGCCGATCCGGTACATCTGCGTGCCGAAGAGGTTAGTGGCGTAGATCGAGCACGGGTCTCGCTCGCCAGCGCCGAACGCGAGACTTGCCACCCACTGAATCCCAGTTGCGAGCGTCGTCGCGTTCCCCTCGGGGTCGACCTTTGCGATCTCACCGACGACGTTGAGCGCGACATACACATTGCCCTCTTGGTCGATCGCGACGCCGTCCGGCGTGGTCACGCCGTCGAAGGGAACCCAAAGCTCGGGCGTACCGGCCTGACCGCTCGCCGACACTGGAACCCGCCACAAACCGGGCTCCTCGAAGGTCGCCGCCACGTAGAGAAACGCCGCATCGAGCGAGAAGACCATACCGTTCGGCGTGGGAATCCCGGTTGCCCAGGTGCTGACTTCTCCCTCCCAGGTCACCTCGTAGATGGTGTCTTCGCCGGGCGTGTCGTCCGAGACGAGGATCGTATCCCATGGCGTGGTCACGACGAAGTTTGGAGCGCCGAGCGTATCGGTGATCACCTCGCTCGTACCGTCCGAAGGATCGATGAGCAGGACTTCTCCCGTATCGATGCCAGCCGCCACGATGCCGCGCGCATCGCTCTCGAGCCCGAGGATGGACGCCGCCTCTGCAACGCTCTCCGTCGAGCCGTCGGCCAAGACTTCGAGCAGCTGGTCGGGGCCTTCCGCACTCTGCTGCGACACGTAGAGCGTGCCGTCGAGGTCGAACACGATTCCCTCGGTGCCAGACGCGGTCGGTTCGCCGAAGGGCTGCACCGCGCCAGCTTCGATGTCTGTCGCGCAGACGCGCTGGGTGCCGCTCGAGCTCTCCGAGCTGCAGCCGGCCCACACCAGGGCGCCCATAGAAACCAATAGCAGGACTCGCATCGCTCCACCTCCGAGCGCGGAGACTATCGGAGCGCCAGCGAGCTGTCACCCAAACTCAGTTGTTCGGTGCGCCGTTGTCGATCCAGAGCTCGATCACCGCGATGACCGGATTGGGAATCGTCTGTGAGCCTGTTCCAAGCGGCATCTCGCCGCCGCAGGTCTGGATGGCCCGCATTTTCTGAATCATGAGCGACCCCGGGGCATCCCCTGCGATCACGTTGATTCCCTGGGCGGCGCAAGGACCGAGAGGAGAAGCCGAGGCCCCGACCAGAGCGGGATGCGACTCGGACGCCCAGTTGGAAGTGTCTGCGACGTCGGAGCCCGTGAGGTCGAGTACGGCGAGGCCAGCTGCACTGGCTCCACCAGGAATCCGCCCGCCTTCGAACGGGTTGTTCGGGTTCTGGTCCACGTTCGAGTTCGCCGGCCCGTGGCAGAGCACGCACTGCGTGAACATCACACTCCAGTAGATGGAGCTCCACGTGGGATCCGGCAGCGAGCCCTGCGGCCCGTTGTAGATGCAGACCTCATTGTCGACCGAATCGCACGAGGTGAGCTCGAGCGCGGGGCTCGATGCCAGCTCGGCGCGGGCCACGACGGGGGAGTTGCAGGCAAGCCAGTTCCGCATGACGTCCGTAGCCTCGGCAGTCCCGAACTCCGGAAGCGGGGTCCCGTCGGCACGAAACCAGGGCGTTCGGTCGACGACGTCTTCACCGACAGCGCCTGGCGGCATCGTGCCCTCGCGGATCTCGGAGATCATCCCTTCACCCCATGCGGCGGAGTGTCGGCTTCCGCGCTGCAGGCGCTCTAGACGCTGGCAATAGGCCGACTCGGCGTCCGCGCCCTCGCATGGCTGAAGGTTGGCGCATGAGGGATCGAGGCTCGGGTCCGTGCAGGCCAAGGCGACGTCGTAGTCCAAGTCCTTCGGCACGCCGAAGCGATCGCCGCCCTCTGCGTTCGGCGTGTGACAGAACTGTCCGTTGCCGCAACTTGCCTGAACGAGCGCCTGGCCCTCGTACATCGGAAGGCCGTCCGTCGAGCGATACGCGAGATCGAACGCCGCGGGCCCTTCGATGGGAGCACCGGCCTCCGTCATGCCGTCCAGATTGCACTCCCCGAGCTCACCATCAGAGCAACCAGCGGCAGTGAAAGCGAGAGTGACAGACGTGAATAAAGCTAAGAGATGTACGCGCAACATCGAGCGTGAAGATGTCCCGCGTGCCGCCGCAGGTCAAGCAAGAGGCCGGCCCCGCGTCGCATGGAGCGAGAAAGGGGCGCCAAGTGTCCAGGTCAAGCTCGGCTTGGATGGCTGCGCTCAGGCGTTCTTCAGCCAGCGGCTCTCGGTGAGGGTGAGCCCTTCGATGGACTTCCGCGGCAGCATCTGCTCGTAGGTTCGCTCGTAGCCGGTCTTCGAGATCCGCCAGACACCGTCGTCGCCTTTGCGGTACTCGTCGTCATAGAAGGCGGCACCTTGAATCATCATGTCGAAGTTGGTGTCGATGACCGTGTCCTGCAGACACCAACGCCCGGTCGCGGTGTGCTCGTCGATGAAGTCGATCTCGGGCTGGCTCACCGCATGACATGAATGGAACGTATCGGCGCCCATCGCACCCTCCAGAAACTGGAGAATCGAATCGCGGCTTCCGAACGAAAACTTGCCGCCGCTATAGGCTGCCGTGGCGTCTTCGGTGAAGCATTCTCGGAGCTCAGTCCATTGCTTGGTGTCGATGCAGCGCTGGTACTTGTGTTTGAGGCGCTTGATCGCCTCGAGATCATTCCATTCGGAGTCGTTCATGGCCCGAATCTACCGAGAAACCCGGCCGTCGGCTTCCCTTTTTCAGGTCCCTGTGGCAACAAGCTGCCTAACCGGGGTGAGGTGTTCATGAGTGGAAACGCGAGAAACTTTCGCTGGCCGCTGGCCTTTTTGCTTGCGCTAACGTTTGTGGGTGCTGGATGCGGCAAGAGCAAGACCATGAAGGGCGCCGAGATGGGTGGCTCCGATCGAGGCTGCTACGAGTACAAGACGAAGGACAAGGAGTTCACGTCGATCAGCCAACAGGCGAGCGTCGATACCAAATGGTACGAGGAGTGGACCTCCAGGCGCGGGCAGACGCTTCCTGCTCCGCTCCCGGCACCCGATCACTGGAAGCATCCCAAGCTCTCGAGCAAGTACGCAGCGACGATGCATGAAGACAGCTTCGCGACCGACGTGAGCACGGAGCCGGGCCCTATCCCGAACGAGGCCAAGGTCGAGTATTTCCACGTCCTCGAGAAGGGCACGAAGCTCTCGGGGATGTCGCCGTTCTACACCTTCCTCGATGATGACACGGTCGTGACGATTTCGTTTGGGCGGGACTCGGCGATGCTCCTGATCATCGACATCCAAGGGGATGCGAAGCTGCTCGACTACGTGGCGCTTCCGGGGCGGGGCAGCAAAGCGCTCGAGCTCGCCAAGAAGTCCGCGCGGATGGCGATGTTCCGCGACACGTCCGGCGGCGCGTACTCGTACCTCGACGCACGGGGTGACGTGTACGTGCCCGGCGCCGACAATACGGTTATCCGGATTCCCATCCGCGACCACCAAATCGTTCGTGACGAGATGGTGCTTCTCGACCTCGCCCGAGAGATAGACAAGGCGAGCTGGGTCGGCGATGCGATGGAGCACCCGGAGAATCACCTCACCGCGCTGATGCCGGATGCAGAGGGGCGCGTTTGGTTCACTTCGAAATTCGGTGTCGTCGGCATCATCCACGTCGACCATTCGGGCCGATGTCCGGACGTGACCGCCACCTCGATCGCTCCCTACGCGTTCACCGACAAGATCCACCATTATTATGGCGACTCCGCACCCGAAGGGACCGAAGAGTTCATCGCGGAGTTGAAGGAGTCACAGCGAGACGGAACGCTCGTCGACAGGACGAAGGAGTTCCGTGCGAAGGCGATGGAGCTCTTCGAGCTGATACAGGACGAGCCGTTCGAGCAAATCCAAAATTCGTTCTCCGTCGGCCCCGACGGCATCTACATCGTAACCAACGTCGGTCTCTACAAGCTCTTCTTCAACGAGAAGACCCGACGCATCGAGCTCGACCCGAAGTGGGCTGCAAACTACGCCAAGGATGATCTTTTCTACGACAACGATCGAAAGGTCAAACCCGGCCATCTGAACAACGGGAGCGGCACGACACCCACCCTCATCGACGACCGCTTCGTGGCGATCGTGGACAACGCGCCCGAGCAGGTGAATCTGAACGTGTTCCGCCAAAAGGACGGCACCCTCGTCAGCAAGCTGCCGCTCTTCGACGCAGGTGCCGGCGCGGTGGAGAACTCCGTGGTTGCGTACGGAGACAACCTGATCGTGGGCAATACCTACGGGTTCGTCGACCCCTTCGTCGAGAACCCAACGGCCGGCGGGATCGCACGCTTCGACTACGACGAGGCTGCAGGCACCTATCGGTACCGAGAGGACTGGCCGGCGGCCGGGCACTTCGACGGCAAGACCGCGACTCCCAAGCTCTCGACCGCCAACGGCCTGTTCTACGTCTATCACCGTGACACCGAGATGGAGGACCACCACGATTGGCAACTCACTGCGGTCGACTTCCAAACGGGATGGCGCGTCTTCAGCATCAAAGGCGCGTTCACAGACGAGGCTTTCGATGACAACGTCTCAGGCATCGTCCAGAAGAAGACGCTCGGCAAGGAGTACTACGGCCGCAAGGTGTTCAACAACATCTGGGGAACGTTCTCATTCGGACCGCGGAACAGTATCTTCATCGGTACGTATCGCGGCTATGTGAGGTTCTCGTCGGCGCCGACGCTCCCGGAAGAGCCGCCGGCCAAGAGCAGCGCGGACTAGCCCGCTTCGGCAAACGAGGTGTCGCTTGCAAAGCGAGCGACGTGGTGCTCCGCGTCGCCAAAGAGCGCGTTGAGGGCGTACATGCGCTTGAAGTAGAGCCCGATGTCATGCTCGTCGGTCACCCCGATGCCTCCGTGGAGCTGAAGCGACTGCTGGGCGACCCAGATGCCTCCGGTCGCGAGCTGGAGCTTCGCCGAAGAGATGTCACCAACGCGAACGCTGCGCTCATCCTCATCCGCGCGAAGCATCGAGGCCATCGAGATGGCACGGAGGAGCTCGGTCTCGGCGTACATGTCGACCGCGCGATGCTGTAGGGCCTGAAACGAGCCCACCTTCACACCGAATTGCTCTCGGGTTCCGAGATAGTCCACTGTCATGTGGAGCATGGTCGACGCGAGTCCGACCCCCTCGGCCACTGCCGCGGCCGCCGCGTAGTCCATCACCCGCTCGAGGACCGCGGTGCCGGAACCCTCGTCCCCGAGCCGCGCATCCGAGTCAACAACGACGCCGTCGAAGTCGATGAAGGCCGCCTTGTGACCGTCGATGGTCTTCGCGACGGTCACAGTCACACCTTCGGCATCGCGCGGGATGACGAAGAGGGTCACGCCGCCTGGCGCTCTAGCTGAAACGATCAGGTGGTCCGCGTGATGACCGTTCAGGACCCACACCTTGCGACCGGAGAGCGCGTAGCCGTCCCCCTTGGCGTGGGCTGTCGTCTCGACCGCACTTACGTCGTGCCGGCTCTGCGCCTCCGAATATGCGAGCGCCAGCGTGGTTTCACCCTCGATCATCGGCGTCAGATAGGCCGCGTGCTGATCGGCATTGCCGGCGCGAAGAAGCGCGAACCCTCCGAGCACGACAGACGCCAGGTAAGGCTCCGGCACGAGTGTCGCGGCGAGATTCTCGATGACGAGCGCGCACTCGACGAAGCTGCCGCCGAATCCGCCGACGGACTCGGGAAACGCAACTCCAAGCCAGCCGAGCTCGCCCATCTTC
>Ga0316194_10001648_pt1 | contig 15420 bp, 18 predicted proteins | sample CroRivsedime1_MG_FD_204936 | JGI IMG/M metagenome (GOLD analysis project Ga0316194, IMG submission 204936) | Coastal sediment microbial communities from Maine, United States - Cross River sediment 1 | ecosystem: Environmental > Aquatic > Marine > Coastal > Sediment | place: USA: Maine...
AAACGGGGAAAAATCTTTTACGGATGCAGCCGTTTTCCGGATTGCACCTTTGCAACCTGGGACAAGCCTGTGGCAAAAGAATGTCCCGAGTGCAGCGCCAAGTTTCTGGTGGAAAAAACAACGAAAAAACAGGGAACTTTTCTGGCCTGCAATACCAAGGGTTGCGAATTCAAGGCAACGTCCGAGTAAAGAATCCGGGCCTTGAGGACTCGGCTTTGATATAACCTCTGGAAGGGGCTGTTTTCACTTAAGGCCGTACAAGTTAAAAGTGCCTATTTCTGGTTAGCCGGTTAACCGGTTAGCCAGTTGGCCGGTATTAAATTACGGGCAAACCGGCATAACGGGCTGACGGGCACAACCTTTTTTAACTATAGCTCACTTCAAACTCTTGAAGAGATTCTTTAGGCAAAGCCGGAGAACTCTGACCCCCGCGACGCGGGGCAGGCATGGCCCATCTTAGATCCCGCATTTCGGGAGAGAACCAGGTTTTCAAGGATTAATAAATTTTTTGAGATCTTCAGATGCCAGGCTCTGCCATAAGGTTTCTTCCTTGTGGGGCTCCAGGGTAATGGTGGGTGACAAACCTTTCTCATTTATAATCTGAAAAAGACCTGCAAAGTCTGCATTTCCTTTCCCGACTGCCAAATGTGTATCTTCTTCGCCGTTGTTGTCATGAAGGTGAAGTTCCATTATTTTTTCACCCAGCGTTTCCACCCATTCTTTGAGCGGGCTTTTTCCAAAAACATGTTGATGTCCTACATCCAAACAAAATCCGAAAGCATCGGATGGAATCGCATTAAAAAGGGCGCAGTGCACTTCAGGACCAGTCTCATAGACATTTTCCAGCAAGAGCTTGAAGCCGAACCGCTCTGCGCGATTTACATGGGATTTCCATGTCGCAACACTGTTGGCCAGCCATTCTTTCCAATGCTTTCTATAATAGCATGGATCATAACCGGTGTGGCAAACCACATTGACGGGATCAAAAACAGGAAGGATCTCAAAAAAACGCTCCAGCCGTTTTCGTGTTGCCTTTAGCAGCATATTATCGAGCCCGCCCGGAACCAAATCCATAAAAGGACCGTGCAACGTTATTTTTCGGTCATTTATTTTTAAAATTTCTGCGATGCTTCTAAACTCTTTATCAGATACCGAATCCAGGGCAGCAGCATCTATTCCAATTTCAGGGTTCATGTCGTATTCCATAAACAAAGGAAGGTAATCATTTTTTAGTTCTATAAAGGGAACGTTCACCTGTACTTTTTTAAGTAATTTTATAAAATATCTTCGTTCATCCATCATCTTTTCCCAACGTTTAATTCGCTGGCATAGCACTTAAAGAAACATGTAACGTTTTGCATGACCTGCGTCAATGGAGCACCAGCGGAGTTAGCCTCAGGTGAATGCAATGTTCAAGTTAGGGTTCACATCAATCTTTAATCTTGAAGGCAATGCTTGATAATGCTTTCACAATGAATTGCGGTAGTGTTTAAAAAAGGAATACCATATTTGCTTTCAGTTAATATTAATGGCAGTTCGGTACATCCCAAAATTAATGAGTCGATTCCCTCCTCATCTACCATTCTTTTTGCGATTGCTAACAGTTTCTCTCTTGTTGAGTCTTTAAATATTCCTAATTCAATTTCTGAGAATAACTTATGATGGATTAACTGTTGTTCCTCCTCAGAAGGGACAGCAACTGATATTCCTTTAGAAATAAACGGTTTTTTATAAAAGTCTGCTTCCATAGTGAGTTTGGTGCCCATTAAACCAATATTTTTCAAATCCATTTCTTGAGCTTTGTTGCATGTCTCCTCAATTATGCTCAAAAGGGAAATAGGGGATTTTGATTTTATTTCATCAAAAACGATATGCGGTGTGTTAGATGCAATTACAGCGAATTCTGCACCAGCACGATGAATTGAAGATATTTTTTTTAATAGCCACTCTGAAAGTCTGGACCAATTCTTGGTTTCAACAAACTTCATAAGTTCATTGAGGTTTGCACTGTAAATAATAATTTCTGGATAGGCCATCTCAACATATTTTGCATTGAATGCAGCAATTATTTCTTTGTAATAATCAACAGTTGACTCTGGACCAAGTCCTCCAATTATTCCGATTGTTTTCATTTATATTTCAGCTCCTATTTCTTTACCATAATGCCCGGCATCACGGGCGCGATATTGGTATCAAATCTTGGCATACTTAGCGAATCCCTTTACGATTTTTTGTCCTTCAGCAAATCCTTCAAACCCGCGAACGGCCTGTTGCCGGAACGTGGTTCCTGCTCGTCGGCCGACGTTGATTCGTCATACCATTCCGCAACCTGATCCCGCGAATGCTCATTGTCGTGACAGTAGATACACAGCAACTCCCAGTTGCTGCCGTCCGGCGGATTGTTATCGTGATTGTGATCCTTATGATGGACCGTGAGTTCTCGAACTCTCTTGCCTGAAAATTCGCGCCCGCACCGCGCGCAGATCCACGGAAAAATCTTGAGCGCTCGCCCCCGATAGGTCTTCTCCTGACGCTCTCGGTCATGCCGAGCCTCGGCTATGATACGATCCATCCTGTCGGACTCAGTGCGCGTCTTCTTCGATGACATGTGAGTATCCTCCAGTCGTTCGGCGTAGATTAAGTTTAACACCGCGAATCCCCATGCGACCCGGTGCGACCCCATTCACTATTTTTGTTCCGCAGGACCGAAGGAACGGATGAAAAGATCGCGGAGGGCCTGCCGGCCGTCATCGGAAAGATAGCGAGTTCCGGTGCCGGCAAACGTATCTGAGGTAATTACCGGTGTGTTCTCAACCCATTGGCTGTCCTCCCAGGAAAACCACCCCTTTCGTTCCTGATCATAGACGCTCAGCGGCCGGTTAAATAGTTTTGCCAACTCGACCCCCCAGCCGGTTCCCCCCTTGACGGTATTGTCCGCCTGTATCCAGCCGACCGCAATGACATGGTAGCCGCTATTGACCATGTGAAATATGGACTGGATGACTTTTCGGATCTTATCCGTCCGGGAGTAAGTGCGTTTCATCAGCTTGGACACAATTTCCATGCTGACATCGCCCTTTTGCAGCTCTTCCCGGTTCATAATCAAAACGCCCCGGGTGCGCTCGGCATTGTGCCCTTCAAATGATATATTCACTTCTTTTATGTGCCAGGCCTCGGCAAGTTTGCCGAATTCCGCCTCAGCCCCCTTGTGGCCGCCGCTGTACAAAGTGATTTTTGAAATGTCCGTCATTTTTTTATCTCCTGAGTTTTTTTAAGACGTTTTGAAATTATTCAAAAAAAACACCCCGCCGCGGTTCGGCAGGGTGATCTGTTAAACTAATTCAGCTTTTCTGTATTGCAACCCTGGCCGTCATATTTTTTTCAAACAAACCTGCCCTGAATTTTCGCGTCCAGACCCCTATTCACCTGTTTTTCTTAACAAACTTCGTCAGAATTACAATTTGCCGGCCATTCACACGGCCCTCAATATGCTCGGGGTTATCTGCCACCGGCGAAATTCCGCGTACAACTGTGCCACGCTTAGCCGTAAAATTAGCCCCTTTTACATTTAAATCTTTGATTAGCGTTACCGTATCGCCTGCTTCGAGCACCTCGCCGTTGCTATCGATATGTTTGACTGTATCTTCGTCACTTTTCCCTTCGCCCGTCGCTTCCGCCCAAACTTGGGTGCCTTCATCTAAGTAGAGCATATCCAGTAGGTCCTGAGGCCAGCCTTCAGTGCTCAAGCGCTTAAGCATACGCCAAGCCATTACCTGCACCGCTGGTACTTGGCTCCACATGCTATCGTTAAGGCAACGCCAGTGATGAACATCAACTTTTTCTGGATTTTCAATTTGTTCGCGGCAAGTTTCACAAATAAGGGCGCACTCATCAACACTACCATCTGAATTAGGTGGAACTTCATACACACCCAAAGTCTCTGTTGCACCACACAATTCACATTTAGATTCGCTACGTGCATGTAATGCTTTTTCTGTGCTCATTGTTTACTGTTCCTCAAAATTGGATACGTACATTATGCCGAAAATTGGGCGTCCTATTGTTCTTAGCAAGAGGTCGTTCGGTATACCTCAAATAAACGTAAACAAAATGATGACCAATATAAAAAGAATCTAAATAATAGTCTGTTACTCTGCTATAATTCGGTTTCGATAAAGATGGTATAGAAGAGTTATAATCAGATGTTTATTTAGTATCAATAAAAAAACAGTCTTCGTTAACTATTTACAAGTGATTTAAAATAAGTAGGAACCTTTGCCTCAAAGGTCATCTTCTCTTTTGTGTAGGGATGTAATATATTTATGGAGGCCGCGTGAAGTGCAAGTCTCTTAATACCCTTTTCTTTTTCCCCGTACATTTTATCTCCAGCTACAGGACAACCTTTTTCCGAAAAATGGACCCGGATCTGGTTTTTCCTACCTGTAAGCAGATCTATTTCAAGCAGACTGTACTTTTTTGATTCTCTCAGAACTTTATACCCGGTCTTAGCAAGCTTACCTTTTTTAGGATCATCAACAGAATACATTTTATGAAAACGGTTTTCTGCAAGATATGAAGTAATTACGCCCTCCTTCTTCGGTAACGTTCCATGTACTACGGCATAGTACTTTTTTTTAAATCCCCGCCACTCTTTCTGAAGATAACGCTTGGCATTTCCATTTTTTGCAAAAACGATAATACCGGAAGTATCTCTATCCAGACGATGTACGATAAATATCCGGTTTCTTGATTTCTGATTCCCTTTTCGCACGTACTTATTTAAGAGATAATAAGCTGAATTTTCTCTGACTTTCTCATTGCTCACTGTTAAAAGACCACTCATTTTATCCACAACCAGAATATCATGATCTTCATAGAGAATAGAAAGCCCCCTGGGCTGATATCTTCTGGGGGGGCTTTTAAAGCTTTTCTGACTTTTCCGCATAATTTTTACTTAAGAATACTGAACTGTGAAACAGCCCTTCTGCCTTTCTGTTGCCGATTAATAAAAAGCAGTCCTTTATATCTGCAGTTCCACAATGTCACTGTCGCTTAACACGTGGTCTCGTTGCACCAACTGTCCGTCATAGACGGCCGTGCCCCATAATCGGGCGGTTTTTAATTTGCGGGCGAAATCCTGGTGAACTTTCCCTGCAAAATCATCGACCGTATCTCCTTTTTTCAAAATAAACGGTTCTTTGAAATCCGGTTCTTTGCCGGGAGCTTTGGAGTAAACGCGTATAATTTCGAGTCGCTCAAACAGCATCCTTTTAAACTGTTCCAGGTTGCGGCCGGTGGTTGCTGAAACCGGAATGGAAGGCCAGTCATTTTCAAGCAATTCACAGAATATCTCGAAATTTTCATCAAAATTATCATCGTCAAACTTATTGGTCAGCACCAAAAAGGGAATGAAAATCAAGCCCCGCTGCTCAGAGTATAGTTCCTTCAGGTGGTCGGGCATGATCCGGTGTTCATGAAGGATGGCAACCGAATCTTCAAGCTGATGTACCGGATCTGTCTGCAAATCTACAACCAATAAAATATAGTCCGATCTACGAATTAAGTCCAGCAATTCCGTTTCCATAAAATTCCGGTTAAGCGGCGGCGTATCCACCAGTTGGATCTGGATATTTTCCATTGGCATCATTCCCGGAGTGGGTTTCCAGGTGGTATGCGGAAAATCAGCGATTTCGGGTGTGGCGTTGGTGAGAGCTGATACCAGGGCGGATTTGCCCACATTGGCAGGACCGACCAGCATCACTTGTCCGGCGCCTTCTTTGTCGATACGAAAAGCCGATTCTCGCTTGCCGGTAACTTTCTTGGCCTGAGCGGTGGTTTTTAATTTAGAGAGCCGTTTGCGCAGTCCGGCCCTGAGTTTGTCCGTGCCTTTGTGTTTGGGAACAATGCGCAGCAATTCATCGATACAGGAGATTTTCTCACCAGGTGTTTTGGCGGCACGATATCGTTTATCCGCCTCAAAATACTCAGGGGGAAGATTTGTCGCCATGGATTTGACCGGATGTTTTTATAATAAAATAGTTGAATTAATGATCGAAATCAAACCTTGATTATTGACTTAACGAGGCTGTATTTTCGCCTCATTTCAGATTGCTTTGATATTTCTGACTTGACAATACTTTTCCTGTGGCTCACCGCAGAATAAGTTAGACCGAATAACTCCCCGATTTGTTTGTTCGTATATAGACCGGTCCCTCTAAAAAAATATCGATCAGACATCTCTTCTAAAACACCCAAAAAGACATCACGGCACTCGTTTCCATTGGATAAAATGTGGTACAAGGCTCCCTTAAATTCTATACGTAACGGTCTGGCCATATTGAACTATTAGCAACACCCATGAAAAGTGTCAATTCGTTTTAATCAATAATCAAGGGTTTACCCCATGCTTTAAGACACCTAAATAAAAATGATAAACGCCAAATCGGCACAATGTTAGGCGTCTGTCTCAACACTGTTGTTAGCCCATAAGATTGGTCATTTGCATTTTAAAATATCCTTTAACATCATTAATGCATAAAACTATAATCTAAGGCCTTCAATTACGCAAATACTCTCTTTTGTGGTTATAGTTCGGGAAAGTTTAAATCCTGATGATTCAAGTAATGTTTTGAATTCTTTTTCCGTACGTTCACGTCCACCTGTAGTGACAAGCATTTCAAGATCCAGGAGCTTGGCAACGGAAGGCTCGTTTCCGGGAGGAATAATCATCTCAACAACCAAAAGCCTCGATCCTGTTTTCATGGCTCGCAGGCAATTTGTCAAAATTATCCGGCACTGCTCATCCGGCCAGTCATGAAGGATATTTGACATGAGATATGCGTCACTCCCAGACGGGATTTTCATGAAAAAATCACATTCAACTGCTTTGCAACGATCTTCAAGTCCTCGGGACAGTATTATTTCTTTTGCCTTTTGAATTACAGGGGGAATATCTGCAACAACCCCTTTCATTAAAGGATTTGCGATTAAAATTTCTGCCATCAATGCACCAAGCCCTCCGCCAACATCTGTCAGTGTATTGATGTCTGAAAAATCATAGACATCGATAATTGCACGGTGGGAATTAACTGCTTTTACTGCATTGGCTTCGTTAAACACTTCTGCTGCATTGGGATTTATTTCAAGCCAATCAGAAACCGGCATACCATGAGCTTTTTCAAAGGCTGTGCCCCCTGTTTTCACACTATCCATAAAGTATCCCCACGCTTTGTCACTCCAGTCAGAGTTAAACATTAGGGCTATGGATCTCATTGCACCCGTTTTCAAATATTCAGCCATTGGTGTAAGTTCAAACCGTTTGGCTTCTGTCTCGAAAAAAATCCCGACACTTGCCAGGGCTCTCATCATCCTGTAAAGAGAGGTGGCATGAGACTGGCTTATCTGAGCGAGTTCTTCAATACTTTTGGAACCTTCGTCCAGCATATCCGCTATGCCAAGCTCAGCCGCTACATAAATAGGTTTGCTTATCCATTTTCCGACAATAAAATTCATAAGCTGTGCTGGTGGTGGTAACTCGTTCGGTTTCATTTCTGCCTCCTTTTTTTGAAATAATTCATTAGCTACGGATTATCATAAAACTTCACAAGGTATTCGCCTCGCACTTCAATAACTCTGCTTTACGTAATGCAAACTTTTCGTTACTTATCCACTGATATTGCTGCAGATTTTTAATTTTAAGGATTATCGGTTCAGGAATTTTGAATCAGAAAGGGAAAAAAGTTAATGGATGCAAAATGGAATGTTTTAAGGAAATGAAAAAAACAAGAAAAGGGCGAATATTCACGATTTGTTGACCTGTGAATGTTATATACGAATCTATTGAATGTCAATACAGTTGCGATAAATTTTCGATAAATCTCAGGGCTAACGAAAAGCTCACCGGCGCAAAAGGTGGAGGGAACGATAGTGACCGGAACCATTTGCGTCCGAGTGAAGCGCCGGGTTATATGAATTTATTTCAGCCATTCGACATTAAAAAGCATATAGAATGAACAATAAAAGCTGTAAAGCCACCATTCATACAGGTTGTAATTTAAGACTGAAAAAATCGGCAGCGTTTTTGTAAGATATCTTTTCCAAAACTTCGTGGGAGATATCGGCCGCTTTCAATTCCTTGAGCTCTCTGTCCCATGCATACGGGATGTTCGGAAAGTCGGAACCATACATAATTCTATCTGATCTGTAATGGCCGAGAGCCATTTTTTCCTCAATCGGAAAGTAATCTGTGATGACCATAGTTGTATCAAGCCAGAGATTGTCATATTTTTCAATCATTTCCCTGTAAGCCGATATCTCATCAAATCCCATATGGGGGACACAAATTTTAAGATCCGGAAAATCTTTCAAAATATGTTCCAATCTTTCAGCACTGCAAAGCTGATACGGATCGCAATTGTAGGCTGTGCTTTTCGGCTCTCTGCCGATATGCATTACAATCGGTTTTTTATTTATCTGGCAACATTCATACAGGCGGTTCATATGTTCACCGTTCATGTCGAAGCACTGTACATGAGCATGCAGCTTCAGCCCGCTTAGACCGGAATCAAATGCTTCTTGTAAAATTCCTTCGGCATTGTCCTCGCCGGGAAATACGGTAGCCATGCCTGTAACCCGTTGGTCATATTCTTTGCATTTCTCAGACATATACTTATTCAATTGTTTCGCAATTCCGGGCTTATGGGCATACTGGAGTGCGATGATATGTTTTATGCCGCGTGAAAGCAAAAACTCAAATATCTGAAATGAGGTCATCTGATATCTGATATGCCAGGCATTTTCATCAAACCATTTCCAGATTGCGGAAAAAATATTGCTGGGGAAAATATGTACATGGGCATCAATTAAAGGAGGAAGACCAGCAGGCACTTTTGAATCTTCCTGATCATTAACTGACGGCATCTTTGGTCTCAACACTATAACACCATTTTCTTTCTATAAATATTATAGGTCATATAACGACCAAGCTCACCTGCCGCGATGAAGCGCAGCGGAATAGCGGTCGGGTGTAGCGCTTTGTTAAGTTTTGTTATTATGCTCAATAGTTATGACTACATTTCCCTTTTTGTGTCCTTTTTCAACATACCGGAAAGCCTCGGCAGTCTGTTCCAGTGGATAGCATCTGTCTATGACCGGTTTTAACTTTCCCGCCTCAATAAGATCTTTGAAGAAATCCAGGTCTTCAACTCTCTCGACCGCTACCCCGCCCTTGACTTTCTTACCGCCTGTCATTGAAGTCCATATTATTTGAACAATCTCTGGCAGACCCATTAAAGCCGCGAGAAAAATACCCTTTGGTTTCAGCGAGCTTTTGCAGCGTGAAAACGAAGTCTTGCCTACTGTGTCAAAAATAAGATCATAGGTCTCACCGCTCCTGGTAAAATCCTCTTTCGTGTAATCAATTACCTTATCGGCTCCCAGGGATTTCACCATTTCTAAATTCGTGGTACTGCATACCCCGGTAACTTCGGCCCCGAAGTATTTGGCAAGCTGTACCGCAAAAGTACCTATACTTCCGGAAGCGCCATAGATAAGTATTTTTTGTCCGACCTGGATATTCCCCTTATCTCTAAGGAAAAATAACGCGGTATGCGCCCCCAAAAAAACGGAGGCGGCTTCCTCCCAGGCCATGTTAGTAGGTTTTATCGTCAGCACCCCGTCTTCGGGCATACAAGTGTACTCGGCATGGGCGCCAAAAGCGATGCCGGGTGTTCCAAAAACCTGGTCACCTTCTTTAAATCGTTTTACATCTTTGCCGACCGCCTCAATTTCTCCGGCCAGATCAAACCCCAGTATATTTATTCTTGGTCTGAAGATACCAAAAAAGAACAGTCGCGCGGGGAGCTGAAACACTTTAGGGACAAATGTGAAATTACGAGCGTTACAGTCCGTGCTTGTTACTGTTGTCGCATGTATTTTTATCAGTACTTCATTGTCCCTGGGAGCAGGTTTATCTACCTCTTTGGACTGAAGTTCATCCGGTGGTCCGAATTTTGTGTGTAAAATCGCTTTCATGAGTTTATTTCACTTCATTACCAGCAATATAACGCCAAGCTTGAGCACGCCGTTAAAGTAACGAAAATGTTCGAAAATTGATGGAATGCCGAGAAACCAAATTGGTTTCAACCCGAGGGGGTTTTAGGCGTCTGCCTCCAAGCTTTTGTTGGATGCTGGATATAAGAGGATTGATTGATTTTCAGGCTGCTGGAACAAGAACTTTGACTTCTCTCTCTAATCGATTTCCCAAATTCATTTTGGCCATTTCAGTGTCATAATGGACTTGAATACCTGTCCAAAAATCAACAGACATCCCAAAATATCGGGCCAGCCTTAAAGCTGTGTCAGCACTAATACCTCTTTCACCGCGAACAATTTTGCTAATTCGCATAGCAGGAACGCCAATATCTTTTGCAAGCCGGTACTGGGTTATTCCCATTGGCTTTAAAAATTCCTCAAGCAATATTTCGCCAGGGTGTGTTGGCGGGAAATCTCTCATGTATTACCTCCTCAGTGATAATCAACTATCTCAACACCGCATACACCCTCTTCACGCCATTCGAAACAAATACGCCACTGGTCGTTTATTCGTATACTGTGCTGTCTTTCACGGTTGCCACTCAATTTCTCCAGCCGGTTTGCAGGTGGGACTCGAAGATCACTAAGATTGCCCGCTCTATGGATCATAATGAGTTTTCTTTCTGCAAGTCGCTGTATGTCATGGGGCAGTTTTTTAGAGAACTGACCTTGAAATATTTTCTCAGTCTCTTTGCATTTAAATATTTTGATCATTGCAAATATAATAACCCAAAAAGATACTATCGTCAAGGGTTATTGTTTTGTTCCTTTCAATCCTAAAGAACTATCGGGAGACATCCAACGCCGAGCTCAGCGGCAGCCAGGGTAACAAGGATTTACAATCTTGCAAAACCGCTCCGTCCTGGCTGTCAGTTGCAGTGACGGGCACCTATCTTCCTTGAGTACTTCTTGTGCAATCTCCTTTCTTCCAGATTTTAATTATTCTGTCTGCGACCTGCTCTGGTGTTAGTTGTTCTGTATCAATTTCGTATTGAGCGGCACTCGTGTATTTTGGAGTCCTTCGCTCCAAAACTTCTGTCACCTCTTCAGTGAAGCTTTTTTCACCAGTCAAAGAGGGTCTTTCAATGCCTCCTTGAATACGCGAGACGATCACGCCTACTGAAGCCTTGAGCCAAATAATACAGGAGTTCGCTTGCAGGACATCAATATTTTCCGGCCTTTCAATAACACCCCCACCCGTATCAATAATAATGTTGTCAAGCTTTGCCAACTCCCTGGTGACTTCAGATTCCATATCGCGGAATGTCGTCCAGCCATGATTTTCCACAATATCTGGAATTGACATTCCGGCCTCCTCAACTATTCTCGCATCCATAGCAATACACTTTATCTGGAGGCGCTCGGAGACAAGCTTTCCTACTACACTCTTTCCTGTACCACGATATCCGATCAGTACTATGTTCATGATTGTAGATGCTCCATTACTACTCGACGCATAACCTCGACAGGCGCGTCAACGCCGGTGAAATGTTCAAACTGCAGAGCCGCTTGGTTGATAAACATCTCAACTCCGGGAATCACCTTAAGGCCGCGAGACTTGGCCTCGGCCAGCAGTTTCGTTTCAAGGGGCGTATACACAATATCAAAGACAACCTGTTCAGGTCGAAATAACCCAGGAGATATTAGAGAAGCATCAACGTTTGGATGCATGCCGACCGGCGTACAATTGATGATTAAATCCGTTTTTTCCATCTCTACCGCCAGAGCGTTCTCACTTATCAACCCGGACTTGATGACGGCACCCGTACCGGTCTCCAGATCAGTCTTCAATTCCTGAAGCAGAGCTTCATCAATATCGAGGATTGAAAGTTCCCCCAGCTTGGTATTCTGGGCAAGAGTAAAGGAAATCGCCCTCGCTGCACCTCCAGCTCCCAACATCAAGATGTTCTTACCATCAATTGCTACACCGCTATCAATGAGAGCCTTTAGTGCACCAATTCCATCCGTGCCCAATCCGACCAACCTGTCCTGTTCATGAAGAACCGTATTTATTGAACCAATGTTACGGTCCACGGTCGCAATTTCATCCATATATTTCATTACTTCAATTTTGTGCGGAATAGTGACACTCATTCCTCGAAAGTTTTTTATCGCACGCATGCCTGCTAATGCACCTTTTACGTCCTCGACCGGACACGCCACATAGATGAAATTCAGGTCCAAAAACTCAAAGGCGGCATTGTGAATTGCCGGTGAAAGGCTGTGCGCAACTGGATTACCAATAACCGCGCAAACTTGGGTGCTGCAGTCAATTGATCTCATCTTTTCTGAAACCTCCTTTTGGTTTAGTCTTTTTTCCCGCATAACAAAGAGTTCACCGGCTGCGGGTATTACACAGAATAATTTTAAAAGTTACAGATAGATCTCAAGAAAAACATTTCAAAGAGGACGAGGATCTCCGCCGTCCGAGTGGAACGACTGGTTATATTTTATCTGTAGGCATCCCGCCTATGGCTAATCCTTAGAATAAGAGCCGTGTTTTTAATAATAGTGTAAATGACTCGATAGTCCCCGATTCTAAACTTCCGCAAACCTGCAAATTTGCCTGTTAATAGAGGAAAAGTATCCGCTTTTTCAGGTAGATCCTGCTCTATTTTATCCAGAATTCTTTCCGCATCATCTTTGCTTAATTTCTTCAGGTCTCGGGAGACGGACTTTTTGAACGCAATTTTATAGCTCAAGCTCTTTCCTCATATCTTCGATGGAAATAACAGGGTCAGATGTATCGTGTAATCGATCAATGGCTACCTGAATGTCGGCAAGTTCGGTTAAATAGGCCTCCAGAGCCTTTTGGATGTGAAAAGATTTTGGCCTTTCTGTTTCCTTTGAAATTTCGGTTAGTTTTGATGCGAGTTGGTCTGGTATTCTTACTGAAATTGCTGTGCTCATACGTCACCTCCAATGTATTTTGATGTAATACATTGTAAGCATTGTTAGAAACAAAATGCAAGATATATTTGGGACTATTAAATATAACGTCCCGTATAACCGTCTGTCAATGGAGCGCAGTAGAATTGCCAGTCCGAGTTGATGCGGTTGTCATGTTGGATTATTTTATAATGAACGTTCATTTCCAGTTTCAATTTTATAACCTGAATCTAAGAAATAGTAGAATCTATAATAAAAAAATAGAATTGAAAAAACAGCTACGATAATTAATGGAGCAGTGCTAACAGCAACAACTCTCGGCATATGTTCAAGCCATTCAAATCTATCTGTTGCAAGGAAATTGAAAAGGACAATCAAATGAAGACAGATATAAATGGAAATTCCAATGATAATTGATAATATAGGCTTACTTAGCCTTGGCTGTTCGTCAAGCTCAAGTGATTTTTTGAAACTAACAAAAAAAATAAGATGAAAAGCAGAGCTTATTAATGGCACAACAGCTTCAAAATATGGAATCATAAGAAATAGTGGAAAATGAATGTTCATACCAAATACAAATGGGAGTTTTTTCATGTAATTAGCGGATACGGCGAAAGATCCAATTATGGCAAGTATGCAAGTCTTTTTTAGTGTGACTTTCTCAGTAGATATGTATTCCCAGTAAAAGACCAGCCAGAAAAGAAGATGGGACAATATGAATAAAGCATTAATCAGAATTGTTGCTTTAACTATAAGAATATTCTTAAATATCTGAGGAAAAATTGTACCGAACGTCCTAATAGAAAAGGAAGCGATAACGCTGATAATTACAATAAGTGTCATCCTTCTTGAATACAAATTAACCTTTAATAAATGTTGTGTTCCGAAACCTAAATAACGTCTGGGGCTTCAGCTGCGCCACCTGGACCGTTGCGTCACAAAACCGACCTTCTTGAACAATAGATTGAAAACGACCTTTCAGGTCGTGTCAATCCTTATGGGTTATGCTGCGCTTCATAGCCACGTAGGTCTTTACAGGAGACTTACGCCTCTGCTCTCGATCCATGAACATGTTGAACTCAAGAGACTTGACCGACTCAAAACCGCAGACCTGAAGATATTCGCTGATCTGTGCTGTGCTATGTCGGTATATCGTATCCGTAGAACCCGAGTCGGTAATTTCGGGCCCCAAAACCATTGCCGCGCTCTCGGAGGGGCTTCGGTCCAGAACGGTGAACACGAATATCCCACTTTCCCGAATGATTCGGGCCAACTCTTCGATTACTGGCTGGATATTCTCGAAGTACTGGAGTGCCCCAATGCATACGGCGTGATCAAGAGACTCCTCATCGTAGGGATACGGCAACTTGTTCATATCATGTAACTGAAGATCCGACGCGAACCCCTTCCTTCGACAAATATCCAGCATTGCATCGGAGTTATCCAGCCCATAGACAACCATACCTGCCCTTTGAAACAAAACGGATCCAAGCCCCGTCCCAATACCTACGTCGAGTATGGTTTGGCCAGGACTCGTATACTCATACGCTAGGCCGAACGCAACCTCTGGACCAACCCATCCGTATTCCTTGACCCGCTTATCGTATACATGTTCGGCAAGTGGTTCTTGTTGCCCTGATTCTTCGACCATGGTTCAGAACTTTCCCGTCTTGCGCAACATAACGACTAGAATTACCGGTGTGAGTGAAGCGCCAACAGCACTCACATCCGAGTGAATCCTATGGTTATGCTCTGATTTTTCATAACAGAAAAATACCGCTATTCCCCTGTCACTCAGATGATTTCCGTTTTACCGATGTTTCTTCAGAAGGGAAAACACCTCCATTCTTATACCGCAAATATTGCTGATCATTTAGTTGAGTTGGCGTCATGCCAACTGCCTTATATTCCCTTCTAAGCTCCTCTATGAATTGCCGAGTTTTTTCTTGTGAAACAATCACATACTCCATTTTCTTAAACGGCACCCGTGGATGCGTCCGGAGGTAATTTTTTCTTTTTTCTAATGATTTTCTTTTATAAGGAATGATCGGTTTGCCTTCTATCCATTTTACTTTACCGCTCAGCGGGTGGTCTTGCTTGAAATTTGCACCCAAGTCCTGCAAATGCAAAATGGAATAACCGGCCTTGAAAATCGCTATTTTCGGTGGGGGCATATCCCTAATGATATTCAAACCTTTTCCCGGTATTCTGAAATTACCTTCCTTGTTGGTTAGCGTTTCAAAATAATCGTAATATTTCATTTTAGGCTCAATGGATAAACTAACAGGCCAAGTAAACCACATAGCCGAGACGACGACACCGGCAATGGGTTTCCTCGTATCAAAATCTACAATTTTCCCAAGAATGTCATGATCATGCCTGAGGAAATCAGCACTGAAAGCAACATTTCCGGATATCCCAATAAGCAATATCAGTATT
>Ga0316194_10001651_pt1 | contig 15408 bp, 18 predicted proteins | sample CroRivsedime1_MG_FD_204936 | JGI IMG/M metagenome (GOLD analysis project Ga0316194, IMG submission 204936) | Coastal sediment microbial communities from Maine, United States - Cross River sediment 1 | ecosystem: Environmental > Aquatic > Marine > Coastal > Sediment | place: USA: Maine...
TTAAAACTTTGTTCCTTCCCGCCGCGAATCGAAAAGCACAGTAGTTGCTTGATGCAGAATCAGCAATGCAAAATCTCACTGATCAAAGACCGGCATCGACTCTGACTCCTATATTGCTGGTTTCTCGGCATTCTGGTGACCTCATGCCATATTCTCAATGCCAACAAATTTCGAAATTTAGCCCTCCCAAAAAAAAACTCTGAATTGGTTGCTTTCTGTTCTTAACCTGTTATAAGGTTGAAACCCATTAACCGACAAATATAGTCATGTATTCCCTGCTTTCAGAATCTCATATATGCAGACGTTTAACATTTACAAAGGAGTTAGTCATGTCACAAAAGCTTAAAATTAGTTTGTTGTTGATTATAGTGATTGGTCTGGCAGTCAGCAGCTTTGCTGCCGGCGGAGGCAAGATCGTCGCTGCCGACCCAACCAAGCATTTCGATCCGAAAGGCAAGATGCCTTCCGAATTCACCATAGAGCTACAAAACGGGTTGCGCAAATCGTTGCCGTTTGAAGACAAGCGGGATTTTGAAGAAGCCAAGAAGGGTTTCATTGCCGCTCCCGAGTACAAGCAGATCATGGCCGATGCCGGGCATGTTGCCTGGGATATGGGCAGTTACGAGTTCCTCTTGACTGACAAGGAATATGACACGATCCATCCTTCCTTGCAGCGCCAGGCAGTGCTCAACATGGCTTATGGCCTTTACGAAGTCATGCCTGACAAGATCTACCAGATCCGTGGCTATGACCTGGCCAACATCACCTTTATCAAGGGTGAAAAGGGCTGGATCATCTTCGATCCATTAACGGCCAAGGAAACCGCAGCAGCAGCACTGAAGTTCATCAACGAGCAGCTTGGTGAACGCCCGGTCACCGCAGTCGTTTATTCCCATTCACATGCCGACCATTTCGGCGGTGTACGCGGCGTCGTTGAAGAAGCCGACGTCCGTAGCGGCAAGGTGCCGGTGATTGCGCCGATCGGCTTCATGGACCATGCGGTTTCCGAAAATGTCTATGCCGGGAATGCCATGACGCGCCGCCTTTTCTTCCAGTATGGCGTTCTGCTTCCACGCAGTCCTTTCGGTCACGTCGACCAGTCGATTGGCAAGAATACCGCTGCCGGCAACCTTGGTTTGATCCCGCCGAATACGATCGTCGAAGGCGACATCGAGGAGATGACCGTCGACGGCGTGAAGATGGTTTTTCAGAACACGCCCGGTACCGAGGCGCCGGCGGAGATGAACACTTATTTCCCGGAATGGAAAGCTTTCTGGGCCGCGGAAAATATCACCGGCACGGTTCATAACATTTACACCCTGCGTGGGGCTTTGGTGCGCGATGCGCTCGCTTGGTCGAAAGGGATCAATGAAGCTCTCTACTTGTTCGGCCAGGAGGCCGACGTGATGTTTGCTTCCCACAGTTGGCCGCGCTGGGGCAATGACCGCGTGCAGGAAGTGATGCGTGCCCAACGTGATATCTATGCCAATCTCAACAACGAAGTGTTGCACCTGGCGAACCAGGGTGTGACCATCAACGAGATTCATAATGTCTACAGCCCGCCAAAGAGCCTCCAGGAACAGTGGGCGGCGCACAGCTACCATGGCTCGGAAGAGCATAACAGCCGTGCCGTCATCAACCGCTACCTCGGCTACTGGGACGCCAACCCGGCGACCCTGATCCCACTTTCCCCCAAAGACTCTGCTCCTCTCTACGTTGAGATGATGGGTGGTTCCGGCAAAATCATTAAGAAGGGGCAGGAACTTTACAACCAGGGCAAGTATCGCCACGCCGTTGAGATTCTCAACAAGCTGGTGTTCGCAGAGCCTGACAACCAGCCGGCAAAAGACCTTCTGGCTGATGTCTATGAGCAGATCGGATACCAGAAGGAGAGTCCGAGCGTGCGCAACAGTTTCCTGGCCGGGGCCTTCGAGCTGCGCAACGGTATTCCCGCAGGGGCTTCGCCGAAAACCACAGGACCTGACATGATTCGTGCGATGAGTACGGAATTGTGGCTCGATTTCCTCGGGATTCGTCTCGACAGCAAGAAGGCCGAAGGCGTCGAGTTCACCATTAACCTGGTGACTCCCGACAACGGCGAGGAATACGTGGTCGAACTGAGCAACGGGACCCTGACCAATATCAAGGGCTTTCAGGCCAAGGATGCTGACCTGACGGTGACCATCAATCGTGACGATCTCGAACAGACCATGATGGGCGCGGTCAGCATGGATGATCAGATCAAGTCCGGCAAGGCCAAGCTGGTCGGAGATAGGAAGCCGATCGATCAACTGAAAGGCATGTTGGTCCAGTTCGACATCGGCTTCGAGGTTCTGCCGGGCACAACACCCAAGGACTTGGTTCCTGAAAAGAATCCTTTCGCCCAAGAACCGCCAGCAGACAGTTCTGGTGGATGATGTGATTTCTGATAAGAGGCCTTTTCAAATGAGCTTACGGCAATCGGATCAATTACTGACTGATAAATTCTGATAGTGAACCAATATGGCGGACGAGCGATGTCTCGTCCGCCATACATTTTCCCCTCTCATCGTGGGAGCCCCATCCATGAATATCCTTCGTTCTTTACTCTTCTTCATCATAGGAATATATCTGGTGCCATTCTCGACTCAGGCTGCCGGTCTCTGGCTCTATGAACAGGCCACTCCGGATATGGGAACGGCCGCGGCCGGTCGTGTTGCCCTGGCATCTGATGCATCTACCGCCTCGGTCAACCCCGCCGGGATGACACGACTCGATCGCTCGCAATTGCTGGCCGGTTTTCAGATGCTTTACGTAGACACAAAGTTCGATACCGAATTTGCCGAATTCGGCGGTGGTGATGGCGGCAACGCCGGTGGCTGGGTGCCCGCAGCATCATTTTCGTACGTTCACAAGATGTCGGACGATCTGAGCCTTGGGGTCAGTGTCGGCTCTTTTTTCGGTCTGGGACTTGATTACGGCAAGAGTTGGTCGGGACGCTACTATGTCCAGGAAGCGGAGTTCCTGACCGTTGGCATCAACCCGGGTATAGGTTATCGTCTTAACGAGCATTGGTCAGTAGGGGCAGGTATCAGTGTCGTCAATTCCAGTCTCAGCCAAAAAACAGCGATCCGCAATCTTGGCGCTGACCAGGCCGACGGACAACTGAAACTTGAAGATGATGACTGGGGATACGGTTACAACCTGGGCATCCTTTACGAATACAATGACAGGTCACGTATCGGTTTGACCTATCGATCAGAGATCGAATTCAAGTATGAGGACACCGCAAAATTAAGAGGGTTGCAGCCTCCTTTGAGCGGTGTCGCCAACATCATCGGTCTGACCGGCAGCAAGCTCGATCTGGAGATGAACCTGCCGCAAGCGGTTATGTTCAGCGCTTATCATAAAGTAACGAATCGCCTGGCCCTGATGGGAAACATCGGTTGGCAGGAGTGGAGTTCATTCGGCGAGTCGGCAATATCGCTGGCATCCACGTCGACGAGAGATCTGACACTTGACCGTGATTTTGATGATACCTGGCATTTCGCTCTTGGATTACAGTATCAAATAGACGATCCATGGTTGCTCTCAGTTGGAATCGCATACGATGAATCACCCGTCAGTGACAGTAACCGGACCCCCGATATGCCGTTGGACCGGCAATGGCGTTACGCGACTGGTCTCCAGTACGAGCTGAGCGAAGACATGACTATCGGCTGTGCCTATGAGTTCCTCGATGCAGGTGATGCCGAGATCAACCAAAATCGAGGTGCACTTGCAGGTGCCATCGTGGGGGACTACTCATCTAATTACATCCATTTTTTCAATATCAACTTGATTAAACGTTTCTAGCTGGGTCCGGTTTTGTTCGGCTTGTATTGACCTTGCTATATTATCGCCGCGGGAGTTTACGTTTTAAAAGGCTAAGCTGTCGTTGGCTGTGTTTAACTATTTGTCGGAAATCGTCACGCCTGTTTCATTTTATTTGAAATCATCCTTTTTCAGAGATACGATGAGCGGGTCACCTCTGCTGTCATCCGGGGGTTAACTGGGGTTTCTCTTGAATTTTCCTTTTAAGTTCGCATGTTATTTTATCCTTGGCTTTCTTTGCACTTTACTGTTCTCTGCAATAAGCCTGGCGGAAGAATTGGAGCCCAGGAGGTGGACCCACTTGCCGATCAACACCAATTTTATCGGCGGCGGATTTGCCCACACCGATGCGGATATCAGCTTTGACCCGGTCCTTAAGATCGAAGACGGCCAAGTCGACCTGCACACCTGGGTCGCGAAGTACATTCGAACCTTCGCGCTCTTTGAAAAAACGGCGCGGGTCGAGCTGTTACAGGGTTACCAGGAGGGCCGCTGGACAGGTCTGCTCGATGGCGTCCCGACGACGGTCCGTCGCAGTGGCTGGGCCGACACCAGGCTGGGATTCTCGATCAACCTGTACGGCGCACCGCCACTGCAAGGCAAGGAATATGCTGTCTACCGGGCGGCCATAGACACGGAAACCATTGTCGGGACCGGCTTGTCTATACAACTGCCGACCGGCGACTACATGAATGACAAGCTGATCAACCTGGGCACCAATCGTTTCACCTTCCGGCCGCGGGTCGGGGTGCTCCACACCCGCGGCAAATGGTCTGTGGAGGTAACCGGAGTGGTTGAACTCTACACTGACAATACGGACTTCTTCAATGGCAAGGAGCTCGAAAATGACCCCCTCTACGTGATCCACGGCCACTTGATCTACACCCTTCGCCCGGGAGTCTGGGCCGGATTGAGTGCCGGGTATGATTACGGTGGCCGGTCGACGATAGATGGCGTTGAAAAAGACGATCGGAAACAAAATGTCGGCTGGGCCTTAAGCTTCGGTTTTCCGGTCAGTCGGCATTTGGGCTTCAAGCTTGCTTACATTGGCACCCGTACCCAGGAATCAACCGGCATCGATTCGGATACCTACGTGGCTGGATTTTCCGCATTCTGGTAATTATTGACGTATTCGGCGATTTGTTGGCCGGACATTTTAAAACCGTTAACCTCGTCAAACAACCATGCTCCCGGACAGTTTATGAGTAACAAGCTAAAGAAGAAAAAGCCTGCCAAGAGCTACAATAGCCACCAGGACAGCGTCTTCAAGGAAGCCTGGGAGAACATGAACAACGACTTTTCCAGGTTCATGCCCAAATTCCTTGCCAAGCGTACGCCGAAAGGGAAGGGCAAGGTTTGGGTTGTGGTTCTGGTCACCCTGATGGAGTTGCTGATCCTGGGGATTGTTGGTAAATTTCTTTATGACTGGTTTGTTAAATAACGGACGAGGGGAGCAAAACGAGAAAAACATTATTTCAGTTAGTTAAGACTTTATTGTTAATGTAGGTTATAGTTATTTAATGCGTGTTTTATGATTTAAATCGCGTTCCACGTACCGCGTGCCGCGTAACGGGTTTTAAGGAGATTATATGAAAAACAAAGATGTTGGCATGCCGATCGGTATCACTCTGGATCCCGGAACCTATTATCGCTGTACCTGCGGCAAGTCGCAAAATCTACCGTTTTGTGACGAATCTCACAGCGGCAGTGACAGCTCACCAATCGAGTTCAAGGTCAAGCGCCGCCAGAAAGTCTTCCTCTGCGGCTGCGGATTGACCGGTGACCAGCCCTATTGTGACGGCAGCTGCGGCGTCTCCCTGCCTAACCGGGAATGATAAAAGCAAGGGACGCGGGACGTGGGACGCGGTGCGCGGCAAAATCCAGATTCTTTTGACTCCGTTGCCAGGTTCAGATTCCATTCCGGGCTCGAAAGGTTGTTGGTTCATGGTTATCGTTCAAATCAAATAGCTTATCCCTTCAATGAACATCCCGGCATCAAGGACGCCATTGAAGCGATGGGTGTTCCGCACACCGAAGTTGACGTTATTCTGGTCAATGGCCGCTCTGTCGATTTCAGTTGCAAGTTACAAGATCAGGATAACGTACAAGTCTTCCCCGTTTTTTCTGAAGTACCGATTAACTCCCCCCGCAGGTTGAGTCCCCTTACGCTTGATCCTGCCACCTTCATCCTCGATGTACATCTCGGCAAACTCGCTCGCCGTATGCGTCTGCTCGGTTTTGACGTCTGTTACCGCAACGATCTTGAGGATGTTGAAATTATGAACATTGCCGAAAGTGAAAACCGCATCATTCTTACTCGTGATCTCGGCATTCTCAAACATCGCAAAGTTGTACACGGTTACCTGGTTCGCAGCGATCAGATTGACGGCCAGTTGCGCGAAGTCCTGAAGCGCTATGATTTGTACGGGAAGATCCGTCTCTGGACCCGTTGCATGATTTGTAACGGTCTGATGGCCCGTGTGGAAAAAGCGGATGTTCTGGATCGACTGGAACCCAGGACCAGGCTTTACTACGAAGATTTTCATCGTTGTTCAAGTTGTGACCGTCTCTATTGGCAGGGCTCTCATTACGTAAAGATCGCTGCCTGGCTCAACGAATTCCTTTAAAAAGCATTCATAGTCCATCTTCACTCAACAATCAGCACGACCTGTTTCCTCGCACAATCTCCAAAACCTGCTAAAATCGAGACCACAACAGTTATCTTTCAAAACATTGGAGGACATGATGAAAACATTGTCTAGCATGATACTGATATTCTTGTTTGCCTGCACAGCTTGGGCCGCAGGTGAAACAGTCACCTACCAGGTGAATGGCGCGGATTACCAGGGTTACTATACCAGCCCGTCAGCCGGTGCTCCGCTGGTCATCTTGCTGCACGACTGGGATGGCCTGACCGACTACGAAGTGAAACGCTCCGAGATGCTCGCAGAGCTTGGTTACGCGGTATTCGCTGCCGACCTGTTCGGTAAAGGTGTCCGCCCGACTGAGGTCGTGGATAAAAAACAGCACACTGGTGAATTGTATAAGGATCGCGCAAAGATGCGTGCACTGGTGCAGGGTGCTGTCGACGAGGCCAAAAAGAAGGGCGCCAACACCGGCAATGCGGTTGTCATGGGCTACTGCTTTGGCGGGGCGGCGGTTCTTGAATACGCCAGGTCAGGTGCCGATATGAAAGGCTTTGCCACCTTCCACGGTGGGCTGAACACTCCGGAAGGGCAGGATTACACCAAAGCGAAGGGACAATTCCTGGTTCTGCATGGCACTGCGGACAGTGCTATTACTATGGATGATTTCTCAGCCCTGGCGAAAGAGCTGGAAACAAACGGCGTCAAACACGAGATGATTTCCTACGGCGGCGCGCCACACGCCTTCACCGTGTTCGGTTCAGACCGGTATCGTGAGGATGCCGACCATAAATCGTGGCAACGCTTTGTCGCGTACCTCGCTGAGACGCTTCGCTGAGAAGAACTTGACGCGGCTTCCGTAGACGGTCTGAAACGGACCGTCTATGGAGTGGTTGGCGAGATGGCTTGACCTGATAGTCTGTGCCGGTCGGTATTAGCGATATCATCCTGTTTCCAAAACGTGTATCCTTCATAATGCCATCCAACTTTAACCAACCACTATGGAGATACGATGGAATACTTGATTGCATGGCTTGTGTTCCCCTTTGCCACCGCCTCAATGGCCCACGGGAAGAACCGTAACGTAATTGTATGGGGAATTATTGGCGTGTTACTCGGCCCTTTTGCCATCCTTATTGTTGCCATGTTGAAGACGGAATCCGGCGAAGACCAGGGATATAATTAGCCGCTGCTATTTAGCGCTACGTGGAGTTCCCGTTTGCCCTGCGGCCTTATCTTGGCTAGAATCTAACCATGACTGACCTCAAGCCTGAGAAATGGACCCCTGCTGATCTGGATATCCTTTTGGATGATGTCATCTCCGCCGTTGAAAGCGGTGAGGTTGATTCAGCCTTTGACAATGCCGAGCTGACCTCCGGACATCTCACCAGGGCCAAGAACACCAGGAACTATACCAAGAACTACCTTGCCGCCTGTATTCGTGCCGGTATTGATGGTGTCTCTGAAGCCAGCAGCGATACAGCCCTGGGCCTGGTGAACGCTTTTCGCCAGATGAATGCTGAATCACCGCTTGATAAGCTCCCTGAGAGTTACAAGGTGTTCGCGGTCAAGTTGCCTTGTGAAGATGGCAATCCAGATGTCGAGATCTATATCAAGGATGGGAACAGGGTCCTTTATGGAGAGAAAGTCCTGCCGCGCGGCGTCCTGACCGAAAACTTCCTGGACGTGACCGCTTCGGCACTTTTGCAGAGTCAGCAGAAATGATACTGGCGTCACTCCGGGACGCTTGATAGTAGATTGAAACTATGCAACAGAAGCTGATATTTATCGATGTCGAGACAACCGGGGTCAATCCGGACTGTAATGGCGTAACACAGGTTTCCGGCTGCGTGCAGGTTGATGACGATGTCGTGGAGTCATTCGACTATTTTGTCCGGCCGTTTCCGCAGGACGTGATCGAGAGCACGGCCCTTGAAGTAACCGGTATTGATCGCAGACAGTTTCTTCCTCCCGAGCACCCTGACCACCTTGCCGTTCCGGGGCAGTTATTCGAGGACCCTAAAGAGATCTACGTGCGCCTGCACACGATGTTCAAGAAATATGTCGGGCAATATGACAAATCCGACAAGTTCCAGTTCGTCGGTTACAATGCCCACAGCTTTGACATGCCTTTCATGCGGCGTTTCTGGGAGAAGAACAACGATCGTTTCTTCGGCAGCTGGTTCTGGTATCCCTGTCTGGATGTTATGCTGTTGTGGGCGCAGATTTTACAACCGGTGCGTCATGAGCTACCGAACTTCAAGCTCGCAACCGTCGCGAAACACAGCGGTATCGAAGTCGATGAGAACCGTCTGCATGACTCACAGTACGACATCGAACTGACCCGTGAACTCTGGCTCTCGGCCTGCAAAATCATCAAACAGGGAGAGCGTCAAGAGCCCGCCTGGAGCCAGGGCGAGCTGTTCTGATAAATGCCGCCCAGATCATTTCCAGACCGCCGGGTTGCCCCCGGACCAATCTCGTATTAAAATTAAAGAAAAGCATTCCTCTTGATCGCAACAGGAGGACAACATGATTAAGAAACTGGCCATACCATGGCAAGTGCGCATACATCTGTTTCTGTTCGTTGCAAGCCTGCTCTGGATCATTGTTCCGGCAATCAATAAAGCTCCAGGCGAACTTGTGACTCGAGACTCCCTGGTCGCTGCATCAGAATTTTTATACCTGGTTGACACCAAGGAGTACGCGAAGAGTTGGGAGGTGACCTCGTCCGCTCTCAAAAACATGCTGACGCAAGCAGCCTGGAGCGAGGAGATTGACCGTCTCAGGTCTTTCCTTGGCCCGATCGTCGAACGGATTCATCATGATATCGCTTACACGGATTCGGCAAGCGACGTTCCGGCAGGTGAGTACGTGATTATGACCTTTGTTTCGAGGTTTGAGTTCAGTGAACGGGTTTTTGAAAAACTCACCCTGATGCTCGGCGAGGATAATCAGTGGCAGGTGGTCGGATATTTCCTTAAACAGGCATGACAGGTCTGCCATTGTGCTGAATGCGCCCTCAATGATAAAGATATTATCCGTAGTGGGTTACGTGACAAGTCTTTATCTTGCACTTTATGTTTTTTGCGCCGGCCCTGCGCTGGCAGATGATGGCAGCAGAGATCCTCTCCAGCAAACCTCCTTGGTTGAAAGTATCCTCCAGCAATCTGCCGTGAGCAAAGTACCCGGTGCCCGTATCACGTCCATCTCAAGCCATTTCCTCGGCGCCCCTTATGTGGCAAACAGTCTGATCGGAGGCCCTGCAGAAGCTGAGCGGTTGGTGACCAGACTGGACGGCTTTGACTGTTTTACTTTTCTGGATACTGTTGAGGCATTACGACGTAGTACCGATGCCGCAGATTTCCCTGTGCAAATGATACAAGTTCGTTACCGGGATGGGATGGTTTCCTATGAAAATCGCAGGCATTTCTTCAGCGATTGGGTGTCGTACCAGGGGTCACCTGTCAAGGATGTTACGGCAACTGTCGGCCAGGGCAGGGAACAGCATGTCCGCAAAAAACTGAATGCGAAACAAGCAGGAACCCTCTGGCTGGACGGGGTCGACGTCGTTCCAAGAACGATCGCCTATATCCCTGCAAGTGAGCTGGACGCGAAGTTGCTTGATGCACTCGAACCAGGTGATTACGTTGGGGTATTCAGTCCCCTTGCGGGGCTGGATGTCAGTCATACGGGATTGATCGTCGAGGCCGATGGAGCTATCATGCTCCGTCATGCCTCTTCGCGCGGTGGCGTGGAACGAATCATAGATGAAGAATTGGTGACTTATCTGCGCGGAACAACGGGCCTGATCGTTTACCGCGTGATGCAATGAAAATACAGGATCGACCATACCTGCTGCTGACCATGGCGGTCCTTTTCTGGGCCGGAAACTTCATTCTCGGCCGTGCCTTCCACAATGATATCCCGCCGATTGCCCTGGCTTTCTGGCGCTGGCTGGGCGCTTCTGTGCTGGTGACCTGGCCGGCCTTGCCGCATCTGCGTCGTGACCGCCGGGCACTCGCAGGAGCCTGGCCCGCGGTTCTGTTGCTGGCCGTTTTGGGCATCGCTTCGTTCAACACGCTGGCCTATTCCGGCCTCCAGTACACCCAGGCGATCAACGCATTCCTGATCCAGTCCCTGATGCCGGTGATGATCGTGATCCTGTCATTCCTGATTTTCCGGGAACGTGTCACGGCTTTGCAATCTGCCGGCATCGTCGTGTCTCTCTCCGGTGCGGTCATGATTATCGCTCGCGGCGATATGGGCGTCCTTTTGTCACTGGCAGTCAATCGCGGTGATTTTCTGGTCATGGCCGCGATCGCCTGTTACGCAGGGTACTCGGTGATGCTGCGCAAGCGACCGCACGTACATCCCCTTGCGTTACTCTGTACGATCTTCTGGATCGGCACAATCGTGCTCCTGCCTCTTTACCTCTGGGAGTCCATGACAGTGGCCGTCATGCAGGTGAAACTGAGCAGCCTGCTGGTAATCGGCTATGTCATGGTCTTTCCGTCGATCGTCTCCTATCTCTGCTATAACCGTGGAGTCGAACTGGTCGGTGCCAATCGGGCAGGGTTGTTCATACACCTGATGCCGGTGTTTGGCAGCATCATGGCGGTCCTTTTTCTCGGCGAGGCCTTCAGGTGGTACCATGGCTTCGGTGTTTGCCTGATCGGCACGGGAATTTTCCTGGCGACCCGCTCACGCAAGCCATCTGGGGCGTGAATCGAGAGATTCTCGGTTGAACTTCGACAAACCGACAACCTCACTAAAATCTCTAGATAATCAACCCAACTTTCGCAGGAGAGTTGGGTTGTGTTCTATTGTTGGGAGTTCACAGGTTGACCTGTGCAGTAAGAGAATTCGTCTTTACTTAAATGTTTTTCACAAAAGGCGAGCAGAAGGGTGTTTTTTGTTTTTATTGCGTTACAATTGCCGTATTCAAGGAATTAAATTGCCATGAGTTGTCTTCGCCAAAAGCAATAAAGTCAACTCTGACAATGTTGCGATTTTTTTCTTACTAACACTGAAAGGATCAAGTCATGAAAAAAGTTCAGGTTCTACTGCTCGTTATGTTCTCATTTACAGTACTGGGCTGCACCAGCTCTAAAGACAGGGCTTACCAGGCACAAGCAGGAGTCCACAAAGAAAGACTCGCACTTATAGAGAAATATCAAAAATGCTTGGATGCGGCCGGTGACGACAATGTAAAAGTCGAAGCGTGTGATCAATATTTAAAAGCTGCTGAAGCCCTGAAATAATAATCCCTGTATATGTAAACTCCCTGCTAAATCACCTGCTGGTGTTTTATGGACACGTGCGAAGTGTGCTCAACGTGTGGAGGGTCTATTCATGATGGCAACAACGGTGCGTTGGACGATGGTACTATGTGTGATTGTTGGTCTCCTCGGCTTCCAGGTCCCCTGCGACGGTGCGGACCGCCCGGTTGAACGCTTCAAATTCGACTCTGGGGCGCAGCTCGAGAAGCTGATCAACGACCTCAATTACACGCCGGAGGCGTGGCAGGAAGGCATTCGCGAAGTGCCCAGATTGTACATCACCAACATCCCGCCGCGTTGGCGCGACAAAACCTCTAAAGAGCTCGACGTGGTGACCAAAAAGCGGGTCTTCTTTCGTCTCCTCGGCCCTTTGATTCTGCAATCCAACGAGCTCATTCAATCCGAGCGGGACCGGGTTATGTTGATCATCAAGGCGCTGCGTGCCGGTGATAAAATCAGCCCCGAGGACCAGACCTTTCTACAAGAAACAGCGGCTGCGTACAAAGTGATCGATGGTGGGGCCGATCTTAACGATCGAGCGCTGCAAGACAAACTGCTCCGTCGTGTAGACACCTTGCCACCATCTCTGGTCCTGGCCCAAGCCGCCGAGGAGAGCGGTTGGGGGACATCCCGGTTTGCCGTAGAGGGCAACGCGTTATTTGGTATGTGGACCTGGAGCGGCAAGGGCGTCACGCCGTTGCAGCAGCGCTCCGGACTCGGCAACTACAAGATCGCCTCTTACGAGACGCCGCTGCAGTCAGTTATCGCCTACATGCACAACCTGAATACGCACCAGGCCTACAAGGCGCTGCGGGCACGGCGAGCCGAGCTTCGCGAGGCCGGCACCAAGGTGACCGGATGGGAGCTCGCGAACACTTTGACCAAATACTCCGAACGCGGCCAGGAGTATGTCGACTCTCTGCACTCCTTGATGAAGGTGAACAGACTCCAGCCGACCGACGACGCCTACCTTGGTGACGGGCCGACAATCCTGCTAATTCCGGTCGGAGAAGGTGTTAACTGATGTTTATAATTACTTTCATGTCACCTGAGGGTAATGTTAGTTATGACTATAGACCTGTTGCGTCCCGAACAAATCGGAAGTTCACGTCCTGACGAGTCGGCACCAATTTTTACTATCCTGATAGCGAGAGTCAGAATACTCATAATAAAAATTGTGTCTTAGATACCACGCCGCTGATACAGGCTTTTTAATGTCTCGGCCAACGAACTTTCTCAAACTTATGAGCCTCGAAATGACAATATCTCAAAAAACTATCCTGCATATTGAAGATGAAACCAGCTTAGCGAACTTGGTTAAGTCGTCCTTTGAGTACTTTGGTTTCAATGGTGAAATACTTCATGTGACCTCTGTTGAAAAAGCCCTTAACGTGCTCGCTGAAAGGGAGCGGCTGAAATCTCCTGTCGATCTGATCCTGTCAGATATGCATCTCCCTGACGGAAAAGGCTTAGATCTTCTTCAATATATTAAATCCAGCCCAAGATGGTTAAAGACTCCAGTGATTATCCTTTCAGGTGAATGCTCTCAAGATATAGTCAATGAAGCCTACGCTCTGGGAGCTAATTGCTATTTGAGTAAACTTCCTAAGCAGGGGGGGCAGCTCGACCACATTCGATCCCTATATCAGTTATGGATCGAAAGAGCATTAGTTCCAGAGGATTCATTTGTTAGTGAAAAAGAGGACGTCTTGTACAAAGCGATTCAATTGCGAACTCGAATCGCCAAGCTCTTCATTGAACTATCCAAGTCAGACATCACAGATCCCAATCAACAGTCATTTTGGCTCGAGCGAGCAATAGTCGAAGGGAATTTGTCGAGTCTATTGCTTTTCTGTCAAGGACTTATTAAAGACATCCATATTCCCATTGAGTTAACTGAGCGTTTGGCCAAGATGCAGAGCAGGTTTGAAATGGCACTGCTTAGAGCAGAGCAGGCTCAGATGAACAATCTATCTGATACTGGAAAATTAGGTGTCTATAGTTCTATTCTAGGGATGCTGGAAGTATTGGACGAGGAGCTTGTTGTCGAAGCCTTTGATGCTCTCCTCCCTTTGAATAAGACAGTTTCTGAGACGTTGAAATTGAGGGCTGCTAAGCAACTTGAAGAGATAGTGAATTATTTCCTTACAGTCTCGGATGACCTTGCGTTGGTTCAAAGAGTAAAGTTACTTCAAGAACGTTTTGGCCAGCTAGAGCAACTCAGCAAGGTCAATCAGCAAAACTAGATATATCCCTACAAGCTGTTGTCAAGTCTCCATAGGCTTATATGCCAACTCTGTTGCAGCTCCATTATGAAGCGGTCCTGCAGCAAATGCTCAAACAAAGGTTAATATATCAATGACTATGACCGAGATTCTAATTCTGTTCCTGGCATTGATGGGGCCGACCAAGGCTCTGCTCGTGTATGCCGGCCTGACCGAAAAAATGGATGCCGCGCAAAGGGTTTCTATCGCGTTCCGTGCTGTGATTGTCGCTTCCATTGTTAACTTCTTGTTTCTGTGGGCCGGCGGTGCAATTATCCAGGCCATCCATGTTCAGATTCCAGCGATAAAAATCTCCGGGGGGATCATCCTGCTTATCTTTGCTCTTGGACTGGTCCTGGATTGGGGCGCACATGATGACCATCAGGAGGAGGGGGACATTGCCATCTTTCCTCTGGCCATGCCTTTGCTCGCTTCACCACAAGGGATCGTAATCCTGATTACTTTCGCAGCGGCTGCCCGCAAAAGTGGCCTGAGTACTCAACCCCTCTATCTCGCGTTGGCCATAACCATGGGCGTCAATCTGGTCGCACTGCTGTTTGGTGCCAAACTCCTGAAATATGTGCCGCCGTCCGCACTGAAAGTCGTATTGAAGATCTCAGGGATTCTGTTGTGTGCCATGGCCGTACAGTTGATGTTGTGGGGGTTCAGCGATCTTGGTCTTGTGCCGGCTAAGGTTGAGTAGCTTTTGGGGTTGGATATGACCAAATATATCTTGTTAAGCGGTTGCTTTCGCATGATCGCCAGTCTACGATACAAACAGAATCGACAATCTGTCTATCGTCTAAATTAAATGGAAATACTATCCTCAGGGGCTCCTGTGAATAACCGTGACTACATTCTTATGATTGGCCTGATCGCTCTGACTGTCCTGACGTCGTTCTTCATGACCTATTACGGCGTGAATATCATCATGTCCGGAACCGCCCCGGCTAGCGCCCTGACATTTTCCTATGTCACGATCGCCTACGGCCTCGGTTGTCTGGCAGTCCTCAGCCTGGCCTGGAGCAGTCGTGAAACATGGTCTGTGACGGTCATCAAGCTGTTTGCGCTCTGCTATCTCGGCGTCGTTGTCCTGGACACGTTTCGTGATGGTCTGCAGGGCGGTCTCGAGATCATCCGGATCCCGGCCCTGGCAGTGGTTCTCTGTACCAACTGGCTCGCAGTCAAAAAAGTCGTTGAAAGAGATTGACGTCGTGGCAATCTCCTGTTCTCCCGGTGTGCCCGGCTTGACTTCGGCGAAGAGCTTGCCAAGATGGATGTGTAACATGCATTGATCAATTGAGGAGTCATAAACGATGAACATTATTCCGGCTTATACCCCACCCGATTTCAAATCTGAGCAAC
>Ga0316194_10001653_pt1 | contig 15403 bp, 12 predicted proteins | sample CroRivsedime1_MG_FD_204936 | JGI IMG/M metagenome (GOLD analysis project Ga0316194, IMG submission 204936) | Coastal sediment microbial communities from Maine, United States - Cross River sediment 1 | ecosystem: Environmental > Aquatic > Marine > Coastal > Sediment | place: USA: Maine...
CGCATGCTGGAAAGCCCCGTCAGAGATCAATGCAAGCGGACTCCGAGGCAGCCGCGACTGACAACATCATTCCACTGGCCCGGCCAGGATCACCCGCGCCGCAGGATGAAATTAACGAGTCTTCAGCACGTCCGCTGAATGAAAGAAATCGGGAGATAAGAACCGCTGACAAGGCAACGAGTGAATCGCTGCCGCTAGAGTCAGGCACAGGGCCAGAGAAGCACAGGCGCTGGAGGTTGGCGGCAGTCTTCGGCGTGTTAGCTGCTCTGGTCCTTGTAGTGGCTGTCACAACGAATATCGATGACCAGCAGGACGATTTGATGCTTGCTGCACCTGCCGAAACCAAAAACCGCATCGCCACGGTCGAAACAGCGTCTGAAAAAAAAGAAGCGATTGTGCCCGATCCGGAGCTTGTCAGCGCAACGAACAGCCCCGACCGGCCGCCTGTAACAGAGATTGCCAGGATGGGCGCAAGTCGGCGCGATTCAGCGTTTGCCACCTCAACCGTGGATCTCAATAGCGCACCTTTATCGGAGGCTGAACAGAAAGACACGATTAGCGGTGCGGCATCGGTCACAGAAGAATCGCAAGAACAGCCGGCGTCAGAATCGCGAAACGCAACCGCTAATGTCCCATTGGAACAGGAACCCGGGGAAAGACCGGTGAAACAGCCTGAAGCGGAACCCTTGAAACAGAAACAGCAGGTCGCCGAAAAGAAATTGGAAGAACCGCCTGAAGTGGCAGACCTGGAGCAGCAAACGCAGCAAAAGCGACAACTGGAAGCCGCAGCTGAAGCGCGGCGAAAACAACGCCAAGCCCGGAACCGGCAGATCAAGCTGGAACGCGAAGAGAAACTGCGTGAGACTAGACGGGCGGCCGCACTAGCGGCGTGGGAGAAGGCGAATAATCAAATTGAATGGGGCGAAGAGTCTGATGACGAACCCGAACACAACGAGACACAACGGCCTACGGACCCCGGTGTTCCTGATAGTGAAGTCCGGTCTGAACGTACGCCCCTGCCTAAGAAGGCCGAGCAACGTTTTACCGAACAGGTGACACAGGGGCGGCCGTTAAAAAAAACGCCTGCAGCTACTGCAATAGCCAAAGCGCCTCAACAGACAGAGAAGCCGCCGGTCTCCGGAAAGAATCAACTCAAAGCGTTACTGTTTGCAGGTCAGTGGAACAGTGAGGGAAAACCTGCCGTACTTCTCCCGTCTGCAGTCACCCACTGTGAGGCCGGGGAAAAACACATTAAATGCTGGAGCACCCCGCAGAACAGCAGTACCAAACAAGGGCTGGCGCTATACAAGGTGGAGGCAACACTGCAGGGCTTCTCGGCAGGAGACAAGTTTTGGATTTCCTACCGCACCCTGGTCAAACTGGTCGGTGGCGATAGCGTGGCAGATCCCACCTCTGACGAAGGGCATTGGCAGGTTACCGAACATGCCATGAATTGCCGGCTCATCCAGTCGGACTGGGTACAGTGTCGTGACGAAAAAGACGTTACACGCGACTATCACCGGTCAGGGTTGAAAAAAAGGGTTTAATCCTCGCATAGAATTCAGGAGATTATAAAGACTAGAAACGGCTCCCGACCCCGGGGTGAGGAACTCTGGCAAATCCGTATACCAGACTGACAAATACACTGGATTCATTGTACTCGCTTACCGAGTCGGAATTACTACTTTGATTCTGGTAACGAACATCCAAATTTGCCTTCAGCTTTCGGGATAAATTGTAACCCAGTCTTCCCGTAATGGAATATCTCGTGTCCCTGCTGCCAATATCCGTTTGTTTGATCCGGGTATATGTTCCACCTATACCGGTAGTAAGCAGTTGGGTGACCCTGTAGTCCAGATCAGCTCCGACTTCTCCTGTGTCACGGTCACTCTCAGTTCCCTTGTAATCCAGGTCCCGTAGTTCGCCATAAACAGAGCTTCTAATAATGGCGCCTTCATACCCGTATGTCAGTCTCATTATACTGTAGCGCAAGACATCATTTGAAGTCTGAACATTCGAAAAACCGCCGTTTTCCGGATCTGTTTCTGAGCTCAACAAGAGATTTCCAGTGTCGGTAAGTTCCGACGCCGCGTAAGCCCTTGCGCTCGAATGCCCCGTAAGCCGGTAGCTCAAGGTCAGATCGCCGGTAAAACCATCTTCGCTACTGGACTCTTCCCTATCGATACGGGTTCTTCCCAGATTTACGCTATAAGTAGATCTTGTTCTGCTGCCTGAAACACCAACATGGATATTTGTGCGGGTATAATCTTGAGCTTCTCCACCACTCTCATAATCGACCCGGGTCACCCCTCCATCAAGGCCTATATCCATTGTTCTGTACAGTCGATAGAGCCAGTTTGCAGACAATGCATACTGCTGGCTATCGTCAAAGTCCTCGTAGTAGAAGTCCCGAAATTCAGGTGTCACTGTGACCCTTTGTCTGGCGGAAATCGGCGAGCTGATAGCCGGTCCGAAAGTAAAAACGTTGGTATTTTGAATATTATCCGGCGTAACACCATCAACTGAATCTAATCTCTGCTGAGTAAAAAAGTTCTGAACCTTCCAGTCAAGGTGATCCGTGATCTGTTCCCAGCCGGCAATCGCTCGCAGGCCGGGGTAGGTTTTGTCGCCAAAAGAGTTTTCAGTATATTTTAAATGGGTAACATCTGCCGATGCGCTAACACGAAACGGGCCGCTGTCTTCATTGACATTTACACCCGCATAACCAACCAGAATCAGATCATCTTCTTCGTTATCCGGCGCCAGCGTAGCATTGTCGGTATACAACAAGCCGGCACCCACGCCTGGCTCAATTTCCAATGCTGAAACTACCGAATGTCCGGCAAGCATGCTGCCTAATACTACCAATCTCCACTGACATGTCTTTATCTGGTGCATTTCACGTCATCCCAGGCCTGAAGCCATGCAAGCCGCACATCAGAACCGTTGTTCTGGTACCGTAACGATATCGCCAGGCACAAGAAGAATATTGGTTTTCATATCGCCTTTCTCCAAAATATCCTTCAACCGGATATCGTAGGCCTCGCTACCTTCCGCGGTCCGTCGGTATAACTTGGTACGGTTACTATCCGCGTAAAGATCAACGCTACCCGCTTCAAGTACGGCGTCAAGTACTGTCATACCCTGGCTATAGGGAATGGAAATATTTTCTTCAACCGAACCGGTAACACGAATTCGGGAGAGGAATTCGTGGCCTTTCAGATTCAGCAAGATAACGGTGACGTTCGGATTTTTTACGTAAATAGACAATTTTTCCCTGATATCTGCAGCCAGGGCCTCCGGCTCCCGTCCGGCCGCCATGACATCACCTATCAAAGGTATGGCGATCTTGCCGTCCGGGCGAATCGGTTCTGTTACAGACAGCTCGGGATTCTTCCAGACAGTGACCTGCACCTCGTCACCAGCACTCATTTTGTATACGTCCACAAGCACGTTGGAACCTTGCCCAATCCCGGTTTCTTCCTGTGTGGGGAGATGCGGCTTTCCTGCACAGCCAGTCAATCCAATAATCAATAAGCCAGCGAATAATGCTTTACAGTAATGGTTCATTTCCTTAGCCACCTTGAAAGGTTGTACATTTACGTGGGATATTATCGAGATTACTATCCCACTGCACGCTACCAGGAGCAACATCTATAAACACAATCGCAATCACAGACTGGCTGTATTGTGTCTTCAGTTTACCGCAAGTATCTTCCGAATTCTGTCCATGATCCGGTGGCTTAGTAGACATTGGTCGATCCGCGACCCGATGACCTGCCTGGAATGATTAGGCCATTGTCTGTTCTAAATTGTTAAAGATCTCATAACATCAACCGCTAGCATGATGGAGTACTACCCGTTTTTCAACCGCCCGGCCGCCAGCCGATTTCCTCAGACCCGGAGCCCTTCTTGGTAGCACCAGACCGCGCGATGTACCACATCGGCCCACCTGGCACCGATGTGGAGCATGAACTCCTTCTTGGCCTGGCGAGAACTTGCCAGAATGAAAGGACCGTCAACCGCCTCCGCACCCTGCTTGACCAGACCGTGGACTGGCCGCATCTCCTGCAGCTAGCGGTCCAGCACCGGGTGATCCCGTTACTGTACCAGAGTCTGCAGCGGGCCTTCCCCGGCCTTGCCCCAGCGGATGTAATGCAGGCACTCCAGCAGCAATACATGAACATCGCGCAACGCAATCTGTTGCTTACCGGAGCGCTGAAGAAACTGATCGATTTTCTTGACCAACAGGGCATCTGCGCAATCCCTTACAAGGGTCCCACAGCGGCGCTTCTGGTTTACCGCAATCTCTGTCTGCGCCAGTTTGGAGACATCGACATGCTCGTAGATCCTGGAGACTACGGGCCGATACGCGAGCTGTTGCTGGCGAGCGGATACCGACTGCATGATGATTTTGGCTGGGAATGCAGCCTGGTCGACGACAGCCGCGGGATATGTGTCGATCTTCACAGAAAACTCACGCCGGAAATCTTCCCGGTGCGTCTCGACTTTGCCAGCCTGGTGAAACGCCTTGAACCCTTGACCATAGCTGGCCGTGATATCAATGTCCTCGGTGCGGAGGACATGCTCCTGGTGCTCTGCGTCCAACTGGCCAAGGACGGCTGGGGGGAAAGCGCGCTGCGGCTGAGCAAGATTTGTGATATCGCCGAGCTCCTGCGCACCCAACCGCGCATGGACTGGGAGCGGGTGTTTAACGAGGCAGAAAGACTCGGGTGCCGCAGAATGATCGCTCTGGGCCTTATCGTTTCCGCCCAACTGCTCGGCGCCCCCGCGCCCAAAGCAGTGATGTCCCGGGCAAGCGCCGACCGCCAGTCACACATACTGGCCCGCTATATTTATCATGACCTGTTCCAGGACGCCGATGATCGGGCTAACGCGCTCTTATCAGGGGAAGACTTTCACTTCATACTACGGGAACGCTGGCGCGACAAACTCTACCCCCACTATCACGCTTTTCGATTACGCTTGCCCCCCAACGAGCAGGATCGGGCAGTACTGGCGTTGCCGGATTCGTTGGACGCCCTCTACTACTTGATTCGCCCTTTCCGCGTGGCCAGAGACTACGCCAGGCTGCTGTTCAAGAACATCCGCAAGGTCAGGTAAGTCATTCGGAACGGCTGACGTTGGCGAATGAAGCTTCGTCGATTCTGGCAGCAGTGCTCTCGGTCCCGTAATAGGAGGCCTGCTTACGGTACAGGCTCGCATACAGACCGTCGAGATCCATCAGGATGTCGTGACTGCCCTGTTCGATCACACGCCCCTGCGCCAGCACATAGATGCGGTCAGCCATGCGCACGGTCGAAAACCGGTGGCTGATCACCAGCGCCGACCGGTCGCGAACCATGGAACGGAATTTCTCGAAAAACTCGAACTCCGCGGCAGGGTCGAGGGAACTGGTCGGTTCGTCGAGCAGGATGAGCTGGGAACCACGCAACAGGGCGCGAGCCAGCGCCAGTTTCTGCCACTGACCCACGCTGAGTTCTTCACCGTCGGACAGCGTGCGGCTGAGAACCGTGTCATACCCTTTCGGAAATTGCATCAGGTCGTCGTGAATACCCGCCCACCGGGCGGCCTTGGCGATCGCGGGGTCGTCCGGAGCGAGCTCCGGGCGGCCGAGCCGGATGTTTTCCCTCGCCGTCACATGATAGCGACCGAAGTCCTGATAGATGACACCGATTTCCCGGCGCAGATCCGCACTACGGAACTCCCGCAGGTCGATACCGTCGATTCTGATACGACCGGCGCTGGGATCATAGAGGCGGCACAGCAGCTTGGTCAGCGTGGTCTTCCCCGATCCGTTGCGCCCGACCAGGGCAACGATTTCACCGGGACGGATGGCCATATCGATGCCCTGCAGAACCAGGTGTTCGGTACCCGGATAGCGAAACCTCAGGTTCTCCACCTCGAGGCCGGAACGCCAGGGGCGGGGCATCTGCCGCGGTCTGACGGGCTCGGTGACCGTCCTTGGAAGCTCGAGAAACTCGTACAAAGCGGACAGGAACAGATTGTTTTCGTAGACCTCCGCCAGACCACTCAGGGTCGGCCGCAGCGCACCCATGGCGACTTGGAAGGCGCCGAAATACATGACCAGTTCCCCCAGCGTGATCGATGCGTTCAGGGCAGCGTGCACAATGAAAGCGAGGGATGCGTAACCGGCAAGGGCGGCGGTGGTCTCGGTAACGAACTGCCTGCGAGAACCCTGAGCCGAGATGCAGCGCAAGGCAGTACGGATCGTATTCCTGAGTTCGGCGAATCTCTCCACCATCAACGGACCGAAGCCAAACACCCGAACCTCCTTCGCGTCTTCTGCGGTGGTGATCACGCGGTTGAAGTAGGCACTCAGGCGCTCGCTCGCCGTTTTGTCGCGATGCAGGACATAGACTGCCTGGGCCTGCTTGAGCCGGTAGAACAGTACCGGAATGGAAGCGGCAAACACAGCGACGACCACGCCCCAATGGAACATCACCAGCAGGGCAAAAGCGCCCAGCAGCGTCAGGCTGTTTCGCGCCAGCTGGGTCACGCCCTGAACGATGTGAATGGGTCGCGATGGCGCCTCGCGCTGAGCCCGGTGAAGCTTGTCGTAGTACTGCGAGTTCTCGTAATAGGCCAGGTCCAAGTCGATGGACTTAGCCTGAACTACCCGCTGCATGTGGTCAGCGACGAGATGCGCCTGGATGGTGTTGGCATGAGCGATCAGAGCATTGCACAGGTTGCCGATCAGGGCGATGGCAAAGGCAGCACCGATGAGCAGCAGCAAGCTCTCAAAAGTGCCACCAGAGCCGGCATCCGCAACCGCGTTGGTGAGCTGGTCGACGATCAGCTTGAGGACGTACAGCGTCACCAGCGGCACAATGGCCTGGATGACGACCAGGACGATACTGGCAGCCGTCCATCGCGGCGCTGCCTGCCAGACGATGCGCAGCGCCCGGTCGACGCGAAGCCCGTCCGGCAGGAGGGTCCAGGACTTTTCCGAGGCGCCGGGCACGGTCAAGGTTTCTGTACGCGCCGGGCGCTCTGGCTGGCGATTTTCATTCGGGAGGATTCACCCGGGAGGCCAGCGTGGCATAGCGGCCCAGATCGGTGCCACCGATCACCACCCTGCCCTCGCTCTCCAGCCAGGCATGGGCGAGAAAGTCCTCTTTGGCTTCCCTGGCGACACCGTAGCGAACCTCCGCCAGATAACCCCGTCTGGTGACTAAAATCCGCGCTGTCAGGGCCTTGGTCAGGCAATGACGGGCACAGGGCACAAAGCGCGACGCCACCTCGACGGCCCCGGCCAGTTCGACTACCGGGATGGGATCAGCAGCGAGCCGCCGGGAACGGCGGGACACCCCATCGAACAGGGTGCGGGCAGTGGGGAAAGGCAACAGCCATAACGACAGGCGAACGGTTGCCAGGAGAGCGGCGGCCTTGATCAGCAGCCAGCGCTGACGCGGCGCCAAGCCGAGAAACTTACGGAATCGGCCCATCTTTGATCTCGATCAGACCACGCCCGGCCATATCGTCCACCAGGGCCAGCAGGTCAGCCTCGCATTGCTCGGCATCGGCATCGTAATCGATCAGCAGCGCATCGAGAACGGCCTGTACAGAACAGGGCTGTTGAATGAGCTCCCAGATGCGGGCGCCGACTTCGTTAAGTTCGTAATAAATGCCATCCTTGAGGTGCAGAATCACCACATCCCCCGACGCATCGGGGGACACGTCTGCAGAAACCTGGTCCGGGCTCGCCACCAGCAGTGACGCTTTGGTTAAGTTGGTCATCAGTGTTCAGCCTTTAAAAATGGGCAGGATCGATAATGACAACCAAGGTTGTCTCTCGAACAGCAAGGCCCGGTTATTATTGGCTTTCCGGATCAGGATTCCAAGTCTTCAAGAATGGCTTTCTCGATGGTTTCCCCAAGGACCAGGTCGTCCAGCAACGTCGCCGGACGCTGCAGGCGACGCAACCCCACGGTGCTGGCCAGATTCGAGACACGCAGGAAATGCCCTCGCAGATCGAGGGATTTCAACAGCGCCGGCCCGAAGCGACTGCCGTACCAGTGCCGCATGAGTTCCTCAAAGACTTGCGCGGGAGGGATCGTTTCTATGGCGGTTGTCTCACCCACCGCGAGCAGGTAAAGCCGCCGCAACGGTGACGGCTCGCACACGAAACCTTCAATTAAGCGCAGGGCGCGTTTGTCCACATCGGGGTGTACCCGAGGAAGTTCTTGCGACGTGTGACCCAGGGCGCCGGCCGCATCAGGCCACAGTTTGAGCTGGGGAAAACTCGGGACCACCCTGTTGCTGTCCGGCTCAAGAGCCATCAGGTCGTCGCTGATGACGGGATAGCCACGCGCCTGCAGCAGCGCAGCCATGGTGGATTTTCCCCAGCCATGCCCTCCCAGGAAAGCCACAGCCGCTCCCTGGATGGAAACGGCGCTGGCATGCAGCGTCAAAAAGCCACGCTGCTGCAGGGCCAGCCCCAGCACCGGGCCGAGTATGCACAGGCGCAGGGCCTCCTCTGTTGCATTTTCATGAGCTTCGACGCAGATAAATCGCCCAGCCGAAACCAGGAAGACACCCACGTCCCGCAGTGCATAACAAGCCTGCTCTCCGCGCACCCAGAAACCGCGATCCCCATCTTCCAGATACTGCGGATGCTCCTCGACAGTGCCGAAAGTGACCTCGACATCGCAAGGTCCCGCTGATTCGTCGGGCTGCTCGGAGCGAAGCTCCGGGAAATCCAGGGGCGCCTTGATCGTTAAGCCGAAACCATAGTAGACATGCGCGCGCCCCGCCCTCCGCTTTTCAAACTGCGGTGAAGCACAAAGAGTTTTATCTGCGATAGTCCACCCCCCCAGGGCGACCGGCTTCTGGACAGCGGCCCCAAATAAAGCCGCCATCCCTACTAGCAGCAATACATCAAACAGTACAACGGCTGCCTCGCCATAACGTAAAGCAGCCGGTAACAAGTAGACAGGACCTTGCAGGTCATTATTTGAATATCACATTGATATTATCGGGAAAGTCCGACCTTGTTGGAAGCGAACTTCAGCCTAGCCACCCTGACAATCCGCGAGACGCACAACCTTCGGGACTACGCAACAGCCCCAACCATCACCAACACAATCTAGACATTACTTAAGAATAATGCGTTATATTATTGATTATATTTGCTATAGCTGGATTTATATTGATACTCATAATGAACGAATCGCCACTTCCCCAGCTTTTCGTCTGAGTGAGCTCCGAGATATCACCTTTTACTCTCAATTTCGGGCTAACGTAAGTCTTCTTGACCTGTATCTGATGCGAAGTAATCATATTGGACACCACTTCTTTTGATAACAATCATTGTTGTTATGTCTGTATAACTGAACACAACGCTATTGTCAATACTTGGTTATGTTGACTGCGCCATCCGGATCTTGCAGAGCAGTCCTTGATGACCTGAAAAACTTCGCGTTTGGCTCGTCAACGGTGACCCACACCGCTTTGTCGCACCCATGCCGCAAACGTCAAGGCCAGAAACAGCGTCATGGCGTCAGCGTCCGAGGGATGAGCCGCATAACGGGCATACAGCTTTTTCAGCGCCTGCGGATCGATGTAACTGCTCACAGCATCGAGATCCTCGGCGACAATCCGCTCGAGGGTCCCTTGCCCCAGGATAAGGAGGTTGCGGTAGAAGTTTGGCGACAGATTGGCTTTGCTGTTGCGCCACTGGATTTCCGGCGGCAGGATGCCCTGCATGGACCGGCGCAGGATGGAACGCTGCCAGCCGGCTCGCAATTTCTGACTGGCTGGCAGCGACAGGCAGAATTCGACCAGGCGCCGATCGAAAAAGGGGTAGCGCGCTTCAACCGAGCAGGCCGCCGCTGCTTTATCGGCGAGCTCCAGGGAATAGGGAATCAGTGGCGATGCCAGGCTGTCCCGGTGTGCCTGCCGGGCGTTGCGAAAACGCCTAGGGTGGCTGCTCTCCAGCCGGCGAATCCGCTCGTCGAGCCTCACCCGACGGGCGAACGGCTCGGCGATGAGAGACGCGTTTCCCCAGGGCAAGCGATGCTGGCGGCGGGGCCAGAGACGTGGCCATTCTGCCGGCATCAGAGGGGGCAGCGTATAAGCCCGGAGAACCGTCCATACGGAGACATTCGGATTGGCGACCCTGCGCACCACGGCACGCGCCTCCCGGAACAAGCTCATCCAGTGGAGGGTCCTGGCAAGCTCTGTGAGGCGCTCGTAGCCGTGCGAGACGGTCGTATCCCCATCGAAGCCGTCCAGCATCACCCGCACGCCCTGTTCGCGGGCGAGCCGGTACATCCCCAGATGCATATAGATATTGAAAGGCACCAGCGGGTCATCCTGATGCCAGAGCAGCGCCTCGAGATCCCCGATGGGGTTTAACCGGTCAGCCTGAAGCTGGTGAGCCAGGACACCGCCCTGCGCCACTACCGCCTGAATATAGGGGCGCTCATCAATACTCTGCAGGTAGCGCTCGGGCAGCCCCGGAAAGACTGCCGAAAACGTATGCAGTTTCGCTTGCCCCTGCTTCTCCAGGCCATCGCGTGCAATACAGGTGATGGCGGAGGAATCGAGACCGCCGCTCAAGGTACTCCCCACTGGAAAGGCACTGCGCAGCCGACAGCGTACCGCCTCGATCAGGCGGTCCCGGAATGCCTCCTCGTATTCGCTATCCGACCCGAGGAACAACTCATGATCCGGATCCAGTGCCCAGTAACGACGCAACCGCGCACCGTCCGCGCCTACCGTCATGCAATGGCCTGCAGGAAGACGATAGATGTCGCGGTAAAACGTAGTCCTCTGATCATCGAAAGCGGAGACAAGGTGCTCGGCCACGCGCTCCTCATTGAGCTCGCTGGGCACCCACGGCCCCTTGAAAAGCGCCTTGATCTCGGACGCAAAAGAGAACCGACCGTTCTCGCAGTGGTAGTAGAGACTCCTGACCCCCATAGAGTCCCGGGCACAGAAGAAACGTCGGCGGCTCTCGTCCCAGACAACGAACGCGAAGTCGCCAACAAGCCGGATGGGGCATGCCTCGCCCCATTTCCGGTAGGCCGCAAGAATCAGTTCCGCGTCGGTGATATCGGAAACCGGTCGCGTGTCCAGTGCCAAGGTCCGAATCAGTTCGTCGCGATTATCGATTCGAGCGTCAGAGACAAGAATCAGTGTGCGGTCCTGACTCTGTAAAGGCTGCTGTTCCTTAAGTGACTCAGGCGTTGTCCACAGGGCATTGTGACCCAGCCCGACGCCATGCTCGCACCAGACCCCGCGCGCGTCGGCCCCGCGGTGAGCGAGTGTCTCCAGCATCGCGTCGGGAATTTTCGGATCCAGGGGTTCAGCATCGAAACATGCGACGCCGATGATTCCACTCATTGAAGATCCCTCCGAACTGCGGATGATAACGTGTGAACCCCGACACAGCTGCCTGGCGGAGATACCGCATGCCACTCCCGACTCTATAGGTTATCTATATCTATAGATTCCGCATAGAGCGGTTGCAGTAAATGAACTACCTGGTCGACGACGCTGGAAACACCAAATGCGATACTATAAGCCTGCTCATCGGGCGCTAAATCTAAGCGACGTAACACGGCGTACTTGCCGCCTGCTTCCTCAATCAAGACGCGGGAGGCTGCGATGTCCCATAAACGTACGTCATGTTCGATCGTAAGCTTAGTGCTGCCCATAATTGTGCTGGTATGGCCATAACAGTTACGGAAGATGCGATGGTTATTATAATGTTTCGTGATTAAAACAAACAAAGCATCTTCTTTCGCGTATTTGCTAAAATCAGCCCGTGCCGGAATGACTACGGCTTTTGTTGTTGAATCGGTGTTTTCAAGTCTAATTCGATTTTCGTTTATAAATGTGCCGAGTTGATATGCGCCTGCACAGCGAAGATTCATAATTGGATGATCAATGATCCCGACGATGGGCTTGTCGCGATAATGCAACGCTATGATGATGCCGAAAAAAGGTAATTTGTTGACGAACTCCTGTGTTCCATCAATGGGATCAATAATCCAATTCCAGTCAGAAGTCGGGTTATGGTCCCCAAATTCTTCCCCAAGAATACCGTGACTGGGGAAGCGCTCGGATATTAGCTCGCGGCAGTGAAGCTCCACTTTGTAATCCAATTCGGATACCAGGCTGTGGTCGGGTTTGGTGGCTACTTGCGGCTTTTTGTCCCAGTTATCTAGAACTAATGCACGAGCTGTGTCAGCAAGTCCATTCGCAAATTCGAATAGTTCAGTTATTTGGTTTCGTGTGTGCGACATGAGTCGAGAGCGCTAGCGGCCCGTTCCGGCCTCCCCCGACAGGATGAGGCAGACCGCATCGTACTGTTCCTGGACGGCGGACTTGAAGTCTGGAACCTGCGCCTGCAGCGAATCCACGACGGATCCCCTGTCCCTTTCAAGGCTCGTAAAGCACTCCGTCAGCGCGTCCGCGCTGAAAGTGGCTCCGGCATTCAGGCTGAAGCCGTTGATCTCCGCATCCGGATACCGGCGCCGCATGTTCTGGATGACGGCGGCAATGATCGACTCATCACCCAGGTTCTGGTTGCCCACATGACCGATGATTCCGATCCACATTGAATCTGCCACCGCGTCCCGTGGCCCCCGAACTGCTGAAGAACTTGCCTCGACGGTCGTCACGACTTCTTTCGTCCCACGACGATGATTGAATACCCAAGCCCCATTCGCTCCTTGAGCGCGTCGAGACGCTTCTGCGGAATCAGCCAACTCACCAGATGATTGAGCGTATGGGAGTTGATGAGCCGGAGCCATCCGCGATGCCCCATCGGAATGACCGAAGTGCTGCGGAGGACGGTGAAATCAGCCGCGATCAGGCCCTTCAGCCCTTTCATATCGAGCCATTTCTTGATGTGATCTTCGGGGTCCTCATCACCCACTCCGACCAAGCCATCCGAGTCGCGTACGCGATCCATCACGAACTTATTCGCCGCTGTAATGACCAGGTATCCGCCGGGCTTCATGACATCGGCGATTCGACGGATCAGCACGGCCTGATCACTCACGTGCGCAATCACCTCCTGGCAGACGACGACGTCCACGGGTTCGCTCGTCAACTCGATTTCGTAGAGGTCCCCCGCCGTGTACCGGATCCCTGGAAACCTCTCCTTGGCGATCTCGATGGCAGTCTCGGACAGATCGACACCCTCGGCCGTCCCCAGCTCCGAGAGCATCTTCGTCATCCAACCCGTGGCACAACCCAGGTCGAGGATTCGCGGATAATCCAGAGGCAGATCCTTCAACAGGGTGATGATCGCGTCGGCGCGACGCTGCTGCCAATCGTTCGGGGACTTCTGCACCCCCCATCGGTCATCCCAGTACTTTTGCTGTGCCTCGGCGGACGGATTTCCGTCACTATGAACACTGTGCTTCACGTCGTTCTCCTCTCTTCGATCGGGCCGCCCAGACCCTTTTGATTCTATCGGTCCCGGCACGTCTCAGCCGTCACGCGATTTCAGGCGATCGCGCAGGATAGGCCAATGATATCATCAGCCGGCCCTTCTGCTCACCAGTCGCCCGAACGAGCCAGGCGGCACCAGACGACTCTTCTCGGCGGGTGTCAGACTGACGGCCCAGGTACCGAGCGCCGCAAGCGGCAACACGGCCGCCACTTGAGCGAAATAGAGAAACAAGTTGTCTGCGGGCCAGTGCTCTTCGATGAACCAGCTGCCCAATGCGAAGGGCACCATCGCAACCGCCGGTCTTATCCAGACCGTGAACCAGAAACGCGAAAATGGGATTCCCAGAACTCTCTGGACATACCACGGGCAAAAGACGGTCGCCGCGATCAGTCGCGGAGCCGTCGTTCCCCAGGCCACCCCGATGATCCCGAAGGACTGAATCCAGACGAGGCTCAGGGCAATATTGCATATCGCCTCGATGATGAAGGCGGGCACGAGCCCGTTGTGTTTCGAGATCCCCATCATCGTCGCAACGACGATCTGGTAGCCCGTAGCAAACCACAACGCCAAGCTCAGGATCCACAAGACGTCTCCAGAAGGTCCCGCGTATTCCTCACCCATCCACAATCCGATGAAGGAGTGTCCGCGTAACATGAAGGTCAGAACGATCGGCAGCACGATCAACGTGGCGATCCGTGCCCCGATGAGCAGCACGCGCTTCAACTCGGCGTCTTCGTCGTCGGCCTCGAGCGCGCTTGCGGAAGGGGTCAGCGTTTGCGAGATGCCACTGATCGGCGCGCGCGCATACTCTGTCAGGTTCGCCGCGATGGCAAAGAACGTGACCATGCCGATCGGGAGCGAAACGCCGATGACGATGGAATCGCTGAACAGGATAAGCATTCCCGATGCCTGGAGGAGCAGCACGGAGCTACTGAAAGAGAAAACCATCATCAAATGGGAGCGACGGCATTCGTAAACGGACGCTCTCAACTCCGGATACAAGCGACGGCTGAGGATGTAGCTCGCCAATCCTCTGAGCCCGGACACTCCCAGCTGGATGAATCCCAGCGCGACGAGCCCGTGCCCTGTTTTCAGGGCCACAACGATGGCAAGGGCACGAACGACACCGATCGCGATCTCGGCCAAATTTGAGAGATCGAATCGCTGCAGCCCGGTGACGATGCCACCATAGACTCCACCGACCAACGAGACCGCCATGCTGGCACCACCCAGGACCAGCACGATCTGGCCGGCCGAAACCAGCTCTGCGGGAATTTCGAAGAGGTCCGCGACGAAGAAGGCCAGGCCGCCGGCGATAAAGGTTGCCAGGAGCCCCATGATTCCGAAGGTCACCAGGGCGGAAGAGACGATCCGGGTCGCTTCGGCGTGGTCTTGCTGGGCGTGGAATCTCGCGACGTACCGCGTCACCGCGACGCGCACTCCCAGGTCGAGCAGGCCCAGATATCCGACCAGCGTGCCGAGGAGAATCCAGATCCCGTAGGCGCTGTCCCCGAGGCTGTGGACCACGAAGGGAGACAGCAAGAAGTTGACGCCCGCGGCGAAGACGTAACCGCCCCAATTGGCCAGGACATTTCTCGTTCGGCTGATCGTGCCGCTAGCTGACATTGGGCTGGACTTCTTCTTTTACTGGAGATCAGGGATTTGACCAGATCGTCAGGCCAGATACCAACCTTGAGGTACGACGAATTCCAGCTTGAAGGTAACCACAGACTCGCGAACAGGGATCGACGGCCACCTAGTCCCCTATGCGCTCGATCCGCACTGCATCGGCAATCACGTAGCTTCCGGAAGGTCCGGCGTCATCCGTCAGTCGCACGACCAACGTGTCACCCGTGAGCTGATAGACCCCCAGGTCCTGCCAGGCAACACCGTCCTCGACGAAGCCGACGGGCGCCACACGCTGATCCATCGTCACCGTGCCCAGCGCCG
>Ga0316194_10001655_pt1 | contig 15399 bp, 10 predicted proteins | sample CroRivsedime1_MG_FD_204936 | JGI IMG/M metagenome (GOLD analysis project Ga0316194, IMG submission 204936) | Coastal sediment microbial communities from Maine, United States - Cross River sediment 1 | ecosystem: Environmental > Aquatic > Marine > Coastal > Sediment | place: USA: Maine...
CTCGACCCGCGTGCCACACCGCTACTGACCACGGGTACCCGCTTCTGGCGAGTCAGTCCGCAGATATCACTCACCGGAATATCGGGACTGTCGACGCTGCTTTCTGGTGAGTACATCGCAATGCAACCCGGTGAAGGGAAGCCGATGAAAGAGTTTACGGTACTGGAAGAACCGCCGGTACTACCGGCCAGCGTCCCCGGTCTGCACTTCAAACTCAGCGCCGATGACCTGGGTTCACTCACAAAAGGTACCAGCATCTACTACAAAAAAATTCCTGTTGGTAGCGTGCAGTCCTATCGCCTCGACAAATCGGGCAAGCAGATCATTATCGATGCCTATATAGAGGAACCGTATGCCCACCTGGTACGCAGAAACACGCGCTTCTGGGATACCAGCGGTATTGACCTGACTGGCAGCGTCGCAGGCTTCAAGCTCAGAACAGAGTCAGTAACCAGTATCATCTCCGGCGGTATCGCTTTCGCCACGCCGGACAACAACCCGTCCCGGGTGGCAGCGAAAAATGGCAGCAGCTTTAAACTGTATCCGAATTATGACGCGGCCTCGGATAACGAGGTCCTGTTTCGCAATAAACGTGAACCCGGACTGCACCTGAGTGTACGCACCGCAGATCTTGGTTCTCTGGCAACCGGCTCGCCAGTGCTCTATAACAGGATTACTGTCGGGCAGGTCGACGGCTATCGGCTTGCTGAAGACAATGAAACGGTACTGGTGCAGTTCACCATCCGGCCACGATATAAACACCTGGTACATACAAATTCACGCTTCTGGAATGCCAGCGGTATCGAGTTGAGCGGAGGACTGGGTAACTTTCACCTGAAGAGCGAATCCGTCAAGTCGATACTCGCGGGCGGCATCGCCTTCAACACACCGGACAGGCCGGGCGCCGCCGCAAAGGAGAATGCGGTATTCCCCTTGTATAACGATGCCCGCAGCGCAATGGAAGACAGCATACCGATTCGCATAACGTTTAATTCGGCAGTTGGCCTTTCAGCCGGTGCTGCAATCAAATATCAGGACATCAAGATCGGTCGCGTCACGGATGTGAAACTCAGAAACGACAGTAATGGTGTGACTGTTTATGCAGACCTGTTTGGTTCAGCCCGCCACATGGCCAACACGAACACGCGCTTCTGGGTGGTCAGCGCAAAACTCGGGCTGGCAAAAACCGAACACCTTGGTACCCTCATCACTGGCAACTACATTGCCGTGCAGCCCGGTGAGGGTACGCCAGCCACACACTTCACCGGCCTGGAGCAAGAACCCTTCGAACAACGCCTCGGCGATGGCCTGAATTTACAACTGACGACGCAACGGCTCGGCTCTATTGAAGCCGGTGACCCGGTCTATTACCGCCAGGTACCGGTTGGCAGTGTCATCGGCTACAAGCTGGGGTCCAATGCCGACGAAGTGGTTGTTTTTATCAACATCAGGCCCTACAACGCCCCGCTGGTGCGTAGCAATTCAATGTTCTGGAACACCAGCGGCATCCATGTCGATGCCAGTGTTATCGGGGGTATAAAAGTTGAGGCTGACTCGCTGGAATCCATCCTTGCTGGCGGCATCGCCTTCAGCACGCCAGACAATTCCGACATGGGGGACGCTGCCAGCGAGGGTATGTCCTTCCAACTGCATGACACGCACAAGGAGAGCTGGCTGCAGTGGTCGCCGAGGATACCGCTGGGTTCACAATAAGCAGATCAAGAGATCAGCTACATGACTTCCTCGCGCAGGTGCCATTCCCCGTGCAGTGCTTCAACGGCCTTGCGATGTTCAGCAATCTTGCCCGAGAGCGCATGTTCAATGGCCTGCTCGACTGCACAAGCGGTCTCTATGCGCTGCAAAAATACATAATCCGCACCGGCCGCGTACAAGGCACGGCTTTCTGATAATTGAATCGCATTTGCGATGATCACGGCATCCGGATTCACATGGCGCGCCGCCTCGACGAGTTTACGGTTCGTGGTGCCTTTCAGAACATCATCGGGGATCGTGCAGGCAATCACCTTCGCCTTGTCAACACCCGCGTGATGTAATGTCTCGGCATTGCACAGGTCACCATACTTTACCGTTACTCCCAGTGCGGCAATCTTCGGATGGATATTGACATTGAAATCCACCACCAGCGTATTCTCGATCAGTTCAGGATGGTCTTTCCCGAGTTCGTGTAACAGTGACGAGGTTATACGGTGGAACCCCAGCAATGCCAGACTATAGGATTCATCCTCGCCCGCCTCGCTGCTGGGCGGCTCCCTGAAACCAAGACGTGACAACACGCCGGACAGATGCTCATGAATGGCATCCGCCTGCTGGAACAATAACGGCGTCAGCAAGGCGGTAATGACGAAGGCGAAAATGATGGCACTGTTCAGCTCGCCCGAGATATGCCCGAGCTGCACTCCGATAAAGCCAATCACCAGGCTGAACTCAGAGATTTGTGCGAGTCGTACCGACGTCACCATGGCATTGCGGCGGTCCAGACCGGCCACATAGAGCAGCGGGAAGAACACCACGTAACGCGCCAGCAAGGCGAGCACGGCGAACAGCCCGGCTAGCATCAGCACATCCACACCATCCGGCATCGGGATACTCATCCCCAGACCAACGAAAAACAGGGTTATGAAGAAGTCCTTGACCACACTGACCTTGCCGATGATTTCGGTACTGTAGGGCAGGTTGGCTATGGTGGCACCTGCAATGAGCGCCCCCATTTCCGCGCCAACACTCATGTGCAAGTCAAACTTCAGGAACCAGTTTGTCAGCACATCCAGATTTACGCCCAGTAGTACAATCAGGAAACACCAGGAAATCGACGCGGCAAACACGACCTCCGGTTTTTTGGCGACCCATTTGAAACCGATTGGAATGATATAGCGGGCAATCAAAACAGCGAGCACCGCCAGCACCACGATTCCCAGGAATGACAGCAGGATCGGGCCGGCGGACGGCGCAGCAAAGTTTGGCTGCACGGCAATCACGCCGATCGCCCAGATATCCTGGAAGATCAACAGGCCGAGTGCAATCCGCCCCACCTCGGTATCGAGTTGAAAGGTTTCCTGGAAAAGCTTGACCACCAGCAGGGTTGACGACGCTGCCACGAGAAAACCGATATATAAAGGCGCATAGCTGGCGGACAATAATTCGCCACCAATGCCGAGCCACACCAGCAACTTGGTGATCAGGACACCAAACACCACACACAAGGGATACTGAAGCAAACCGGTGATACCCAGGATCCGGCCACTGTCCAGCAATTTGCGAACATCAATCTCGAGACCGATCAGGTATAGCAACAGTATCAGTCCCAGTTCCGAGATGGTTTCAATATTCGCCGGATCTGTCACCAACTCGGCGCCCACCGGCCCCACCACGACACCTGCGAGCAGAAATGCGGCAATCTCGGGGATCTTCAGGCGCACGAATACGATCGCCAGCAGCCCGGCCAGCACAATACAGGTACCGATATCACGTACCAGCGAGGGTAATCCGTCGCCTGATGCCAGCACGCTGGCAGGCACCATCGCCAGCAGACAAAACGTTCCCAGCAGGCGGGGTAAAGGCACTCCTGTCATAGCTCAGTCACGATTCATACAGCGATTACTCGCGGAGTTTGCGACACTACGGCAAAAGCAGGCCTGTTATCAAGTTCCGGTCTCATTGACGCCTGGCGCTTCACTGGAGGGCGTCGTACCTTGGGACAATATACACCGACCGTGGACCTGCCTATGCTGATGAAAAGAGAGTAATCAAGCTAAAACATCAATAACAAGCAGGAGCATCAGGATGGCACACACCCGAACAAGGATGATGCAGGAAATTCACGATATACAGGGTATGAGCAAACCGTCAGTCTCGCGCCTGCTGGCACATATCTTCTCTTCCGCGTTTAGCGGCGGCATGTTCACGCTGCTGGCCCTGGGCACTGCAATCATTGTGTTTCTGGGGTACCACAACACCCCTACCGGAAACTACTTTGCCCTGCTGTTCGGCACCATCATCGTGCTGGCCTTCCTGAGCGGCTGCAAGGCATGGCAGCAGGACCTCAACGACTACCAGCAATCGCTGGCTGACGCCCGGCACACGTATAATTCGCAGCCACGCTAGCCGCCTGAGGGGATACCGTCCCCGAAACACTCCCGCAGCGCAACCATCGGCACCCTGCCACCGGGTGACACCGACCGGTCAGACATGCTGACCTTACCCCCCCGCAATATTCAATATTTACCTTTTTTTTCATAGCATTACAAAAACCGATAACACCTTCCCCTACGACTTTCTGGCATGCAGGGACAATAGAATGTGGCGCCCGGCCAATCCATTCCGACAGCAAGCGCTCTATGCTGGTAGCCGTAACAATTTCAAGGCCAGCGTAACCAAAAACAGTGAAAGTTTGCACGCCGGCGGCCGATAAACGAACAGATGGAATGAGAATGGGAGGCGAAATCATGGGTATTGAAACCATCAAGTGGGGACTGGTTGCATCGGCCATCTGGGTTGGGATTTACCAGGTATTCTCGATTATTAGCGGGACGCCCCTGTTCTAGTCTCCGGCAAACCGATCCGACTCAATAAACCACCCGTAGCAGGGTGGTTTTTTTATGCCCGACATGGCGTATGCGCTACCCTTACAGCATGCCTGTACAACGCTTGCCGCTGCTCGCTGCCCTGTGTCTGTTTGTGATGACCGTCCATGCAGGTGAATGGCTCCTCCATGACCAGCAGCTGACAGTTTCCGGCGAGGCATGGACGCTTGTCATCCCGGCCGGCATGCAGCTGGAACTGCTGACAGACCAACTGCAGCAACCCCGCCTGATGGAATTCCTGCCCAACGGGGACCTGCTGATCGGCTCACGCGCGGGCAAGGTATACCGTCTGGAGCCCCCGTACCGCAGTGCCGAGGTACTGGTCGAGCTGGAAGACTACCCGCACAGTCTCGTCTACCGCGACGGCGAATTGCTGATTGCCCAGACCGACGGCCTGTATCGTGCCGACTTCAGGCCGGGCCAGACCCGCATCCACTGGAACGCCGTTGAACTGCTGGCGGCCCTGCCGGGCGGCGGCGATCACAGCAGCCGCACAGTGGCCATTGGCCCTGACCAGCGTGTGTACCTGTCACTGGGTATCAGCGGCAATTGTTCTGACGAGTATCTTGACCCGGGCTACCGCTTCGACGACCGGCGCGGCGGTGTACTGGTGCTTGATGAAAGCGGCCGGCAACCCCGCTGGCAGAGCTTCGCATCCGGTCTACGAAACCCGGTGGGGTTTGACTGGCACCCGCAAACCCGCGTCCTGTACGCGTCCAACAACGGCCCCGATCATCTCGGTTACAACCAGCCTCCGGAGTATTTTGCAAAACTCACACCCGGCTCATTCCATGGCATGCCGTGGTACCAGTTTGACGGCAAGGCCATCCAGCGTGATAACTGCGTGCGCAAACCCCCTCCACGTCCACGCAGTGATGTAGCGGTTCCGATTGCCACCTTCCCGGCCCGCAACGCCCCCATGGGTGTCGCTTTTGTACCGGAAACAGCCCTGGACAAGCGATTTCAAAACAATGCCATCGTGGCCCTGAAGGGGTCCTGGGGTACACAGCCCTCCGGAGGGATGTCCGGTGATCGATCTACACGACGGCCACCGGCTCTCGTAATGGTGCGTTTTTCAGGGGGCGAAGCAGCAAATGTGGTAAATGTCGTGGACGGCTTCCAGCGAGCCGACGGGCAACGACTGGCGCGCCCGGTAGGCGTGATTATCGGTCCGGACGGGGCCTTGTATTTCACCAGTGATAGCCACACAGAAGGCTTGTTCCGCCTGCGGCCCGCAGCGCCCGTTAACAACTAACCTCAGCTGCAGGCCCCGAGCCAACATGACGCCGTGATGGACCTCCGATCTTCGCGCACAGCATGGTCACCGTACTGGCCCTTCATGTTGCGCTTGCCCGGATCGGTTTTCTCACGTGGATGTGATCGCTGTTCGAAGCGAATACTATCCGCATACGGGTTACACTTGGCAGCGATTACACAACACGGGGAACGGGGGAAATCACAATGATTTCAAGGTGCATTATTGGCAGCATGGTGACGGTAACAATCATGCTGGCGGCCACACGGGTACAGGCAGATATCACACTGAATGTACGTGGCTCGGACGGACTGAAATCGACCATACAGGTCAGGAACGGCACGGGTAAAATAAGCACTGCCGGCAGGGGGGAATACCTGCTCTATGACAGTGGCACCGGAACCGTTACCTATGTAGAACCACAACAGCAACAGTACACCCGGCTGACAGCGGCAGAACTTCAGGCCACGGTAAAAACGGCTACCAGCGTAAAGCAGTCCATGGCACCGTACATGGCGGACATACTTGCCGGACTGCCGGCAGCACAGCGCAAAATGATCGAGCAGCGCATGGGTTCGATACCGGGTGCTCCTGCTGCGGGCAGGCTCGCAAAGCCTGCCAGCCTCAGGACCGTTAACCGTGGCCGGCATACCATTGCCGGGCTGCAATGCGAGGCGAGCGGCATATTGAAAAATGGTCGCCCCGCGGCGGAAGTCTGCATGGCAACAGCCGCCAGCGGCAAGCTCTCAAGCAAGGATTTCGCCACACTTGAAGCACTGGTTGTGTTCTCGCGCAGCATGGCAGGTACGGCCAGCGCCCTGCTGGGAGACATGGCAGAGCCGTTCAAATTACTTGCGACCGAACTGGACGGTGTGCCGATAGCCGTGCGAGACATCGAGCATGGCAGGCAGTACCAGGTCACCGCGGTTTCGAATACCACGCTCTCAGATGCCTATTTCAATAGCTATGGAAGGTTTCAAAAGCAGGCAATTCCGAACCTGTTTCGCTAGCCCGCACACTGGACCAGCATCCAGGAGGCTGACGCAGGACAGGTGTAACTGGACTATACGGAGTTCAGGAACCGTGCAATGGAACAATAGAACTCGCCCCCGGGGAGGCACAACCTGGTTAGCGGTTATTCGATATTGTCAACCCTGGTCAGGCGAATCAGGACATCGAAATTCTTCACGCCTTTCGCCTTGCTGGTACCGATGATTTTATTTTTTTCGATCTTGCCTTTTGAGGTGATCTGAATTTTACCAGCGAACTTTTTTCCGAAGATGGTGCGCAACTGACCATATTGCGTCAGGGTAACTGACATCTCGAAATCGTTGCCGTCCTCCTTGTAACGCCCTACCGCGTAGTGGTTGGGGCCGGCTCCCTGGTATTCACCATTTTTCATGAAAGCTATGGCTATGCGTTCCCATCCATAAGGGCCTTTCATTTCCACTACCCAGATACCTTCGCAACTCATCATGCTCTCCAAAACAGCGACCGTACAATTATAGATAACCTGGGCGAGTATTTGTTATCCATCTGAATAAAGCAATACAGACCCGATCCATCCGGTTGAGACCGGTGCAATACACAAGCTGTGACTGGAATTCGCCATCCACAGGTCCATTGGGCCAGTGTTACGCACTGCCCGCTTCCGCTGAGATTCAAATCATCAAGATCAGCGTCTGACTTGAATTCATAATCAATTGTACGTCGGCAAAGGATATCATACCAATCGGGCTTCTCACCGGACGGGACGATGGTCATGATGAGCGTGTTCAGCTAATTTCAGGCCTCTATCCCGATCTCGCTGGCTTCCTGCTCAATGATCATTGCCGGTGGCAGCAGACCAATCCCGGGATAACCGTTGCCGAGGAGTTCTTTGCTGCACCAGACAACTGACAGGTGGTTCCAAAACCATGTCCTGGATTGTAACAGCGGCTTTTTTAGAAACCATACCGGTGTTAATGCAACAGATAGAGGTGAGCATCATTGAATGCTGATAAATATCAACAGGGCAAGACGCTGCGTATCGTCCACCCATGCATGCCGTGCGCAACAGATAAATGTCTAGACATTACGGATATTGAAAATGAATCCAGAAACAGAGCATCCCGAACAAATCAGATACCCGCGTATAAAGTTTCGAACAAGCAGACGAGTAACTGCTGATATCAACGCACTCCTTGCCCCATCAACAGGCCGGATGTAAGACTGCAATCGATCCTCTTCACCAAAATTCACTTGGCATACGGGCGGTGTCCATGTAAGAGCATCCTTGGATCTTTATAATATGGTGTAACCATCCTTGATGGCTGCACAGCCAGATAATAGGAATACAATAATAAAAGTTGTAAATATTATTTACATGATATTTCGATTACTCCCATTGAGGCGTTATGGTTCAATATTGATTGAAACCTATACTGTTTAGATGCGGGAATTCAGAACCATATTTACCGGGATTTCAATTGAGTGTCTGTTTCCGACCCATAAACTCACTTAACGCGCGAACTCTACCGTCTTCATCATCAGCCTGAATCGTCGAATAATCGCCTTTTGGTATTGAAACCAATATACAGGGACTAGTTATAACCTGGGCCAATAATGCATCTACTGGAGGCTCAATCCAAGAAACTGCCAATGTCAATTCGTTATGCTCCCCTACTTCTGCAGTTCTGGATGCCAGAGTCACCTGGTAGCCAGCTGTTGGACGCCTGCCCATGTAAACAGCAATTACTCCCAGTCGGTTAAAATCTACGTATGGAGGTTTGCTTGTATCACCAAGTATATGTTTTTTTATTTGGTTATATGCTGACCTATACGCTTTACTATTGGTTATCCACTCCACAGACGGCTCATCACTTTTGTTCCAGCAGTGAGTACTCTGGATTAACAGAGTGGCCTCAACGGTTGTGGTTGGTGTTTCTGGAATACCATTTATCCTGCACGCAGATAATAAGGTCAAAAGACCAATCCACAACCATGCTTTACCTCTGTAACTGGGGCGTCGCATTGTTTTCATTCAGGCTTCTGTAAGATCGCCCAGTGATGCTGCCTGGTTCACTCGAGAGTGCAGAAAAACCCGAGAAATAGCCCGTTGAGAAATCACCCAATGACTCATTTGCATTTACATTGACTTCTAATAGTTGGTCAAGAGTGAGATATCCACCGCATGACTCGCCTGCATCACAGATAAAGGAATTATTATTACTATCACTGCCTGAGATAATCAGATAGGTACCACTCGGCACATCAGTAAAACTATAGGAATAACGGCCATTAGTTGCGCTTGCTGTGATTTCATCTATCGCATCCCCAGTTACAGGATCAATCAGTAAAATATGCTGAAAACCCGCATCACCTGATACAGCCGTACTACTTACCTGCATGATCACGGGCACAGAAATGGTGTTAGCAGAAGATGCAATCGTTATCGTTGCTGTATAGGTTCCTGATCCCAAGCTAGCACGATTGACAGAGACAGTGTAGGTACCATTCTTATTAATATCCACATCACTCTCCGTTACAGTTAGCCATGATGCGTTATCTGTCGGCGTATTCACAGTAAGTATGCCCCCACCACCATTCTCAAGGGTCAAGGATAAGGATGTGTCAATGGTTCCAAAATTAAGTGCCGAAGGATCGGCGACCAAATCCGGTGCTACTGGCGAACCTCCTGCAGCAGCGACTGCCTTATGAGCATCAATTAACCCATGTCCGTAGATATCATCACGGTCTGTTGGCCCCAGATCATCTGTTAATTGCCCACCGGATAATAGGTTATCAAATATTGCAGGTGTCAATGCAGGATTTACTGCCTTCATCAAGGCTGCAACACCCGCGACATGCGGGGAAGCCATTGATGTCCCTTGATAGAACAAAAAGACCGGCAAGATACTACCCGAAGTATCATCTCCGCCAGTACTCAAGACCGCATCTGGATACCCATCGCCATTAATATCCGAAGTGGAATCACCACCTGGAGCGGCCACATCAACAGTAGCACCAAAGTTTGAATACGATGCTTTATCCTTATTTATATTTACGGCACTCACTGATACCACTCCACTATAAGATGCTGGGTAGAAGGGAATGTTGGTGTTGTTATTACCTGCGGCCGCTATAACAATGACACCTTGATTCCTCACCTCGATAAATAAATCTTGAGTCTCTTGGGAGAAGCTATCGCCTCCGAGACTCAGATTGATCACATCAGCCCTTTGTGCAGGCAGCGTGCCAGAATCGTTACTAAGACCTGCGGCATAACGAATTGCCTGAGATACGTCGTATATGGTTCCACCTAGGAACCCTAGAACACGTAGAGGCATGATCGAAGTTGACCAAGTAACACCGGAAACACCTGTCACATTATGGGTAGCAGCGCCAATCGTGCCTGCGACATGTGTACCATGAAATGTAGAAGAACCATTATTGTTCAGATCTCCTGGATCATCTGGGTTGTTATCAATGCCATCCCCATCCCTTGAGATTAATGGAGACAGTATAAAATCATAGCCCTGTATTAGTTTCCCTTGTAGATCCGGGTGTGACAAAATTACACCTGTATCTATCACGGCAACAATGACATCATTACTTCCCGTTGTAATATCCCACGCCTGAGGTAGGTTGATCATTGGGTAGTGCCACTGAAAAGGATAGGCATTATCGTTCGGCACTAATGAAGACTGAAGAATATAGTTTGGCTCTGCGTATTTTATGTCAGGACGTTGCCGCAATGCTTTAAGCATCCTAATCGTTTCAATCTTCTTCGAGTTAATATTTGCACTCTGCATCAGGACAGATTGACGTTTTTCTGAAGTATTTATATTGAGTGTCTGCATTGCATTACTTGTTTGTTTAGCAGTCCCGAGACTGAGTAATACCTCCCTGTCGAGGGCACCTGCTTTGGTGGTCAGACCAATGACACTTGCTTTCGATGACAGGCTGGTAACACCATTAGATTTCACATCACTAATATCACTGAATCGCACTACCATATCGCCAGGGACGAAATCATCCAACACACTTAGGGTATATGTAGAGCTGGCAAGGACCTCTTGGCCGACCGTCAGAACGTAAGTCGATGCCCCAGAAAAGGCGAAGACCTCGATAAGATAGGTGCCTGTAACTGGCGATATGATGGTTTCTGTATTACCAACGCCTTCTGAACTGTCTATGAGGTTCCCTTCTGCATCACCCAAAAGCAGGTCAAGATCATTCGGGAATGATGAGTCACCTATGATAAGGGTAATCCGCTGACCAGCAACAACAGATATCCTATAGAGATCAGACGCATCTCCAGCGATTTGAGAACGGCCAGGCTCTCCCTCACCCGGTTGATTAGCGTAACCCCCGACATTGACAGGATTGGGTATATCTTGAGGCGTTGAGAAAGTGTTGTTGGAGGTAAAGGGTGCAGCAGGATCATTCACATCGCCATCAGCCACAGTTCCGCCAGTTGCTACAACATCTCCAGTTACCGTAAAAGTGGTTGGGGGAGGTGGTGAAGGCGGCGGAGATGGTGGAGGGTCATCCGAGCCTCCTCCCCCACATCCAGATAGAACTATAATTAGCGAAGATAAGATTGATGTGATGATGTTTCTTGAAAAACACTTATTCATGACCCCTCTTCCTTTGGTCTTGCTTTCTTTAGCCCCAGCTGCGCAGCGCGTTACCGCCACCGCACAAGAAAGATAGGAATACAGTACTTACATAAGTCAGCGTTCTTAAATAAATGCACCAAGCAGACATGATTTCTTCATGGTTCCCTTCGTATATTCTTATATTCCAGCCTGTTTATTGTTTGCTGGCCATTAGAGACTACTTCAATTGAAAGTTTGATCTATTGATTTGGGTCAATAAAGATATCGTTGTTTATACGTATATATACGTAGTGACTGAAACCAGAACCTAGATTAGTCCTACGATAACGTCAGCTAGCACCGACAGACACCAGACCCAAGTTAATCAATAATCTCTCGCACCTGAGCCTGATAAGCATCCCCATAGCCGATGTCCGCTTCCTGCTGACCGAACATTATAACTTCATGTATCGTCTCATTTACGAAGGCAGGTGAGTATTTATTATTACTTCTATTCCAATTAACCCCCCAAACTGCGATCAAGACCGAATGTCCTCACCAGAAACACGGCCATCTGTGCGCGTGTCACGGAGTCCTTGGGGCAGTAGTTGTTATTCCCACAGCCGGTAGTAATGCCCTCTTTGGCCAACTGCTCGATCCAGGGAGCAGACCAGTGGCTGAGCACGACATCATTGAACACGCCGGCAGGGGTCGGTGGTGCATAATCCTGACCGTACTTGGCTCTAAGTAGAAAGACGGCCATCTGTTCGCGTGTGACCGCATCCTCTGGGCAATAATTTCCAAAACCACAGCCAGTAGTAATACCATCAGCAGAGAGCCGTTCAATCCATCCTACCGCCCAATAGGAAGCCGGCACATCAGAGAAGACATTCCCGACGCCCGGTCCGGGGTCGAAGACACTACCATTTATACCTCGCTCCAAAAACACTGCTAACTGGGCGCGTGTGACTGGGTTATCAGGGCAGTAATTACCACCTCCACAACCGCTTGTTATGCCGCTGGTAGCAAGCTTGGTGATAGAGAAGAATGCCCAAAAGTCAGGAGAAACATCATAGAACGTACCAGTACTGTCACAGGCATCGCCTACGCCGTCACCATCTGTGTCTTCCTGGGCTGGATTCGAATGGCTCGGACAGTTGTCCACATTGTCCGCAACACCATCACCATCAGTATCGGTTAAGGCAGCCTCGATGGTGTAGGTGTCAATAATGCTGCCCGACGTACTAATGAAGTCGAAGGTGATCGAAATATCACTCGCATCGACACGCATCGCCCCATAGTCGCTATTATAGCGCACTTGGCTGCCGGATACGGGGGTATTGAAGCTGTAGATACTGCGGCCACCGAGGCCATTAACGAAATAGACTATTCCATTTGCAAATATGCGTTCATAGGTATGGTCATGCCCGGAAATAACAGCATCGGCACCCCAGGCGGCGAACGACCACTGCATCTCAGTGATGGAACCATGGCGTCCTGAGGAATAAGGAGCGTGATGGAAGTAAACAACCTGCCATGGCGTACTTGAGGCCGCAAGCTGTGTCTGCAACCAGTTCATTTGGGTCGTTTTATCGGTCGCGCTGCTCAGTGCGCCCATGCTGTCAATAACAAAGAAGTGAACCGATCCCTTGATGAAATCATAGTAGCGTTCGCTACTAGATGTATCGCTGGTAGGCACACCTATGCCCGGCAGGGTGAAGTAGTTCAGATATTCATTCAGCCCGGCGCCATCATTGTAGTCATGGTTACCCAGCGAAGGGAAGAACGTATTGGCCAGATTGTTACCGCCAGAACAGAAGGCACCGTTTCCTGCGTCAGTCAGGGAATTGCAGTAATATTGACCCACTGTTTCATCGAAATCCGTTGACCCATAACGGTTATCACCCAGGGTAATAATGAAGTCCGGGCTCCAGCTATACACCAAACCAGCCACGGAACCTTCGTCAACGGAACCGTCACCATAGTCCCCGATTGTCGCGAACAATGACTGTGCATTTGCAGGAAAAGAAATAAGGAACCAACAAAGGGCAGTCGCTACAAAGGCATTCCTAACATCATTAAACATATACATAGTACTGAGACCTGGCAAAGAGAAGTATTGCCATTGACCGATACTTTAATATGTGATCAGTATCTTTGCATATTACCCGTAAGTACAGGCTGTGTACCATCATCGCATGCATGGCATGCATAGCCCTACTGCCGTAAAGCCACATCCTTGTGCATTTTTTCGCACAAACCGCTTATTTCGCACTACAGGATATTGAAGGGAAGCCCCCCTTTTCAATGCATCCCAAGTTGTGGCAAACGAGCAATCAGGAGAGTAGAGCCCTTGCGGCTTTCAGCACCCGCTGAACTACAGAGGTTCCTATGCAAAAGCAAAAACAGCGGACTGAATGCCGCCGAGAGAAAGTTAATTCTATCTGTCGTTTAGCTCTGGAATGCCAGAATCAGGGCATACACCATCATAATAAATGCCATATTTACAGCTGCAATAATCAATACACCTATGAGTTTTTCTCTCCTCATGGCTTCCCCCTCCGTTTCTGTAATCTGGAGATAATGATGAGGGTTGGCAGGTGACGGTAGATAGTCAGAACACGACAATCGGTTGTCTATAAGAGGCCAAAAAAAGGCGACCCGAAGGCCGCCATGTAATATATGGCCGTGAGGCCAATTTACGGAGTGGTTAGGCAGCAAGCCTACACCTTTAATGGGGATGGCGCTTGATGTAGGTCAAGTACCTGAGAGCAATATCAGAATAATCCTGCACAGTCATCATTGTCTGACTGACACCCGGCACCTGGTAAAGCATGATTGTCCTGCACCCGAGGTAGACACCTGTCTGCGATCTGGCCGAGGCATAAGCCGGGAATAGTTGCGGGAGGGTGCGCCTTAAACTTCCGAGTACGATCCAAGAGTTGCCGTTCAGTAGATACCATCATCGGGTTTCTGTGGGTGCTTTGTAGTACCGAGTCCGGCCAGAATGCGACATTTAGCACCAACAAAAAAAGGCGACCACCGAATTAACGAAGGCTGCCGTCGCAGCCAAGTTAATCCAATCGGTCAGGGACCGGCCTGGGGAGTGCAGGGACAGCATCACCGGGTGAGCCATTGTCATCTGTCAGGTTGCAACAGTCCGCGGTAGTACACCTCTTTTCTAGTACTACCGAACAATAGTATGCCTCGCCAAAATTAGACATAATTCTAACGGCATAAGTACTTTCAACTTTGGGATATATCATACAGATGTGATTATGGTTCCTTCGGGACCGCTTTTGTTTGAGCGAACAGCTACTGTTGATCCCTATAGGACATGGTGCAATTTAATTCTGACTGGTACTTATGAATATCACCTTATTAAGAATAATTTTCCTTCTCTTGGTTACTAACTTCGTTTTCGGGTGCAGTGGTGGACAAGACGGTTCGGTTTCTAGCCCAAGTGCAAATAATATTATTTTGTTTAGCGGAGATGGTATGGGTGCAGAACATCGAAAAGCTGCGCGCTGGGCCAGCGCAGGAGAAAATGGCAAGCTACGTGTGACCCAGTTTCTTTTAGATTAATTGGGCCTTCTTCAACTTCCAAATTAATTGGTCTTTTTGCCGACAGCCGTATGGCACGTCCATTCTCTCCAACTTTGGCAGATATGACACAAAAAGCTATAGATATTTTATCGAAAAACTCGGATGGTTTTTTCCTAATGGTAGAGGGCGGTCATATCGATATGGCTAGTCATAGTAATGATGCGACCAATGCGATTTCTGACACACCAGGCTTTGATGAAGCTGTAGAAGTTGCAAAGCAGTTTGCGTCTAAAGCAAATGATACGTTAATTATTGTGACTGCTGACCATGAGACAGGCAGGATGGTGGTTTCATCATTACCAAGCGGTTTATCTGATGAAGATGGACCATTTAGCACACCAGACAGCAAACTGTT
>Ga0316194_10001656_pt1 | contig 15393 bp, 11 predicted proteins | sample CroRivsedime1_MG_FD_204936 | JGI IMG/M metagenome (GOLD analysis project Ga0316194, IMG submission 204936) | Coastal sediment microbial communities from Maine, United States - Cross River sediment 1 | ecosystem: Environmental > Aquatic > Marine > Coastal > Sediment | place: USA: Maine...
TCTGGGGGAAATAAGCACACGTCTGGACACCCAGCAGCGACAATGTCAGCCTGCCGGGATAAAATGGGACGTGGTGATTATCTTCATCAATCAATCTGATTGATGAAGATATAACCTGTCTAAAAGCAGGTTCTTGAACGCCTCGTACTGGCCGAAAGGTGAGTACAGGTTGCTGGGCATGAACGGCACGGGCGGACACTGCTGACCTTCACGGCAACTCATGGAATGTCGTATTTGGGGCGGTTACGGATCTTTATGCCTGTTCGGGCAGAGTGTCAAAATAACTCCATATCCAAAGTCGAATATTCCAACCTTACATGTAGGTAGTCACACTTATAGCGCCTCCCCGTATATGTCCTACGCTTGATCATAAGAACGATGTACGGCACCACTAACCGGTCATAGGGAGCAAGGGTCATGACTCAAAAAACTTTCGACTTCACCGTGGGTGTTTTGAAAGGTCTGAGCAGTTTTTAGAATATGATCCAGCATGATGGACGCTCCTGTAAACATCTAGGTGCTAGCGTTATGTTGGGGACTGATTGTTTCGATAATGTGACAGTGATATGAGATTTACATTACGAGTAACCGGTGTGGTGGTGCCGCATGGCTGGTCTGTCTGAGCACCAGCAAGCAATAGTCATTCATGTACAGCTATAGATGCTCTGTAATGGATTCCGGGAGAATCCGGAAGCTTTGCATTTCCGGACCGGGCGGAACTATGAGCTATGCCCGGGTAATAGATGCCTGGATCTCGGATGCCGCGTTTGGCTGGTTTTTCAGCGGCTTGCTGGCAGCCATGCCTTATGCTGCATTCTTCTGGGAAGTGCGCCCGGTAAGCACGGCCGATGTTGAGCGCCCGTTCGAGTGCGTGGTGGTGGACAGTCCGCAATTGTCAGGCGCGCACGCAGATACAACTGCGTTTGCAGGTCATTTTGACAGGTGTGCCGGTGCGGTGAGTCGTTTCAGCAACCTGTCGGGTGATGCGATGCTGGTTGTACCCGTGCCACAGGACGCAACTACGGACTATGCACATCTCGCATCTTTTGTTCGCAGTGCAGGGGTGTCGCAGCAAGGTGATTTCTGGCGGGCGGTGGGCGAAGCAGCCAGGAACTCCCTTTCAGGTCAGAGGTTATGGCTCAGTACCTCCGGCCTGGGGGTCTACTGGCTGCATGTTCGACTGGATACCCGGCCGAAGTACTATACCTATCCAGCTTATACCAGGGGTTGATCGACGCCGGGGAGGTTCCCGGCGCCTTGCTTTCCGGCAGTACATACAGACCATTGACAACTGCAAATATGTTAATGGTCAACACGAGTACAGATACAATCAACACAGTCAACAAACGAGTCATTGTATTCATGGCATCAGCCTCCATGGCGTTACAGGACGGCATGCTATCAATACTGCATGAGCGGATTGTTACCGGGATGTAAAATTTGTATCTGTGTTGATGGTTGCTTGCGGTGTTATGTCGGGTCGCCAAGTTTCCCGTATAGCAATTCAAGGAGTTGTTCATAAGATGTGGCACCCTTTTCAATTACCTGCGCAACCTTGCCGCTGAGTAGTTGCCGGTCTTCCTCGGTCAGATTCTTGGCTGTGAGCACGATGACGGGGATATCGCGCCAGTCCGGGTTGATACGCATCTCCAGCAGGAAATCGAAGCCGTCCATGACCGGCATCATCAGGTCCAGCAGGATGATGCCGGGACGTACCCTGGTCAGTTGATCAAGTGCCTCGCGGCCGTTGCCGGCCTCCAGTACCTGCCAACCGGTCTTCTCCAGCATTCGTCTCATGACCTCCCGGGTATCGGTATCATCCTCGACCAGCAGCACCGGGGAGGGTGTTTCAGGTGTGTGGTAGCGTGCCAGTGTCCTGTGCAACAGGTCACGGTCCACTGGTTTGGACAGGTAGTCGGTAGCGCCCAATGCATAACCCCGAGATTTGTCATCGACCATGGTCAGCATGATTACCGGAATGTCGCGCAAGTGCGGGTCGGCCTTGAGTGCCCGCAGCACTGACCAGCCATCCATCTCCGGCATGAGTACGTCCAGGGTGATGATGGCAGGCTCTATTTCATGCGCCAGCCGAAGACCTTCATCGCCGTTGTGCGCCGTTACCACATTGAAGCCCTCCTTGACGAGAAAACGCTCAAGAATCTCGCACGCCTCGGGGTCGTCATCGACCACCAGCACGGTGTGTCCTTGTCCGGGTTTTCCTGCAGGGCGTGATTTGCGTTCTGTACCGGTCGTCACAGGTTCCTCCATGGCCGTGCGGATATCTTTCCCGGGCGCATTGACAGGGATCTCTATTGTAAATGTCGAGCCTTTACCGGGCTGGCTCTGCACGGTGATGTTACCCCCCAGCAGTTGGCAGATACGGCGCGAGATGGACAGCCCGAGACCTGTGCCACCGTAATCCCGGGTGGTCGATCCGTCAGCCTGGGTGAATTCCTCGAACACCGCCTCCAGTTTGTCAGCCGGAATGCCGATGCCGGTGTCCCTTATCGCAAATATCAACCAGTCCTGTCCATTTTTCTGTGTACGTGCCGCGTTCAGGGTGATTGTGCCCTCGTGAGTAAACTTGGCGGCATTCGACACCAGGTTGAACAGCGACTGGCGCAGTTTGGTCAAATCCTGGAAGGCGGCACCGAGATAGTTGTCACGCACTACCTCCATCCGGTTATGATTCTTGTCCATGAGGGGGCGTGCCGTGGCGGTCACTTCATCAATCAGCATGCCGATATCGATATCTTCGGCGAATAAATCCATCCTGCCGGCCTCGATCTTGGACAGGTCGAGGATATCGTTGATAAGCGCCAGTAGATGGGTGCCCGCCTGGTTGATCTTTTTCAGATCGGGGATGAAGTCTGTCTGCTCCAGATACTCGGCCTCTTCCATGAGCATTTCACTGTAGCCGAGAATGGCGTTCATGGGGGTACGGAGTTCGTGGCTCATGTTGGCCAGGAACTCGCTCTTGGCGCGATTGGCTTCCTCGGCCGTCTTGCGGGCATTAAGGATTTCTCTCTCGGCCAGTTTGCGTTCACTGATGTCGTTGATCCCCCAGACGTATAGATGTCCGCTGGGTGTTTCCGCCTCGCTGATATCGAGATCAATGGGAAATGTACTGCCGTTGGCGTGTTGCGCAAGCTGTTCCAGCCGCTTGCCAGAACCGGATTTCCGTGTCAGTTGTTGCTTGCAGTTGTCCTGGTCGATGCTGGGTATCAGCAGGGCGATGTTGCTCCCAATGGCCTGCTTTTCAGTGTACCCGAACAGTCTTTCTGCGGCCGGATTAAAGGACTTGATGGCGCCGCCATCATCAACGGTAACAAGCCCCGCCAGCGTTGCATCCATAATGGCGCGAACCTCTGCCTCGCGTGTACGCAGGGTCTTCTCGGACTGCCTGAGTTCAGTCGTTCTTTCATCCACACGCCTTTCGAGGTTTTCGTTGAGCTCCCTGAGAGCAGTTTCACGCGATGACAGTTTTTGCACCATGGTCGCAAAGCTCGCCGCCAGGTCGCCGATTTCATCACTACTCTGGCGCTTGATGTGGATATCCAGATTTCCCTTTCCGACTTCCTCTACGGCCAGGGAAAGATTGCGCAAGGGCCGGGTAACCCAGGCCAGCAGCAGCCAGACAGCCAGGATAACTGCAATGAAAACACTGCCCAGTATGGTTATTGCCCGTGTCTTTTGGCGTTCGAGGAAGGCCAGCGCATACTGTTCGTCCTGAATCGAGAGCAGCATCCAGTTCCCTGATTCGATCGTAGCCGGGTTGATCCACTGGGTATTGCTGGAATCCCAGCCTGTCAGCTGCAGCATGCGGGTATCTCTGGAAGCAGCTGCCTGCTCGAAGGCTGCAGCAATATCCGGGCGTTCCAGGTTGTGGAAAACATCCACGACTGGCTGTCCAATGTGGCTGACATTGTCGGAATACAGGATTCGTTGCCGGGCGGATAGCAGTAGGTAGCGTTCGCCCTGATCACCTTGTAGTGAAGAAATCAGCAGCTTCAGAGGTTCCAGAGGAATGTCGATGGTTGCCACGCCGATAAAACGGCCATCCCTGAAAAAGGGTGCCGAGAAGGTGGTCATGTAAATATTGCCGCCGCCTTCATCAAAATAGGGTTCGGTCCAGACGCCGGTTGATGCCTCGCGGGGCATGTGCCACCAGTCCCACTCGGGCAGGGTATAGTCGTAATCGAGCTCGGTACTGACGATCTCCGTCAGATCCTTTCCCTGTCGGTAGACATACGGTCCAAACAGCCGTCTGCCCTGAAACTCACCTGGCTCAAAGGCGATGGCCGCTCCAAAAACCAGTGGATTGGCGGCGACATTACCGCGCAGAATGCTGAATGCGGTTGCTTCGTCAATATCACTGTCAACACTGAGGTGGTCAGCCGTGGTGTTGGCGATTTGCGCAACTTCCCGTAACAGCACCTCAATTCTTGCGGCGCGAAGTTCAGCCGATTGGGCGAGTTCGCGTGCGATTGTTTCCCTGGCCTTGTCTTCGAAGGCATGCAGCCCAAGGGCAAGGATTACCGCGAAAATCCCGAAAAGCGGGGCGATGATCAGCAGTACAAATTTTAGTCGCAGGCTCATGGTGTCAACGGGTAGTCAGTATTCATGGTGGGTAGCATGGCTACAGGCCGTAAGTGCTTGTACTTCTGTGCAATAGGCAGACTGCCAGCGGCACTATAGTATTTTAATCAGTGGCGTAAAGCATAATAATTCCTCTAAAGTGATGCCACTGCACGTCTCGTATTCCCCCTGCGAGGCGTGTTTTTATGTGCACGGAGAAATATACTCGGTGCGTTTATCGCCACGGCCAGACTTCGGGTCTGGCGCAGACTGAGAAATATCGGTGTAACTTGATCTGTATCAAGGCTGGCTGGCAGGGTTTGGTGTGAGAATGCACCTATAGTTAAGTACAGCATACAGGCAGTGGTTACTGGACAGACTCCCAAATTTGGCGGGCAACGTGCCCGCCTTTTTTTTATCTGCAACCCGTCATGCAGGATTTGGCATGCCCTGTAGAAGGACGTTCCTGCGTAATGGCTGTCCTTTCAGCCTGTCCATTTCCTGGTGCAGGTTCTGGCACAGGTCCGCATTTTTACTGGCAAAGGCATCATCAGTCGATTTTACAACAGCAGGGTCGGGGTCAATGGGTAGCTGCGGGACCATTCCGGTGTCTTCAGCCTGGCTGGTGATATTGAATGGATGTTGTGCTTGTGATGCAACCCGGGTGATCTTTCAGTCATACAATTCAGACAATACATTCCCCAGTAAGGCGGTTAACCGGTCGTTTTGGGAATAATCAACAGGGCAGTCAATGATCGTGACTGTGGTTGCTGTCAATGCATTTTTGAGTGCGGGTAGCAGTTGGTCTGCGGTTTCGATTCTGATGCCAGTTGCTCCAAAGGACTGCGCATACTGGATAAAGTCAGGGTTGTTAAAATCAATATAGGCAGAACGTCCAAAACGCATTTGTTGTTTCCACTCGATCAATCCATACTGGCTGTCGTTCCAGATTAGTATAACAATCGGTGTTTTTGAGCGTAATGCAGTTTCAATCTCCTGGGAGTTCATCATAAATCCGGCGTCGCCCGTCACCGCGACAATGCTTTTCTCAGGGTAAGCCAGTTTTGCCGCTATTGCACCAGGGACGGCTATCCCCATGCCTGCGAATCCATTTGAAATAATACAGGTATTGGGTTCATCACAGCGGAACATCCTTGCCATCCACATCTTGTGAGTGCCAACATCACAAATCGCGACATCTGTAGATTTCATGGCGGTGCGTAAATCCCAGACTATTTTTTGCGGTAGCATTGGCCAGGCAGAACTGTCACGGCAACGGTTCATCTCATCAATCATCGCCTTGCGCAGTAAAAATTCTATTTGAGTCTTTTTGACGGGCGTCTCCACGAGGCTGGAGAGGGCTTCCCCCAGGCCGGTTAAATTACAGCCAATATTACCGATCAACTCAATGTCCGGAATATAGCTCTTGTCGACCTCGGCTTTTTTGGTGTCAATATGAATTAGTGTGTGTTTGTGACCGGGGTTCCATAGATGTGGATGATATTCGACCATGTCAAAGCCAACGCAGATGACCAGGTCTGCCTTTGCAAAGCCGGCATTTTCGTAGTCACCGTTCTGCAAACCGGCCGTACCCATTGCCATTTTATTAGAGAAGGGGATAACACCCTTGGCCATAAAGGTGTTTACGACCGGAATTTTGTGGGTTTCAATAAATTCAACTATGTGTTTCCCGGCACGGGATCGTACGGCACCGTTGCCGGCCAGGATTAACGGGAATTTTGCATTGTTAACCAACTCGGCTGCCTGCCTGAGTAATCCTTTCTCGGCAAAGGTAAGTCTGTTGGTGCTAACCGGCAGCGCTGTTTCATCGGAATGTAACTCCATAATATTTTCCGGAATATCGATAAAGGTGGCGCCGGGTTTTTCAGCTGCAGCCAGTTTAAAGGCTTTACGGATTACCTCTGGAACGGTGTCCGGTTCCAGGATTTGTGCGGCGTACTTGGTGACAGGCTTGAACATGCTTACCAGGTCTACCACTTGATGTGATTCTTTATGCAGGCGGGTGGTTGCGGCTTGCCCTGCGATAGCAACCAGTGGTGCATTGTCCATATTGGCATCAGCAACCCCGGTCACCATGTTGGTGGCTCCCGGGCCCAGGGTAGACATGCAAACGCCCGGTTTGCCGGTCAAGCGGCCATAGACATCAGCCATAAAGGCAGCACCCTGTTCGTGGCGGGTAGTAATAAACGTGATCCCGGAATCGAGCAAGGCGTCAATAATGTCCAGGTTTTCTTCGCCAGGAATTCCAAATATATATTCCACCTGTTCGTTTTCAAGGCATTTAACAAATAGTTTTGCAGCTTTCATCGCAGTCTCATATGCAGGGGTGATGATTCTATAAAGGCAGGGCTGTGTTCTGCAGGTTCAGCTACCTGTAGATTAACATACGAGATAACAGTCATATAGACTCGTTCCGGATTGTGCCTGGTCACACAGAAAGCTGTTTGCAGCGTTCTGTCACCGGACCGTATTGTTGTCACTCCGGAGCGCAGTGGTGGACTGGTCTGTGCGCAGGCTGTAGTTGTTGTACTTAAGAACAATATGCAAACCACGGGTCGTACCATATCCTTAAACTCTATTCAAAGAGAGGTGTTGGAGAGGTGTTGATATGAAAACCATTTTGACTGCATTTCTGTTGACGGTATCCAATTCTCTGTTGGCAGATCCTGTTTATCTCGCGGACAAGATCGTGAGCATCCCCGAACCTGCTGTGTACGCATTAATAGGAATCGGTGTGGCTGGTATTGTGCTTGCACGAAGACGAAAGAAATAAAATCACCCGATGCACTGGTGTTGTTCTCTGAAACTCAAGACCAGGGGCACGCATGGCTATACCTCCGAAGGCATTTTTCGGATCCTTGTTGCCTGGCACTGCGTCAGCATAATGCGGGGCCGTGTCAATCAAGGTGTCAATCCGTCATCGTTATCGGTTAAATCATGACCGGGCATCATCGCCCGCGAAGTCGGAACGAATCCGGCAGGTGATCCTTGACCGTACCTCGGTTTCCAGGGTATCTGTCTGCACTGGTGAAACCGGTAGCTGAGGAAGCTGGAGATGCAGTTTGTATAGCAATAAACCTGAACGATAAGTTGGATACTTCCGGCTAACAACAGACCTCCAGCAGTAAACAAAAACGGCGACCGAAGCCGCCGCGTGCAGTTGATATGTTTTTCCTGCAGCCTTGTTAAATGGGGCCGATCAGTCTGGCCTGAAGCTTCTGCCCACTGACCGCACTCAGTACATCTTGTGAAGAATACTGTTCTTTATCATACCTCACCAGCATAAGGTGATAGCGTAACGGACAAAACTCTGCTGAAACAATACCATTTTTATTTTCCAGCGCGACTATCAAGTTACTGCGTTGCCTCTCCTCCAGATTCTCTGAAACATGCACTACGATTTCAACAGTATTCTTTGCCTCATCGAGTTTAGGCATACCTTGTATTACCTGATTCATTTAACACCCCCGTCAATTTGGTTTGTTGTGTCCTTGATAAAGCCAGAGGGATTCACCCACGGCTGGCTACAAGCTAAAGAGTAGCAAAGAAGCATCGAAATAAAACAGTAAATATTTACAATTCAGAACATCAGCATGTAATGACGTTTTAATAAATGCAGAAGAATAATAATGTCGTATGCAGACACAATGCAGTGCCAATGTCGAACTTTGGCGTGGGTTGATGGTTTCGGCGAGACATGTAGGTTATTCTTCATTGCGTGCCGGACAGACCACCGCAAACACAGGCTGATGCTGGAGAAAGAGTTGACACGCCTGAACCCCCTGCAAAAGGCAGGCTCATGTATTCGACCCGTCGTGTAGAACTGATGGCAGCCGCGGCCCTGCTCGCGTTGCTTATCGTTGGCACCGTGCTGGTGCTGCGTCCCTTTATCATTCCACTGATCCTGGCGGCCGTGTTTGCATATGCCAGCTGGCCGGTCTACGAATGGCTGCTGGAGCGCCTGCATGAGCGTACCGGGCGCGCGGCTACCCTCATGACGGTGCTGCTGTTGATCACGCTGGTGACCCCCTTCGCGATTATGGCGGTGAGCCTGGTGGACAACGCGGTAGAGCTGTTGCGTCTGTTGCGCGAATCGCTGAACCGGCCTTTGCCGGAACCGCCGGTGTGGCTGGATTCCATCCCGCTTACCGGGGCCTACCTCAAGGATCAATGGCTGCTGCTGATGCAGGAGGATGAGGGTGCGCTGTTGCTGCAGATCAAGCAATACCTGCTGCAACTGCCGCTCAAGGACTGGGCTATCACGGCGGGTGCTGCACTTGGCCAGGGCGTCGTGCTTATCACCTTCAGCGTGCTGATCTGTTTTTTCTTTTATCGCGATGGCCCGGCGATCACGGTGCGTGTGCAGGCGGTAATGGAGCACCTCGCCGGCCACCGGGCCAAGCAACTGATCGAGACCACTGCAGGTACCGTGTCGCGGGTGGTGAACGGCATTCTGGGGACGGCGCTGGCGCAGTCGGTCCTGGCGCTGATCGGTTTCTGGATTGCTGGTGTCCCGGGTGCCATGTTGCTGGGCCTGTTGACCTTCTTTCTCTCCATTATCCCCATGGGACCGCCGCTGGTATGGATCCCGGCCACGATTTGGCTTTATTTTCATGACGAGACCGTCTGGGCCATTTTCATGCTGGTGTACGGCATAGTGGTGATCAGCAGCATCGACAATGTCGTCAAACCCTACCTGATCAGCCGCGGCGGGACGTTACCGTTGCTGCTGGTGTTCATGGGGGTACTGGGTGGCTTGGTGGCATTTGGTTTTATCGGTGTGTTCCTGGGGCCGGTGATCCTGGCGATAGGCTACGCACTGCTGGCGGAATGGATGAATCCATTGGCACCAGCGGGCCAGCAGATCACCGCAACTCCAGCGGAGACCGGGCCGCCGGAGGCCGCCTCCGACCAGGCCTGAAAAGAACCCGTCAGGGGGGCTTGCAGACCGGTTTGCCATTGCTATAGAGAGAGCATTATCCGGTGTAAACCATAATTCAGAAAATCAGCAGCCTGGACCCCGGCATACGCCTTGGTGGCGACCTGCTCAGGGGTACCCTAAACAGGGCGTCAAAACGAACCTCATTGACCGCGGCGAGAAGCGCCGTGCAGCTCAGCAAGACGCGAATCGTGTTGTCGATTGATATCGGATCCATGTTATCGCCCCGTTACCATGTGACGGGCCTGCCGCTTCACGACTGCAGGCATTACCTGTGGAAGGGTGTGGTGTGCAGGGCACTCATCCGGGGTGCGGCCTGCAGGTGGGACTGTAATACAGGGATGATTAATGTCCTTGAATCAGCGCGTTTGATTCACGGCTCAGCTTGTCCTGGCGGCAAGCCCCAGCATCAACAGTGACAGGCCGTCGAAAAAGAGACTGATACCGATAAACAGCCCGATCAGCCAGGCGCTGGTAAACGGCCAGCCGACAATAAACACTGCCGCAAGCACGAGGGATACTATTCCATTAAACATCAACCAGCCCCAGCCACGGCGCGGACGCAATTCCCGGGCAGAACCAACACCGGCAAAACCGTCCAGCAGAAAATAGACCGCCAGAATCAACCCAAGTGCCGCCGTACCTGCGAGCGGGTGCAGCAGAATGAGCAAGCCCAAAGTGATTAATGCAAACGGCTTGAGCCAGACAACCCAGCGGTCACGGAAGCCATGCCAGGTGATATAGAAAGCAATACCGCCGGCCAGAATCATCAGCCAGCCAGCAAACAATGCGACTGCTATCGACATAAATTGTGGCAATGCGATTCCGACAATACCTGCCAGTAACAATACAATGCTGGTAATGATCACGGTCTTGCGTGAGCGGGTGTCCATAATCACTTCCAGTGATTGATTCATAGCCGGAATCCTCGTTGTGGTTTGATACTGTTCTCCAGCAGCAAAGTTCGCCTTTCTTCCCGTTCACTGTGCACCACGGCAACTCCTCATCACAAATGTGCTTGCTCATGAGAAACCCGTTCCTCGATTCAAGTTCGGGTCGCTTTGCGGTATCACCTCTGCAATATGCAGGTCGTGTCAGGCTTTCTGAACCGATCGTACAGCCCCGGTGGTTACCGGCTGCGAGAACAAAAGACCATTATCAACCGGCACCATCCGGATGATACGCCCGTTTATCGCAGCCGGTATAATATCGCCAATGTCCGCATTCAGGGAGTGAGTTCAACTGATGTATCAGCTGGTAATAACAATGGATGGATATGTTGAATTTGTCTACTGACAATAAGCAGGTGTTCACGTCCGACAGCAATACTGCATGAACTTCCACCTGCTCAGTGCTAACCTCGCCTTTGCCACACCGGCACAAGGGGACAGCTGCGACCAGACTGAAGGGATATGATTATGCAAAAAACGCTGCGTGAATTATCAATGGGGAATAAATCATGAGTGATGGCACTGGATTACTTTATGCCTATTTACTGAACGGTCAGGGTGGCGGCCAAAGGCTGGACTGGGATCAGGTTAATCTATGGGAGCAGCAACAAGGGGTGTTGTGGGTGCATCTGGAGTACAGCAACCCGGTTGCGCAACAGTGGGTGCTGCACGAGAGTGGCCTGGATGAGGTGACTGCCGAGGCCTTGTTGGCCGAGGAGACCCGGCCACGCTGTATGCTGAGCACAAGTGGCTTGTTATTGACATTACGGGGAATCAATCCTAATCCCGAGGCAGATCCAGAGGACATGGTCGCTGTGCGCCTCTGGAGCGATGGTAAACGTATCATTACCACACGCAGACGGCGTCTGCTGGCAGCTGCCGAGCTGGGTAAGGCCATCGATAGGGGTGTCGGACCCGGTAGCGCCGGCGAGTTTGTCGAGTCCCTCACCGACAGCATGGTAGAGCGTATGGCCGACATCGTTGATGGGATAAGCGAGGAGGTGGATAACCTGGAGGAATTGGTCTTGACCATGGAATCCTATGAATTACGTCCGAAGATTGCGGACTCGCGTCGCCATGCCATCGGTCTGCGTCGCTATCTGGCGCCACAACGTGAAGCAGTGTCGCGGCTGTTTAACGAGAAGGTGGAGTGGCTGAGTGAGCTCGACCGGTTACGACTCAGAGAGAGTGCAGACCGCACTACCCGCTTTGTCGAGGACCTGGACCTGATCAGGGAGCGGGCAGTGGTAGTGCAGGAAGAACTGTCAAGTCGCCTGTCTGAAAAAATGGACCGTACCATGTATGTCCTCTCGATGGTTGCCGCTATCTTCCTGCCCCTGGGGTTTCTGACCGGCCTGTTAGGTATCAATGTTGGCGGCATTCCGGGGGCTGATTACCAGGGTTCCTTTGCGATCTTCGTCCTGATTCTGGTGCTGCTGGTGATTATTCAGATATGGCTGTTCAGGCTCAAGAAATGGATGTGACGGTTTCAGCCGGATTGGGTTTTGCGCAACTGCTACTGTCATGAAGCGGCTTGCAAGCAGGCCTTTTACTGTTTGCATCATAGCGACACAGGTGATCCGTGCGGCGTTATCGGAGGGCATTGCTTCACGCGGCGTGCTGACTACGATGTGTAGGCAATTTGGCGGGCACTTGTGAATAAAACACCCGCTTCTGCCGCGCGTGCCAATCCGCCCCAGGGTACCCTGGGCACCTTCGCCGGGGTCTTCACGCCGAGCGTCCTGACCATCCTGGGTATTATTCTGTTCCTGCGCCTGGGGTTCGTGGTGGGCGAGGCGGGCCTGGGGCGGGCGCTGCTGATTCTGCTGTTTGCAAACGGGATATCGGTACTGACCAGCCTGTCGCTGTCGGCGGTGGCCACCAATCTTCGGGTAAAGCGCGGTGGTGACTACTATCTCATCTCGCGCACCCTGGGCCACGAGTTCGGCGGCGCCATCGGCCTGGTGCTGTTCATGGCCCAGGCAATCTCCATCGGCTTCTACTGCATTGGCTTTGCCGAGGTTATGGCAAGCATGCTCCCTGCGCCACTTTCTGCACATCCGCACGTCATCGCCGCCATCGCGGCAGGCCTGTTGTTTGTTTTCGCCTGGCTGGGTGCCGACTGGGCAACACGCTTTCAGTATGTGGTGATGGCGACCCTGGTGGCTGCACTGGCCTCGTTCTTCGCCGGCGGCCTGGTCCACTGGGACGGCGCATTACTGGTGCAGAACTGGTCAGTGCCGGCGACCGCGACATCGCTGGGCTTCTGGGTGCTGTTCGCCCTGTTTTTTCCCGCTGTGACCGGTTTTACCCAGGGAGTGAGTATGTCCGGGGACCTCAAGGATCCGGGGCGCAGCCTGCCACTGGGTACCCTGCTTGCAGTGGGTCTGTCGATTCTGGTCTATCTCTGCGCCGCGGTCGTGTTTGCCGGCACGCTCCCCCGGGAGGAACTCGTGCGTGACTACGGTGCCATGGGACGGGTGGCGCTGATTCAGCCCTTGGTTGTGGCCGGGGTGTTTGCCGCCACCCTGTCCTCGGCCATGGCCTCGTTCATGGGAGCGCCGCGCATCCTGCAATCGCTGGCCGAAGACCGCCTGTTCAGCCTGCTGCTGCCGTTTGCGAAGGGGGCAGGCCCAATGAATAATCCGCGCCGTGGCATAGTATTGTCAGGCGTCATCGCCCTGGCCACCATCAGCCTGGGCCAGCTCGACCTGATTGCGCCGGTGGTGTCGATGTTTTTCCTGATCTCCTACGGGCTGATCAATTACGCAACCTGGTTCGAGGCCAGCGCGGCCAGTCCGTCGTTCCGCCCGCGATTCCGCTTCTATCAACGCCATCTCAGCCTGCTGGGTGCACTGGCCTGCCTGGGGGCCATGCTGGCCATTGATCTGGAGGCGGGGCTCATCGCGGTGGCGCTGCTGTTCGCCATTTATCAGTATCTGCGCCGTACCGCTCCCCAGGCCCGCTGGGCCGACGGGCGCCGCTCCTACCATACCAAGCAGGTGCGCACCCATCTGCTGGCCGCAGCCAGCGAGGCCGAACATCCCAGGGATTGGCGGCCCAACATGCTGCTGTTTTCAGACGACAGCCACCGACGTACCCCGTTGCTGCAGTTCGCCTCCTGGCTTGAGGGGGATAGTGGATTTGCCACGGTGGTCAAGGTCCTCGAAGGTGGCGGTGCTGCGGTGCTCAAGCGCAAGCAGGAGGCGGAGGCAGCGCTGGAGGAGGACATCCGCCAGGCCGGGGTACAGGTATTCCCGCTTGCCATGGTGGCACCCGATCTGAACATCGCCATCCAGACCCTGTTGCAGGGTTTCGGCATCGGGACGCTGCGTGCCAATATTATTCTGGTCAACTGGCTGGAACACACCCCGCAAGCCGGCAGCGAGCAGCGAGAACTGATCTATGGCAGCCATTTGAGTACCGCCTTTCGCCTGGGCTGCAATCTGGTGGTGCTCGACGCCGAGGGCCCGGAGTGGGAAGCCCTGCGGAAGGTACCGCCTGATGCACGTCGAATCGACGTTTGGTGGCGTGGCGATGCCAGCAGTCGCCTGATGCTGCTGCTCGCGTACCTGATGACACGTACCGCGGACTGGGAAGGCGCCCGTATTCGTTTTCTCGGCATCTGCTGCGCGGGGGGCTCTGCGGAAACAGCCGAGACGTTGCAACGCACCCTGGACGAAACGCGCATCGAGGCCGAGGCCGTACTGGTGGAAGAGGCGGGACCCGGGGAAGTGGCGGCGCATTCGGCCGATGCGTCGCTGGTTTTGCTGCCATTTCGTCTGCGCGGCAATCGACCGCTGGGACCCTTCGACGGGTCGCTGGATGATCTGCTCGCACCCCTGCCTGTTACTGCCCTGGTGCTGGCGGCGGAAGACATCGACCTCGACGCCGAGCCGGAAGAAGGGGTGGCGGCCGAAGCGGCCCGCATACTGGATGCGCTGGGTGATGCCGAAAGACTCGCCGAGTTGACCGCAAACGATGCAGAAAAGGCAGAGGCGGCGGCCAGCAGGATGCGCGAGGAGCTGGAGGCGGCAACCGTGCAGCCGGCGGATAGCGAGATTATCGACGGGCTGACCGCGCAATTACGCGAACTGGAACTGCAGGCGGAAAAAGCCCGGCGGCGTGCAGCTCGCATTGCGACCAGGGCTCGGAGCGCCAGAGAGGGCGCCCAGGCTTTGGGTGTCCTGCCACAGCAAGAAGCGGGGGGCAGCGGTGACGGGGACTAGTGTGGTTCGTTACATATAATCCAGCATTCAAGTTCTTTGGAAGTATGAAGGCTACCTGTGCGAATTGCGGTAGAGATTCTGTTTTTTGCACCATACGGGGACCATACAGGACGTGCGACAGGTGTATAATAATCTACGTTTGTCTCTTCTGGAACCGCCCATGCCATGACTATCCGCGTCGCCATCCATCACCAGACCGAGTATCGCTTTGACCGCCTGGTTGCCCTGGGGCCGCATATCCTGCGGCTGCGTCCGGCGCCGCACTGCCGGACGCCAATCCTGTCCTATGCGCTGAAAATTCAGCCGGAAAACTATTTCATCAACTGGCAGCAGGATCCCTTCGGTAACTTCCAGGCGCGCGTGGTGTTCACGGACAGGACGCGACTGTTGCGCATCGATGTTGAGCTGGTTGCTGAAATGGCGGTCATCAACCCGTTCGATTTTTTTGTCGAGGAAAATGCCGAGTACTGGCCCTTCGAATACGAGGTGAAGTTGCGGCATGATCTGGTGCTCTTCCTGGAGCTTGAGGACGCCGGGCCACAGCTACGCAACTGGCTGGCGCAGGTGCCGCGTGAGCGCACAAATACCATCGAGTTTCTGGTTGCGCTCAATGGCCGCCTGCAACAGGCTATCCAGTACCAGCAGCGTATGGAGCCCGGATTCCAGAGTTGCGAGG